>OIZT01000016.1_pt1 | contig 161770 bp, 213 predicted proteins | sample 1588611 | NCBI WGS metagenome assembly OIZT01 (sample SAMN03283278) | human gut metagenome | biome: human-associated habitat; material: feces | host: Homo sapiens | place: Peru | collected 2012
TTTGTGATTATTATAAACCTACTATTGTTCTTGACCCTTGCGCGGGTTGGGGAGGTAGAATGCTTGGAGTTGTAGCAAGCGGGGCAAAATACATTGCTTATGAACCAAATATAGAAACTTATAAGCATTTGAAAGAATTGGTTTCTTTCCTCGGTATTCAAGATAAAGTAGAATTATATAATGAAGATTCTGGAAAAGCAATTTTCCCCGTGCATGATTTAGTTTTGACTTCTCCCCCTTATTATAATCTTGAAGTATATTCACAAGAAGAAACTCAAAGTGAAAATCAATTTAAGACATATGAAGAATGGCTTGAAAAATGGTTATTCCCTCTTGCGCGAAAAAGTGCCGATGGTGCAAAAGTTCTTTGTTGGAATGTTGCTAATGTAGGAAAGATGAAACTTCAAGATGATTTATTTTCTTTTCTTGGTAAAGAAGGATGGAAAACTGATACTAATTTTGGAATTGGTTCTTCCGCGCGACAAGCTAACCAAAACATAGAAAAGAACAAAAAGAGTCTTGACATTACAGCCTGTTTTACCCTTGACAAATAATATGTTTTATATTATAATAAGATATAAAGGGAGGGGATAAGTTGTATTCATTACATAATCATACTGCCGCAGGAAGTAATACTCGTCTTCTTGACTCAATCAATAAAGTTGAAGACCTTATTCAATATGCTTATAATTTGGGTCTTGAAGGCATTGCGATTACAGACCATGAATCTGTAAAAGCAGTTCCAGAAGCTCAAAAATTTTATGAATCTAAAAAGAAGGAAGAACCGGATAGTCGTTGGCAAGATTTCAAACTCATTATGGGAAATGAGATTTATCTTTGTCGCAATGGTTTAACTTCTGAAACTTATGACAGTAAGAAAGATAAGTTTTATCACTTTATTCTTCTGGCGCTTGATGAAGTAGGACACGAACAAATTAGAAAGCTCTCTACCCGAGCTTATGGTAGAAGCTGGATGAAGATGATGAGACGCGTTCCTACTTGGTATAAAGATTTGGAAGAGATTGTGAAACCAAATCCGGGACATATTGTTGCCAGCTCAGCCTGTTTGGGAAGTTGGATTGACCAAACTCTTCTAAAAAATAGTCAATATGAAGGAAGAAATGAAGAAGCTTTTGAAGCTGGACAAGCACGAATTGAAAAGTGGATTTACTTCATTCAATCTATTTTTGGAAAAGAAAACTTTTTCCTTGAACTGCAACCTTCTTTCAATCAAGAACAAATCTATGTAAATAATAAACTTGTTGAACTTTCAAGAAAGTATTCTATTCCAGCAATTGTGACGACTGACAGCCATTATCTACGTGCCGAAGATAGGAAAATTCATAAGGCTTATCTGAATTCAAAAGAAGGCGACCGAGAGGTTGATGAGTTTTACGCAACTACTTATGTCATGAGCGAAGAAGAAATTCATTCTTATATGGATGAAAATCTTGGGCGTGAAGTAGTTGATGAAATTATTTCTAATACAAAGCTAATTGGCACGCGCGCGAAAAACTGGGTTTTGAAAAAGCACTTTAAGCTTCCTTATCTTCCTTCTCAAGAAGATATTGAGTTAGCCAAAGATAAGGCTTTTGATTTTCCTGCAACGGTCAATCTGAGCTGGGACATTTGGAATAACTTTATCAATTCAAAAGAAGATAGTGATAGGGTCTTTATCAAAAGAGTTATTTCTCGTTGCAATGAAAATCCGAGTTTCTTTTGGACAAAAGAAAGAATTGAACGGATGGAAATAGAGCTTGATACAGTTTGGAAAGCTTCTGTAAAACAAGAAATGACTTGGAGTAAGTATTTCTTACAGGTTGCGGATTATATCCAAATTGCTTGGACTGCGGGCGATACTCTTGTCGGGCCGGGTCGTGGTTCTGGTGTAGGATTTTATCTAAATTATCTTCTTGATATTATTCAAATTGACCCATTGCGCGAAAAAGTAAAGACGCTTTTTTGGAGATTAGGTTCAAATGGTCTCCTATTTATAGTGATATAAATACAAAAAACTCCGAGAACGCCTAGCAAGCGGTGTGTAGGTTTTCTATGCTAACGGTGGAAACTAGAACAGTCAATACCGTGCCGAGCTACCATTTCATTGGAGAGCCAATGTAGTGGTTGAAGGTGTAACGACTATGGGTGATGAGTGTAGCCCAGTAGAGTGGAAGATGCTACCACTCCAAGTACGGAGGCTCTCATAATATTCTAGGAAGTGATATTATGGGATATATTTATAAAATTCAAAATTTGATAAATGGTAATGTTTATATTGGCCAAACCGTAAAGCCAGTAGAAAAAAGATTTCAGCAACATCGTAATAATTACGATAAGCCTTATTTTTCTCAGCTAACACTTTACAAAGCTTTCAAAAAATATGGTTTAGACAGCTTCTCATTTGAAACATTAGAGAAAGTTGATAATGAAAAGTTAGATGAAAGAGAAAAATATTGGATTGATTATTATGATTCTTATAAAAACGGATATAACATGACGCTTGGCGGCCGATTAGTTGAGTTGTATAAATGGGATTTACAAGAAATTCTTGATTTATATCATCTTCATAAATCTGCGCGAAAAGTTGCTGAAATCATCGGATGCGACCATTCAACAATAGACCATCTATTGAATGCTAATAATATTCCTCGTTATTCTCGGGGCGAACAATTCAATAAAATAGTTTGTTTAGAGAAGCAAGGTAATATAGAAAAGTTCAATAGTACAAGAGAAGCGGCCCAATGGTTGATTGATAATCATTATTCTAAAACAAACAAAATAAAGGTTGTTATCGCCGCGATAGGGCACGCCGTAAGAAAAAATGGGACTTATTTGAATTTTACAATATATTATGAGAGCAAGATATAGTCTACTCCGCTAGGGATAGCGGGTAAAGTGTTTTGAACCCTGAGCGCGCGAGTATTTTGGACATTGACCAAGACGTTCAATCAAATCGTCGCAACAAAGTAATTGAAGCTCTTCAAAATAGATATGGCAAAGATAGAGTAGTTCGTGTTTCAACAGAACGAACTGAAGGTAGTAAAGCAAGCATTCTTACCGCTGCGCGCGGATTGGATATTGACGTTGACACCGCGCAGTATATCGCTTCTCTAATTGAAAGTGATCGCGGTCTTCAAAGAACCTTGTCTCAAACTTATTACGGAGATGAAGAAAAAGGTTTCAAACCTAATCCTACTTTCGTAGAAGAAATGAATAAGTATCCTGAACTTTGGGAAGTATCTCAAAAAATTGAAGGACTTCCATGTGGAGTAGGTTGCCACGCAGGAGGAGTTATTATTGTTGATGAAGATTTCACCAAAGGAAACTCAATGATAAAACTCAATAGTGGCGAATGGGTTAGTGCTTTTGACCTTCATGAAAGTGAAGAAGCGGGTGGACAAGTAAAGATTGACCTTCTCGCGACGGATAACCTAACTCGTATGCGCGCATGTCTTGATTTGCTCGTTCAATATAAATATATTGAAGCGGGAGAAACTTTAAGAGATACGTATGAAAAAGCGATTGGTGTCTATAATTTAGATAGAGAAAATCCAAAAATGTGGGATTTGCTTGCTGAAGGTAAAATTGTAAATTGTTTTCAGTTGATAGGCTGAAGTAAAAAATCTCTAATTGCGGGGACGAGCCTTATAGCTTTTACTACTAAATTATATTCGTGAGAGTATAATGGCATAAGTAATGATTATGATATAGTAAAAAGGTAAAAGATTGGCCAATTCGCAGCCAAGATTGTTGAAGAAATAAAAGTATAAGAAGGAGGTGATGAAATTGATTTATAGATATGAAACAAGAAATATGGTTAAGTTTAAAGATGGCTCAAGAGCCTCCTATTCTAAAAAGAGATATGGGCCATTATTAGAAAAAGTTTGTAAACTTGCTGAAGAATTAGACAAAAAAGTATGGAATTATTTTGAAGAAAATAGAAAAGAAATAATTATTTTCTATTGGGAACGAAAAACTCAACAAGTTTTACAAACTAAAATTGATATAGATAAAAAGCATCTTTTATTTTCTAATTATTGGACTACAAACGCGAATGGATATTTCTTTTCAAGGACGAATAACGAAAAAGTATATCTTCATTCCGCGGTTATAGGATATTTTGGAAAAGATAAAGTTGTAGACCATATAGATAGAAATCCTAAAAATAATTTACTTTCAAATCTTCGTATAGTTTCTTTTTCTCAAAATGGACTGAATAAAGGAACAAGAAATACTTATTGGGATAAAAAATGTAATAAGTGGCGAGGAAGAGTAGTATTTGAAGGAAAAGAATATACTGAATGGTTTCTGACTGAAGAAGAAGCCTTCTTATTTACTCAAAAACTAAAACAAAAGTTTCTTCAACAATAAGGTTCAACGACTATTATGTAGTCATCAAGCCAATGGATGACGAAATGGGATTGAAAAAGATATAGTCTGTTCTACTTTGAAAAAAGTAGCCATATGGGTATAGTCTTGCGAACTATGCTAAACATAAAGTTGAAACTGCCCAAGGAACTCAAGGTATCTCTCTTTCACGTCCTAATTCTGTAGAAGACCTCGCCGCGCTGAACTCTATTATGAGACTTATGGCGCCTGAAGGTCAAGAGCAACCTCTTGAAAAATATGCGAGATTCAAGAAAGACCCTAATGCTTGGGATGAAGAAATGGATAAATGGGGACTTACGAAGAAGGAAAAAGATATTCTTCATAAAGCGCTTGATTATGAATATGGGATTTGTGCATCGCAAGAAGATGGTATGAGCCTTGTCCAACTTCCTGAATTGGGAGGTCATAGTCTTGCATGGGGAGACAAACTTCGTAAGTCAATTGCGAAGAAAAACCCTAAACTTTATAAAGAATTGACGGAAGAGTTTTATAAAGTAGTAGAAGAAAAACATCTTTCTAAAAATTTTTGTGATTATTTTTGGAAAGTGTTGATTGAATATCAGCACGGGTACTCGTTCAATCTGAGTCATACCCTTGCCTATAGTATCATCGGACTTCAAAATATGAACCTTGCCTGTAATTATCCAATTATTTTCTGGAATACGGCAAACCTTATTGTTGATAGTGCAGGTCTTGAAGAGGAAGATGAAGAACCAAACGAAGAAGAGCAGGACGCAGAAGAAGTAGTCTCTATTTTTGAACCAGAAGATTTTGAAGAATATGAGTATGAAGATTTACCCGGACGCAAAGAAAAAATTAAACGGGTAAAGAAAACAACAGATTATGGCAGGGTCGCGACGGCAATTGGTAAATTCCAAAGTCGTGGTATTAATATTCTTCCTCCTGACATTAATAAATCTGTTTATACTTTTTCTCCTGTTGTAGAAACCAACAGTATTGTTTATGGTCTTCGTGGTATCACTCGGGTTCCTGAAGCTTTAATTAAAGATATTTTTTCCGCGCGTCCCTTTACTTCATACCAAGACTTTTTCGCGCGAATAAAGATTGGAAAGTTGCCAGCAACTAATCTAATCAAGAGCGGAGCATTTGATAGTCTTGGTGATAGAAAAGAAGTAATGAATTATTATCTTACTTCGGTTGCAGATACGAAAACAAAACTAACTCTTCAGAATATGTCAACGCTAATTGCGAAAAATCTTATCCCAGAAAAAATGAAGTTTTTTGCGCGCCTATGGTCTTTTAACAAATTTTTGAAAACAAATAAAGAAGGAATTTATTATCTTCTGAATGAAAAAGCCTTAAACTTCATTGTCTCTAAATGTGATGCGGATTTGATTGATGCGGAAGACAAAATTCTTCAAAAAGTTTGGGACACGTATTATAAGAAAGCAATGGAACCAATGCGGATTTATTTAAAAGATAATCAAGAAGAAGTGCTTGAAAAGTTAAATAGAGAAGCAGTTCAAGAACTTTGGGACAAGTATGCGGGAGGAACGATTTCTCGTTGGGAAATGGATAGTATTAGTTTTTACTATCATCCGCATGAGCTATCCGAGTTTAAAAATGATTTTACGAACTTCTTTGATAGGCCCGAAGAACCGGAAATTGCTTATACTTTTCCATCTCGGCAAGGTCAAGAAGTAAAGGTAATGAAAACTTACTTTATCGCGGGAACTGTTATCAATAAGAATAAACTAAAGAATTCAATTTCTCTTCTTACTCCTGAAGGTGTAGTAACTGTAAAGATTTGGAAAAATCAATATTCTCTTTATGATAAACAGATTAGTGAAAAGGGAGAAGATGGAAAAAAACACGTTCTTGAAAAGAGTTGGTTTACAAAAGGAACTCTTCTTATGTGTCAAGGCTTCCGGAGAGGAGATAGTTTTGTTCTAAAAAAAGATAAGAAAAGTGGTTATGAAGTTCTTTCTAAAATTGAAGTGATTGATGGAAAAATAAAGTATGTTACAGAGAGGATTGATGAAGAATGATAGGTATTTATGATGGTTCTCTTTCTTCTTTGGGCATTCCAAATGTAGAAGCAATGAAGATTGCGGAGTATTATCGGGTTGAGAAAAAGCAATTTTCTCGCCTGATATTACCCAGCGAAGAAGAAGACCTTTCAGCTTATGACAAAGTTTACTTTTGTTCTGATTTTGAATGTGAAGTTCCTTCAGTATTTCTGCGCGCGAAAAACGTAGAATACGTTGGATACGCTTTTTCTGAAGAAAAATATATTGCTTTAGAAAATGAATTGATGGATTTTACCCTTCCGCGCACAACCCCATATAAAGCTTATTTGCGTCAAAAATTCCAAAATGGAGAAAAAGCAAAATCTATCAATTCTTTTCTTGACAATATTTACTATCGGGCGTATAATGGGAAAGAAGTAATGCCAATTCCGGCAGGGCTTTCAAGAAAAAAAATTTATGTTTCGGATAAAGATTTTTTCTACCCCGGATGGCGCGAAAATCTTACGAAATTAGAAGCAAGGCATCCGAGTGGAATTTACTTTCTTCATCCAATTATTTGTAAGACAATGGAGCAATTTTTAGAAGTTAGAAGTTTTACTTCGGTTTCACGCGCGAACGATGTAATTCTTGATTTTGATTTTTCTTTTTCTTCGCTTGACGGTTTTCTAAAAGATAATGAAAGAAAATTTCTTGCCGAAATAACAAAGACTTCAAATGTCTTCATTCCTTTTGGCGCGCGCGAAAATGTAAAATATACAATCTTTTCTTTTTCACGCGAACTTATTGACCGCCTAAATATTCTCTATGGATTTTGGGCGCATTCAATTCCCATTAAGCTTTATTATATAAAGCCTAAATTGGGAGAAGTAAATAAGCTTGAAGGCTTGTTTGAAAAAGCCAAAACTTTTTCTATTCGTTTTGATAAAGATTTAGAAAGCAGAATGAAAGGAAAAGTAAAGGAAGAATACAAAGAATTTATGAAATTTTTTCCTAAAAAACATAATTTATTTATTCAAACTTATGAAAATATCAGTAGGAGGAGAATGTGGAGATATGACAGGTAGAGAAGCGTATGAACAAATTTCACAGCTCCAGCGAGATTTGATTATTTCGTTGGAGACTTTTGACAGAAAAGACAACATTCAACGATTACGAGAACAAATTATTCACGTTCAAAATGAGTGTCCTCATTTTGATAAAAGTTTTGTTGTAAATGGAGAAGTAGGAAAATGCCCTTATTGCGGGAGGGAAGTATAATGTATTTATCTAAAGTTATTAAAAGAGATGGCAGTGTAGTTTTTTTTGAAAAAGAAAAGATTATTCGCGCGATTCGCAACGCTTATAAAGAGTACTATAGTAATGGTGATTGTGAATATGCAGAAGAAATAGCTAATGCTATTGAAGAAATTGCACAAATGCCTGATACCGGAGATATGAAGGTTGAAGATATTCAAGATTTGGTTGAAGATTATTTGATGGAGTATGATAAAAAAATCGCGCGAGTTTATATCAAATATCGTTATAAACATGGGATGATTAGAAGCTGTTCTGCGGATTTTGTTCGACTAATCAGTGAAAAGCTTCAAGCAAATAACGTTCAAAATCAGAATGCAAACGTAGATGAACATTCATTTGGAGGAAGAATTGGAGAAGCCACCAATGAGATGATGAAGCAATATGCATTAGACTATTGTATGTCAGAAAAATCAAGAAATAATCACTTGAACAATGAAATCTATATTCATGATTTATCTGCTTACGCAGTAGGAATGCATAACTGTCTTTCTATTCCTTTTGATAAACTTCTTGCAAATGGTTTCAATACTCGTCAAACGGATATTCGTCCTGCTAATAGTGTTAATACTGCTTTTCAACTTTTAGCAGTAATTTTTCAACTTCAATCTCTTCAACAATTTGGTGGTGTAAGCGCGACCCATCTTGACTGGACTATGGTTCCTTATGTAAGAAAAAGTTTTAGAAAACATTATATTGATGGCCTAAGATATATTGAAAATATAAATGACGAAGAACTATTTCAACATATTCCAATGAGTGCCGGAATTCAAGATGGAGAATATAAAATTTATAAAGGTGCATATAATTATGCGATGAAAATGACAGAACGTGAACTTCAACAGGCCGTTGAAGGTATGTTTCATAATTTGAATACTTTACAATCAAGAAGTGGAAATTGAACTGGTTTCCCTAATAAGAAATTATTAGTAAAAAAATGAGCAAAAACACAGAATATCTAAAGTTCAAAGACATGAAAAGCCCAAGGAGGAACGAAAAATGTCGAAGAAAATATCAAATCAAAAGAAACGAGAAATTCGAGATTATTATCAAGATAATCCAATAACAATTGCGAATCTAGCAAAGCTATTCAATATCTCTGCTCCGACTGCGGGAGAAATTTGTAAAAATCTCCCCAAATGGAAAAAAACTCAAATTTTTTCTCCACAATTGCAAGAAAATTGGTTTGAGAAAATTGATAGTGAAGAAAAAGCATATTATTTAGGCTTTTTCATAACAGATGGAAATGTGTATGATACAAATAGAACACAAGCAGTTTGTTCTCTAACTCAAAAAGATGAGGACGCTTATATCTTACAAAAATGGCTTGATTTAGTAAAATCTAATCGTAAAATTGCGCAAGATGGAAGAGGGTGCTCGCAAGCATCTGTTTTGAGTAATAAAATGAGAGATGATTTAGCTAAATATGGTGTTGTGCCAAAAAAGACTTTTCATACACATTTACCAGTTCTTCCAGAAAGTTTAATGTCTCATCTTATTAGAGGTATTTTAGACGGAGATGGAAATATTGAAGCTAAATGGTTTATTCCACCAGACGGTAGAAAAAGATTTAAACATAAGATTTCTTTTTGCGGGACGCACCAACTTATGGAAGAAATCAATAATTATTTAGTAAAAACTTTAAATCTCAAAGTTTCTCGTACTCCATATGATTATAAAAATAAAGAACTAAGCGAAATTCAATATACTAATTATGAAGATATTGAAAAAATTGGCTCTTTTATTTATAAAAATTCAACAATCTATCTTTCTCGAAAAAAAGAACACTATGATTTGATAAAACAGCGAATTGAATCAAGACAACAGTGTGCTAATTCATAAGATTGCGAAAGGCTTATGAATAGTGCAACGCGTAGATGGTGAATAAATATAATCCATCCAAGAGTGCTCATCCCTGACCGCGTAATGGCGAAGGTGATAATGTACGCTAAACTGGGCCTGAAGTGACAGGTCGATGAAAATGAGAGAAATCTCCAGAGTGTGAGATAAAAAGCTCACAGATAATAACTATTGCAACTTCCTTTTACATCAATCAATTTTGGTTCTTGTACTCTTCCTGAAGGTAGAATGGTAATTAAAGCATTACTTGAAGGTTCTATTAAAGGAGTGGGAAAACTTCATCGCACTCCGATTTTCCCCTGTAGCATCTTTCAACTAGGGAATGGTATAAATAAAAAGCCCGAAGACCCAAATTACGATTTATACCAGCTTGCTTTAAAGTCTACCGCTTTGCGGTTATATCCAAACTATGCTAATTTAGATTGGAGTGGAAATAAAGGATACGACAAAGAAAGACCGGAAACCTATTTCAGTACTATGGGATGCAGAACAGCAAATGGTTGGGATGTTAATGGTTTGGGACAACAAAAAGACGGAAGAGGCAATATTTGTCCAGTGACTATTATCCTTCCCACAATTGCAATGGAAGCAAAACAAAGGCTTGTAAATGATCTTGTATATAGTTCAAGCGAAGATGGCAAATTGGAGTTGTTTGATTATTTTATGCTTTGCTTAGATAAAAAAATTTGCGAAGCAAAAGATATGCTTATTGAACGTTTTGATTATATTTGTTCTCAAGATTCTTCTTCTGCCAAGTTTATGTATGAAAATGGTTTAATGGAAGGCTATATTCCAAAAGAGGGAATTCGAAGTGCGCTCAAACATGGAACTCTTGCTATAGGTCAACTTGGTTTAGCAGAAACCTTACAAATTCTTATTGGACAAGACCAAACTTCTACAGAAGGAATGAGATTGGCTAAAGAGATTGAATTACTATTCAAAACTCGGTGCGCGGAGTTTAAGGAAAAATATAAACTTAATTTTGGCGTGTATTATACTCCCGCGGAAAATCTTTGCTATACCGCAATGAAGAAATTCCAAAATAAATATGGAAAAATCAAAAATGTAAGCGATAAAGACTTCTTTACAAATTCTATCCATGTTCCTGTCTGGAAAGAAATGTCTCCTTTTAATAAAATTGATATTGAAAGTCAATTAACGGGATATTCTTCTGCGGGGTGTATCACTTACATTGAACTTGATGGTGGAGTAAAAAACAACCTTTCCGCATTAGAAATTATTGTAAATTACGCGATGGATAAAGACATTCCGTATTTTGCGATAAATGTTCCAAATGATACTTGTCTTGATTGCGGCTATTGCGATGAGTTCAATAATAAGTGTCCCGAATGTGGTAGTGAGAATATACAACAATTGAGAAGAGTGACGGGGTTATCCTGAAAGAAATGCCCCTCAAATGCCGTAAACTTTATTTATATAAAGATTTCCATAGCCAGATGCCTAATAAGGCGCAGAAGTAAAAAAATAACTATGGAGGTATCAAGAGATGAATAATTCAAACCTTGAGTTTCGGAAGGTAAAAAGTCTAAACTTTCTTTATGAAGTAAACGAAAATGGCACCATTTTTAGAAATGTGAAATCTAAAAAACAATTGAAAATAAAATTGGATTTTCACCATTCTGAAAAAGGATATTATATGACTATGGTTCACAATCAATCAATCAATGAGGGAAAATCTAAAAGAGTAATGATACATCGTATTGTTGCGGAATGTTGGTTAGGAGATTGCCCTACTGGATTTGAAGTAGACCACATTGATAGAAACTCACATAATAATGATTTTAGAAATTTACGTTATGTTTCTAAATCAGAACAAATGAAGAATAGAAACCATAGTAATATTTCTAAAAAAGGAACAGAGAACTTTGAAAAAGCAAGACAAATGAGAATGAAACCAGTAAAAATCTGTTCGGGAAATGAAGAGTTGATTTTTGAAAGTTTCGCAGATTGTAGTCGTTTTCTTGCGGAAAAATATCAAGTTCCTTTTGAAACCATTCGTTATAGACTAAAAAGTCATAGAGATAAAATATATGATTATAACATCACTTATCTTCCGAAATGCAGAGACTAAACACGGCTGCTCTACGGAGCAAGAAATAGTCCACGAGAGTGATTTAACAGGCAATTACAAAACGGCTTTTAATAAAGGCAAACAAGAAGAAGTTGAAATGAGAGTGAAACATAAACGATGAAATACGCTTCCATAAAATCAAATGACGTAGTAAACGGAGAGGGAATTTCCGTCTCCGTTTTTCTACAAGGATGTCCCGCGCCTCACTGTAAAAATTGTTTCAATCCAGAAACTTGGGATTTTAATGGGGGCTATGAACTAACCTCGGAAGTTCTTCAAGATATTGTGGATAAATTACGCGCGAATGGCATTCAAAGAAACTTATCTATTCTTGGTGGAGAACCACTATGTAAAGAAAACCTCCGAACCACGTTTGCTTTAATAGATTATTGTTTGAGCAAAATTCCTGACCTTCGGATTTACATTTGGTCAAGATATACTTATGAAGAACTTTGTAATACAAAAGATTTCCGAATTGGTTGTATTCTTTCTAAAATAGATTATCTAATTGATGGCCCGTTCATTGAAAAAGAAAAAGACCTAACTCTCAAAATGAGAGGTAGCCGAAACCAACGCATTATTGATATAAAGAAAAGTTTTGAAACTAATCAAACAATTCTAATGGAGGAATAATAATGATAAAAAGAGAAATTGTTGAAACTGTTTATGAGTATGATGGAGAAGGCAAGCTTATTAGTAAAAGAATTACAGAAACAAAGGAAGAAGAGGATGGAAATAACCCTTCTTGGACGATTTCAACTACTACTACCAATCCAAACATAATTCAAACTACACCATCTAAACAAGTATTTGATACAAGCTACAATGATAGCATTTGTACTAGCCCAATTATCACTTGTTGTAAAAAGCAGGATTAATTTCCTGCTTTTTACTTGACTTTTCTTTTATTTTGAATTATAATATTTTAGAAAGGAGAAAGACAATGGAAGAAAAGCTAAAAGAATATAAAACGACTCACAAGAGATGTGCTGATTGTGCGTTTTTCAGAACAAGAGCTTATGGTATAGAACAAACTGTTATTTCTTGGTGTGAACTTTCTTATAAAGCAATTATAATGCCACATCGGCGAAGATGGTGTAAACACTATTTATGGGAGAAAGAAAATGTATGAGTTATTCTTGCGGGCAAAAGAAAAAGTTGGATTTTCTGAAATAGTAAAGCAATTAAATCTTGCGCCCGGAACTGTAAAAAGATGGGAAGAAAAAAGACAAGTCCCTAAAGATTATTTTATGGATTTGAAACGTCTATGCGAAGAAGAGATAGATTTATCTAAACTCTCATATAGGGAGAAAGGACAATTTTTTACTCCAACTGAAACCGCAAAGCGTTGTATTGAAGTAACAAAGCAAGTATTAAAACAAAATGGTTTTTCTTTTGAAGAATATACTTGCTTGGAACCAAGCGCGGGAAACGGTAGCTTTTCTAATTTGCTTCCTAATCCTTTAGCGATGGACATTGAACCTCAAACTCAAGGAATAAAGAAAGAAGATTTTCTATTATGGGAACCTGATAATAAGAATTACCTTGCTATTGGCAACCCTCCGTTTGGATTGCGAGGTCAACAAGCACTGCGCTTCTTGAATAAAGCATTATCATTTTGTGATTTTTGTTGTTTTATTCTGCCTCCTTTATTTAATAGTGACGGGAAAGGAAGCCCTTTAAAGCGAATAAAAGGAAATTTACTTTATACAGAAAAATGTAATTCTTCTTATTTTTACCCAAATCAAGAACCTGTAAAGGTAGAAACAATTTTCCAAATATGGACAAGTTTGCCAGAATTAGGAGAAAATCAGCAGGAACAAGTCAAACCTCAAGGATTCCAAATTTTTTCTTTATCTGATGGAGGAACGCCTTCTACTACTCGTAATAAAGATAAGATAGGTTATTGTGATTATTATCTTCCTTCTACTTGTTTTGGAGAAGAAAAAATGATGCTTTATAAAAGCTTTTCTGATTTGCCACAACAAAGAGGTTATGGAATTCTCGTAGAAGACAAGAAACTTTGTAGTAAAATTGAAGATATAGTTTGGAAAAAAGTGGCTTTCTATTCAACTAATGGCGCGCTCAATCTTCGTCAATCTCTAATAATTGAAGCAATAAATGATTGACTTTCTTTTTATTTTTAGGTATACTTACTATATGAGTAAGGAGGAGTATAATGAAAATAATTGAGCTGTTGTATAAAGAAGGTAGAGTTTTCTTTTACGCGGTTGAAGAAGAAAACACTTTTATTTTTGGCACTTCTTGTGTAAGAGAACCAGAAATGACAATGGAAGAAACAGATTGCTATTCTTGGGAGGAACACAAAGAAATTATTTTCCAAAAACTAACCTATGAAATTGAAGCACGAATGAAAGCAGATAAGAGTTTAGTAACTTTTTATACTTTTAAAAATATTAAAGAAGAAGATAGAGCGGACTTCTTTCACAAACTTGTGGAAATTGCGACAAAATGATTTGGCTAATTGCTCTAATAGTTGCTATCACTGTTATTATTCGGGTTTTATTTCTTCGCTCAATAGAAGAAAATCTAATAAATAAACAAAAGCAATGTAAAGAATTAGAGCAAAAAATTACTGATTTTTCAAGCAGTCTATCAAATCTTGAAGATGAAAAAGCTCAGCTTGATGAAGCAATTATTCGCGCGCAAGAAGCGTATAAGGTTGAAGTCTCGCGCACGAATGAAGAAATGGCAAATTTTCGGCAACAAAAGATTGCTGACCAAGATGCCTTTTTCGCGCAACGAGATAAAGACAAGCAAAATGAACTTGAAAAACTTTTCGCGCAACATCAAGATGAATATGTGAAAAGCATTATTGAACTTGCTGATGAAACGGAAGAAAAAAAGCAAGAAATTAGAAATGAATATGAGCAAGTAAAACAAGAACTCATGAATTTTCGGAACTATTATTCTTCTCTTTTGGAACCGGTACGAGCCATTTCGCGCGCGAATGATGAAGTTCTCTTCCAAACAATACAAGTTTCTGAAGAAGAGCGTCGTGATATTGCTTATCTTCTAAATGAAGTTCTCCCTAACCTTCAGCATCCTGATGTTCTACGTAAACTTATTTGGTCGGAGTTTATTCAAAAGCCTACAAACGAAATGCTAAAACGGACAGAAATTGATGATTCGCCCGGAATTTACAAGATTACAAACATTGAAAATAAGAAATGTTATGTTGGTAAATCTACTAATGTAAAGAAAAGGCTTCAAGACCACGTAAAAGGCGCACTTGGTATTAGTTCTATTAGCGACCAAAAAATTCACCGAGAAATGGCGCGCGAAGGTATATGGAACTTTACTTTTGAACGACTTTGTTCTTGCGAAAAAGATGAATTAAGTTCAAAAGAAAAAGAGTATATTGCTTTTTTTAATTCAACCCAATATGGATACAACATTGCGAGTGGAGGTTAAAGAATGAGTGAACCTCGTAAACTAAATCGTGAAGAGCGACGAAAGCTTGAAAAGATGAAACGCTCTAAAGATAAGAAAATTCAAAAGATTGTCAACAAGCTATCACCTGAAGTAAAACAAGAAGTATATAAAAGAATGTATGAAAAGCTAAAGGAGAAAATGGAGGAAGAAGAAAATGAAGATGCTTTATCGTGAAGCTCTAACTTATCACATTGATAATGAAGAAGAAGCGATGTCTACTATTGAAGATTTTAAGAGCCGACAACTGTCAGAAGGTTATACTCTTACAAAGTATAAGACTGACTACAAGGTGAAGAAAGACCGCAAGACTGGCGAAATTACTGATGAAAAGTGGATTGTGCTTGTAGAAAAAACTTATGAGGTAGAATAATGAATAGTACGCTAAATGAAAATGTCGCAATGCTATTTGAGCTAGTAGACCAAATTGTGGAACTCCCTGATAGCGCGGTCAACGACCAAACAATGGAAGTTATGCGACAAACAATTGAAAGTGCGTTTTCTTATGACGCACGCGAAAATTTTATTCGTAAGCAGATTGATTATCTTTATCAACAAAATCTAAACAAGATTTCCGCAATGGAAGACGCTCAAAAGCTCGGACAGCTAATCGGCGAAATTGTCAATTCTTATGAAGGTCTTGAAGGCCAGAAGAAAGAAATGGTTGAACTGGTTACTTCCAAAATTGCTTCTCTAGCTCTTGAGGCCGCCGAACGGTATCGTGGAGTAGAAAAGAAAATTTATTTCCAGAAACTAAACCCTAATGCTAAACTGCCAACTTACGCACATCAAGACGATGCTTGCGCTGACCTTTATATCCCGGAAGAAATTGTTGTTCCCGCAAATGCGCGAGGATTTAAAGTTGGAACTGGTCTAGCAGGCGCAATTCCAGACGGCTGGGAAGTAAAGGTTCGTCCTCGGAGCGGAATGAGCATGAAGACTCCCCTGCGAATTTCTAACGCCGAAGGAACTATTGATGCTGGATACCTTAACGAGTGGTGTGTTCTCTTTGATAATCTCTCTAATGAAGATTATACTATTTCCGCTGGCGACCGCGTAGCACAAGTCGCACTAAAACCTGTTTATTATTTCTGTGGTGAAGAAGTAGATGACGTTCACAATATTAAGCAAACAGAAAGGGATATGTCAGGTTTCGGTGATTCGGGGAAGTAAATGATAAATTACTTCTCCGTTCAAAATGATTTAGAAGAGAACGGTTGGCAATTAGTTTCTACAGAATATAAAAATCTAAAAACTCCTCTCAAAATGATTTGTCCGAAAGGTCATGAAGTAGAAGATACCTATGACCATTGGCGCCGTTATCATATTTGCGAAAAGTGTTTGGGAGGAAAAGGCAATAAGATACGAAAAGAAGTTCCTCTAAAAAAAGAAGGAACCTACCGAATACTTGCTCTTGATGCGGCGACAGTTACTTCTGGTTTTTCAATCTATGACGATGGTGATTTAGTTTCTTATGGAACTTTTACTATTGATAGAGATTTAGACACAACAGAAAGAATAAATAAGTTTAAAATTTGGCTGATAAACGCGATAAATTCTTGGACGCCTGACTACGTGGAGATAGAACATATACAGCTTCAATTATATGGAAAAGCCAATTCTCCTCAAGTTGAGGTCTATAGGGTACTCGCGAATCTTCAAGGAATAATTCTTGATACTCTCTTTGAGCTTGATATTCCCTGCGAACTTGTCTATGCTTCCACTTGGCGAAAAGTTTGCGGAATCGGTGAAACTGGACGAGAGAATAAAAAGAAGCTCGCACAAGAAAAGGTTGCCACTTGGTATGGTATTAAAGCCACTCAAGATGAAGCTGACGCAATTTGTATTGGAAAGTATGCGATAAAAAATCATAAAAAATCTACTTGGGGTGAAGATATAGAATGACTATTACACTAAATGAATTAATTGAAGTTTCTCCTATTTTTCAAAAACTAGCTACACAGCCATTTCCCGGCAAGACTGTATTTAAGATTGCCAAAATTATGAAGGCAATTGATAATGAAGTTGCTTGCTTTGAAACCGCACGAAAAGGCGTGATTGAACGCTATGGCGCGCGCAAGGAGAATGGAGAACTTGATGTCACAGAAAATAATCAAGTTAAAATCCAGCCGGATAAAATTGAAGATTGTAACCGAGAGATGGTGGAACTACTAACAAATGAGATTGAGTTGGATGTTACTCCAATTCCTATGTCTTGCTTTGATGAAGTAGAACTAACACCAAGCGACGTAATTCGTCTTGAGAAATTTATTAAAGAGTAAAAAAAAATAGCCCTCTCAAAAATGAGAGGGCGTTTTTTTATGCCATTTGGATGGCAAGCCATCTAACGCGAGGGTGGCGACCTTCAGAGCTTCCATTGTAGACTCTGAAAGTAAAACCAGTTGTCGTAGCGGTATCATTTTTTACTGAAACCGTGAATCTGCCGAAAGATGAGGCAGTAGAGTCCATTTCAAAACAACACATTACAAAAGGTGCAGATGTAAAAGCTCGGGGAAAAGTGACGGTATAATCCTTATACGAGTTAGCCTTTACTTCTTCTATGGCTCCACCATTGTACACCAGTCCCATCTGTATATCTTTTATATGGGCGTATCCTTCTAATGCTCCTACACGAGTAGAAACGTTGCCAATGTTAGTTGCATTCGTTGAAATATTTGTTGCGTTATCACTAATACTTTCGTTTATTCCTGAAACAACATCATTGATACCCAAGCTTTCCCTCGCATCCGCCTCAGTCGTTGCGCCAGTTCCTCCACACGCCACTGCTAGTGGATGCTCTCTTTCAAGCTGAAGCTCTCCGCTTATCGCAAGTCCTCCCGCAATTGCAGCATTACCTTTGAAATAAACTGGCCATCCCATTGTAATTTTTCCTGTTTCACCATTGGCTAGTGCTTCGGCCGCGCAACCGATACCGACCGAGTTTTTTTGCTCCAAAAAGTGAATTAAGTATGAAGCGGATGGTGCATCAAAAGTATAAACAACCGTAGTTCGTAAATCAGTTACTTTTACAGTGGCAGTATAGGATTGGTCTACAGCATACTCTCTTGTAGAACGCCAAGGACTGCTAGTAATTTGACTTGTTACTCCATTTATAGTAATAGTAATGGAAACTGAATTTGCGATATTACTGCCAGTAGAAAAATTAACTATGTTACAGTAGTCTACTCCAGTGTAAGTAAAAGAGTAATATTTCCCTTGGATGCTGGCGTTACCACTTCCGTCTACTCTTTGAAGAGGTTGCGCTCCTGTTTTCAATGCAGGAGCAACGTAATTTGTAATATATCTTGTTATAGAGGAAGAAGTGCTACTCAATCCCCTACTATCTATTACTTCAAGAGAAAAGGCTTGCGCTCCGCTCCCCGAAGCAGTAATTGTTTTTGTTCCAGCACTCGTGTAAGTGTAACTGGAACTTCCTACTTTTAAAGTGTATGTTTTTATAGAAGCACCTTCTTTAGCCGTTCCAGTTATGCTTACTTTAATTTGAGAAGAGCCTGAAATAGCATAAGAGTCTTTAATAGTAATTGAATTTATTGTCGCTACTGGATTCACTCCAGAGGCGCCATCTACTTTAACAACAATATTAGAGTAAGTGTTTGTTCCAAGTGAAGTATTTCCGTCTTTTGTCTCAAGAATCAAAGTGGCATTCGCACTTGAAGCGTTGGGAAAATTCTTCGCCCAAGAAGTTGGAGCGGTAAAAGAATGCGTTCCTCTCGCAACTCCATCTAATAGAGTAAGAGTTTCTCCTGCGATAGAAAGAGTTAATTTATGTTTGTAAGAAGGACTGCTTGAAGAAATAGTATAGCTATTACTTTTATTTATTGTAATAGATGAAGGGTAGGTTGTCAAAGAGCTTTGTAAAATAGTATACTGAATTTCTAATCGCGCGGAGGAAACGCTACAATAATTTTCAGTATAGTAGCCTGAACCACTATTTGTTCTATGATAAGTGGAAGAATTATCGTATGTAGCAATTTCTCCTCCACCATTCGCAAGATACGTTCGTAAATTGTGCCCGTCTCCCAAATTTAAGTAACAAGTATTGTTTTGCGCAGCACCAGTAGAAGTAATTGCGCCATTTAATCCTCTGAAAAAAGTAAACTCTTTCACGCTTCCTTTACCAGAATTTCCACAAACAAGGAAAAGTTTCGCGCTATCTATCTGAATGTTGTTTGCTATATCTTTTAGCTCGTCGTTTATTTGGAATGAAAGATACATAGTTTTCTTATTTCTTTTTGCTTCAGCTTCAGTTTTACCAAAACCACCTTGGTATTGAGTGCTACCACTCCAATCGTAGAATTTTATTGCCATTCTCCTTTTACCTCCTTACCAGTTGAAACCTACGCCACTTTCTGTGATAGAGACTCTTAAATTTCCAATATTGAAGCTATTAAGAAATTGCGCTTGATAAACCATTAAGCCATCGCTTGACAAATATGCAACGGGCGTAGTAGAGTTGCTTTGAAAGAAGCCGATTTGGCTGTCTGTTATTTTAGTAGAGAAAGATTGATTTGCCGTAGCCGTTTTAATTTCTATGTATGGAGAAGGTTCGTCATTTCCTACATGAAGGTCTATACTATTTTGTATTTGCTCAAGATAGCTTCCTGTTCCCGTTCTTTCTTCAAGATGCTGTCCAATTAAACTCCAGTTTCCTTTTACTGTGTTGAATTCCGTTTTAGTTCCTTCATATGCAGCTTTTAAGTCATCAAGACTTTTGTTTGTCCCGTCTAACAGTGCTTTTGTTGTAGTTCCATCACTCCTAACAACATCTATCTCTTGTATTCGGTCACCATTATTTTTTACCATCTCATTATATACTTTTAACAAATAATCTTCCGTTACCACAAAAGAAGTCGCAACGTTTCCTTCTTCTATCTTTACATAAGACAATGTTAGAATAATTGAATCGCTTCCTTCTCCTACCTCATTTCTCGCATAAGCAATTACTCCATAATCTCCTTCTTCTTGCGGAGTTGTAAATGTTTGAACTTGAGTTTGAGTTGAGTTATTATCGAAGTAAAAAGATTGGATTACGGTATTCGTCTCATCGTCGTTTGCTTTAACAACTTGCCACAAAAATGTATTCATATCTGTGGGCGCGCCTTCGATTGAAGAGCTTCTAATAGATAAGGTATATTGTTTATTTTCTTCTAATGTTTTTGTCAAAGAAACAAACGGCATGTTTGCAATTACTTTCAAACGAAGGCTTGCATCTTCACAAAGGTTTGTCCCAGCAACATCTCTAAAAGTAGTATCTCCATCTCTTGCGCTCCATGCAGAAGGAACATTGCTTTGCTCCAATTTTAACTTTTTTATCCTTATTGGCGCGCGAGGGTCAGTACCAAAAGAAATATATAAATTCCCATTTGAAATGTTTTCAAATGCAGAAGGATAAGTGAAAGTGGAATATACTTTAAACCATCTACCATTCACTGGTGCGGTAACATCATCACTTACCATCCCATCAGAAAAGGTCATCGCGCGAATACTACCTATCATGTAACTTTTTGTAGTATCCTCTGCTATACGAAGAATAAAATAGAAGTTCTGGCTTCCAGTAAGTACACTCCAATCTGCGCAATATACTTCTGCGGAAAAAGTCATTTGTTTTCCAAAAAAATCTTCTTGAGCAGGAAATTTCGGAGTTAAACAGTGATTATTGGTGGTTGATTGTTCTCCCGTAAAGTCTAATGTAGTAAATCCATAACTATCTCCACGAAGAATGCTTCCCACTTCTTCCCACTTATTATTTTCAAAAGGCATCATTTTCGTCCAAGGGATTAGGTTTTCTCCTCCAATAATAAGGCCTTCTGAAGAAATGATGATTGGGACAGTAACTAAATCAACCATTTTCTTTGTATCAATGCTTTTCCCCCGATATAACCTAAAAATAATTGATTGATTTGTTTTATCAAAAGTTGTATAAACCGAGGAAGATAGAGCTGTCTCCATTCCATTATCTATTTGAGCTGTAATTGTATAATCACCGCTCATCGCAGTAGCATCTCCAACTCCTCCAATATAACAGACAGGAGAAAGAGTAATGGAGTTGCTATTGAAAGACTTTGAAGCTGGAGTATAAACAAGAGAGCTTGGTGCGCAAAGAAGTGAATACGCGTCTCCCTTATAATTTATTTCATACTTAAAAGTCTTTACCATTGTAATATGCTTACTTGTTTCACTCTCTGCGACACCTAAAGGAATGAAAGTTACATAAATGGATAACATTCCACCAGTTGTAAGTCCTTGAAGAGAAGTAAACTTTAATCGCTTATTTTCTCCACCTTCTTTTTCAACTTGAATATGATTATTCGCAGTAAGTAGTTTCCCCGTGCTATCAAATTCTGCTTCTCCGACTTTTAATTTCGTGACCTTTAAATTTTCCGCGCCTTCCATAACAAGAATATCTGTTTCTGCGGTTTGTTCGGGAGTTGCGCTTACTTCTCCACCCGCAAGCATCCAAAACTCATTACTCAAGGAAACCGTATAACCGCTCGCGCCAATTTCCCCATCTTCACCTTGAATATTTTTGACGCATTGAAAATTTGCTTCAAATTGGACACCAAGATATTTATAAGAAATAGAGAAGTCTTTACTACTATCCATATTTTTGAATTTATTACTCGTGTCTGTGGATGGGTTATACGTTAAAGTGATAGTAAAATCCCAAACATTCTCGCTCCTTAATGAAACTCCTACACTTGTGAAAGGCTCACTATCTGAAATAGAAGGTGCCTCATCACTCGTATTGAACGGTAATGGCTTTTTATTATCATCAAGAAGTTGAAAAGTAATTTCTTTTGTAAAAGTGGTACTTCCTCTATAAGAGCCATTACTTGAGGTAGGTATGAAAACTGCGACCGGACTAACAGAAACCGAATAATTTACTGGTGAGTATTGAATAGCAAGGCTAGAAACAACTACAACTTTCTTCCGAATAGTGGTTTCACAATAAACTACGAAGTTCTCTTTTGGGAAAACGAGCGTCCCATCTTCATGAGTGTGATTCAAATCTATGTTGAATGTTCTTTCAGTTCCGTGGTCTTTATCTGAAAAGTTACCGTTTTCATTCAAGCAATACCAATTATAAGTAAAGTCATTTGTTTGTGCGCTTGCCCCATTCACAATACTTGTTTTATACCAAATTTGATTTGTTAAAGTAATAGAAGTATATCGTGGAGTCAAAATAGTAGAACCACTTGAAATAATTGCGCCTTGATAAGCATCTGTTCTATCATAGAGATTTTTAGAAACTCTAAACTTTGTTCCATACGAATTAGTCATTTCGCAAATAAAAGTTTCCATAGAACCAATTTGATCGCGGTTGACTTTTATTGATTTGCCTGTTCCCCAATCAGTTCCGTCACTATCAGTCCATTGGTAAGAAACACCTTCAGACAATTCATTTATGCCAGAGTAAAGGCGCGCAATCAAGGTAATTGTTGGTTCCGTATCGCCTTCTTCAAAGTGCTCTCGCGCGCTTTCAATAAAAGCAGAATATCCCGCATTCTTTTCAAGTAAAATAAGATTTACTGGATTTAAAGAATAGATAGATGTATATTTTATATTTTCATCAGAAACAAAATTCTCAATTCGCGCGCTAACGGAACAATTTGCTTCCAAATTTTTCTCAATTTTATAGCAAACAAGAACTCCGTTCTCATCTTCTGCGTTTGGTACGTTATCTTCTCCATTTACTGTATAAACAATTTTTCCAACATACTTACTTGAAGGAACTTCGTCTCCGCCTAAAAAAAGAGAGGGAGTAATAATTACTCCCCCTTTTGTAAAATCAGGAGTGACAATATTTCCTTCTCTAACTTGTATGTTAGAATTAAGAGAAGAAGAAAGATTCAATGATGCTGGTAAAGCATCAGTCAAATCTGTTAGAGTTAATGAACCATATCCCAATAGTCCCATAGTTTTCTTCCTCCTTTATTCTCCAAATTAGAAATTATCCTTTGTCTCCAATTTTTCTTCATTGTTCTTTAAATATTCATCTATTGCTTCATCTGAAGAAGAAAAGATGTAGCAACTATAGTCAGCTTTTTTCTCAAAGTTATCTGGTGAAACTACAATTTTTGAATAGTTAAAAATTGCTTCATGAACGTTCGCACGCGAATAAGAAGTAATTATAATACTTCCGGTATCCACGTCTTTCGTCCCAATATTAATTGTAGAAAGAGCAATTCCATCTTTCTTCCATACATAATAGTAGGTAGAAGTAGCTGATTCTCCATTCATTAATTGCGCGCCAAAATAAAGTTCTGCGCTCAATTCTGCGCTTCCTTCTCCATTAATAAAAGCCGTACCAGTAGAAGAACGAAGAACAACATTAATGCTATCCGCGCCATTTTTGTTTTTAAACAGGAAAGCCGTTCGTGAAGCCTTATTAAGCTGGAATCTTAAAGTAATTTGCCCTCCTTCTGGAACTCGGGTATGAGGAACAGTAATTGTAGATTTAATTGAGCCATCGGGCTGAGCTTCAGTTGTAATAATGATAGAGCCAGAAGTAGAACCTCCGTTATCTGTAATTGTATCTCCATTCTTTACTTCTGCATCATCAATATACCAAATACCATCATTCATGTTAATTTCTGGCACAATCATAGTAGAACCGCCTTTAGTTGTACTTTCGCCTTCTCCAGAATTACCAGAAACAACAGTCTCGCCTTGGATTTCAGTTCCATCAATAACCCATGTTCCTTCTGCTACATCAATATTTTTTAGAATAACAGAAAAAGAAGCTGAACTGGCATAAGATAACCCGTTATTCATATCTTCTATGAATGTATAAGATTGTGGGTCAATTAGAGAAAGGAATTTATTTATTCCATAGTCTCTGTTCCTTAAAGTAAAGATTGCTTCATAATCTTTATCTACGAGGTCTTTTCCATCTGCGGTTTTCGCGGGATAGCCATCTACAAGATATTGCGTCCTGCCTTTTAATACTACTTTAAAATCTTTTGCTTCTACGAGCGCATTAGTTTCACCAAGAGACATTATCTTATTGTTTACTGTAAAAGTAAGATAAGAAGGAAGAAACTCAATAAAATCTTTATTTGCTTCTAAATCAATTTCTATCCATTCTCCTGCGCTATTAGCATAATAAAAAGCCCATTCGCGCGCGGTCGCGCCTTCACGAAGCATTTCTTCTTGCGACAGGCTATTCGTCATAATACGAAAACGAAGTATATCTGGTAGAACAGTAATGTTCCCATCTAAATTATCATTATAATAATTAAATGTTTGTCCGCCAGATAAATTAACTACTTCAATTTTCTTGATTGCGTCTAGAATAGTTGAACCACCCGTGCCACCAATAATACTATTTGCAGAAATAGAACCTTTAAGAATTGCGTTATTTGCGTAGAATGTTCCATCTCTTTCAACATAGAAAGAAGGTTGAGAACTATCATCGGTATCTTGACCCACCCAGAATACTCTATCATCAACAACACTTCCGTCTTCTTTTGTAAGAGGGAAAGAATACAAACCTGCGGTTCTATCGTGCGCAACTAGCCCGTTATCTGTAATATCCCATCCACCAATTGAACCAGTCTTCGCTTCAATCTTGCCAGTTAAAGTTAAATTACCAGCTTGGTCTGCTTGAAAAACTGCTTCATTTTTCAAATTTCGTAAAATTAAGCCATACCAACTTATTTCTACACGATTTACATCTTGTGTGAGAGTTTTCTCTACACCATTCTCCGTATAGAGCAGACCTTTTTTATTCACAAGGAATAACCCTTCTCCATTATGAACTACGTATTCTTTCTCACTAGGTTCGCCAGTCTTACTATCAAATCTATAAGCAAACAAACCGTCTCGGTTCATTTGAAAAGCAACGTTGTCTCCCGCAAAGATACGAATTGCGTTTGTATCAATTTGCCCCGCGCGAAGAAGAGAAGCGTTTATTCCTTCAGGAGTTATGCCAGTATTCCAAATCCAATTACCGTATCCGTCTTTTTGAGTAGCAGTAAAAATACCACCGCCGCGATAGGCTACAACGCCTCTATCACTTGTGCCCCAAATGCCGTTCTCTTCATCTATAGTAAGAGTGCCATCCATAAAAGCATAGGTTAGGTCTGCCTGCGATAAAGTGGATTGGATATTTTCTATTTTTAAAGAACCATTCGTATTGAACGCGCTCGCTGCCGTATTATACAAATAAGAATTTGTTTTCATTTCTTCACTTGAAGCAACTATGCGCCCAAACAAATCTTCAAATTTTGTTTTGTAATTCTTTACAGTAACTTTATCTTCCCAAGGACTCTCAAGGTGAAGCTCTAATTCTGAAATATAACCTTCTACATTATCAAATTTCAATTCAAAGTCGTTTACATTTACCATTACTCCCAAATACTTATAAAGTTTCGCTATAATATTTTTATTCATGTAAGAAATGGAAACATCATAAGAAACCTTTGGTTGTGAATTTGTTTTAGAAACTTCAAGAGCATCCAAGTATAATGAAAGTGCGCCATTAGATAAAATATAAGTAATCTCAAGCTCTTTTGATAAGGTGCCAGAAGAAACCATAAAGTTATTATCTAAAGTAATATAAGGCAAATAGTCTCGGTAAAGAATTGAATAATCATAATATTTTTGAAGTTCTTCTTCGTTATACTTTAAACTTAAATCTTCATAGCTTGTTTTTGCAAGAGAAGAGCCAATTAAAATACGAGGATATACAAAATCTTGCGTAAAGTCTTCAAACCATTCTACTGTGTCTGTTAGCTCGTGTTGAATAACGGTAGCAATTCCTTCACCATTAAGCTCCGCAGTAATATAACCTAATTTAGAAGGAGCTTTCTTTAAATCAGCTAATTGCGCGGTTTTATCAAGAATCAACAAAACAGGAGTGATTTTTCCCGTGCTGTTTTGGTAAAATCCATAAACCATTTCGCTCCCAATAGAATATATTTTAGAAATATCTTCCGCGGGGTCTCCTTGTGTTTTCTTACAAAAGAAACGCAAGTCATCTATATGGTCTTTTATTTTTGGAAGAACCCTAGTTAAATCAATACAAAAATAATTTACTTTTGTCTCATTGATTGTTTCTTTATAATACCCTAATTGTTCCCCGTCAAAAGGCTCTTTATCCCAAACGAAAGCAAGGTCTTTTGCTTGCGCGTTCATCCCACCAACTTGAAGTTTTACATTATAATAATTCCCATAATCTGTATAGCTTTCTGCTTGCCAAGAACCTTCTTTAAGTGCGCTACCCATGAAACGCTCAAATTCTGAAACATCTTTCTTCTTTTGTGCGAGGGTAGTATCATAAATTTCTTGATTCTTTTTAATAAGCTCTTGAAGATTATTGTATTGCTCTTCAAGTTCTTTATCCTTCTCTTGGTCATTTGCTAAACGAGTAGCGTATGCTTGATAAATTTGTTTATAATGTAAATCAGGGGAATAGGAATAAGTAAGGTATCCTCTATTGGAACCATTCGCGGGCGCAGTTAGGTTTTGTAAGCCAATTAAAACGCCAGTATTCTCATCATACTTTTTATTTGCTTCTGTCAGTATTACTTTTTCACTTAAAGCACCGTTAGAATATGCGTTAAATAATTTTAGAGTATTAGAAATAACACCTTCTTGTGAAACGTTTATATGGTAAGTATTCGCGCCATCGTCCTTCAAATAAACCACTAAATCAGGCTTACCAACTCCACGTTCAAGAATGCCATCTTCACCTAAAAGGGCGTCAAGCATCTTCTGGGCGTTATTCATTTGCTCTAATGCTTCTGATTGAGAAGTTGCTAGTATAGACCGTTGTGCGGATATTTCATTCGCTTTTTCAGTTTCTTCCGCAATTTTTTTTGCGAGTGGAGTTAGTTTGCCATTTAGAATAAACATTTGTCGTTCATACGCTTGAATTTCATCATACTGTTCTTGCGTAATTGCGCCAATAGAATACATATAATCAAAGTTAAGAATGTAATCTTCCCCGGTTTTGTTCGCGCTCGCATCCGCAATAGTAAGCAGGCCACTATCTGTTGTATCATCTTCCAGTGGAACTACATACATCTTGGTAGTAATTTCACTACTATCCATTTCGCGCGAAATTTCTTTACTATTCATCGCATATTGTAAATCAATATGCTCTCCATCTTCTTGAAGAAAAGTATTGTAAAAAATACATTTGCGCCCAATAATATGATAATTAGAATCATATTCATATTCATAACGACAAAAAACTTCAAAAGCTTCTGCTAAATCTTGCGTCGCATTATAACGATTACTTTTTTCAATAGAAACCATTCGCGCCTTTTCGCGGAACGAAACCATTTTAGAAGGAATTAACTTATCATTCTTTACTTCCCAAGAACTAACATAATCCTCTTCATAAACTTTATCGGTTCTCCGCAAGCCTGCGTTTTCGCGCGCAAGGTTGTCCTCAATAGAAGCAACTCCATCATATGCGCTCCAATTCATTTGAACTTCATAAGTCCATTTTGTTCCTTCAAATATTTTATCAGCCCAATAATTTAGAGAAGCAATAGGTTCTTCTCCCCTTTCATTTTCTGGTTTATTGAACCATTCTTCATATTCTAATTCAAAGTTATCTTGAGTAAGAGAAAGTTTATAACCTGTTTTTCCAAGTTCTTGAAAAGCCAAACCTTCTGCTTCTACCTCGCAAATAAGTTGCCCATCATCTTGATGAGTTTCAGTTATTTTAGAAATAACAAACTCAAACACCTTTTCATCATTATTGCCCTTATTAAAAATGACTTTTATTTTTCTTTGTCCTACGAGCAGAACCCCATTTGTAGTGTTATACCATAAAGGGTTCTCCATAATTTCATTATTATGAAAATAATACATAGGAATAGAGAAAGAAAGTTCTTGTGTTCCATCATCTTTATTGGTTAGAACAGGGTCAATAATCTGTCCTTTATGAGTTATGTTTGGGGCGCTTAAAGTGATTATAAAATCATCTTGTAGGCCCCAAACGCTCATCTCATAAGGACGAATTGTTTGCCGTGCCACAATTCATCCCTCCTAACTCCATTTTATAAATAACGATATTGATAATCAAATTGTGAAACTTGAATTGGTATTGAGGAAGTAAACTTCCCGCATTCTTTTGTCGTTATTTTCCCTTCTGTATTATAACGATGTCCGCAGGGTAATTTCATATAACTAGACAAAACCATGCTTCCTACATTTTCTTCTACTTCTTTTGCTTCAACACCAGAAGAAGAAGCAACTTTATACGTACATTTCATTTTTGCTTCTCCATTATTGCTGTCAAAACTAAAAGAAGGATTAGAGAAAAAGTCTTTAATTACGCTCTTTAAATGATTTTGAAAGCCTTCTAAAAGTTCTCCATTCACAGAACAATAAGTTCTCTTTGTATCATTCATCATAGCTTCTACTTGCGCGATAACCCAAGCGCGAGTGTAATAATGGTTTACTTCTTCAATTAGTTGCTTCCTCAATTCTAACACAGAATTTCCAACCTCATAACTCTCAATAATTTTAAGCGCGCGATTATATGAAGCAAAACTTGGAGGAGTAGTAAAACGAAACTCCTCTTTCTCATCAATAGAAAAAGTTTCATATGAATTACTTCCCTCATGAGAATATGAGTTCGCTGGATAACAAATATATCCATTTGCGTCATAATAATTTGTCGTAGAGAGAGAAAAACTTATTTTTACAGGTGATTTTGCTGACCCACAATTATAAAAATATAATGGAGAAGTGTTGGTAACTTGTGATTGAATGGTATCCTGCGCGAGAAGTATATTATCTGTAGCTAACATAGAAGAATAAGGAACTCCATCCTCTCCAATCGCTTTTAGGTTATCTGGATTCTCTAAATCACTCTCATCCATAAATACATTTTTGCGCGAATACCAAAATGGGTCATCACAAACTAGCTCAAGAGTAATATCTCCTTTATATAAAGAAGAAGCAACAAAATAAGTTTTCGCGCCAATAACCATTGGTAGTTGGTCTTCAAATGGTATCATACTAATTTGTGGAGCACTACTTACCCGTGCCATAATCGCACGATTAGGATATTCTGAAAGAATTAATTCTCTTTCAACTCCGGGAATAAACCAAGCCTTGAATTCGTCATACTCGCGCGTAGTCATTCCATCTGTAGATAAATCAAAATGGATTGTAAGCGGATTGTATTGAGTAATCCAGTATAATTGTCCATCAAGTCCAACAGATTGTGTAGTAGTTTCATTAAAATCTGCGTACATTCCTTTTGTTAATCTATCTGAAGCAAAAACCGCGAGTAAATTAAAATCTTCTATGTTTTTCCCGCCATAAGAAAAGCTAATAAACTGCTTTTGTGCCGAGGGCAGGGAATTACCCTGCCCATCGTGCGTAGCCTCATATACTTGTAATGACATCCTTTTACCTCCTTGCTAATGTTAGATTCCCTGCCTTTTTCGCAACATTCAAAATTTCATCCATAATTTCCTGTCCCGCCTTGCGTGCGCTATAATCACTTGAAATAGTTCCATTACCAACTTGAATAGAAATATTTTCAATGTTGATGTTTTCGGAATTGTCGGTAGAAATAGAACGGAAGTTATCAGCTAATGCTTGAATTGCTTCAATACAAGAACGGAGAGAGAAGTTGGAATCACTAAAAATTTTGCTCTTCAGAAGTGCGGTATCTTTTGCACTCAAGAATGCTTCTGGTTTACTCTTGGAACCATCAACCCACGCGGGGCCAGTATAATCTACAAGACCACCTTGAGCATACTTCTTGATGTATTGCTTGTAAGAATAACCAGTCGTTCCATTATATCTGACTTTATACCATTTGCTATTCTTATAGTCATCATAAATTTCCATTGTGCCACCATTCGGAATTTTTCCGACTTTTTTAGCATTCAAGTCAGGCTTACTTCTGATATAAAGTCCTGCGCCAGTATTAGTCTTTACTTTACCCCGAGAAGTCCCTTCAGTTTGAGTTGGAGTGGTATTACTGCCAGTAGAACTGCCACCAGTATTTCCACCAGTAGAAGAACCTTGGTTCTTTTTGGCATTCTCAAAAATTTCATTAGCTCTTCGCGCGCCTTCCTCTGCTCCACCACTTGCATAGCCAGCATTAAAGGCTTCTTGCGCGGAAGCACTATAGCTCTTTTTGGTAGCATCATCGTACTTCGCGTCGGAGTAGTATTTTTTCCAAGCTTCATCACGCGCGTTCATATCACGTTTATTAGCCCAGATTTCCAATTCTTTCTTAGTCTCTTTAGAGTTTTCACTGCTTTGTAGGCCAGAATCTTCACGATAAGATTGAGTATATTTTTCAATAAACTCAAGCATTTTTTCGGGTGTCCACTCATTCATCATCTGATAAACTTCTTGCCAGAGTAAGCCATTTTCTTTCTGATATTCAAGCGCTTCAGTGGCAACATCAATTTGCTTTTGAAGTTTCTCTATCTGATTGTCAGAAGCTTCTTGAATAGTATCAATTTGCTTCTGCATTGCATCAAAATAATCAGATTGAAGTTTGCTGTCAATCTGGTTTTGAAGATTCTTGATTTCACTCGCAGAGCCGCCAGACCGTTGAAGGATAGCAAGTTGACGTTGAAGCTTACTCAATTCTCGGTCATTTTGATTCTTGTTATAAAGTTGTTGTTCTTTATTTAAGGCATCAGTTAGGCCATTGAGATATTCTTCAGACGCGTTTTGAGTAGCATCAAGCAGGTCTTGCATCTTGTCAATTTCTGCTTGTTGCCGGTCAGTAATTGCGGTCATCAGCTTTTCTTCAACAGAAAGTTGATTATCAATATACTCTTGGAGAATTGCGTTTTGATTAGAAATATTTTCTTCAATATCTTTGAGGTGGTCGTTGTATTCATCATATAGACCATCCAATTCATCTTTCCAACCATCAACCCTATCCCAGAAGTTCTGCATCATATCGTCTGTATTTTCTGCTTTAGTACCATCATCATTAGTCCGCAGATACTTCTCTACATCAAATCCAATAGATTTGAGATAGTTTATTTGAGCTTGAGAGTCCGCACCTGCTCCAGTAGGTGCTCCTGTTTTATCAGTAGAATTGAGTTTTGCTAAAATATCAAGACCCATGTCTACGCCATCAACATATTGCATCAAGCCATCTTTATCATAAGTAAAGACTTTAGAGAAATCGGTATCTAAAAGTTCTTTTCTTCTAATATTATACCAATCTTCTTGCAAAGAAGCAAGTTGACGATAAGCTTGCTCTTGCTTCTTCAGAGTGCCAAGTTCTTTCTCAAGACTATCAGAGTAGTTATAACCACTCTGCATATTCTTGCGCTTGGCTTGTTCCAAAGTAATTTGCTGTTCGGCTTTCGCGATTTGACGTAGTAAGTTATACCAACGTTCAAGGTCATGCGTGATAGCTTTGGGGTCATCGCCCTTTCCGCCACCACCTCCTCCACCGCCTCCACCAGAACCGGCTTTCTTGCCGAGGTCTGAAGCAGAAGAATCAAGGAGTGCTTGCCACATCGCGCGAATGCGTTTCAATTCTGCGAGAGCATCACTTGCGGAAGCCATGGCGTTACCAGTCGCCATAGAAGTTGCCTTCTTTTCATTGGTAATTGCCATTCCTCGTCCCGCACTACCATTCTGAAGAAGTTTCTTGGTTTGGAGATGGTTGAAGACGATTGCGTCGTCCGCGAGATTTACAAACTCTGCACCGTTTTCACCTGCGACGAAATAATGCCCGTTGCTAACAACAAGCTCTGGCCCAAGTTCGCCCATTAGGGTTTTTGTGCCCTTTGCAAGAGCAATGTTGCCTTTTGCGCGAGACATATCTATATTCCCGCCAACGGGAGCAGAGAATTTCTTCTCAAAAATTCCACTAACAACAGAGCCTTCCCCTTGAACTTTTACTGTTAGAGTAGCAACCGCATTTATTGAAGTGGTTTTTGGTTGAGAAATAACCACTCTCACAGTTTTCTTATCAGGAAGGTTTTTAATGCTCTTTCCAGTATCAGAAACAGCTTTTGCTTTACTACTGTCGGTAGGAATTTCATCCATTGCAGACGCAACTTTCTCAATTGCTGTTGTAGCATTATTTGAAGCGTTTTGAATGCTTGTGACCGCGGAAGTAAGATTATCTGTATTGAAAGAGTAAGTAGTGGTGTAAGTGGAGTTTCCTCCCTCTCCGCCTTCCCCATTCTGCTGTTCTACCACATTGATAGTAATTGTCCGACCAGTCATTTCAGCTAACTTCGTAGCAATACTATCTACAGTTGTTTTTGCGGTTTCCGTCGCGGTTTCAAGGTCTGCGAAATTGGTAAACTCAAGCTCTATTAGGCTTTCGGCATTCGTAACCATATCGGCGAGATAAGTTGCGGTTTGTGCCAAATCCATAGTAGAGAGAGTATTGGCGGTAGCAAGAACGGTAGGAGATACGTTATTTAGTTGAACACACTTATCCGCGAGTTCGCCAAGAGCTTCTACAGTGGGATAATTTGCTCCACCCAGACTAGTTGTTCCTTCTGTAGTCAAAGCAGTCTGTAAGTCGCGAATTGTTTGTATATCTTCTTGAGATACTGGTTGTCCCAAATCTACCATTTGTTGAATTGCAGAAATAGTAGACATTATTTCATCATGATAATTTACTAGAACGGCACGAACTCCGCTACCATCATATGCTTTTACTAGTTTCTTGTCCGCAAGTTCTTCTTTGACTGTAGAAGAAAATTTAGAATTATTACTTCCCGAACCTTCTTCCTGCGGTTTTACAGTAAATGTAATTTCCTTATTGCTCCACTTATCCCACAAAGTCTGGATTGAAGTATCTGCTTGAGAAACTTCAGCAGAAACTTGCGCGATACCATTGACACTATCAATAGAATAGTTGCCGTTTTCATCTTTAGTTAAACCAGAAATTACTGTTTCAAGATTTGCTGTGCCATCTACGGTAACAGACTGGGTATTGCCTTCACTATCAGTTAAGTCAACTTGATAAGAAGTTGGCTTTACGGTTGCGCTTTCCGCAGTAGCAGAAACATCAGAAACAGTTGGAGTTTCTTCTCCAAGTTCAAGAGTTGGCGTTGTGGAAGGAGTGATGGTTAGGGTGCTTGCCTTGCCAGTAATCTCATCTGTAATTTCAATCTCAATGGGTGTATTCGCCGCGCCTTGCGCTTGCTTCATTCCTGCTTTCGCGCCAGTAGGGTCAATCTCAAGTTCGACTACGGTTGCTGTTGCTTTTGCGATTGGGTCGGTGATAAGAAGAGAACCATCCTCACCAAGTGCGCTAGAATCTTCTTTAATATAGATTTTTTGAGGAACGATTTCTATATCAGTTTCAGTTGCAGTTGTTTCAGAATCTACTTCTCCCGTTTTAGACTGTGCTTGAGCGATAGCAAAGTCAAGAGCATCTTCATAGGATGAGAAAGTTTCACTACTTCCACTAACCTTGAAAACAAAATCTTTAAGCCCTACTTCAATTTCTTCAATAGTAATAGGAGTTTGGCCTTTCCCAGAGAGTTCTTCATTTAAATCATGTAACTTATTAGACTTTATTTCTTCAAGCGTTGTTTCAGTTCCATCCTCATTGTAAACTTTCCCGCTATCAGAAACATAAGTTCCATATTCAAAATTCCACTGAAGCTCTACTGTTTCTCCCGTAGAGTCTTTAATTTCTTTCTTGAAACCGCCAACTTCATTGATTATTATGCCGGTGTTTTCAGTCAACCATTTAACAAATTCATCAGAAGCCCCTTTTCCTTTTGCAAATTGAATGAAATCAGAAATAGTAAATTCTTTTTTTCCATCTTTTTCAAGACTTTTAAAAAATTCAGCAATAAGAGAACTGTATTCTTCAGGAGTAATTAAATCTTGACCTTCTAACAATGTTTTAAGTTCGCTTTGGAACTTTTCCTTTCCGTCACTTGGGAAAGATAATGTTGGAATTGGAATTTCTACTCCATTAAGAGCAAGCTTTCCGCTACTATCGGCGAGCCAACCATCTGAATAGAATTGCTGAATATAATTAACCCATTTCTGCTTATCCTCTTCTGTTAAAGCAACAAAAGACGCGGGGTCTTTAATAATCTCAGATAGTTTTTTCCCAGCAATTTCAATATCTCCAAACTGTCCCAAAAGAGCGTTTAATAGCGTTAATTGACTTTCAGTCCATTTAGTAATATCTTCTCCGTTTTCGGTTGTGATTTCTGGCATGAGTTCATCAATAGAAAGCTTCTTATCTTCACCAGCAACGCTATCAAATACTTCTTGCGTCTTGACTACTGTTTCCAGCATCGCAATTTCGGCATCAAGCATATTAATTTGATTTTGAGCCAAAACGTGTATGCCTTTAGTAAGACCTTCCTTCATGTTAGTCGCGCCAAGATTGAAATTTGCTCCTAATTTAGATAGGTCTACAAACGTTTCACCATCTACATTAACAAGAGCTTGCGCGCCAGCATCAAGCAGGTTTGCAGCGCCATTCATTTTTTCAGAAGTAATGCCTGCCGCAGAAAGAACATCATCGCCCATCATAGTTATCATGTTATAAAAATCTTGATAACCAATTCGGTTTTGTTTAAAATCGTCTCCATCTAAAACCTTAAAAGCATCGCCAATTCCTTCCCAAGCGGAAAGAGGATCGTCATAGCCAGATGGCAAATCTCTATTCATAAAGTTAAATGTACCATCTGCTTTCTTTAGTTCAGCAGTGATTTCTTTACAAACAGCTAGCTCTCCTTCAAGTTCTTTTCTGCGCGCGGAGCCGGGTTCAGCATTATTAATTTCCTTATTCAGTTCATCAATACGACGCATTACATAAAAAATGTCATTCAGCCGTTCATCAGAATCCATCGCGCTTTCAACGAGACTGGAAAGCATGACTTTTCCCGCGAGGGAATTTATTGATTGAAGAGTGGTAAGAACGCGATAAGCTTCACTTTGCGCGAGTTTAAACCCATCTACCGTTTGAGTGAAAGCATTGGGGTCTATTTCTATGCCAAGTTTGCCCAAATTGTCAGTTAGACTTGATTTATCGGAAAGATTTAACTTACCACCAATTCCATCTTCTAGCCATTTGTTTATTTCATCCAATTTAGAAATGGTATTCTCTGCGATAATTTCTGGGCCATTCTTAATATTCATCAGCAGAGAAGAAACTCCAGCTTCATCCAATTTTAACCGATAATTTCCGTATTTGTCTTGATTACTCATATCGGCTAAATCGCTCATCTCAACTTCTAATGAATCTGATAAGGCGCGAATGGTATCCCAACTTGCGTATGCTAATTGTTCAGAATAAAACTCTACATCTTTTAAGGCATCTTGTTGATCAGATTTATCAAAGTAGTCATGAGATTTCGCGAGAATTTCATTTGTTTCTTTTACAGTCAAATCCGCTGCGTAAACTGCGTCAGCAAACATTTTTTCGCTAATTCCATCAACAACTTGATACCAATCATCAGATACTTTATTTAGAACCCCATCATCTACCAATTTATTTAAATAGTCTTTATTAACATCAGTAGCTTGAACTAAATCTTTGCTATCTAAACTATCTGCGATAGTAGATAAAGTATCTACTGTAAAATCTATAAAGTTATCTTGAATTGTACTCAAATAAGGAGAAATAGCTTCTAATTCAGTAGAGGTTAAATTGGAAAAATCTTTAGTCTTTATTGCACTGATGACTTTTTCAATACTAGCGGAACCTTCTCCAAACAATTCTGTAAGAACTAGTTTAATTTGTCCATTAACAAGCATTAAGACTTTTACTTGATAATCAGCATATTCGTTAGCAATAGTATTTGCTTCTTCTTGCGCGGCTTCAAGCTGTTTAATTACATAAGAAGAAAAATCTTCTTCTGTATTTGTTTTCTCCCATTCTTTATAATACGCATTATAAAGGTATTTTAATTCATTATCATTTGGTAAATCAGTCCAATCTCCCTGAAAACTTTTAATCGCTTCAATTTGTTTTTGTTGTTCTTCTTCTATTTGACCGTAAAGCTCTTGATATTGCTCTACATAAGCATCACGAACTTTGCTAATGCTTTCACCCTTTAAGAAATATTTCCCATCTTTTAGTAAGAAATCATCATTTAACGAAAGGCCAACTTTTTGAACCATAGAAATAGCATCTTCAAGATTCATGCCAGAAGAAACATCTTTTAGACTATCTTCTAAGTCTTTAAGATTACTAGTAATTGAAGTTTCAAAGCTTCTCCATTCAGTTGGGAGATTAACAGAAAGAGTTTCTTTCCAATTGGTTAAGTCTATTCCAGAAGTATCAAAACCTGCTTCCTCTAGGTCTTTAAAGAATTGAGAAATACCAGTTAAGGAAGTTAAGTCTGCTGTTGCAGCAATTCGTTCTGCTTCCGCGCCGAGAGGAATAATATCGTCATTATATAAAGAGAATAAAGCGTGTAAAGCTTGTTGGGCTTGTTCTGGGTTTTTTTCTTCATTTCTAACAGCATAATTTACTTGTTCGGTAACAGACGAAAGCAAATATGGAGCAATACTGCCAGTAATATTCTCAACATCTGCGGGGTCAACGGCCCGTGTCTTTTTTTGATTATAATTATCAATAAATAAATTTCTTGCTTTAACAGTTTCTTCTTTCCATTGAGAAACGATAAAATTAACTACGTCTTCGTTGTCCCCAACAATTTTTTTAACTTCTTCTTCTAATTGTAAGTCCCCTTTTTCAAGATGAGTGTTAGAGTAGGAAGAAAGATTTGAATAGATCTGATCTAAATCATCTTTTTGCTTATCAGTTAAACCCTTAAAGATATTTTCATTATAATACTCTTCTATTTCTGACGGAACTTCCATCCAACTAAAAGAAGTCCAAGCATCTGAAAGCGTTTTATCGGGGTTATCTTCCAAGTATTTTTTAGAGTAATCTTTCCAACTTTTTGCAAGACTTTCGTCTAGGCCTGCTAAATAAACTACACTGTCTTCTTCTATTCCAGATAGTGTCATTTGAAGATCACGTATTTCGGGAATCGCTGTTTTCATATAATTATCTACAGCTTTTCCTTCTCCAATATAATCGCTTGAAGCTTTTAATTTATTAATTTCTCCATAGAAACCTTCGTTAATTTTAATATTATCCACAGAAGTATTAAAAATCTCTGCTATTTTTTCTTCTGCTTCTTTTATAGTTGGTGCTTCCTGTAAAGCTTGGTACGCCTCTTGAGCGGTTTCTTTTGGAACATAAGTGCTTCCCGACCTCGCGCGAGGATTTTTCTTTACTTCAAAGCGCACATTATCAAGAGAGTTTTCTCCAAATAGTTCAGACATTATAGTAGTTCCATAATCACTTTTTTGTAAAGAGTCAGAGCCATTATAATAAGAAAGTATTCTTCTTAATTGCTCTTCAGGAATCCCAGAAAGAAATCCAGAAGAAACAAAATCATATGAAACTCCTCCAAGTTGTTCTAATATATAATCAGAATCACTCAAAGCTTCAATTTCCGCAGAAGAATTTTTTATAAAATCTGATAAATACGCAGCGTGTTTTGCTTTTGCTAAAGCATTGTATCCTTCAGTAAGGTTGACAAGATAATTTCCTTCTGAATCCATTCCAGAAATTAACTCGGGATATTTAGCAGCAATTTCCTGCTGAATATCCAAAAATTCCTGTTTTGCTTCAACACTGTCATACTGTGATTTGGCTAATTCTTCATACTTCTTCTTATATTGCGTAAGGGTTTTATATTCATCTTTTGATTGAACTAACTCATTTTTCGTCTTGTCAACATTATCTTTTAATCTATCTATTTTTTCTTCTACGCTTTCATAAAGCCCTTCAGCGATAGTTATTAAGCCTGAAAAGATAGAAATTGCTCCCATAATTTTTCCAGCAATTCCACCCGCAAGCATTTGCCCGGCACCCGCAATTATATTGCCAGTTCCGCCAATAGCTTGCGCGATTTGAGTATTACCTCTCGCAATAATTCCAGAGCTAACTTGTAGTGCCGCACCAATACCGGTCAAAGCAGAAGCAACTTTAGAATAGTTAGCGGTTTGCTTATTTAGATTTTCACTATTTTGGTTAGAAGTGCCATTCTTCGCGTTTTGTCGTGCTTGTTTCGCACCACGTATTTTAGCTTCTTCTTCTTTACGGCCTTGCTCTTCTGCTTGTTGTACCAACTCTTTATTATACTTACTTAATTGTGCATTCGCCGTAGCAAGTATTTTAAGCAAAAGATTTTTCGCAACCGCAGCAATATTCATTAGCGTAGAAAGTGCCGCAATGGGGATTTTATCAAATAATTTTGGAAGTCCATTAAGATAATTAACCAAATCAGTTCCAAAATCAACAAAATACTTTATGAGTTGCTCTATACCTGAAGAAGTATAAAATTGTTGAAAGGAAGTGGTAAATTGATTAATCTTGGTGTCCAAGGAATCCATAGTCTTCAGCATTTGAAGAAGACCTTGATCTTCACTATTATAGGCATCTTCTGTGGTTTGCTTTAGCAAATCATAGTTACTTACAAGAGCAAGAAAACGAGATTGCTGGCGGTTGCCTGCCATTACGGTAGCAATCCTTTATATTAAACAAAATTAGCTTTAATTTTGCCTATAAAAATATCCCTTATTTTCATAAGGGAGTAGACTATATCACTAACGAATAAATCGTTATCTCACCACTTCGGGACGCAATGTCCCTACTCTCATCATTATCTGATATAAGATAGTCGTTGAACTTTATTCTATAATTTTTTTCCAATAATAGCCTCCCGCTTTTTTGCCAGAGTTTATTGCTCTACTTATTGAACCACCACTCAATCGTAAAGCCTTTTCAGCTTGTTTTTGGGATTTATAAGAAATAAGAAGCTCTCCTTCATCATTATATTGGCCAACTCTCATTGTAGTTTTGCTACAAGTTTCATAACAGGCTTTAAGTAAATTTTCAGATTGTGAAATATCTTCTAAATTGCTTAATCTGTTATCTAACTTATCTCCATTAACATGGTTAATAACTCCTTTTTGCGGGCCAACCCAAACTAGCCAGACAAGATTATGAACATTAAAATTTTTTAATTTTTTATCAATCCGCAAGCCAACTCTTAAATAGCCATTTTCACGAACATTTCCTTTTAAAATATTTTTAGTTAGAATATTTTTTACTCTTCCAAAATTACTTACATAGAATTGAGTGTCTAAATATTGCTTCCATTCTTCTTTAGTCAAATCCAAATGTTCATAACTGATAGCTTCTTGTTTTATTCTTTCCAATTTATCCAAATTATTTTCTTGAACAGTTGCCCATTCTAGATTTTCTACTGAATTATTAAACCTATCATGGTCTTTATGGTGAACAAAAGGCTTATTTTCCGGATTTGGAATATAAGCTTCTGCGACTAAACGGTGTATTCGCCTTGGATAAGTTTTATTTTTCCATTTCAAATGATAAGAAAGATAGCCACAACTCTCAAAAGGTTTGTACCAATTATTAGTATCTTCCCGATAAAGCATTCCATTTTTAGTAATCATAAAAGGAGTTTCTTCTCCATCTAATAAAACTCTTTTCATCTCATCCATTTTTCTTCACCTCCTTATTATATTATATTACATTTTGGTGGTTTTGTCAAATTATAGAATCTTAGCTGCGGATAACCTAATTTTTCTTATTTTTACTATACAGAATTTATTAAATTCTCCCTAAAATATGTTTCCATTTTTAGTTAGTAAAGAAAACTTAAAGGCTTCCCCGCAATTCAATGAGTTAAAGATACTTATGCTACTTTTAAATATCTCTGAGAATTTTTATCAAGAGTCTCCCATTTAGAAGACAACTCCATAATAACGTCATCAAAATCTCTAAACTCTCCATTCACATCTTGAAGAGTAATACCAACACTTTGAAGAGCTTTATCTACATTGTTTAAACTTAAAGCTTCTCCTTCGCTATCTACCAAAGCTTTTGGATCAGATTTCAATTCACCATAACGAGAAACAATTGATTTTAAAGCAGAACCTAAATTTTCAGGGGCTTCTCTTGTGACTGAAATCATAGTTGCTAACATTGCCGTAGTGCTTTGGAAATCTGCTCCAACAGCTTCCGCACCAGAAGCGACTTTACTCATAGCAACCGCAAGTTCAGTCGTATCCGAAGCTGTCTTTGCAGCAATATTAGAATAAACATCAGTAACCGTAGACGCTTCTGACATTTCCATCTTAAATCCACGTACTGCAACAGTCATGTAGTCTGTAGCAGTAGCATAATCAAGACCAGAAATTTTTGCCATAATAAGTGTCTGTTCGGTTAATTCCATTACTTCATTTGTTTTCAACGTTTATGTTCCACGAAAATCACTACTTTCCGCGCGGGACGAACCCAGCTTGAAATTACTTTCAAGACCAGACTATATCTTACACGCTTTCACGCGTATCCCCATTTCGCGCGCCAATCGTTTGCGCGCTACTCCACCTTGACGGATGGATAGTCGTTGAGCCTTCCGTTTTCACGGCTTGGTTGCTGATTTTCCACAATAAAAAGCAAGTCTTTACGACTTGCTTTATGGAGTTCCCAGCAGTTAGAGGATATACAGAGCAAGAATATTATATTTTCTTTTTCCAACGGAAACCTTTACAAGTGCCATTACGAGAAATTGAGCTCAAGATTGACTCTCTTGCTACATTCATTTCGTTTGCAGCGGCTTGAATAGATGGGTATTCTTTTATGAAGTTTCCTTCTTTATCAAATTGAAGAATTGGGACTTGACAAGCGTGTCCTTTTGACATAGCATTTTTCATATTGTTAGATTGACTTACAAGAGAAAGATTTTCAAGTTTATTGTTCGCGCGATTACCGTCTTTATGATCTATAAAATAACCGCTAGGAATTTCTCCAAAAAATGCTTCATATACTAATCTGTGAATAGAAAAGTAATGCCCCTTATATTGAAATCTTCTATAACCGTTTCTCTCGCTTCCATGAATAAGCCGTCCGGTTTGGAAGTTTATAATCTCTCCTTCTTTATTTGCTCCATAATTTTTATCAATAAGCAATGGTTTCCATTCTTTTAATAAATCGCCTTGTTTATACTCTGGGCGTTCTTTTGGAGTTTTTCTATTTTCTTTTTGATTATTTATCTGAGAAGAAACCCATTCTAAATTACTCACGAAATTATTTAATTTATTTCCGTCTTTATGATGGACGATAGTATAGTTTTTTGGATTTTCACAGAAAGCTTCTGCCACCAAACGGTGAACCATAAAATTGTATTGTTTATTATTAAAAAATAAATAGACAGTTTTATACTCATTTCTTCGTATTGTTCCTTTTAGTTCGCGATTCATTTTAGAATTCCAAATAGTTCCATTTTCTCTTACTAAATAAACGCTGTCTTGCCCTTCAATTTGAATTATTTTTTCTTTCATTATAGCAAGCCTCCTTTTTAGGCTTATTATAACACAATTCCGTGAAAAAGTCAAATATTTAGCATACCCTGTTGATAATAAAGTTGTGATACTTGGTAAGCTCCCTTTATCGTAGTGCCATATTTCTGAGCAAGAGCACTATAAGTATCCATTTGTGCCCATAAATCTTTTTGAGTCATATCAGTTACAACAGCAATCTCTGTCATAACGGAGTCTAATTCACGAATTGTAGATATTGCGCTCTTTATGGCGGATTTTACTGTATTTATAATATGACTAAAACCAAACCACTGTTTTACTGCTGTTTTAATATTTTCTAGCTTTTGGGCTTGTTCGGACAGAGCTTCAAACTCTTCAGACATTTGCCTTAATCCGTCTATACCATTTTCAGCATCGTCACCTAAAGCATCTAATGCGGCACCACTAGTTTTTATTGGGCCAGAAGCATCTACTAATTCTTGTTTTAACTTTTTAACTTCAGCTTGCAATAAAGTAACTTGTTGCTCCAAAGCTTTGTATTCTTCCGTTTGAGGAATATTTTCTAACTCGCCTTTTGTTTTTTGATAATTAGAAACTTTGGTTTGAGCATTTTCATAATTTGTTTTTGCCTGTTCTTTTTTTGAAGTAGCTTGTCTTGCCGCTTCCGTTAATTGAGGTATTCTATCCGTAATTTCTTTAGAAATATTTTCAAAAAAAGCTTTGATTTCGGCATTAGTTTTATTTACTAATTCAGAAGCCGTCTTTTCATCAAAGCCAATATTAACCATTTCTTGTTGTAAGTTCTTTCTTCCTGTATTTTTAAAACGGCCTAACTTATCAAAAAAACGAGTATCTTGTTTTCCGAGGACATCAGAAGCCAATTGGGTCGCGTTTTTTTTAAAAGTTTTTTCTGTATTTTTAGCTTTACTTTCTGCTTCAGTCGCGGACGTGAGCGCTTCTTTTGCACTATTTGCTCTCTTTTCAGCTTTCTCTAATCCGCTCTCAATCTTCTTTAATACTTTTTCATAATTGTCAGCGCTAGTAATTCCTGCATCTGTAAAAATAGAAGAAAAACTTTCTTTTGCAGAGGAAATCCCTTTTTTCTTTAAGGCTTCAATGCTTACTTGTACTTTTTTAATTTGCTCTCCAAAGTTTGAAACTTTTTGTAAGTCTTCTTCACTAAAAAGTAAATCCCCGAAATCTAAATCTTGAAATTCTTTTCCTAATAACTTTGCGTTATCAGTAAGTTTTTCAAGCTTTATGCCAAAACTCTTTATTTCTGATTGTGTTTTAAAGGGTTTTTCAAGTTGTTGAGCCATTTTTTTAGAAGCTTTTTCTAAACTTTCTATTTGTCTTTGTAATCCTTTAAACTTATCGCTATCAGGCGAAATATTTTTTAATTGGTCTCGTAAAACTTTTATTTGAGATTGAATATCCTGCATAGTCAATTTTAATTTTACAGGAACTTCAATTTGTAAATTTTGCCTTGACGCCATACCCTATTCCTCCTTTTTCCTCAAAATAAAAAAGAGCCACCTCCGCTTCGCGCGAAAGTGGCTCAAATATCGGCATCAATGTCATTTGATAACCGAGTTATATCCATTATCAAATCCTTACTCATTTCTGTCTTATTTGGCATAGCTATTATGTTGAATACAGAAATAGTAGGATCAACCCTTTCACCCAAGCGTAAGTTTATATTACTCATCACTCGCACCTTTGGCATTGTCAACACGTTTGTTGTGTTCAAGCCATCATTCTCGTCTTTGGTATAAAATTTACCTTCAAGCAAGAATGTTCCATTAAATCTCTCTTTTTCAATAAGATAAAGGAGAGCTTCGTCTCCATACTCAAAATAGTAGTCTATGATGTATTCATCCAATGGGTCTGGATTTTTTATAAAAACTCTATTTCCGTCAATTTCAAATTCTTTTTTTTCTTGAATACAATTGTATTTATAAGAAAATACAAAAATTTTTTTATCTTTAGTTGGAGGATACATAAGAGAAAAAGAATTTTCTTTATCAAGCTCAAAAGGCCCCTCTTTTTTTTGAACGTAAAGAACATCTTTCTGTCCTCTGCTTAAAAGCTTTGCGCTCATAAGGATGCCTAAACCGGCAGAGGACATAACTCCTTCCGTTAAGGTGAAATTCACTTCCGAACGATCTTCCCAAATGACGTGTGGCATATTGCCCCAACCTCCTCGCGCCATAATGGGACGACTTTCTTCTGTAAGCATTGCGATGTTTACTTTTTCAAAATAAAGAACAGGTTCTCCAGCTTCTACTTCTCGATACCCAAAATTCATTGGTGTATTCGCCTTTAGAACTACTTGATATAGTTCTTTAGTTCCAAAATAATTATCAATCAAAAGGTTCACCTCCTTCCTACCCGTCTGTAGAAAGCACGCGCAAAAACACTTTTTTCTTGCGCGCGAGATATAAAAAAAAAGGCTACCACAAAAGTGGTAGCCAGTGTATTAATTATTGATACTTGATGAGCTTCATCATTTCGTTGTTCGCGTCACGAAGAACACGAATTGTCATGCTGAAAGTACTTGGATCGCCTTCAGCCTCCATCGTTAGAGTTACCTCACTCATTACTTTGGCACGATTAATTACGAATTGGAAAGGAGAGTCCTGACCATCTTCGTTACGAATTAGAGTATCACCATAAATCTTATAAGTCCCCGGAAAAGTAGAAGGAGAAATGGTGATTTGTACCGCTTCGTTGTTAGCACTGCCATCACGCTCTTCAGTCCAGAAGATACGAATCTTGTCACCGGCAGCGAAAGAGCTATCAGCTAGAACAGCTTTCGCAGTGACCTGACCACGCTTACCGGTGCTGAGGTTTACCCAGCTATAGTCAGTAACGTTGCCAGAATCAACTTCTACACCATAATCATCTTCTAGCTTGGTGGGTAGAGAGTTGTCAGTAGCAATGAATTGTGCAGTACGACGAACTTCAACCTTTTCAGTAGTGCTCGCTTCAGTAATCTTGCCGCCCATCATTAGACGGAGAGATTCCATAGACATTAGAGCGTCTTCAAGGTTGAGGTTGATTTCTTTACCATAGTCCCACATGATTAGGCTTGGGTTTCCCCACATATATGTTCCGTGCAAGTCGTTAATTTGCGCGCGTCAAAAGACTGCTTGTATTTTCACACAAGATCAGACTATATCTTAACAGTGGATTTTTCCTGCTGCTCCCGTTTCGGTTCACTTGAACCTACTTCCTTGCGGAATAGTCGTTGAACTTTCGCTATAAATATTATCAACTTTGTAAGGACGAAAAATATATTTACAATATTTCATCCATTTTGGATCGGTTCCTTTTTCTCCTGCGAGAAAACGTTGTATACTTCTACGGTCTCCATAACCGTTCCTCGCAGTCTCACGAATAGAAGGAAATTCTTGTAAAAAAAATCCTGTTTTAGCATCATATACATAAACTTGTTTATTTATTTTTTTTGGCTCAAGAACTTCAACCTTATCAAATTTTTGAGTTCTCCAAAATAAATTCGCACAAGTTCGTTCAGGATGATTTAAAGCTTTACGAATTGCTCCATGATAAACAGAGTAATACCGTTCTGCTTCTGCCAAACTTGGAAATTCATTAACATATTCTCCAGTTATTTTATCATAACAGAAAACTGGAATAGCATTCATTGTACTTAAAAAATTCGTCCAGTCAGTTACAATATTATAACCTCTTTCTTTATTAGTTGTATCATAGTAAAGGATATATTGAGTTTCCGTTTCTGCAAGAAGTTTTTCTGGAACTTCACATAAAATTTCTACTTTAAAGTTTTCTATTCCATATTTTTGGATAGCATTATAAAAAGCAGTACATCCTTTATAGCTACGATAATTAATGGAACCAGCTCTTTCTTTCAAAGTTGTCTTTGTTTGTCCTATATATCGCTTTCCACTTGGGGAAGTATAACAATATATAAAACCATAGCCGTTTTTCGGCTTAGCGCTTAGCGTCTGATTATCCATTTGAGTTTGCCTCCAATCCAAAATTCATTGGCTATTAGGATTTTCCAGAAATTAAAGAACTTTTACGGGGGTAAAAGCCGTTTTGCCCCCTCGGGCTTCAGTATTTTCAGCAGTCTGCTCAATAGTTGAAACCTTTAGTGTGTCTAGGTAAAGAACAATGTCACCCTTCTTTACGCCCTCTTCCGCAGAGCCTTTACGACCATCGGCAAGAGCTTCAAAAGTAACGTTACTTACTTCTTTCACGCCGTAGCGTTCAAAAATATTTAGAGCCATAACGTTATACCTCCTATTTGGTATCATTATTCTTTATAGAACGAATCCAATATTTTAATTGTTCTTTTTTTATTTTCGCTCCGGCTAATGCCGCGCGAGAGTTCGTATTGTACTCCTCTCGCCAACCCATGCGCTTTAGCTGGTCTTGAAAAGCATAATACGTTAAATTATAAACTTCATTGAGACTAATTCCGGTGCCAATCGCAAAGCTTCCTACTAAATCAGAAAAAGAAATATCTGTTCCTTCTTTTGCTCTCTGTTTTGCTTTTGCTTTCGCAACTCGTTCCCGATTTAGAATTTGTCTCTTTTTCATTTTTTTGACGAGGGGAGAATCTGTATCATAAATTATAATTTCATCTTTTCCTCCTTCATCAAGGAAATAAATTCGCTTTATCATTGTTTGGAAAAAAGCGAATTGTTCTTCGCCCAATATGTGTTTTTCAGGAATAGGGCCGACTACAATTTGGGCTGGCTCAATAGAAAAGATTACGTTTTCGCGACAGAAAAAATAAAAAGCTTCTCGCGCGAGTTCATTAAAATCTTTATCCATTTGAGTAAGCATAAGAAAATAGTCAAAATCTGTTAGCGCGTCTAAAAGGGCATTCATCTCTTCATTTTCTGGCTTATCTTCTAAAATAGGCTTTTTAGTTAAAATAAGCTGTAAATAACTTTGAAATTTATTATAACCAACTTCCGCGATATTACGAAGTGTTTCTGGATAGAGCGCACAAATATCGTCATAAAAAATTGGAAGCCCCGCTTGACATTTTAGAATGAAGGAATCATCAATTAAATTCATAAGTTTTATACTTCATTGAATACCCACCAATTTGAGGAGAAAGAGTAAGTGCGTCAACTCGGTGAAATTGAAGATTACCAATCCCCGCAAGTTTTGCTTGATTAAACATTGTATCAATCTCCTGCATGATTAAGTAAGGGCGTAATGAAGAATCCTCCAAGTACCATTCATCATACGGGCAAGCAATATCAAAACGAATAGTTGAAGTCTTAAATTCTTGATTACCCGGTACAACAGCAAAATCATCAAATACGACTACAAGATATGACATTTTTTCTATACTACCATCAAAAATTTTTGGAGTAATAGAAATCTGTTTTCCTAGCAGGTCAGCCCCATCTATATCCTCCAATTTATCTGAAAACGGGTCTCGGCAATTATATTTTAAAAGCCGACAAACACGTTGATTTAGTAAAATCTTATTCGCGATTTTGAATGTATTTTCACCTAAAACCGCAAAGCGTCTTTGAGTAGCCATAAATATAATCACCTCTTACCACAACGGAACAATTGAAATTTCTTTTTCAACAACAAGAGAGCCACTTTCCGCGCGCAAAATAACTTTACCAAGTTTATTTTTTGCGTTTGCCCTAATCACACACATTGCACCATTAGTTTCTACTATAGAAGCATATTCTCCTTCTAAAGTAAAGGTAACTTCGTTGGGATTCTCTTCTGTTGTAATTAATTCATAAATTGATTTTCTATCCAAGCGGATAGTATCATTGCCTTTAATATAGCCAGAGAAAGAAGAAGAAACATTGGAAACAATAACTTTTCGTGTTGTTTTTATTTCTGGATTATCTTTTAAAGAAATTTCAATCTCTATCTCTCCTTCTGCTACAGCAATTAGGTTTTTGTCTTTGTCATAACCAACAACTTTTCGGTTTGGTAAGGTGTAAGAAACTTGCGCGAAAACGGGCTTACCATTTTTCATAATAGAAAAGGTAAGGTCAATCGGCGTGCCAACTTTAAACGATTCTTCCTTTTCGGGGAAAACAAAATCATATTTAGCAAGTTTATCTGCGTCGCCAATTTCGTTTTTAAGGTCATCGTTAATGTAGTTAATTTTATCTTCCGTAGCGGAAAGATACATAACACCCGGAACGCTTGACTTGTCAAGCTCTACTAAATACCAACCTTCTTCTTCTACAATAAATTTTGTTAGACGATCTATAGGTTGTTTAGGAAGTAAAAATTCGGCATATTTATTTGGCTGTGGAGTTATAAGGTTATTCCACGTGCGAAAATTCTCTTTAATCTTACTATCCATAGAGCTTACAAAATAGCACCAGCTACCTTGTAAATGCCCTTGATTATCAACCCACTTAATATAATAGTTACAACGCACCATATAAAAAGTTTTATGCGTTTCGCGCACACGTCTTTCCTTCAAGTAAACAAGCCAACGTTCATCATCCCAAATTACAATATCTCCGATTTCTACCGGCACATCAAGAGCAACGTGTAGCTCCTTTATCTTTTTATTTTCATCATCTTTTTTAGAAAGAATAACCCCTCTAAAAAAACATTTGTCTTCTATTTGTAAATCATTAGCTGGAACATTAGGTGACTCTTCTAACCACTTTTCAAAAGAACGGATTCCAGTATTGGTTGCCACTTCTGCTACTGTTTTCCCGCGATGACTTGCGCGCGAAAAGTAAACATCCATATAATTCAATGTATGATACCTCCTATAAGATTCATACATTCAAAAACAGTTCTCCTAAAATACTCATAGGATAAATAACGCAAAGATTGAATTTTTCCTAAAAGAGCATAATAGTTAATTGTTTTCTCATTTTCTGGCAATCCAATAAGTTCAATGACTATTGTGTCAAGAAACTTTTCCCATTCTCCGTTCTTTTCTCTTTCACAAAGCAAACCATAAAGCCGATTTTTTATTTTATTCTTATAACCTTCTTTAAAATTATCCATGATTCTTTCCCGCCAATTGAGAAAATCTGCGCGAAGGGCGTTTATGCCATACGCGATCGTAGATACCTTCTGCTTTATGAACCTCATCGGCTATTGAGGCTTCTAATTTTATTAGTTTATCCAAGTGGTTTGCTTGTGAAAAATCTTTCTGTTTTGTTATATTGATTATTTTTTTCTAATTGGATAAGAAATAGCGTCATTATGGAAATATTTTCCACTATTTATTCCTTGCACACTACTATAACTTATTCCAATAAGTTCCGCAATTTTTCGTAAAGATAGGTCAGAATTTTTCAATAACCTAATTACTTTTTCCAAATGTTCTGGGTTTTCTTTATTGATGATTCTTAATGGATAGGTTACTTTTTCATCAAAAAAGATTTTCCCTTGATTTAAACTTTGAATAATTGAAGAATTTACTGAAAATTTTCGCGCGATCGCTCTTAAACTTAAAGTTCCTTTTAAAAGTTCTTCTTTAATTTTTTGGACAAGTTGTTCATTGATTAAATCGTTATCTCTTCTGCGAAGAGGATAATTTAAATCTACATTCTTATATGAAGTTCCTCTGTTTATAGCAGACACAATTTTTAAAGTGGTAAAATTTTCTTCTGCTATTTCTTTCATGGACTTTGATGAAGAAATTAAATCTTCTACTATTTGATTAACTTGTTTTTCATTTAAAGAAGCATTCGGAGACTTTGCGCCAATTTCAAAGTTTTCTCCTCCTTCCATTATATTATAACCATAAGGAACCAATGAATTATAAAACTTAATCCAAAATTTTTCTCGCGTGTTATAATCTTCTGTAATTTCAATAATTTCTAATTCAAAGTTTTCTATTCCATACTTATTTATCGCTTTATCAATTGCAGAGTTTCTATGAGGCTTTTTTGCATTAGACTTATGTCCCGCGAAACGAATTAAAGAATTTACTGATTGCCCAATATAAATCTTCCCGTTTATTTTATTGGTAATTTTATAAATCTCTTTTTTCATAATTTCACCTCAAAATAATCAATAAGAGTTTTAAACTCTTCTTTATTTTTCAATAAAGCACAGACTATATCTTCTTCTCGTAAGAAGTCTCCCATTTCGCTATATAATAGCTACACAATGTAGTCGTTGAACCTTCCTTACGGTTTGGCTGCTGATTATCCATTTACAATATTTTAGGTTTTACCCATGATATTATTCTTGATTTTTTTTCTGTTTTCACAACTTATAAAAGTAATCAAGACTTTAGGAGCTCCCAGCAATTAGAGAGATAATAATGATGTATATTACTATACAAAACGACTAAAAAATTTAATCTGCGTACAGTTGCCTAATATTTTCCCAGCTTGCGACACATCTTTTTACCCACTCATGCTTCATATAAAGAGCAAGAAGCTGAATTTCATCTTCATTCAAATCTTCTGTGAAAGCCAAATTACAATCGCATCCGCATTGACAACCCGGCGCATAATCTAAAGAAACACGAGGAAACTTAAATCTAAAAATGGCAATGTCAAGAAGTTGTCGCCAGTCCCGCTCCACCATTGCGAACTCTTCTTCCAAAGTCCATTCATCCGCGGTTATACGCGCTAAAAACGCGTCATAAACCACCATAAGCGGGGTAGCCATATTTACTCTTCTACCGCTTGGTGCGCGTAAGCAATTGCTTGAATGACATCTACATTACAATACTTCTTAATTAGAGTAGTGAACGCAGGAGTAGTAACATTCATTTCAACTGCTAACTTAACCATAGAATCGCGCGTAGCGGGAGAAGCTTTAGAAATAACTTGCGCGAATTTTGTAACATTCTTTTCATCATAAATTTTACGAATTTCTTCTACAGAAAGAGTAGAAGCTTCATCAGCTTGCTGAACGGCATTTTCAACCATTTGTTTACTTTCTTCATCAACACCTTTTACTTGAAGATAACCGGCGCGAAGAAGATTTTGCATACCGGGGTCAAAAGAAAGTTCATCAAATTCTTCTTGAGTTAGTGGAACAATACGACCCGGCACCAATTCTCTACGTAGACGCACATCTGGCGCAGTAATTACTACAGTAGCAGAACTAACATTTTTTACTTGAATTTTACTCATTGTTTCTCCTCCTTTAAACTCCATATAAAAGAAAAATGGGGCGGGCGTTTGCCCGCCCCGATATAATTAATTAGCCAACGAGAGCTTTGTTATATTCTTCCCAACCCTGCGCGTCAATACCAGAATTGTAATAAATGCCCCAGAAGTTAGGAGTGCCAACCATGGCAACGCCGACCTTCTTGTAAGCCTGTAGAACAACACTGTTGTCACGATTGTCAAATTCCTTGAAGAAGGATTCACCTTCCATACCAACCTTGACTAGTTTTTCCTTACCAGAAGGAATTACATATGCGAAGGAAGGATTCATGGTTAGCTTGGTATTGCTCTCATCATCAAAAGATTGAGGTAGAACAACAACAGGCACACCACGGAACTTACCAATGTAACCACGATCACGAACTTCTTCCATATCAGTGTCAGAAATCTTGGTAGTAGTATTATAAACAATAGCATTTACCATTTCTGCCGCGAATTGAGGAGCGCAATAGATTACTGGAGAGCCATACGCCGCAACAGTATTGCAAAGCTTAACCATAGAAACGGGGTCAAAGCTAGTAGCAACAATTTTGTTCGCAGCGGGACGACCAGTCGCATTCCAAGAAGAAAGTAGGCAATCCTGAATCATACGGAAGATTTCATCAACCATACCATCAGCAATAACTTCATAAATATCGGCGATGTTTTCCGCGCCATCAAGATACCGTTCAAAGTCCATAATGCCAGCGCCACCAATAGCCACTGGATATAGGTCAATACGATCACGGTCTAGACGGAAAGTCTCGTAGTAACCAGATTCGGTCGCACGGGTAACAAATTGACGACCGCGTTGCTTACCGCGAGTAACACGGAACTCAAGGCGAGTGCCTTGGGGAACTTGTAGAGTTTCCGCAAAAAGGCCAACAGTAGAAATAACCTTTTGAGGTAGAACTTCATCAAGAGTTTCAGAAAGTAGATCAAAAACATCATACTTATTGCGCTCAAATTGCTTACGAGAACCAGCAATCTTGCGTAGTTCGTCCTTTAGCGCAGCTTCATAATCATAATTTTCGGTAGCGAACTCAGCAGGAACTTTCTTACCAAGAGCGCCCTTCATTAGCATTTCAAGAGTATTCATGAGTTCACACCTCCTTATACACGGTTAATATTATACTTGATGCCAGCTTCACCATTTGGCACAGTATAGAACTTAACGACAGTAGCATAGGTGCCGGTCGCAGGAGCAGTCTTCATTAGTTGAGGAACTGGAGAACCAGCTACCGCGCCAAGATAAAGAGGAGTTTCATCAATCTTCTTTAGAGCTTCAACAACAGCTTCTTCATTCGCGAAGTCAGTAGTGTCATATTGGAAGCAGTTAGAAGTGAAAGTATCACCCTTGGAAAGAACGCCAACACGAGGATAGTCGCCAGCGATCTTATGGAAATACTTTAGACCGGGTTCCCAAGGATTATATTCTTTTTCAGCGGTATAAACAATACCAATCATATCGGTAACTGCCGCGGGCGCAGCAATTGCCTTTTGCGCGCGATTAGCGCAAACCCACATGCCATTCTCACAAGGCGCATCTTCAGTAAACTCTTCGCCAAGTGGGATTTGAGAAATAATATTGCCAGTGGCAAGATATTCAGCAAAGTTCATTTCTAGAGAAGCATACTTTGCTACTTTGAAACGGTTCATAGCCATGACGTTTCCCTCCTAATTATTTCTTATATTTTTCAATCAATTTTTCAAATTGAGATTTTTCAGTAAAATCTGGAAGTGGAACCTTATCAGCCTTTTGCTTTTCAATAGACTTCCGGCTGAAAGTTACGGCGAGTTTAGTTTCAAGCTCATCGTAAGAGAAAGTAGAAACATTTTCCTTAATTGGTGTGATGTCTTCTTCGCTCAAAAGCTTCTCGTAAGAAGCAACAAGCTCTTCTTTCTTTCCATTCTCAATTTCCGCAAACTGCGCTTCATAAGAAGCAATCTTTTCATTCGCGGTTTTAATAGTGTTGTTTAATTCTGCAATTTGAGCTTCAAAAGCCTCAATAGCAGAATTCTTCTCGTCAAGAACAGATTGAGTATTCTCAAAACTGGCTTGGAGCACTTCGTGCTCATTCTTCAGAGTTTCAAAATTACTTTGAAGCTCTTCAAAAGCAGTTTGGTAATCTGGCCCTTCTTCTTTAGCAATTGCTTCAAAAGATAGAGCGCCATCTTCACCAACAGAGAAATTATACTCATGAGTTAGACCATCTGTAACAGAGAAGGTTTTCGCAACACCGTCTTCCATGGAGTAAATGATTTCATTCACAACAAAGCCATTTTCTTCATTGAAGTTAGGATTTAGACTTTCAAAGAGAGAGGAATAATTCTCATTATTCAACTCTGGAATAGTAAAAATCATTTGTTGTTCTCCTCCTTTTTCAGATTTAGTTTCAGCTTCATTTACTTTTTCCATTAAATCTGAAAGAAGTAAAGAAAACTTTTCAAATTTTGATTCTTTCTCTTTTTCAAAAGCAGAACCCTCAAAGCACGGCTCCTTATCGTCTCCAAGAACACAGAAGCCTTTCATTTCCGCGAAAGTATAAACAAAGTATTCTTGGCCGTCAATAATGTTCCAATCTCCCTTAATTGTTTCAGGATTAAGTTCCATTGATTGACGTTTACCAATAATTTGTTTTGCTTCATCCCAATAATCTACATGAAGAATGACATCAAAGCAAGCATACGTGCGCATGACGCCATCTGGGTCAAGATGGTCTTCCCAAGCGAAGTTGGGCTCTTCTGGGATATAACCATAACCTTTTGCCAGTTCTGGCGAAGTATGTCCTTCAAAGTCTTCTTTCATATAGTTATAAAAGCCAACAATTGGTTTTGTTTTGGCTGTCGCGATAAGATATTCGGCTTCTTGATCAGTAATAAAAGAGCCATTTCTATTCGCATATTTATAAAACGCGCGAACGCGGGTTCTACCAACATTAGAAAAAGAAGTTGGAGAAAGAGGTTGATAAATTACTACATCATCAAAGATGTATGGGATTTGTTTCGCCATATTTATCTCTCCTATTCTTTATTCTCTATATTAGACATTGTTTTTTCTGATTTTTCTTCAGTTTTCAAAGCGGGTCTTCCGCCTTCGTCGGTAATGTTCTCTGTGCCTGAAGAAGTTGCTTTATTTTCCGCGTCCTCTTCATTTTTTATATCTTTTCCAGAAGTTGTATAAGAAGATTGTAGCGGTATCATCTTTTCAGTCATATTAAGGAAATCATTTTCAAACGAAATTAGACTAATTAGATTTGGTTGTTTAATGCCAAGAGCAACCCCAGCATACATTTTAGAATAACCATATTGCGCGCCAGAAAAATATTGAGATTGATAGGTCTCTCTATTGTAGACGGTTGTCGGCAAAATAGTAAAAGAAAAACGTAAGTTGGATTTCGCGTACTTTAGATTAATTTGATATTCAATCCAAGCAGAGTATAAGCGCGCGAAAGCAAACATTAAGGCTTCGTCTTTCTTAATTGAGTAGGGAAGAGAAGAGCTACCGTCAGAGTTAAAGAGGAGAGAGCTTCTCCCTAATTCATCATAAGTTGCCTTTTGATATTTCTCCAAGCGGTCTGAAGATTGAGTCGCCGCAGAAGAATCTTGAATGCTTTCAAGTTTAGTATCTCCAAAAGTAGTGAGTACATCTACGGTATCTACAGATTGAAGCATTTCTGCGATAGAATCGTGAATGTCATAAATTTCTTCAAGTTGGAAAACAAGTTCTCCATTGCTATCAACAGGCATTTTCTGAATTAGTAATTTATAAAGTTCATTCTCATCGCGCTTGGCTTCACGGTCTTCGGCTTCACTTAAACGAATAATGGTTGGAATACTTGAAATTAGAAGAGGAACCTGATCTTCATAATAGAAACACATTCCACCATACTCCGGTAGAATTTCTACCCAAGGAGTAAGAAGTTTACCGTTCTTCCATTTTGCATAGGCCGCGCGAACAACCGCAGGGTAGGCTGCGAGAGCTTCCTTTTGTAGTTCCTTATCTGAAATACGCTCAAAATATTGAACGTTAAATTCAGGAATATCAAGGTTGTATGAGTTCTTGAAACGAGTGCGACAATAAGCAACAGGTAAATCTTGAATAGTTACGCCTTCACCAGTGTCTACTCTCAATATCCCGTAATATACTCCCCCGCTTAATATTTCATACGTAATGCGAGAAAAATTTACTGGAACATTCATATCATCTACAAACTTGACCGCGCGATTAAAAGTAGCAACTGTTTTTTCCTTATTTAGCTTTTTATTTGGGTCAAAAACTGGAGAAACTACAGTATCATAGAAAAGTAAATTAGAAAGAAGAAGCAACGTATTCTTGTAAATACCGCTAATGCGCGCATAGTAGCGAGAAACTTCACGCAAAGTTGCTGGGTCTCCTTCATCAATAATTTTTTTAATTAGTTCTTCATCTGTGTATTGCTGGACTGAATTTCGCATTCGTCCCGCATAGCGCTGGTAAGACCTCTCATTGGTTGGAGTTCGCTGAACTTTCAACTTAAAGTTAGAGAAGTCTCTTTTCTTTTTTTCTTCGCTCATTTAGTGTTTCACCCCTCGTTTAGGTGTAAAACGAATGAGGTCTTTTACACCAGTTATTTTTTTAGATTTTTTGATTGAAGCATCTTCGTAGAACTTGATGCGCCATAAATTATATTCAACGCTAGAGAAGCGGTCTTTCGGCATTGAGCGCGAAATCTGCTCTACTTTTATTTGATTTTGAACCCCAGTAGGTTTCAATTTCAAATTATTTATTTCATCCATTAGACGAGAAGTCATTTCATAAGGAAGAAGAAATTCTCTTCTGTCATAGAGAGACATTTTCTGCCCTTTCTTTGTCGCAAGTAGTTTTGTCTTTACAACCCTTTCATTTGCCAGAAAATCTACGTTTCCGCTAGTAATCTGCGCGAAAAAGTTTGCGTGAATTTCACTATCGTTTCCTGCACCAGCTTTCAAGTTATAGATAATAATACGATTATCAGGGTCTGGCTTTTCGGGCGGGGTTTTTCTTCCCGGTGGTAGATAATTATCATCGTTCATTACATAGTATTCTGGATACGTTTTGCCAGTTTTAGGATTGAAAGAAGGACGAACCATTGCATCAATTAAACCGCTACCTAAACCATTTCCGTCTATAACAACTTCTCTTGGATGGAATCTTTCTATAATTTCTTTTATCTTTGTGGCTTGGTCTATCAAGCTTTCCCCGTTTATTATTTCAATGTAAACTAATTTCTTCTTCCACGCTCCCGTTTTAGAAGGAAAAACTTTCATAATGGTAATCGCGGAATTAGCTTGATAACGGCCTATATCGCACGCCATATTGTAGTAAGCATCTGGGTTGCTAATGTTTTTTTGAGCTTCTCGCTCACATTTTAGAAGTTTGCGGTGTGCGATAAGTTGTTTATTAGAAAGCCATGAATCTTTGGATTGCCCAGTCCAGATTGACATTGACTCACGCGCGAATGACTCTTCGTTGAAAGTAGTAGACATTCGTTGTTCGTCAAGGAATTGTTTACTTAAAAGACCGTGATAAACAGGAACGCGATAATCCATCGTTTATTTTAGTTGAGTTCACAACGCTCAACCCATAGGGCCTTATTTCTCAATAAGGACAGACTATATTTTCACCTTTATTCGGTGGTGTCTCTTTCAATAATCGTAAGTTTATTATTTACTCCTTTCGGATAGTCGTTGAGCCATTTTTGTAGGATTTCTTCTATTCTATTGTAATGAGTATAAGGAATTACAAGAAAATAATAACCATTTTGGATACCTTCTTCTATTTTGATTTTATCGTGTTCTTGATTTTCTTGTAAAGAAGAAGAAAAGATATTTGTTTCTTCATAATGTTGTCTACCATTATATTCAATAATAAGATTATATTCTTTTATATAAAAATCATATCTAAATTGAGGATGACTTTGCCAAATAAACCGCTTTTCTTTTTCATAGCCAATTTTATGACTTTGTAAAAAATGAATAATTTTTTGTTCCCCTTTGGAAACTCTGCGATTACAAAGAGGGCAAGAACCATCTAATTCTCTATTCCTATCCATAGAAATCTTCCAAATAAATCCACATTTTTCATGCCTTATCAAAACTTTTTCTTTATTATTCTTATATTCTGATAATAAAGAGTAGCCTTTTTCAGCTAATCTGCTTTCAATCACAGAAGTGGTTGGACAGCCTTGTCGCGCACAATAAGGGCAATTTTTATTTTTAGAAAAGAGAGAAACACGACGAATAAAAGTATTCTTACATTTTTTACAATAGATTTCTAATGCGGGTTTTTTCTTTTCATCCTTCATTGTAGTTATTTCTACCAATTCCAAATCTTTACTTTCTTTCAAAAAAGCTAACGCTTCTTCTAACATTCTTTTTGATTTATTTTGGCTCGCGGAAGAATTACAATCGCAAGAATCTTTTTTATACAAAAAATTATAAAGGTTCTTATATTGTTTTTCTTTTTGGCAATCTAAACATTTTAGAATAATTGGAGACGTTGCTTTTTCAAAAGATAAAATCTGAAAGCTCCAATTTGGAAACTTCTCTGTTATTTTAGATTGAGCTTCTGACAAGCTCATTTTTTTCCCTTTACTCATAAATAAAACCTCCTCAAAAAATGGCGCTGATTGCTTACTTCTAACGTTTAGGATTTCTCCCTGCGTCGTTTAGTTATTTTTTTCTGCTTTCGCGACTTTTATATTTTGAGGTATAACATAAAAGTATAACTAATTCTAAAGCTTCCCAGCATTATAAGACACTGATAATTCTACTCTTTCAAGCAGACGGGGCAGGTTTATCAACCCCACACAAAATAATCTTGTGGTCGTAAGCATTCCATCGCTGTCATTTCTATTAATTTCTGATACATAAAACAAGTTTTACTACCAGCAGTAGTTATGTAGGTCTGCTGTTGGTTTGTTTCACCCGGAACAACACGCCCTAATGCGTCACGCCGGTCAATGTTCATCATAGGGATAATGATTTCTTGAAGGGCATCGCCATCTATGAGAGCGCTTTCTTCAACTACCATTTTATTTGGACTATTTCTTCACCTTACATAAGTAAGGGCTTGGCGCTTCAAGCAGTGATAAAATCTGCCTTACTCCTTTCGGATAGTCTCTACACGTTCCGCTTCAAAAGAGAAACGGCTTCGCACGACGTTGTGCGCAAAGCGCAGTTTCGTCGTTAGCCACGCATTCGCGCGACCGCCCTTATCAAGGGCTTCACCAAGTTATTCAATGCCTTTCACAAGGCAAGGGGGCATAGCTGTCTACCCGCGGTTGCTCTGGTTCCACGACCCGCAGAAGTCATAGAAACAATAGAAAAAACAGAACCATTCTTGAACTCCAATTCAATATAGTCAGTTGACATTTTCTGACTTTTGACTTCTTTCGCAAGTAAAGGCCACCAATCAAATATTTCATCAAGCTTTTGTTTGGTGACTTTGATTGCAGTCCCCTTTATGTCAGAACAAGTAAATAGTTTAGATTTTGACAAAAAAATAGCTCTCAAAATTAGAGAAAGCATAGCAAGAAAAGATTTTGAAGTCGCGCGCGTAGCAGTAAAACTGTGATAACGGTATCGCATTGACGCGCGTAAACATATTCTTTGATAAAAGAATAAGTTGATTGGGGAGTTTTGAGGTTTGATTGCGTCAAGGAAAAGATCAGGATATAGCATCCAAAAGTTTATATATTTTTCTATTAGCTCTTCATTTGCATCCAGAAAATCAGTAGTTAGCTCAATTCCCTTCTCTACTGGTATTCCATCTCGCAAAACGAGTTTAGGAGCAAAATCATTTTCTCTCATAAATCATACTCCGACAAATCGTAAGCTAATTCATCTTCTCCTTCATAGACTACATTTTCATCTGTCTCTTCATACCTCTTTAACTCTTCGTCGTTATTGAGTTGGTCTTCTTCTAGTCTTTTTGCCGTATTATATGCTTCTCTTCTTTGGTCTACTTGTTCGGCAAGACTGCCTTCATTAGTGACTAAACGATTTAGATATTGCTGAATATTGTGCATAGTAAAATCTACTACGTCTTTCTTTTCTTGCGCCCAATTTGGTTGCCAACCCTTCTTTACGAAGTAGGTAATAAGTTCCCCGACGCTATCAAAATCGCCGACGTTAATTGCGTTCTTTGCTTCAAAACCGGCAACTTTAATAATATTGTCGCGCGAATCCATTTCCTTCTTTACATCTTCTCCATTGCGTATCTTCTTCTTTATACGTAAACTAATCTCGCAGTAGTCTTTTGCGTAGTCTTGAAGAATTGGAGTAGAAACATTTTGGGTCGCAACGATTTGAGTATAAAGATTTTCTAGCCATTGATATTCCTCAACGGTGTAGGAATCAGACCATCGCGCGCGAAGAGCACGTAATTGGGCTTCTTGTATTTCGGGTATCTGTTCCTCAATTGTTTTTTCCTCTTTCGCATCGCGCCATTTCTTGTTTTCATCTTTCCAAGAAATTGACTTGTATGCTTCATTGGTGTCAATAAAATTTAAATAAGCGGTAAGGGTATGTTCTCCATTTGACTTGTATAGGCGTGCCCATAGCTCTATATCAAATGGGAGGTCAAGCCAGCGAAATAGACGGTCAATTGCATCCCAATCATCTGCTCGCGCCATCTTTTCAAGGCAAGCAGTACATATAATGCTGTGCTTGCCCGGAAAATATGGGGAGGAAGTAGAGGGAAAGAATTGGGCTTCTTTCGCTTGCTTACATTTTAGACAGACCCTTGTCTTTGCTCTTATAGCGTCTGTCATATTCAGATTGTCCTCCTTGTTCTATACGTTTTCTTTTTTCGCAATCCTTACAGTTAGAAGCAAGACCGTCAGAACGGGTAATATGGCGCGCGAAGAAAATATTGGAGCGAGGAAGCCATTGTTTACAGCAAAAACATTGTTTGCGCGAAAAGGTATCAAATGGCGTTTCCGCGAGTGCTTTGTCTTTCGCCGCGATAAATGCTACTTTCTGTGGGATTTCACTCATTAGTATTTTAGATACGCGAGAAGAACTATAATGTAAGCCAAACTTAATTCTTATTTCGGCTGCGATAGTGTCTACGGAAGCCTTATCAATTCGGCGCGTAAGAATGTATTCGCGTGCTTCGGAAAGTTGTAGGCGGTCAATATAGCGGTCAAAGTCAAAGAGTAGCGCGCGACCCCAAGTATCGGGCAAGTCCCAAAGTTCCATGTAGAGGTCAGAATAGAAATTAATAAGTTGCGCGACGTGCGCGGGATTAGTGAAATCAAATTTTTGATGGCGCACAATCCAGTGGCACTTCGTGCCGTCTTCATTCCATTCGTAGTCGGCCTTGTCGGTTGAGATAGGCAATAATGATTCTTTTATCCGCCTCTCCCATTCTTCCTCGGAAATCCAGTATCCGCAATCGTCCGTGAAGTCCATGCGTGGGGTTGCGGGTTGGCGAATATTTTGAAAGCGCAGTGTGGGTTTGTAGAAGTCTTTAAGATAGTATTGATGTTTGCGCAAATCAATAAGCCAATGGCGCAATTGGTAGATTTTGTAAGGGTCGGTAATGATTTCATCGTCTTCGTTTGGGGCAACTTTTCCTTCGGCAACCGCGAGAGTGTGGGCCATTTTATCAATTGAATCCCAGAGGTCGCGCATACCGGGAATGTCACCATCGGTCTCGCGCGAAATGGTGGTTTTCTTTAGAACGCGAATGTTGCGTTTATTTGCGTCCATAAATTGGCTCTCAATGCCGGGAAGATTTGGGTCATCCATTAGAGCATCAAGAGATTCTTCGCGGTCTACTTTTCGGCGCCAAGTTTTTTTCTTTTTATCAATTGTTACTTCTTTACGTTGTTCGCTATTGCGTCCTTCTTCGTCTTTTCCATATAGGATGTAGTTTCCCATTTTTTCAAGCTCGGTTTCAGTAGGGGCAACGTCCATTTCATCAAGTAGTTTCCTAATATATTCTACGCGGTCTACGTCGCGTTCTATTGAGTAGTCAAGTATCATAGCTACACCTCCAGCTGTTTATAGTGTAACACATAGAGAGGAAAAAGTCAAGTGTTTGAGTTATGAAAAATAGGTTATGAAAAATAAGTTATGTGGAAAAGTGAGGAGACCCGCGCTTTGTTAAGGCGCGCTGGCGCTAGGTGCCTAAAACCCACCGCCCCGGTGGACTTTACAATTCCATAATAAAAAATACTATAACTGTTAACAAAAGCCTGCACGTGCAAACGCGGTTAATTTTAACCGCCCGGTTAACTTGCTTTTAACAAACAAAATTTTGAAAACCTATTGACATATGTGTGGGGCTATAGTATAATGTTCTCGACGGTTAGGGAAAAACCGATTTTTAGAAGGGTGGTCTGAATTATGGATAGTCGGGAATATGTTGTTGAATCCGTGCGCGCATATCTGAAAGATAGGTGTGCAGTAACTCTGAACGACGTCGTGCTGGTCATGGATGGTCACTGGTCATCGAATCCTGCTTATAAGGCAAAAAAGGGTTTGACCATGATAGCTATTCGGAAAAATGACTTACTTGAAAATGAATCCGCGATTGTTGCGCTTTTCGGGGTTCATGAAGGAATGGTTAAGGCGCGCGCGCGAATTGCGCGAACGGTGCGCAACGACTTGCAACTTGCCCATGTGAATGCGCAATATGAATATGTTGACATTGCATACAAGGACTTACCTAAGGGCGAAAATGGAACGCGTTCGGCGGCGATTGAAAAATTGGCTTGCGCATGGTTGAATTATAGGTGGTCAGGCGATATGTTGCACTCGGCACTTTACGACCATGAAACGAACGCGCGACTGGGCAAAAAAGGTGGACGCGCTGTAGCAGACGGATATAACGCAGAAGGCGCGCTCGAAGTCAAATGCAAGCGTGGACGTACTACCTACTTGAGCGATGTGACGAAATAAGGCAAGGCAAGCGGGCAGGCGTAAAGCCTGCCCACGAACAAAATAGAATGGAGGATGAATTATGTACTCTTATTCACTAACTGCAACGACGGATATTGAGACTCCGATTGTAAAAGAAGAAAACTTGACTCGTCAACAAATGGTGGACAGAATGCAGGCAACACGCGCAATGAGCAGACTGGACAATCAGACTTATATCATGACCATCACGCATGAATCCGATAACGACGGCGGGAACTATGTTTGGAGCTATCTCATTCATGACGGGGTAGAAGACAAAACGCTACTGCCGCCGACGTATTACGGATTTTGGCGCAAAAAGCGTCTTGTATAAGAGGGTTAAACCCTCTTTTTTTTATGTTAAATTTGCATGAGTAAATTTCAGGTAAACAAAAATTGTACGTCCAATTTTCCTTTACTTATACATAACATACAATTTTACCTAAACTTTACATGAAATGCGTTGACTCTTTACATGAGATGTGGTATAATAAGGTGAATAGGGTAGTTAGAGAGGACTAACGGTATGTAAAGATTATGTAAAGCAAAGCTGTGTTATGTCTATGTAAAGCCATTGTTATAATTGCATTACGCGCAAATTGGAGCTAGTTCCGTGTATGGGAGCTGGTGTATTCGCGCGGGAACGAAACCTTTGTTAAATTTATGTAAATTATGGGAGCTGGAGCTGGAACGATGTTCATCTGAACATCGTTCCAATGATTAGGAAAAGGAAAATCAAGAGGAAAATTCCAATTCCGGCAATCAATTCCTGAATTCCTTTTGTAATGTCGGTTTCCCACAACAGGCGATAAATCGCCTTTTTCAGTCTGTAGCTAAATGCCTTCCTATTGTGGTTACTGCGCTTCATGTTATTGCCTTCTTTCCTTGCTTTCTGTATGTATTATAACACGCGAACAAAGAAAAGGCAAGGACAAAGAAAAGGCACTAATGTGCCTTTTTTATGACTAACAATATGCAAGATTCTTTCGCTTCCAGCCAAACACACTAATCTGACTATGCTTTCTTCCAATCTCTAACGCTTCTTTACGAGTATCTACTCTGAAAGAATGGTCTATATAGTAAATACCATTCTCTAACCAGATTCCGCAATTTCCTTCCATACTGCGAACAGCTTTAATAGCTTCCTCAGGCGAATGTGCTTCAATTCCATGGTCAGCGACTTGCCAGCCGGTTTTGTAGGAAATAATCTTTCCTGCTTTCAAAGTCAACCCGTCATTATTAACCAGTTTACGAATGGTACGAATGTTAATCATGAGATAACCCTCTTTCCTTTAATTTCTATATATAGTATATACCATAGATAGCATTTTGTCAAGTTAATTCTTGATTAACATATTTTGGACGTACAAAAAGAGATAACTTAAAATTCATATTTCAAAAAGAAGCGCCGTATTATACATACGGCGCTATGTAATCTTCCAAGTCGGAAACATGGCGCGGGTCAACGCCCATTGTAATCTCCAAAGTATCCCAATCGTATTCATCTACTCGCAACACCGCGCCCCAGCGAAACATGTTTAATGTTGCTTCAGCTTCGCGCTTCCACCAGCTTTTAGAAATCAGATAAACCTTCTGAATCATACCTCTATACCTCCAACATTTCAAATTCATTTCCTCCCTCGGGAACACCTATATTATATCATCCTCGGGCGCGTTTGTCAACCCCTTTATATGTTAAATCTACATTTCATTCTTCTGGACGTACAGGAAAAGGAAACGGAGATTTTACAATCTCCGTCCATAACTTACCCCAATTTGAAAATAGGATGAGTATTAGTCCAGAACTGATACGCACGAACATAACCCATGAAATGAACCCCGTCAGGAATAGGCTTACCAAAATACTTCTTCGCTTCTTTCGTCATTCGGCACCTCTCCGCACTTTCTACAATTACAATTTCACCAGCCTTAAATGCCTTGTACGCTTCCTGAATAGTCAACATTTGAAATCCAACCCCTTTTCATTTGATGTATATATTATAACAAATTGCGGATTGAATGTCAACCCCTTCTATTGTTATTTCAATATGAATTTATTTTGGACGTCCGAAATTTATTTACAAACAATTTACTTGACTTCCTACCCCTTATATAATATAATACGATTAGAAAAAGGAAAGAAAGGGAGTTTGATGTTATGGGTTATTATCGTATCGTTTGCCCTCGTGGGCACGTTGGCGGCGGAAAATCCGCGGAAATCGTTTTCTACATGAAGGCAGCTAACCTTCCTTCCGCTCTCGCCGCCGCGCGCCGAATGCCTTCCGTGAAACACAATATCCGCAGAGGGTTCTTTTCTGGCTATGAAGTGTCTAAAGAGGAATACATGGAGGCGCGCAAAGTTTCCGCATATGAAAGATACCCACTGTAAAAAGTGGGTTATTTTATTTTGTACGTACAATTTCATTTTACATAAAAATAACGGGTTAGCGTTCTTGCGCTAACCCCACTATTTCATATTCATTCCAAGATTTGAGATAGTTTTCTAATTCCCGAATTTCAATTTCAACCCAATCCCCTTCGCCCATTTTTTGCCACATTTCGTATTTAACAAAGCAATCCCCGTATATTTCATCATTAGAACCCAACTCCTTCCACCTTTTCAATTACATTGCTCCAACCTTCCACGACCCACGGACGTTCCGTAGTAAGTCGCTTATATGCTTCCTTCTTCATCCTCGGGCGGTCTTGCGTCCATTCACTAGCCATCTTATAGGAAGGAAAGACCTTCTTTACCGAAAGCGTCCAGCGGTCATTGCCATCCACAATAAAGTAATTCACCGTCAACAGATAAAACATAACATCAACCTCTTTCTTATTTCTTGACTATATTATACCACATTGAAGAAAAGAAGTCAATACCTCTTTATGTAAAAAGTAAGTAAACAAAAATTGAACGTCCAATTTTACTCAATGTAAAATTAACATTCTAACATATTGACAAATAAGTCCCTCGGGCGTATAATATATATATAAGAAAGCGAAAGGGGATTTTCACTCATGGATATTCAGCAGGCGTACAAGGCATTTAAGGAAGGTAAAACGGTCATCATCAATTCGCGCGAAAAGGTTCGCAAAACCAAGGACGCTCTGAAGTACATCGGAAAACCTATTCCAGCAGAAGAAAACTTCATTCATTACGTTTGGCATTATCAGTTTTGGACGAACTCGCACCCAGAATTTTCAGTAATAAAGTGACCGAAAGGTCACTTTATTTTTTTGTAAATTATTCCTGTACGTCCAGAAAAAATTAACATAAAAAGAGTATTGACATTCTGGTGTACTCATGATATAATATAAGTAGAAAAAGGAAAGGGGAACGAAATCATGAAGTACACGTTTTACTGGAGCCATACGGACTGGGAAGAGACCATCCTCGTTGAGAATCAGAAAGCCGCGTTGAACGTCATCAAGCGTTTCAAGAAAACTGCCGAGTTCTGTGATTCTCTTTTCGTCTACATGCGAAGAGAAGGCACTCCGAAGCATCATGATAGATGTTACGGGTACTATTTCAAGGGAAGCGAAAAAATCAGGTTCAAGCGCTAAAAGGGAGGGCTAACCTCCCTTTATTTTTTTGTAAAACTTTTCTGGACGTACAAAAATAGATAATAAACAATTTACATACAAACCTATTGACAATAACGTGCGACTATGATATAATTATATCATAAAGAAAGGGGAGGTTATTACTATGAAGGTTTGGATTTTGAAGCGTCTCATTCCCGATGAACACGGCAACACTCATTATCATTATATAAATGTTTTCAAAACGTTTGAAGCAGTCAAAGAATTTGTAAATGCCTTTGAGAAGGAAGAAATTCCAGAATGGCATGACTGCCATTATGCAATGTTGAAAAAATGTTGTAGCGTGCGCGGATACTGGGAAGCAACAGAAACCGAAGTAAAGGGTTAATACCCTTTACTTTATTTTCTTGTTAATCTTTTCTGTACGTCCAAATTCTTTTAATGAGGATTTAACTTGACTTTTCCTCTTGCCGAATATATAATATAGGTATAAGATAAAGAAAAGAGGTTTGAACTATGGAACGGATTAATAAGCGGGTCGCGCGGAAACTCTTCAATGAAGGTAAAACGTTTTGGATTACGGCGTGTAACATGCGTCCCGAACGTGGATTGTTAATGAACGTGGGAACATATGAGAATGAACTGATTGACTTTGATACCTTCGTGAACTCATTCACTTATTACTATTGTTGTAATGAGACTGGACGTTATCCTGCCTTCTACATTGAATAACCGGCTTGCCGGTTATTTTCTTGTAAACATAAATTGGACGTACAAAAATAGATAACGGAGATTTTACTCTCCGCTTACATAGAATTTAACATATCGCCCGAATGCCTTGCAGTATTCATAAGGGTTAGATTTAACACTTTCGACCAAAACATCAAAGTCCAATTCTACATTTTCTTTTCGAAAGCCTATCGGGTTTATCCAAGGATTATTCGGCGCCACTTTAGAAGGAAGGAAGTAAACCCATTCGCCGGAGTTATAAAGTTTGCGCGCGGTAGCTCGGTCAATGTGTACATAGTTCATCATGATTGAATCCCTCCTGTTATTTTCTGATACAATTATAACACCTTCAAGAGTAAAAGTCAATAGACCTGAATGTAAAATGTATGTATATAAAAATTGGACGTACAGAAATAAATAACAAAAAATTAAAAGAGGACTTTATAAGTCCTCCACTTTGTCAATGACTTCATCGCGAACCATTTTCAAAATTATTGCCTTCTTTCCGCACACTTTCCCAACCATCTGAAGCGCGTCCTCTTCAGAACCAGATTCAATCCAAATCGCGCGATCTGCTTTCGCTTGATAGAACTGCACTCTGTCTGGACGAAAAACATACGAGCGAGAAACTTCCAATCTCCAATTGCGCTCAACGCCTTCAGAAACGATAGTCATCAACCAAACCACAGTAGTCCGAACCTTCATAGCTTTTACCTCCCTTTCTTTCCTATATTATACCATGTTTCCGCGCGCGAAGCAACCTTTCGGAATGTAAAATTTTCGCGTAGTTTTTCTGTACGTCCAATTTTCCTCAATCTAAATTTAACAGAGAAAATTTTCAAAAAACTATTGACAAATTCGTTTTTTGTGGTATAATAATAAATGGGAGATGCGTACTGTTACGGGTATGTTATCTTTAGGTAAATTTTCGTGCTGAAAAGAATGTTAAAGTTAAGGAAAGGAATGGTTAAGAATGAGTAAAGAAAAGATGGAAATGAGCCAAAAGAAAGACTTCTGCCCGTCCTCTGACGTGCCCACCCTGCGCTGGTTTCAGAGCGTAGGAGCTGGGGAGCTGGTTAGAAAGCTGGGAGCTGGAGCTGGCTTAACAAAGAAATAACTTGACTTGGAGCTGAAACTGGGATATAATATAGACAGAAAGTAAAGGGAGGACAAAGCAATGAAGTTCCCGTCTGCGAAGAAAGTCCGAGAAAGTATGAAGCAGAACAATGAAGAAACCATGAAACTCGCAAAGAAAAACTTTGAAGAGCATAAAGAAAAGTTCCTTCGCGCAATTACTATTACTTCAAGTCAAGGGTTTTTTGAATGTCATTGTCATCTTCTTTACCCCTCAGGATTTTCTTGTAAGTATATTAAAGAAATCTATCAAGAAGAATACAAACGCATTGCCGTTAATTTTTTCGCTTCTCTCGGATATGAAATTTTCTTCTATCCACCTTCCGCAGTGGAGCCTACTTCTTGGACGCGAATGGTTATCAATTGGAGAAACGAAGAGTAAGTAAACTCTTCGTTATCTATTTCTGTACGTCCTAAATCACATAACATAGAAATAACTTGACTTTTCTTCCTTCCTATGCTATAATACATACAGATAAAGCAAAGGAGCGAATAAAAATGAAGAAAGCAATCTTTTGGGATATGGATGGTACTATCGCCGACCTTTACAACGTTCCTAACTGGCTTGATAAACTTCGCGCGGAAGATACTTCCCCTTATCGTGAGGCAGAACCTCTTTTCTCTCTGTACGATATTTGGATACGTCTTGAAACTATGCGTTCTCTCGGCGTAGTCGTGGGCGTTATCTCTTGGGGAAGCAAAGGCGCAAGCGCAGAATATAGTAGAAATATTCGTCGCGCGAAAATTGATTGGCTTAAAGACATGAACCTGTTTAATTCACTTGATGAAATTCATGTTGTAAAGTACGGAACACCGAAACATTCAGTCGTAAAGAAGGAAAGACGCGGAGTTCTGGTTGATGATAACGCAGAAGTGCGCGAAGCATGGGAGCGCGCAGGCGGACTTGCGATTGACCCTATGGACGGCGAGCTAATGGAACACTTGGACGAAATTATTAGGGAGTGGATGGACTAATGCGTATTTATAGAAACGTCAATTTACCTATTCAAATTGGTTGCGAAGTTGATGATAAAATCGCGGAGCAACTTCTCAAAAAGACAAGAGACGAAAACTTTGAAACTCGTTTTCGCGCAGTTCTGGAGCTTCTCCGAATGACGGATACACTTTTGGAAGAAAATGTTCATAACCTTTATAGTAAAATAGATTCACTCTTTCCCGCGGTCTATATTCCTTCTTATTATGACTACGAAACAGACGATACTATGGAAGATGTAGAGGGAAACGAAATTAACTATGACCTTGACTAAATGTCAAGGTTATATCTATGTTATTTATAGCAGTACGTCCAATAGTACTTAACAAAAACTTAACTTGACAACCTCCGCAAGTTGTGCTATAATTTTTATAGAAAAGATAGGAGGAATGCCAACATGAATAAGATTCAGCGCGAGAATGAACTCAAGATGAGAGTATGGAACGATACTATCAAAGATTCACTGGTTCAAGTTTATGGAGAAGAAAACGTTCTTGAGGTAGAACCTTTCACCTTCTGCGTTCCCGAACTTGACTATGAAGGCAATGAAACTTGTCTCAAGATTAAGTTGTCTACTCCGCGCAAAAACGCAGATGGCGAAGAATATGATATGTACGAAGAAGCAAGCGCATATAAAGCAACGCTTGAAGCGAAGCGAGAAGATGACCAGAGGAAGCGCGAAAAGAAAGAACGAGAAGAAAAGGAAAAGGAAGCACGGAAGGAAGCACGGGCGCGAAAGCGCAAGGCAGAAGCAGATAAGGTTCTGAAGAACACCAAAGCGTAATTTCATTTCCGCGCGAATAGGCAGGATTTCATTTTGAATTTGAATTTCATTTTCAAATGAAACCCCGCCTTTTATTATTTCATTGTAAACCCCTTCTGGACGTACAGCCCCACGTAATATAAAATTAACTTGACTTTCAACCCCGACCATGATATAATATAGGCAAGAAATAAGGGAGGTAGAATAAATGGAAAAGAAGATTGAACGTATTCATTCTCAAAGAAAGAAGAAAGCACATCAGACAACCGCTTACATTTTGCTTGGAATGACAATTGACCGCAACAGACTTTGGCTTTGGATTCTTCTTTTTCCAATCTATTTTGCCTATTGGCTTTACCAAAAAACAAAGAAAGCCTTTCAGCCAAAGAAATTTAACAAAGAAAAATTCCGCAAGTGGTTTGAAAGACCCCACAATTTCAAGCACTTCATTTTCTTCTGGGACAACAATTCTTTCTGTATTAGTGTTGATAAGACTTTCTTTTCCAACTTCTCGCGAAAACTCAAGAAATGGCGTAAGTTTACTCCCGAAGTATACCAGTATTTTCTGGATGAATATGAAATTGAAGGATATGAAAAAGAAATTTGCGAAGGATTAGAAAGTTGCCAAAGAGATATTGATTTTTATAAGAAGGATAGCCAGTAGGTTATCCTTTTGTTATTTAATTCTGTACGTCCACAATCTTTTCATAAATTCTTAACTTGACTTTTTCGCGCACTGATGATATAATATATACATCAAATGAACGGAGGGAAAACAAAATGGAAAATGATAAGGGCATCGCATTCAAGATTGGTTATTTCATTGGCACTATCGCATGTCGCTTTATTGGTGCTGGTTTCCTCATGTGGGGTTGGAATACGGTTGCTTCGCACTTGAACGCGCCCATATTCACATACTGGGAAACGTTCGCGATTTATATGGGACTGAATGTTTTCGCAAGAACATTCCGCGCGCCGAAGTGCCCAAAGAAAGATGTTTGACTTTCTGCACAATTTCTGATATAATAATTATGTTGAAAGGGAACGAGAGTTCCCTCCTACAAGTCGCGGTAGCCCAACGGCAGAGGCAACAGACTCAAAATTTGTTCAGTGTGGGTTCGAATCCCACTCGCGACACCAATTTTTCTCTACCTCTACGCGGTTGGTGCTGGGTAATGCTAAATGAGAAAAACAACAACAGCCACTACCTCAATTTTGGTGAGAGGCACGGCCTTGACGGGTTCATCATGGGATATGAAGTTCAAACCTTCGCCCCGTCACCAATAAGCCGGAAGCCCTAACAAGGCATAGTCCGAGTTCGAGTCTCGGGTGGCTGACCAATTTATTTACAGAGGTTTTTTAGATGCCAAAAGTATTAGATTTGACAGGGCAACGATTTGGAAGATTGGTTGCTCTAAATAAAGAACCAAGTCAAAATAGGAATACGTATTGGAGATTCAAATGCGATTGTGGGCAAGAAAAAGTGATTCAAACTGGACATGTTGTAAATGGACTAATCCAAAGTTGCGGTTGCCTAAAATTAGAAGAAGAAAGAAAGAAAAATAAAAAATGCGCAATTTGTGGGAAAGAGTTTGTTGTTGAAGGTTTTGGTCAAGCAACTAGAAAATATTGTCTAAATTGTAGTCCTTCAACTAACAATCCCACTCAACGATTGAGAGCGATGAAAAAGAAAATCGTTGAAATGAAAGGCGGAAAATGCGAACGTTGCGGTTATGACAAATGTATTGACGCATTAGAATTTCATCATCTTGACCCCACAACAAAAGATTTCAAATTAGCAAATACCGGTTCTGCGCCCTCTTTTGAAAAATACTTAGAAGAAACTAATAAATGTATTTTGCTTTGCGCAAATTGCCATAGAGAAGAACATTGGCGACAAAGACACGAACAAGAGTAAAAATAAATCTTCCCTCGGGAAGATTATTTTTATGTAAACAAATCTTGTACGTCCAAATTTGCTTCATGAACTCTTAACTTGACAATTCACTTATTTTCTGGTATACTTATTCTTGTCAAGAGGACGAACAACAAGTCACTTGAAAGGCGAGAGAGTAGAAAGCGATGTCCTTTACCTTCCTACTAACTGCCAGACCCAAGCGAAGCAACTTCACAAAGTCTTAACTTGACAATCCTAACAAAACGTGCTATAATAAGTACGTAATCAAGAGAAGGAAAACTCTAAACCAGAAGGAGATTATCAGATGAAGATTGAAGAGATGAACCAGATTCGTGCTACTTTCCGTGAACCCGTTGTCGCCCAGCTTGAGACTACCTTCCCCGGCATCATTCGCATTCCCCACACCAATGACTTCTATATTCCGACTGGCGCGCCGGACAATCAGCCCCAGTACGTGAAGCTCTCCGTCGGCGTTCCTGCATGGATTGGTACTGAGAAGTCTCCCGCCTTCTCCATTGATGCGACCATCGCGAAGGCAGAAAACGATTTCGCCGAGAAGGAAGCGAAGAAGGCAGAGAACGCGAAGAAGCGTGCCGAGCGTTCCGCGAACCCCGTTTCCAAGAAGGTTGACAACACCGCATATGACGCGAAGGTTCTTTCTTTCCTGTCGGAGCATGAAGAACCCATTAGCGTGGCAGACCTTTTCAACGCGCATGAGTGGGACGAGGAAAACAAAGAAACCAAGGGCAAGCTGATTAGCGCTCTTTCCCGACTGAATAAGGAAGGCAAGGTCAATAAGATTGACGGCAAGCCCAGCGCAAAGTGGGCTATCGCATAACCCAAAGGGCGGTTCTACCGCCCTTTAATTTTTTGTAAATCTTTGGTGGACGTACATTTATTCTTAACTTGGTATTATTAAACAGAAAATGTTAGTCCATCACGCGAAGAAAGCAGGGCTTTCACCCCGCTTTAATACTTTCTCTTCACCGTTTCAATAGCCTCTTCAAGGTAGTCACATTCATCTCTCTTCTCATAGAGATAACTTTGCGCTCTCTGCCATTTCCCATCCTCTCTTCTAATAAGTAGACAAGGAAGAAATACCCCTTCAATCTCAGTTTCAAGATTCTTTCTTTCTTTCTCGTCCTCCACTAAATCAAGAAAATCTCTCCTATAAATTACAAGAAAACCCGCTTCTTTTATAGAAGAAACTTCTTCCCAAGCCCCACTACCAGAAAAGAATTGGGCGGGAAACCGCTCTTTCAGAGATGCTTCATATTCTTCACACGATTGCTTGTCATAGAAAATCTTTCTATCCGATGCTTCATAGTAGGTGATTATTCTCATTCTGCGTTTCCTCCACTTCATTTGATAAATTTATTATAGCTCATTAGAGAGAAAATGTCAAGTTAAGAATTCGCAAATATTTTTCGCACGTCCACTCTTTCTTCATCAATTCTTAACTTGACAAATTGCTTACTCCATGCTATAATAAATACATCAAAAGGACAAGGAAAAGTCCAAGAACAAACCCAAGAGAGAAAGGAATCTCATGACTAACTTTGATGATATGATTAAGTCCTACTCTAACCGTTTTACTTCTGCTCTGAAGAGTTGTGGAATTACTCGCGATGTTTATCATTATGCTTTTGGAACTGGTTTTGCTTCCAGAGTGTTCTTCTTTGAAAACGTTACTTCTGTAGAAAAAATTCGTGCAGTGGTTCGCAAGCAGGTACTGCTTGACGAATACGCAGAAAGCCTTACTCCCGTAGAAATGGTTTTCATTGAGAATTATAACAATATTGCTACCCTCTTGAACCTTCCTCTTTATCAGAAAGACGTGTTTCTTCAGCGTATTAAGGAACAGGGAGACCGTTCTTATTACAACCATAGACCCTATTTTATTAGCAATCGCGCAGAACTTTTTGCCGTGAACCCTCACATTACAGCACTCGTAAAGAATACTACAGACTTCAAGGACGCAGAAAATGTTTTTGAAATCGGTATCAAGAATTGCGCCCGTTATATTATCACAGAAGTCCTCCGCAACGCAGATAGAAATGAATCCTTTTGGGAATAAGAAGAGCGCGAAAGCGCTCTTTAATTTTCTGTAAAAAAGAAATGTACGTCCATTTTTGCTTCATCAAAAGTTTACTTGACATTTGCTCTTCTCTATGATATAATGTATACATCAAATGAAAGCAAGGAGAAAATAAAATGTTGAAGGATAATAACTACTGGGTTTCCGAAGATGTTAAAGGCGGGCTTTACATTGGTTGCTATGACGATATGCTTACCATTAAAGTAGGACAGACGCTTGGTTCTATTCGGCATCGCGCGCAGGCGCAGAAACAGAAGTTGGGCGCGGTTGGTTCCTTCAGGTAAAGAAGAAGTTTATTGACGCACTTCTTGAAGAGGATGAATAATCCTCTTTATTTTTATGTAAACTCATTCTGTACGTCCGCTATCTCTTTACAAAAAAATAAAGCAGGCTTATGCCTGCTCCATTCTCTGAAACCACTCCTGCGCCGAATCAAGCGCGTCCTTCTCAATGACACCAAGGTCAAATCCTTCGTACATCGTCAGCCGAATTTCCTCAATCTCTTCTCCATAGATGCTATTAATCTTTGCAGTTGCTTCTGCCAAATCTCCCGCACAGACAAATCCATGCTCGGATTCTTCCTTATTCGCAATTGCGTTGACATAAATTAGGTAAAAAGCAAACATCTTCATTTGAGTGTCCTCCCCTTTCTTGATGTCTATATTATACACTTTCCCGCGCGAAAAGTCAAGTTAAGAGTCCGTAAACCCTTTTTGGACGTCCACTTTTCCTTCATATAGATTTAACTTGACAACTTCACTATCTCATGCTATAATATACCCAGAAAGCAAACCGAAGGGAGATAATCCAATGAGAACTTACGAAGAACGCGCAATGGATTTCATCAAAGAGCTTTACGAGGTGAAAGGCAAGAACACTTTTGAGAAGAGCTATGGTGTTCGTCATATTGTCGCGGAATATCTTTCTCTTCATCCGCGCCGTAGAGTTAAAGTTGAAGAAGGCGCGGCGCGAACTGCCATTATCACGAGCGACTACGTTATCAAGATTGATACTGGCCGTCCCGACACGTATGGCGGGTGTGAACAGGAAATGAAATTTTACGACTACGCTTGCGATTCTGGAATGGAATATCTTCTCGCAAAGCCCACTCGGTTCAAGTATAAGAGAATGAATTTCTATATCTATCCTCGCGCAAGCGTATACGCAAGCATGAAACATTCAAGAAGATGGTATGATGAACTCACCTACAACGAGCAATCTTTCGTAGACGAAATTTGTGACCTTCACGAAGGAAATATCGGATTCCTTCATGGAAAACTTTGTATCATTGACTACGCAATGAATCATCTCTGGTAAACCAGAGGTGATTTTTTCGTAAAGAAAAAATGTACGTCCAAGTTTGGTTTACCAGAAATTAACTTGACAAAATAGGGGTGTTGTGATAAAATAAATACAAGGTCAAGGAAAAGACCGAAGAAAGGATGAAAACCCGATGGGAAAGAAGCTCTCTTACTTGGTGCTTGATTGCGAAACGGCAACTCTTTCAATCGCAAACGAAATCGCAAACGGCGATGCAGAGAAGAAAAAGAAAATCGCAATCGCTCGTCCGCTAATTTATGATTTCGCATATGTTATCATTGACCGGAGCGGAAACGTTCAGAAAAAATTTCAAGCGCTCATTACGGAAACTTTCGCAGTCCCACAAATTTTTAACACGGCTTATTACGCAGATAAGCGTCCAATCTATCTTGAAATGTTGAAGCGTGAGGAAACACGCTTGATGAATTGGAACGAAGCTATGGGAGAATTTTCACGCGACTTGGAAACAGTGAATTTCGTTGGTGCCTACAATAGCGCGTTTGACTTCAAAAAGGCAATTCCTTTCACGGAACTTTACATTTCCAAACTCTACTCGCCGAATTATCAAGAATGGGAAGCAATCCAGCGAACTATCTGTTGGAACATCGCAAACAAACCATATAAGAAGAACCCCGAAAAGGAATATAACCCGAACGTCTTTAACTTCCGTGGAAATGAATATCCGCTTTTTGATGTATGGGGTATGGCTTGCGAACATCTCATCAATACGGTAAAATATAAGAATGCTTGTCTTGATGGAGATATGTTGAGTGCTTCCGGGGAATTTTTCAAAACAAGCGCAGAAACTTCTTTCAGGTACTTGACGGAAAATTACGGTTTTGAAGAAGCACATACAGCCCTAAATGATGCGGAAATTGAAGCGCAACTTCTTGCGCGAATGTTGAAGCGTCATGCGGTATCCGTGGGAATTGAACCTTTTCCATTTCGTAACCTTGGCACTACTGTTGAATTTCTGGAAACGCAGAAAAACGCGAAAGAGGAACGAATTAGAAAAGTACTAAATGTTATGGATGAAAGAAAGGAATGTTACGAAGAAGGCACTTCTTATAGAAGGAAATTGGAAAATTACATAAAGCGTTTGATTAACCTCCTGTAAAAGGGAGGTTAATTCTTTGTAAACTGTTCTTGGACGTACAATTTCTCTTCGCGAATTCTTAACTTGACAATTTTCAAATTTTCTGGTATAATATATTCAGAAACGGAGGGAAGTAAATTGATTGTAGTTTATTATGAATTGTTCGGAATTCCTGAAAGTATTGTTTTCTTTGTAAATAGTCAATATAATAATTGGTTTCAAGTGATGAATGAAGCGTATCCGCATTCATTTCAAGTAAAATCAATTTACGACCGTTAATCAATTCTTAACTTGACAAATAACTTTTTCTATGGTATAATATAATCAAGAAGTGAAGGAAAACACTTACAAACCAGAAAGGAAACTGCCCTATGATTATTTCCAAGGCTATTACTGATTCCACCGTTCGCGAGGCTATGATGAACCGTCTCGGCATCAAGAACAATCCCGATTTCATTCAGGGAAGCAACCAGTCTTTCTACATCATTGTAGAAGATGATAACGGCATTCAGCGTCTCGGTGAAGTTCGGTTCGTCGCAGGCGCGGTAGATGAAGATATGACCGCGCAGGAAAAACTGGACGTAAAGCTCGCCCAGTGGCAGGAAAAGAAGGACAAGGCAGAAAAGCGTAAGCAGGAGCGCGCGGAGAAGGCACGGAAGGACGCAGAGAAGCGCGCAAAGAAGAAGGAAAAGGAACAGGAAGGGGAGTAATCCCCTTCTTTAATTTTATGTAAAAATAAATTGGACGTTCGTTTTTTGTTCATTAATTCTTAACTTGACAAGCCCAATCAAATATGCTATAATAAGTATATCAAAAAAGGGAGGATAATTCAATAATGGAGATTACTACTTGGCGCGATTATAAATGGAAAATTACTATCCATGCGGGTTGTTCTATTGACTTTGAGGATTTTTGTTCAGTACAACTTAACGATAACATCTTTAAGCTATCGGACGTAAGAAAAGACCGTGACAAAGCCCAAGAAGAAATTGAGCTTTATCTCAAGAACGCTATTGAGGTTGAGGATTTCCCTCCCGCTAAAGTAATTGAAGCCATGATTGATGACCTTTATGAATATCTTGACAACCTTTTCCGGAGCCTTTTTAGCCCTTCTTAAAAAGAAGGGTAATTTTATATAAATGTTTTCTGTACGTCCGCAACTTCTTCATAAATAATTAACTTGACAAAACCGCAATCCTGATGTATAATAAATACATCAAATGAAGGAGGGAAAAGCTAATGACGTTCAACATTGTTAATTTTGCCACCATCTCCGTTACGGACAAAGAACTCCAAGCCCTTCGTGAAGCATCGCAATTCATTCAGAAAGTACAACAAGCTCTTGAACTCCGTCATACCGATCGCATCATTCGCGCGGACACGAGCGAATTGATTGAGTTGGACGAACTCAGACGCATTCGTGGTATTCTTGATGCTTTTAATGAATCCAAGACTTATTGGAATCAATACACAGATGTGGAGGAAGAGTAAAATGAATGTAAAGTCCACGCTCTCCAACTATGACCGCGTTTGCGCAGTCTCCATTATCAATCATGCCACGATGAAGTCTCTGTTTGAAGGCAAGCCAAGGGAAATTCCTTCTTGCCTTCTTAATAAGACGGTTTCCGCGCGAGTGGCATACCCTTCTTTGACACATGAGGGAATGAAAGAAGCAACCCTTTTTGTGAAGTCTATGTAAAGAAAGGAAAGAAAAAAAATGAAAAAGTTTATTTCGGTTCTGCTTGTCATTCTAATGTTCAGTTCGTTCTCTGCTTTCGCCGCAACGCAGACTTATCCAGTTTCGCTCTCTGTTGAAGCGGTAGTCGGCGAAAAGCCCATTGTGTCGTCGCAAGACGCGCTTGGACTTGATGTTCCTGCCGAAACACTTACTTTCGTTGAGGACAATGGCTCTATGCTGATTGCGTGGAAGCGCACGGATTATAAGTTTGAGTACTGGGAAGTCAAGCCCGAAACTTTTGAAAATGACCCCACTGAATATGATAATGCGTTCCGTATTGCGGTTTGTAGTTTCGCCGAAATGTGCGATGGTAATTACACTATGCTGATTTATTCTGATAATAATAGTAATGCTTACATTCTTTCGCCCTACGCTACGCAGGATATTTCGGAGAACATTTACAATAACTATAATGATTTTCAGATTTTCGTAATGGTAGATAGCGTCCAGTAATGGGCGCTTTATTTTTTTGTAAACTAAAATTGTACGTCCGCATTCTATTTACTAACTCTTAACTTGACAAATCGCGCAATCCATGCTATAATGATTTCAGTAAATGAGGGAGGACAAAATCATGAAAGAGTATTTCATCATTCACTACCATAACCCAGACGGAGAAAACAGGTATTTCACTGACCCGACTTTCTACCCCACGGAAGCAGACGCGCGGGCGCACATCAAAAAGGATGTTTACGCCATGATTGAGCGCTATGAGTACTCCAATTCAGACTTACTCAAAGAGATTTTCAATGCGTTCTGTAATAATACAGATTGCGAGAAGTGCCGCTTTCAGGATGATTGCTACTGCGGCAATCCGTATGACCAAATGGATTTTGATACCTTGAACGAACAGAAGCAACTTGAGGTTTGCGCCACGATGGCTCGCCAGTTTGAGGAAGTAAAGTATGAAGATGAGAACGAGTAAAACCGTAGCGGAACTTTCTTGGGAAGCTGACCGTAAAACGAGAAAAGGATGGGGCGATATTCGCCCCACCACTCAAGTTATTCCGAACAAGAAGAAGAACCCGAAAATCAAGCACAAGGAGAAAGAAGAAGAGAATGAATAAACGGAAGAGACAAATTTCTAAAGCAATTCGCGAACGTATCCGGGTAGAGCATAATGCTATGATGAAAGAACTTTTTGATTTCATGGATAAAGTCTTCGCAGAACTTTACGACGAAATGGAGGAAAAAGAAAATGAAGTTTGAAAAAAAGACTGAGCCGAAGCGCGCTTGTTTTGGGGAACTTAAACCCGGCACTCTTTTTCACAATCCCGAAAGCGATGATATTTATATGAAAGTTGCGGGCGAAGACGAAAGTACGGTCGTTCATCTTATGACCGGAGAAATTGATGGTTTTTTTAGTGATGATGAAGTAATCGTCGTAGATGGTACGTTAGTATGGGAGGACAAGTACGCCGAGTAAAATCGGCGTAAATCTTTCTCGGACGTCCAAAATCGCATAACAAACTCTTAACTTGACAATCAGTCTATCTCATGCTATAATATATACATCAACAGAAGGGAGTAAATATTATGAAGAGCATTTGGGTATTTCAGGATTTGACGGAAGATGTCATTCGGATTTTCGCGCGGGAAGATGACGCAAAAGAGTTCGCTCTTAATTACTTTAAAGAATACTTCCGAGTTTTCTTCCTTGAGAATGAACAAAAGTTCTTTGAGAAGGAAAAGGAAAGATTCATGGAAGATTGGAGCGCAGATGATGGCATGATTAGATTGGAAGAAGTGGAGGTAGAGTAAATGTTTTGGGAAGTCTTTGTTCCTCAATACAATGAAAGTCACTACTTCAGATTGCGCGAAAACGCTATTGAATATGTGCAGAGCTTTCTTGAAGATTTCTTCTTTTCTTGGGAAAAGAATAAAGAGCTTCTTAAAGAATTTGAAGAAAGTGATTATTCCTCTGTTAAGGATGTTATCTATCTGACTGAAAGGAGTTTTGAAGACTAATGAAGATTAAGCAGATTATCGCCGCAAGAGATTCTCAGGGTAATGAATATTCTACTATGGAAGAAATTTTCGGCTTCCGTACCTCATATCGCCTTTTTATTATTTGCGCGGAAGGCTCTGCTCTCATTGAGTATGATGAAGATGGAAGCATTACTGACTGTTATTATGACGGTCGCGCATTCCGTATGCCGAACTTTACCCTCTCTATTTCGCAGTTCATGGAAGACCTCCGAAAACAGGATGTACTCGCAGACGATGAAATGATTACAGACGTTTACACGGAAGACCAGATTAGCATTGAAGTAAAAGTAAGGGAGGATAAATAAAATGTTCGGAGTTTGGGTAGGAAAAGACACTTTCTTTCTGATTTGTGAAGATTGTATTCTTTGTATGGAGAACGGCAAACTCACGAAGCAGTGGTATGGAAAAACAAAGTTCGTGCCAGAAGAAGAAATCACGATTACAAACACCATAGAAAAGAAAGAATCTCTGCCGAGTGGGATTTTCTGTGCTTCGCAATATTGTACGGATGAATAAGCGCGGGAAACCGCGTTTATTTTTTGTAAAGAATTGTTGTACGTCCAATTTCTATTTACACAAAAACAAAGAAGAGGATTATTCCTCTTCTTCAATTCCATCAATCCCAATCTCTTCACACAGCGGAGGAAAGGCAAGACGGACAAACTCGTTTGTGCGTTCAACAAGCCAATCTTCTGCTTCCTTGTCATTCGGGTCAAGTTCTACCACAAAGGAAGAAAGGTAGTTATAGAAATGCTCTGCAAGAGTGTCCATTGCTTTTTTCGCGGTTTCCCAAGAAATAATCATTTTTTATTTACTCCCTTCAAAATTCTTCGCCATTTCATTTATCTTGTCTATTTGTTCGTCAAGAGGAAGATTCCGAAATTCTTCTTGGCATTCCTTCCAACAATACTGATATTCTTTATCAAACGGACAGTTCGCGCAATCGCAGCATTCAAAACAAAGGAAGTCAAAGGTAGGCAAAAGATTTTTATTCATTTTCATTCCTCTCTTCCCTCCATTACTCTATCTTTAGAAGAACCATTTCTTCCAGTTTTTCTAATTTTTCTTCAGAATCAAGATGTGAAAAAACTAACGAACAATTTTCTTCCCCTTCAAAAGGGCAACCCTTGCAATTGATTCCATCGCAGAAATAAAGAAAAGCATTTAATCCATTCGTATCCATTACTTCCCCTCCTTACACTTAAAGTATATCACACTCCGCGCGCAAAGTCAAGTTAATTCTATGTTATCAATTTCTGTACGTCCAATTTCCCATTACCCTCCCTTAACATTTTGTGCAACTTGCTACACTTCACCACTTTACCACACTAAATTCCTTGACTTGAGTAGGAAATTGCGTTATAATAATTATACACCAAGGGAAAACGAAGGGTCTCGCGACGGACGGCTTGCCCGTCCGGCGCAGGAGCTGGGAGCTGGAACTTGTCAAGGAGCTGGGTTTCGGCGCTAAACGCGCGAGGAGCTGGGATTTGACAGAACCACGAGGAGCTGGGATTTTCGTGCGGAAAAAGCTGGAAGTCAAATATTTGACAGCGTAAAAGCGAAAACTTCCCCAAACGTTTCATTTCTAATCAAAAGCCAAACTAAAATTAGAAATGAAGTCAAAATGGCAAATTACTTTGCCTTCTTCTGATAAAGTTGAAGTCAAAATACTGGAAATTGTTTGGCAACTAACTTTATTGGAGGATAAATAAAATGAGAGAAAATCAACGAATTACAGGTATTTACAAAATCACAAATAAAAATAACAATAAAGTCTACATTGGCCAAAGTCAAGACATCGCTTTACGCTGGCGACAACATAAGCAAAATTACCAAACAATGCCGGGATGGTATGAAGAGGCCCGCGCGGAAAGCACAAACATTGACGATTTTACTTTTGAAGTAATTCAAGAATGCAAGAAAGAGGAACTGGACGAATTAGAAACATATTGGATTTCTTATTATAATTCTATCAAACAAGGTTATAATAGAGAACTTCCAACTTTTAGCGCACAACAAAGAAAAGGTTCCAAAGTTCTTACTTACTCAAATGAAGTTCCATTTATTAAGGAAGAAGCAATTAGTCTAATTCAATTTGCGGGCGCGCATTTGAATAGAGTAGCGTTCAATCTTTATTTATATTGTTTCTTCAAAGCGCAAGAACAAAATAGCGAGATTTATTATTTTTCGCGCGCGGAATTCCGTGAGTTATGGAATATTTCAGATCAAAAAACTGCTTCACTTGGGGAGAAAGAGCTAATTGAAAAAGGCTATTTGAAAAAGATTGACGAAACAAGAGTAGAATTTGATGTAAAAGGAAAATTGAATAAATAAGCAATCCTCTTTATCAAGCAAAAAAGGTAATCAATAATTGATTTTTCTATAAGGACAAAAGCAAAGAACGAGAACATAATAGGAGCAAAAGTAGAATAAATAACTTTTGCTTTTTTTCAAAAGTATTTTTCTTCTAAAAGAAGAAATAATAATTCTAAACGCGTTTCGCGCAAACGGAGGTAAGAAATTGATTTATCGCACAAATAAGAATATAATTTATTATAGACAAATCGCTTTCGCTATAAAAGGAAAAATAAATAAAGAAGCAATTAAGCAGACATTCGCTTTTTTAACAAGGCATAATGCTTCGCCCGCAACCTTTACTTTTCTTGTTTATTTATTTCAAGAACAATATAATTGGAAAGAAGAAAAATTTATTCCCCTTTCTCGCGCACGTTTTTGTAAATATTATTTAGATAACGGAACTGATTATGGCAAAGCAAAGAAAGAACTAATGGCATTTGGCCTATTCTATAAAACAGAAGATGAACTTGAATTTTCTCCTTACTATTCGCGCGCTCCAATCTATATTCTTGATTTGGAGAAGGCTTCCAGTTTAGAATAAATCATTCTTATGGTTTCATCTTTACTTTTCTCTCCCCATATTATTCTTCTCCTCTTCAAGTATAGCACACTTTGCTCTCTATGTCAATCATTTAGAAACCGAACCGAAAGCGCAAGCAACAGCCCCTCCCGCAAGGGAGGGGTTTTGTTGCGAAGCGCGTTTTCGCGCGGAGCAACAAAAGGGGTGGGCGGGCAAAGCACTCATCTCTTCTCTGGGAATTTCCGGCCAGAAAAAACGTATCGTAGGAAGCGAAATAAGCCACTTCAGAGCGATGATTTCTCTTCTTTTCGTTTATCTGTTAGAGAAAAATTTTTGAAGTGGTATTAAATACGTCTGGAAGTGGATTTCTGGACTCTACGGCGCAAAGTCCGGTTATTAGGACTTCTGCAATTTCATTTTCTATACAAAATGGAATTTCATTTCTAAATCCCGCATTTCATTTTTGAAAACTGACCGGGGAGCTGGGTTTGAGGTAAGCCCCGGATTTCCTATATCCTACCCCGTTTAGTATTTGAACCCGCGGGAAAATTATGGTATAATAAAGCGGAAAGTGGATATAGGAGAAGGATATGAAATCTACCTTATTTACGCAAGTGATGAATAAATCAGCACCCGGAGGGAAAATAATGAAATGGATATACACGAAAGACTTCCCGTGTGAAGTCAAACGTTATTGTAAAGAACACCAACTTTCTTATTCTCAATTTGCCCGCAATATCGGAGTAGGTAGATGTTCTATTCATGACTGGATTGAAGGACGTTCATTCCCTCGGGCAGAACTATATGAGAAAGTTGTTTTCTTACTTTTAGGAGAAAATGGAAATGAGAGAAATAAAGAAGAATGAAGCTGATGTATTTGAAGCAGTCTATCATCAGTTGGAAGAAATGGATTTTTCTAATTTTATATGTAGCCCATTAGTAAATGGAGGATGTGGATTAGGCAAAACAACCGCACTAACTGACCCCCGTATTTATCAGCTTTTCGCGCGCAAACTAAATAAAAAAGAGCCTCAAATACTCGTCATAGAAAGTAGGAGCGCAACACGAGACCAATTGAGACAAAAAAATGTAAATTCCAATTACTATTTTCTTCAATTTACTCGCGCTTCACAAATTGACCTTTCTTTCTATGACATCATAATTATTGACGAAGCCCATTCTCTTTTTAGTGATGCGGAATTTGCGCCCCGCACAACCGCACCATTAGCAGAATGGTTAAAAAAATCCTTATGTTTTCAAATCTATATTACCGCAAGTGATGTTGAATTTATTTCTTTTGCTAATAAATATTTTGACAAAGAAAAAGAATTCAAGCTTACTTTTCCAGATTTGAGTGAAGCATACGTCCGCTACACCGCAAAAGAAATGTATTTATCTATTAGTTCAAAAACAGTAGATAAAGTTATCGCGCGCAAAGCTCATCATTTCTTTACAGAAAAGAAAAGAGGTTTATTCTTTATCCTATCTGCTAAACGCGCGGTTCAAGCTTATCAAACTTATACCGAAATGGGTAAAAGATGCGCTTTTTATGTAAGCCAGCAAAACACTACACAAATAGTAGAGAAAGAAGATACAAGAGACGATGACCCTGAATTCTTTGATGAATATGGCTCTCATGAACTTACTATCAATGTTAGACAATATGCTGACTTATTAGAAAGACAAAGAAAACAAGACGGGCAAGAAACAGTAAGGGAAGCTTTGTTGGCTGGGCGCTTTCCCGCGAATGTAGATTACTTATTTATGACTTCCGCGGGCCAAGAAGGTATCAGTCTCTATGATGTAGACCTTGATTTTGTATTTATAGAAGATACATATCCACTTACTATAAATCAAAAAATTTTCCGCTATAGAAATAATGTAGAAGAAGTTTTTATTCATCTCCCGCAAAGAAGCATTCAAAATGCGCTAACTCACACTTTGCAAGAACTTCAAGAACTAATGGAAGCAGACCAATCATTCTTGGCAGGCTATTACAAAGGAATGCGGGGTTCTAAGAAAGCAGGCATAATATGGTTCAATCCAGAAACTCAACAGTATGAAATAGCGAAAAATTATCTTGCCTTTATTTTAACAAAGAGTGAAAGTTTCCGGCTGATTAGAGACAACATAACGGATGAAAATTTCTTGCGCGAAACTTATGGACAATATGCAGATGTATTTCATCTCATCAATTCGCAAGAGGATGAGAAGGTTGATATACTGACCGAATTTTTCCGCGATAAGAATGGTGAATTGCTGACCGAAAGCAAGAAAAAGAAATGGCTAGAGGAATTGAAAGAGAGGGGTTTGACTAACCGAAAGCAGAACTTCAACTATACTTTTGATTTTGTAGTAAAGTTTTGTAGGGAGAATGGAATTTGTGAATTTATTTATAAACGCGCGTCAAAGCAAGATGTAAACCAAGATGATGAATTAGAGTATAGAAAAAAATATTTACAAATAAAATTGGCCCTCCCCGAGGTATGCGGAACTATTATATAGTTCCACATACCCCCAGAGGGGCCAAAATTTTCATAGGGTATAAAAAAAATGGGTTACTTCTCTGCCAAGAAGTAACCCCAGGGCGTTGCTCGCTGGCGCTCGCAACACCCTCCCCAGAGGGGAAGGGTTGCTTCGCGCGAGAAGAAGTTAGAGAATTGAGTTGGGAAGCAAATTGCGCTACTCTCATTTCACTCTCTCATTTTCTCTCCCTAATTTTTAACCCTTCTCCCATAACACTATTTTCCGCATTCTATTTTTTTTTTTTGGAGTTGCCCTATATAAAGATTCTGACTCCTATCCTCCTTCAACTATAATGTTGAAAAGTTGAGGCAACCCGTTCTCGCGGTTTTAGCCCTCAACGAAGGAGGACTATGAATACTTACGAGAAAACCGCACTCCTAATTCGTTGGGGCATTCCTGCCGCACAGATTGCCAGACGAGCCGGATTAGATAAGTCTACAATTAGTAAATGGCAAAAGGGCACTATTACAATTACCAAAAAGACAGAAGCTCAAATTGCCGAAGCGATTCAATTTTATATAGACCAATTACATAATGTTTTAGATAAGTTGGAGGGCGCGGAAAGCGCAAACTCCAATCAATCACCTTCATCCGAACTACAAACCGCCAAAAACGGGGAAGCAACCTAAATGGTTGACTTCCCCTTCTTTTTTTGCTATAATAATTTTAACAAAGGGGGAGATAAAGTGAACGAACGATTTTTTCAATTTGCGCGCGAGGCTTCTCTCAAATCCGACTACACTCGCCGAGGAAGCGCACCCCGCATAGGGGCAATCGCGGTTTATAAGGGTTCCATTGTTGCAGAAGCATGGAACACCGATAAAACTTCTCCCCTCCAAGCGCGCTACAATGAATACCGCTACTACAACCCTACCCTGCCGGAAAAGTCACACGCAGAAACCGTTCTTGTCCAGCGACTGCGCTGGAAATTTGGCGATTCATTGGATTGGTCGCGCGTTCAGATTTACCTTTATCGCGAACTGAAAAGCGGAAAACTTGCCATGGCGCGCCCATGCCGTTCCTGCTTTCATTTGCTGCGCGATTTGGGAGTTCGCAAAGTTTTTTACACCACGGAAAATGGGTTTGCCGAAGAGCGCATATTATAAGCATTTTTTTATTGTCAAAGTCTACTATCTTAAATTTTGAAAGGAGAAACCGCATGGAACTAGGTTATAAAACCGCGTATGAATGTATTTTCCGCGAAGTTACATTCCAAAACTGCCAATTCATTTCTACTATTTTTAGTGAATGCCACTTTAATCTTTGTCAATTTAAGAATTGTAAAATTGTGTCAAGCTCTATTGAAGAATGTTCTTTCTCATTTTCTTCAGCTCAACAATGCGATTCTATCAACAATAGAATATTTAATTCTTTTTTTTGTGATTGCTCTTTCTTTAATTCTAATTCTGAATATGATACACTTTGTTCTTCTTCTTTTTCCGAAGGAAACACGGCCGATGAGTGCGCCCTAACTTACTCCATCATACGTGATTGCTTTGGTCTTCTGCCAACTTGCCCCGAAAAAGGCTCTTTCATTGGTTTTAAGCAACTTCAGCATGACATTATTGTAGAACTTGAAATTCCCGCAGACGCACGCCGAATTTCTGGTTTTTCGCGCAAGTGTCGCGCGGACAAGGCTATTGTTCTTGGTTTCTACAATAAAAAGGGCGAACCACTCTCAAATCTAACCCATGAATATTCCAGATATGATGGGAATTTCGTTTACACGCGCGGGCAAATGGCTTACGCTGATAGTTTTAACGAAAGTAGAGAAACGTGCAGTCATGGCATTCACTTTTTCCTTTCTTTTCAAGAGGCGGTAGAACATAGTCAATAAAGGAGAATTATATCATATGAAAATTACTATTTTAAATCCAGACACGGTTAAAGAACTCTACAAAAATCATGGGGAATTCGCTCGTATTTGTTATAATACTAGTCCGGGCCATGAAGAATCCGTAGGTCGTCATTGCGCGAAATCTGGTCATATGTCTGGTTCGCGCGCGGAGTATATTAAATTCCTAATTGAAGACATTTCTCGCGGAACAGCAGAACAAATAATGCGACATGAAATTGGCACGTTTTGTCCACCAAATGAAATGGACAACTGGTCTTTCTCTAGTCGCCTTGAAACATGGACTGACATTAATCCTAATAATATGGTAAAAAATTGCCTTTCTTTTCGTTATGTAGATGAATCGGGATTTAAATATTATACTCCTTCTATTATTAAGGACAGTCCGAGTGCTTACGCAATCTACAAAAGTGCTATGGCACAACTTGATGATGCCCGTTCGCGTATTAGAGATATTCTTCTTGAGGATGGAGAAGACAAGAACAAAGTGAATGAAGAAGTAAACGCCCTTCTTCCTCGCGCAACCACTACATCACTTTGTTTAGGACTAACTCCAGAAGCCCTGATTCAGTTTTGCCACAAGCGTCTTTGCGTGCGCGCGCAGGAAGAAATTCGCAATGTCGCGAAAGCAATGAAGCAAGCCGTCGCAGAGTATTGCCCTTCTCTGGCAGAAGAGCTTGTCCCGCAATGTGATTTTCTACTCTATTGCCCTGAAAGTAAGGGGTGCGGTCGCGCCCCCTCCAAGGAAGCAGTTCGTGCAATGCTAAAACAACAAAAAAATGGGGAAGCCTAATGGCTTCCCCTACATTCCACTCTCATCCATCTCTTTCGCACATTTTATAATACAAATTATTTTTTCAACACTACTTAACATTTCTTTCATAGATTTCGCGTGTTGTGGCGTCCAATCTTCCTCATGGTAGATTTCATCAATCTCATCGCACAACCTGTCTTTCCATCTCATTAGAAGTGCTTCATCTACTCTCATCATGACGCTCACCTCACTTTAACCTATAAATTACCAAATTAGCATTCGTCATTGTTCCGCTATTCGCAGAAGTAGCTACAACTTGAAGGTTTGCCTGATTATTTACTGATACACAAGACGGCAACACGTTCACAATCGTAGAGAAAGTGAGCGCGCCAACGTCATTTGCCGCGGTAGAATACACAGTTGTAGTTGTTTCTGGTAGCGCCACTTCATTCTGGTAAAGCGCTACAGTGAACGGACTTGTTGCTTGCGTGGAGCTACCAACTCCATTAAAAGAAACAAGATAGCGTCCGGGCGCGCGAATAGAAAACGTTGTGCCAGAAGTATTTGTTACTCGGCAATCCGTAAATTTTGTAGTGTTAAAAACAATTGGTGCGTTTTGAGCATACTCGGTGGAAGTTTTGTTATAGACTTGATACATGTTAGTCAACTCCTTGGTGGCAGACCCACCCGAAATTAAGCGCCAGTATAACCACAACCACAACCATTACCATAAGCATAATTCGCGCCACAGCTTGTATTAGTATTTACCAAATACGCTGGTTGTGGAGTATTTGGGACGCGATTAACAAGAGTGTTTACCGCGGCTTGAATAGGAGCAACTTGGCTATTTACATAGTTTTGTAGATATGCGGTTTGCGCACTATTGTTCGCATTGTTTTGTAGTTCAGTAACAGTAGCCTGTAGCGTATCAATCTTGTTCTGCGTAAACATATCCTTGATGCTTTGGAATCCAGCAACCATTTGTGCGGTTTGAGTATCAAGTAGTTGATGGGTTTCCGCAAAACCAGTCCGCATTCTATCACTTAAAGTGTTAGTTTGCTCCATTGTCGCCATTCGGACATTATTTTCTTGCTCCAATACGAGAGACTTTATATCACAGCAACAACTCATTAACTGTTGTGTCAGGCTCATATTGCCCGTTTGAATTGCGTTAATAACTTGCTGACCGCTCAAACCAATTTGACCGCTCAACTTATCAATACCACCGTTTAGCGTGCAAAGAGCTTGTTGAACATTGCCAATATCAGTATTAAAAGTGGTAGCAAGAGTTTGAATTGCGGTTTGGTTGCCCCTGATAGCATCCATGATAGCTTGCTCACCGAGACCATCTGCTCTTGCCTTTTGTATGGCCGCATCAAGAGCGCCAGTAATCGCAGCATCGTTAGTTAAATTACCTGCACGATTGCCAAAGTTCCAGCCACCGCCACCGAGCAAAATAAGTAGGAAAATCCAGAGTAAACCATTGTTGCCACCCCACATATCGTCACCATTATTTCGTAGGGCGCTATTCATAAAAGTAGCAAAGTCAAGACCGGAACCCATGCTTGTATTCATATCCATTATTATCCCTCCAATAATTTATTTATCTGAATCGCCGGACGCGTCTTTCGGCGTTTCATACTTTTTGCGCGAGTTACTCACGCACTCCATGATATAATCTACATTTTCTTCTGGAAAACCAAAATTTTCCATTCTTTTCCTAATTTCTTCATCAGGAACCTCAAGAATTTGCTTTTCCAACATCTCTATAATAGAATTACTCATTTTCTCCTCCAAAACTTGTCAAATATTTGAACACCTTATCAATTTTCTTCTCGCATACTTCCATTCGTTCTTCTAACTCACTATTTTTCGCTGGTACGGGTTCATCTAACTTGAAGACAGACCCAGTTCTCATATTATCAAATATACGAACTTCTTTTTTACTTGGAATATAGTATGCTGTATTAGGAATAATTTGCGCGGGAATTTCATTCTCGTTTTGAATTATATACATAAGAATTGATGTTGGCATATCAACCACCTCCATTCGTAGGAAATGTTTCGTGTCAAGTACAAATTATATTGAAAATTGGTTTCATCTTTATCTCAAATTGATTATTTTCTTTATTGACTTTGCGCGCAAAACCAAGTATAATAGTTATAGAAAAAAGATAAGGAAGTCATAAAGATATGAATACGAATAGACGAGTGCTTGGTGAAATTCTTTACGGTTCGCAGAACTATGGACTAAATGGGCCAAATAGCGATAAAGATTACTATGAAATTGTGATGCCATCCTTCTATGACCTTTACTATCAGAAAGAAGCATCCGACAAGAAGAGTTGGGATATAAGAAAATTTACAAAGCTTATCCTTGACGGAAATTTCAATGCCATTGAACTTCTTTTCTCCGTAGATAAGCAATTCTATTCCCAAGACTTTGAATTTCTTTGGCATTATTTGCGCGCGATTTCAAGTGATATTGTCGCGCGACGAAGCAAGAAATTCTATTACTCCATTCGTGGCTGTTTCAAGGCTTCTCTTGATAACGCAGATAAAGCTGATAGTGTAGAAACTTATATAAAACATATGGCGCGGACGCAATATTTTGTTGACCTGCTAGACCATGTTCGTCTTTCTCATTTTTATCTAACGGAAAACGCATGGCGCGGGAACTTTACAGAAAACGCACGAAATATTCGGTTCAATCACGCGCCCGTAGATAAGGAAAAACTTCTTGCGGACATGGATAGGCTTTCTATTTATTATGATAGAACAGAAAACTTGCCATCCAAATATTATGAAATGATTACTTCTAATTTTCAAGACCTAATGGAGGAAAAAGATGACGACGATTGAGATGATGGTGGGCGTTCCCTGTTCTGCGAAGTCTACTTATTGCCAGACCCATTCTGGCGTATGGATTTCTTCTGATGAAATTCGTCGCGAACTCTATGGCGATGCTTCCATTCAGGAAAAGCCTGAAAAGGTTTTTCGCCTTATGTGGCGGCGACTTTGCGAAGCAGTTGAGCGCGACGAACAGACCATTTTCTATGACGCTACGAATGTTGTAGCAAAGCGTCGTGTTGCTTTTTGCGACCAGTTGCGCGCAAAATATGGTTCGCGCGTTCGTCTTGTCGCGCGTGTATTTAACACGCCCATTCATTCTTGCATTGACCGCGCGCAAAAGCGAGAAGAACGTCCTCTCCCGGAAGAAGTAATTTGGAAGTTTGTCAAAATTTGGCAGACGCCTTACTTCTGGGAGGGTTGGGATGACATCGTTGTAGAAGGCGATGAAATTGACCCGCTCTTTGTTTTTTCTCTCGCGCAATCTTTTGATTACGATCAAAAGAATAAGCATCATACGCTTTCACTTTATACGCATATGAGAGAAGCAAGCGAATACGTAGAGAAGCTTCTTGCGCGCGAAGACCTTCGCCCCGAAGTGAAGAAGCTCGTAGTTCTTGCTTCTTCTATTCACGATATTGGTAAGCCCCTTACCCAGACGTTTGATGAGGAAGGTTTCGCGCACTACTTCGCGCACGAATGCGTTTCGGGTTATCTTACGTTGGGCTATGGTTTGTTCGTTTCCGCGCTTTGCTCGCACCATATGGATATTTTCAAGAAAACGAAGCTGTTTGACCGAATGGACGATACTTTTAAGACGTGCCTCAAAGTAATGTATGAGGCAGATGTGGAGGCACATTAATATGTGGATTTGGAAAGATACTGGTGAACAAGTTAGTGAGCGTCAGCTTTCTGACGAAATTTATGAATGGCTAAATGATGATTTTGATGACGAGAAACATGAGGAATATCTAAATGACATGGAACCTGACGTTGAGATTTTTGGCGTAAAATATGGTAAAGGTTCTATTCTGCGTAAAGTAGATCCACTAATGTTTGAAATGATGCGACAAGAAACAGTTCAATTTTACGCAGAAGAAAACACTTATGAATTGGAACACCATAATCTCATGGATGGAGATGAACTTTGTGATGTTCTTGGACTAGACATCCCCAATATTGTATGGAAGGAGGAACCAGAAAATGACGATTGATGTAAGTACAATTATTATCATTGTTATGGTTCTTGGCATTCTTTTCGCTGCGTTTCTATCTGAAAATGAGAGGTATAAATAATGAAGAAATTTATTTGTTTAATTCTTGTTCTTGTTAGTTGTGTTGCTATTCTAACTGCTTGCGATACAGTTCCAACACAAGAACGCATTCAAATTGAAGCCGCACAAAATGCTGCGGGAAATATTGTTGAAAATCAACCAGTTCCTACCGACATTGAATACTCGTTGGAGCGCTACAATATAATTAAGCGCGCCTATTGGGTAAACGGTCAGCGTGAAAAAGCTCTGTCCCTTCCTTGTGCGATTCAGCGCCCTCTTGGTTATATTGTTCTTTTAAGTGATAATGGCGCAGTTGTAGGTAAATTTGTAGTAGATGGTAAGGTTTCTTCGCTCAATTCTTATCTATTTCCAGCATATGAACAAAACAAGTATAATGGGAGTGATGCTGTGATTGAACGAGAAGTCGCAGGTATTGATGGTACTTATGGCACAAATGTAAGTGGAATTTTTTTCTTTGATGTTAATTCTAATTATATAGAGTGGAACGGGAAGTATCTATATTCTGATACGCCAATGGAAATTAGTAACCCGGTTATTCATTATGAAGGAGAACAATAATGGAATTTTGGAATAAGTTTATTCTCGTATTTCTATGTATCTGTATTGTTTCTGGCGCGATTTATTTACCTCTTCATTATTTAAGCAATAAGGTAGATTACGCCAATAAGAAAATTGATGAAGCAACGCTCTATGACACTCTCAAGCAAGTAGAGGATACTTGTCGCGCAATGATTGCTTCCTATCAAAGCGACTTCCTTATTTGGACACAATACAAAGATAGTACAAATGAAGAAAAGCAAGGTTGGGCGGAAATGGCTAAAATGCGCGCAAATCGTACTGCCACAACATATAATGAATACATCAGAAAGAATAGTTATGTGTGGGCGCAAAATGTTCCCACGGATATTGATGAGAAGTTAGATTACATTCAGTAATCTAGCTTCTTTTTTATTTGACTTGTCGCACAGATTTAGGTATAATATTCATAGAAGATGAGGGAGGGAATGAAATGACAAATAAGGAATTATTTATTGAGACAATCAAACGAGCGCGAAGAGAAGAAATCGCAACAAACGGGCTTGAGCGTGCTCTTGGTTATGTAGAAATTAAAAACGACGATTTGAAAGCTTGTTTTTCGTTTTGCGATAAAATTTGTGGTTTTCTTCTTTTCGGCGAGAAAGACGTTCCTGACTATTTCTATGATGTTTTTTGGGATTTTATATACAATGGTTCTACGAATTACGTGGCAGATGGCTCTTACTGCTTGATTGCCACGGCGGAAGATTTTTGGGACTTTTGGAAGGAGGACGCATATGGGAGAACTTGAGCTTCAAAAGTTTTTGCGCGCGGGACATTCTCTTGATGAGCTTCGTAAGCCCCCGTATTCTTTATATATCAAAGAAGAAGGCAATTTGGTTCTTTTCAAGTATACGCAGGGTGTAAGCGATGGTTTCAATCCTATCGTGCGTGAAGCGCGCGGAATTATCCTTTCACGCGTAAATAATTGGGACGCAATTTGCCATCCGTTTCATCGGTTCTTCAATTTCAATCAGCCGGAAGCGGACGGCCTCCATGGAGCTCTTCACGTTTATGAGAAGGTAGACGGTTCTTTGGTAAAGGCTTTCTACTACGACGGCGAATGGCGTTGCGCGTCTAATGGTTGTATTGATGCGCGAGATGTCTCTATCAATGGAAAGAGCTTCTTCTCTCTTGTAGAGAAGGCGCTAAATACCTATAGACTTACTTGGGAAACTTTCACTGATGGACTGAATCCTATGTGTACTTATATGTATGAGCTTGCGACCCAAGATAACCCTGTAGTAATTCAATATACTGGTTATCACCTTTATTATCTTGGAGAGCGCAATAACTTTTCTGGTGAAGAGCATTACGTTCCAGACCCTCGTATTGATAATGTAAAGGTCTACAACTTTGAAACTTTCCACGATATTGTCAATTCTTCCCTTCATATGAAGGATGATGAAGAAGGCTATGTTGTGCGCGATAATGAATGGCATCGCGTAAAGGTAAAGAACCCAACTTACTTTCTCGCGCACCATCTGGCGAATAATGGACGTCCCGATTTCCTTGATATTCTTCTTAATGGTGATGTGAAAGAGTTTCTTAATTACTTCCCGCAATATGAGAAAGATATTGAAGAAGCGAAAGAAATTTTCGCACAGATGAACGAGGAAGCAGAAATGCTTCGCGACTGCACTTCAGAGTTCTGGGATTGCGCGCGAAAAGATTTTGTTGCGTCTATTGATGTTCCAAAGCCTTTTCAGTCTTTCATTTTCAAGTGTTACGAAGACCATGCTCTAACTTGGAAAAAGTTTACTGCTGATTGGGACTATAATAAGTGGAAGAGGTTTTTAAAAAAGAATGAATATTATTTCAATCCTAGTGAAGCGTGATGGAATTACTGAAGCCGAAGCGCGCGAAAAGGTTATGAATTGTCAAGATGAAATTGATGATGTTCTCAATATGGGTGGTGGATATGACCAGATTGCGGACATTATTGAGAGTTGGCTTGGGCTTGAAATGGACTATCTATTTGACGTATTGGAGGGCATTTAAATGTGGTTCAAAGATACTTATCAAGTAAGGACTATTAGCAATACTAATTATGAAGTAGTAAAGTGGAACGAAACCCACAAGTCCTGTATTACCATTGCTTTTCTGCGCGGAAATGGTGATGGAGATTTTGAACTTATTAGTGTTGGAATGCGCCTTGCCGATTACCCAGAAGTTCTTCCTTGGCTTAAAGCCTTCACTGATTATCAATTTGCCGTAAAACGGCTTGAAAAGGGGGGATAACTGGTAAATGGGATGGTGGATAGCTGGTGGTGCAGTAGCATTATTTCTAGCAATGCTACTGTATGCGTGTTGTATTGTTTCTGGTAGAAATCGGTGCGATGATTGTTTGTTTCGTCCTGAATGTGAAAAAAAAGGTTATAGTTGTTTTATGAAGGAGGACAAAAATGGAACTGATGAGCGCGAGGGAGGCTCTTCGTCAAGCAGCCTTAGCAGAAAATGAAATTTTAAAACAGCAAACGGAAGAAATTTCTAAAACCGTAGTTGACCTAATTAAAACAATGACTTCTGCGGGTGAAACTTATGCGGTTTTTCACGCAAACAAAGAATATAAGGAAGAAGCATTCACTCGTGTGGGAGAAATTTTAAGGGAAAAAGGATACTTTTATAAGCTTTCTTATAAGCTTTCTTATGATAATTATGATTATTTTAGTAAGTATTTAGTCACAAGAATGGAAATTTCTTGGGATACGAAAAATCCATTTAGGAAGAGGTATAAAGTTCAATGATTTTAGCAAGTGAAGCTTTCAAGAAAGCTACTGCGTTAGAAGAAGAAAAAGTTCTACAAGAAACTGAAGAAATGACCCAAGAAATTGCTACACTAATTGAAGAAGCCATTTCGCGCGGAGAAACTCGGGTTGCTTTTTCTAGTCGCAAGAGATGTTTTACTAAATCCATCAATAATGTTGAGGAAATCCTAAAAGAAAATGGATATTTTTATAAAGTTAATCGCGAGGTTGCCCCCGGTTTATTTTTTACAATTTATATTAGCTGGGAACCTATAAATCCATTTGAACCACAAGTGAGGTAAAAAAAAAATGATTTCAGCAAATGTAGCCCGTTGCCAGAGTGACTTGGCGAAAGAACAACTTATCCTTCTACAGACGGATGAAATCCTCAAAGCTGTAGAAACAATGATTGACGAAGAAATTTCTTGTGGGCGAACATCAATTGTATTTACCGCGCATGAAGAATATTCAAAAGAAGCTTTTCTCCAAGTTGGAGAACTCCTCAAAGAAGAGGGCTATCATTATGTTTTTGTATATGACCCATATGATAGAGAAACTATCGTAAGATTGCTCGTTTCTTGGGAGGAAAAGAACCCCTATAAGGAGAATGACTAATGATTATGCCAGTAAGCAAAGCGCGTGCTCGGGTAGAAAAGAAACTTAAAAAAGATTGTAAAAAGCAAAAGAGAATTCTTATTTCAGGAATCAATAAAGAAATCAAAAAAGCCATTAAAGATGGAGTTTGTTATATTTATAAACACGCGCGAATTAGTTGTAATGATGAAGCAATGATAAAAGAAGTAGAAAAAATCTTTACCGACCTTGGCTATGAGTGCGAATTGGAAATAAACTATTTCAACAATCATCTTTTGAATATTCGCATAGGATATTGACTTTCTCTACAAATCATAATATAATATATAAGCAGAAAGGGAAAAGGAGATAAAAATTATGAAGCTAACTGACAACGCAACTCAAATTGAACTACTACAACATCGCATTTCTATCCTAAAGACACGTGGAGAAAGCGACCGAATGGGTCTAATTCATAAGCTACAACGTCAAATTCGCGCACTGAAGAAGGAGGATAAGTAAAATGGCACATAAGGGTATTCGTCATAAAGTTCAATATTTTACTAATAAAGAAAAGGGTATTGTTGTCGCGCGAATTAATGGTTGCAAGAAGGACTTTATTTCTTTCCTATTTGATTCTTGCGACCAAAGCGCACTGGCCTATCATGCTCCGTTTAGTGATAAGGAATATGACCAACTTCTAATGCCAAATTCCTTTGCCGGCGTTGCGCGACTGGGTAAAAATGATGTTTGGGACGAAGAACTTGGCAAACAAATCGCCTACCAGCGCGCGAAACTAAAGCGAGACGAAAGCTTTTTCAAGCGAGCTAATCTGGCAGTGCGTTTGTATGAGCGCGAACTGGATAAGCTGTGTAATTTGTTTGATGCTTATGGGAAACGTCTTTCTAATAACGCTTTCTATCGTGAAAATAAGATTGCGGAGAAGATTCAAAAGTGAGAGAACAATCACGAATTGTAATACATGATGGCGCTTATGTATATAAGCGCCCAAACGTCAATCGTTATATTCGGCGCGTTCAAGATTTAGATGACCTAAAAGCACATAGGCGAGAGTTTAGTAGAGAAGAGTATTATTCTCTTTATCAAACTTTTCTTGAACTTGAAATCTATAATCTCGCCACTTGGGAAGAAAGGAATTACTTCGCACCGCCACTTAAATTCATTTATGATAACAAGAATGTTCCAGTTGTAGTCTTTCCATATATTCAACCAATTCGCACACCAGAAGAAGCAGATTATGTGGAAGAAGACGAAGCTCTAACAGTTCTTACGCAAGAACTTCACGCGCGTGGGATGCCTGACGACCAAATTGAGAACGCAATTGAGCGGATTAGTGAAGTTTGTAGCGATTTCAATCTAAATTTGGATGATATTTTGGGCAATCTATCTAATTGTGGGTATAACACACAGTTAGGCTTTCGTGTAATTGATTTTGGTCTTGATGAAGAATTTGTTTATTAAAAGGAGAATGTAAATGTTTTCAATTATTTTTCCAATTATTCTTGTCCTTATTGGCGTTGTGCTAATTGCGACTTGTATCTATCTGCTTTCAAAGTGGGAAAAAGAGTTCCTTTCGGTTATTTGTCTGGTTTTGGGCGTGGTTGTTTTGGCTTGTTCCATCCCAGCAGTTGCGAATGGCATTTCTTACGTTAGTTATACTCTAAACCCGCAAGCTTATACTGCCAATGTTGAAGAAACCCGTGCATCTTACATTATTCTTCTTGACAAGTATGAAAAGCTATCGGAGCAAGATATTACGAGTTCTTCAGCTTATTCTGAACTATATAAGAATATCTGTGATTTTAATCATGAAGTGTACCGCGCACAAGCGCACGCAGGGGATAATTTCATGGCTGGCTTCTTATATAATCCTGCCTACTCTACCGTTAATCCAATTCCTCTACAGCCCTAAATGGGCTGTTTTTTATTTGACTTTTTTCCAATTTTTTGTTATAATATTTATAGAAAAGCAAAGGAGAGAAAATAATGGAAGAGTTCTCTTGGGAAGAAATTGTTGACGCTGTAAGTAAATATTCATGGTCTATTGCAGAGTTCAAAACAATTTGTGATGAGTTAGAGTTTGGTTCTAAAACTGTTAGCGATTATCCGGGACTTTACAAAATCTTGATGAAGGAAAAAAAGAAGAATGTTTGAAATCTATTTTGATAATGGATATGACGACCCGTACAAGGTTTCTTTCGCGCGAACGGAAGATGAAATTATTCCGGCAATTACCGAATGGGTTCATGAAGTAAATCCCCGTTATAAGATTTATTATGTTCGCTCTCACACTGATGAAAAGGGCGTGCGCCATTATGATATTGGTTCGCATACTCAATTTCTGTTTGCTGTGCCTGTTTCTTGTCCAGTCAAGGACGAACTTACGATGAATAACTGAATATAAGTGCGGTCGCATACTGTATTTTGAGTGTTCTCGTAATATAACCGCACAAATTGTGCGGTTTTTTATTTGACTTTGCGCGCGAACTCTGATATAATAGTTATATCAACGGAAGGAGAAAGGTAATGAATAAGAAACTCATTTTTGAGTATTATTCTCGGTTGCTTGATAAGCTTATTGATGAGCACGATTATTTTAAGTATTACTTCCAAGACCCTACTACTCAACTTTTTGGGCGTTTTCACGAAAATGGGCTTCGTATTCGTTGTGGCATTTTTCGTGGTTGTCTTATTAGCAATAATTACGACTATGTTGTCAAGTTTCCTTTGAGTGGAACCGGCGAAGAATGTTGTGAACGAGAAGAATCCATTTATGACGATGCTCTCGCGGGTGGGCTAGATAACTTTTTTGTAGAACCAGTTTACATTGGTCTTTACAAGAAAGAAATCACTTACTATTCTTCTTGTGAAATTGACGAATACTACAACGATTGTGACTACGACGAAGAGTATTATGAAGAATGTCTTGATACTTTCAAAGACGATTTGGAACAATATCATACAACAATTCGCATTCCTCTTTTCGCGTATCCAAAAGCAATGCCCTTTTCGCGCGAGTATGAAGAAGCATCCGAAGATATAAAGAAATATGTTTCTTCTTCTTCTAGTGTTCTGCGAAATGAAGGAACGTCTGATGAAGTTGCTTGCGCTTTTGTTGCGGATTACGGAATAGAAAAGTTTGAAGAGCTTTCTCTTTTTCTTCAGCAAGAAGAAGTTGATGACCTCCATAGAAACAATATTGGTATCTTGAATGGCAAAACTGTAATTATTGATTATGCGGGGTGTATTTGAAAATGAAGAAGATGAATTGGTGTGATTATTTCAATACGGAAGATTGGAAGATTGAAGAAAGAATTAGTGTTGAACCGCGCGATGGAATTACTGATTTTGCCTTTGAAGGACTTCGGGTTTGTATTGGTATGTTTCATCAACTTGCTCAAACAAACGAAGGTATTCATGAAGAAATTTCTCCCATTATTCGGTGGATTTCGCGTGCGGAGTGGTGTCGTTTGACTTCAAAGGAAGGAGCGATTGTATTTTGAAAGCAATCTTTGTTGATGCAGATGGCTGTATGATTGATGATGGTTGGGCAGATAAGCGCTTCGCTGAAGAAGGCTATGACCCATATGATTACGATGAATTTAATCCTCGTTCTTTGCGTCTTCTCGCGCGCCTAAAGGAAGAAACAGAAGCAGAAGTTGTATTTTCTTCTTCGTGGCGTTTTGACGAACTCTCTTTCATTAATGCGAAAGTCCAGTTTGAAGAAGTTGGCATTTACTTGTATGGCTATACAACTCTTGATTGGCATACAGGTCAAACACGGAGTGAGGAAATTGCGCTTTTCCTAGCGCAACACCCTGAAATTGAAAATTATGTCATCCTTGATGACGTAGATATAACTAATGAAGTTTTGCGCGCGCATTGGGTAAAAACTACTTTTAAAGAAGGTTTCACTCGTGAAATGTTTTCGCGCGCAAAAGAAATTCTATTAAAGGAGCAAAATTATTAATGAACCAAGACCTACAATTTATTTTCCAATCTCTTGACGAAATTTGTTCTAATTGTGAAAGTCCGGACGCCTGTCATGACTGTCTATATGCTCAAATGCGGGATTCAGCAAACGCACTTACTGACGCGCTAAATGGCATTTCAACAGCTCCAACTGGATGTCATATTTGCCGAGATAAGAAGGGAAATAAAAGAGAAATCTCATATTTTGATGTAGCAAATAACTTTCGTTTTGCTACTTACTGCCCCGAATGTGGCGCCAAACTTTAAGTTTGGCGTTTTTTATTTTGGTGAAGAAAAAGAAAACAAGAACTTGTATGCCAAAAACATCCTTATGATAGGAGGTGATATTGGAATGATTAGGGTTAGATTTAGAACAATCATAATTCCCCGAGGTGATACTGGCTTCATTTCTTTTCCAAATGTCGGGCCGACATGGGATGGAGATGTAGCCGTTTTTTCTTTGTTAGATAAAATGACAAGAAAAACAGTTTTAGAAAAGATTGTAAATGCGTCAGATGAGAGTTTATTCTTCTATTTTGATACAGAGGATACTAAAGATTTAGAAGCTAAAACCTATTATTGGGATATAAAAGTATATAAGCATCCAAGTTATGATGAAGATAATAACCTTATTGGTGCGCATGAAATCAACTCCTTTTATTCCGCATTCAAGCTTCCTGAATGTATAATAAAGGAGGTCGCACAAAATGTCTAATTCAAGACAGCTAACTCGGGATTTAATCCCGGATAATATGAACTGCGGTTGTCAGCCACCTCCAACGCCAGTCGGGGGCTACTCTTTATCCGTTTTCACTGACATGATGTTTCAAGTCGCAAAAAAGAATGGTTATCTTGGAACAAAAAATGACTTTGAAAATGATTTTATTGCTTCTTTGAACGGCGCGAGTGGCTCGGCAAATGGCGTTATCATCCAACGAGGTAGTGTAAATGATTTTCCACAAGTGGGCTTGGAGCATGGAATTTACGTGGATACGTCTACACAGAAAATTTATTTCTGGAAGGATGGTCGTTATTACACAGTTACCGCAGATGTTCAAGAAAACACCATATTAGATGGTGGAACAGCATAAGATAGGAGGTAATTTAATATGGCTTCAAATACTGTTTCTGTACGGATTGTAAACCGTCACGCAGATAAAGCATCTTGGGCTGAAAAAAATCCTGTTTTGCTTCAGGGCGAAATTGGTATTGAACAAGATACTGGTCTTTTTAAGATTGGTGATGGTGTAAAGACTTGGGATGCTCTTGAATATGCGAATGACGCAGTTCAAGCTTCTCACTACGAGGTAAGCGCAAATGCGGGCGAAACTGACATGGAAGCAATTGCTCGTGTATTCCCTGATGCGACTTTTGTTCAGGATGATATTGCGATTGTTAGCCGTGTAATTTCTGGCACCAAGATTAGCAAAACTGCCTATGTTTATGATAATAGCGTGTGGAAAAGTCTTGATGGAAATTATTCTAGTGATAATGTCTACTTTGATTCTGACCTCATTGCTACCGCTCCAATTGGTACGGTTACAATTCCTGCTTCTGGCTCTGCTACAATCGCGGCCGAAGGCAAGAGCGTAAAGCAAGTTCTTTCTGCTATTCTCGCGCAAGAAAAGAATCCTACTGCCACTGCTCCTTCTGCGACTATCACTCTCGCGCAAGCAGGCGCAAAGGAAGTTGGTACTTCTGTAACTCCCAGCTATACTACTAAATTCAATGCTGGTTCTTATACTTACGGCCCTGAAACTGGTATTACTGTTTCTTCTTACTCCGTAAGTGATGGCACTGCTACCAAGGAAACTGCGACTGGCACGTTTGACCCAATTACTGTTGGCGACAGCACGAACTACAAGCTCTCTCTAACTGCTAACTATACCGATGGCGCAGTACCAAAGACCAACCTTGGTAACAATTGTCCTGAAAAGCAAATTAAGGCTGGCAAGGCTACCGCTAATTCTGGTGCGATTACTGGTTATCGCTCTTTCTTCTACGGTGTTGTTAAGACTGACGCACTTGATAGTTCCGTAATTCGTGCGCTAACCAATGGTGGCGCTTACAATAGCGCGAAGACCCTAACTGTAAGCGTTACTGGCAATGATAATGTCGGTATCGTTGTTGCTTATCCTGCTGATAGCACTCGTGGTGGTATTGATAAGGTTCTTCTAACAACTTCTATGAACGCAGACATCACTGCTGACTATGTGGTTCAAGCGAATGTTAATGTTGAAGGTCTAAACGGTTATGCCGCAAAAGCCTATAAGGTTTATATGTATAAGCCCGCTTCTCTTACCGCAGGCCAGACCCATAAGATTACTTTGAAGTAATAAGGAGGTAGAGAAAAATGGCTGTAATTAAGAAAACATTCAATGTAATGGCTCTCCCTCTTTCAATTGAAAGAGCAAACCCAATTCCTGTAGATAGCACTGCTGTATGGTACTCTCTTGAGGAAATGAAAACCTATGCTACTACAGCGGCTACCGCGTATGTTGGTCAAATCCTAACTCTTGTAGATGAAGCTTCCAACTCTGCTACCGCTTACGTCATTGAAAATGCGACTGGCGACCTAAAGGAAGTCGGTTCTGCAACTCTTGGCGACAACAAAACCGTCATTCTCGGCGAAGACGGTTCTCTCGCTCTAAAGAATTGGGGTAAAGAGTATTATAAGTGGGTTGACCCAGTTGGCAAAGAAGGCGAAGCAGGCTACGTCGCGGGACACCACATAAAGCAAGTTGTAGATGCGGAAAATCCTTGGATTGCTGGCCTTGAACCAAAATCCATTGCTGGTGCGGATGGCACATTTGAACTTGCTTGGTATCAACCTTCTACAACCACTGTTGAAGGTTTGAGTTCAACTGTAACTTCCATCAAGACTTCTGTTGATGCTATCAACAGCGCTCTTGGCGACACTGTAACTGAAGGTACTATTCGCTATGACATCGCAAACAAGCTTGACAAAGCTGGCGGTGTAATGACTGGGGACATCACCCTAACGGATGGTGGTAAGGCCATTAGTGATACCGCGGTTGACACCAAGATTGCTACTGCAATTGGTTCCGCGGGCCACCTAAAGCGCGAAATCGTAGAACAGCTACCTGAAGTTGCGAGTGCGGATAAGGACACCATTTATCTAGTCAAGGATACTACTGTCACTACTGGCGATGCTTATAAAGAGTACATGCTAATAGGCAGCGAACTGGTTCAAATTGGTGATACTTCTGTAAACCTAGAACCTTATGCGACAAAGGCTTATGCTGATGAGAAGGCTGGTGCAGTTCAAACCGCTCTTGATACTCACGAAGCAGATGCTGTAAAGCATATTACTGCGGAAGAACGTACCGCATGGAATAATAAGGTAGATAAAGCTGAAGGCAAGTCCCTTATCAGTAATGACCTTATTACCAAGGTAGAAGGTCTTGCTAATATCAAGACCATTGGTGATAACCTAACTCTATCAGAGGAAGGCGTGCTTTCCGCGCAAGATAGTTATAAGCTACCCATTGCTTCCACTACTGTTCTCGGTGGTGTAATGGTTGATGGCGTGACCATTAAGGCAGATGCAACCGGCAAAATTAGCGTTCCAAAGGCTACTGCCGAAGCAGATGGTCTACTCGCGAAAGAAGATTTTGCTAAACTACAAAATATCGCATCTGGCGCGCAAGTAAACACTGTAAACGGCGCGCTTGTTGGCGGTGTCGCGGCAGAAATTAACGAAGAAAAGCAAATTGTTATTCCAGTAGCAACTGGTGAACTATTTGGTGTCGTTAAGAGTTCTGCTGACGCGGACAAGATTGCTATCGCAGAAGATGGCACCATGAGCGCGAATAGTTACTCTACCACCAAGCTCTTTGTCCCCGAAGGAGACGAACTCGTTCTAAATGGTGGCAACGCTTAATAAACAATTCGGGGCGCTTAATTGCGCCCCTTTATATAAAAGGAGTTGAGATATATTATGGCTACTACAACGCTAAAAACTCGTTTACAACTCAAGTATGATACCCTAACTAACTGGCTAGATAAAGACCCAGTTCTACTTAAAGGTGAAATTGCGGTCGCAACTATTGAAACCGCAGAAAGCAGTTCTGGTCTTACTCCTCCTGCTTGTGCTATTCGTGTAGGTGATGGCACAAAAAAGTTCAGTGAACTAAAGTGGATTCAGGCTGTTGCAGGTGACGTTCAAGCTTGGGCGAAGGACAACGGCGCGACCGTTCAAGGCTGGATTGATACTAAAATCGCAGCCATTCCTGCGGCGGCGTCTGGCGCTGGCACGGTTGACTTCACTGCTGGTAAGCTAATCTCTCAAGTCACTCAAGACGAAGGCGGTAAGATTACTGCTGTGAAGTATGCTGACATCGCCCAAGGCGATGTTGTTGGCCTAACTAACGCGCTGGCAACTCTAACTTCTAACGTAGCTTCAAAGCTTGATAAAAATCTTGCTTCTGAGAGTGCTTCTACCACTAACCTTCTAATTGATACTGCCGCCGCGCAAGGCATGGCTGACGACGCAAAAGCGGGCGCGATTGAAGCTGCTGGTACTGATGCTACTTCTAAAGTTAATGCGGCGAAAACTGCTCTACTTGGTGAAGGTGGCACTGAAGGTACTCATACCATTAAAGGTGCGTATGACGCTGCTGCGGCTGCTTCTAAAGCTGTCACCGACCTTGATATGAATAGCGCCGCGGTCGCGGAACAATTTATTGACAGCATTACCCAAACGGATGGTAAAGTTTCTGTCACTCGCGCAACTGTAGCTTCCAAGCTTTCTATTGATGGTACTTATAGCGCTACCAATAAGCTTGCTACTGTAAGCACTGTTACTGGCGCAGTTGACACTGCAAAGGGCGAACTGCAAGACCAGATTAGCGCTATGACTGGCGCTATGCGTTTCCGTGGTACTCTAGCTGCTGCGCCAACTGCTTCAACTGCGGCGCCCAGTGATGGTCTCGGCGTATGGCGTGCTGGCGATATGATTCTATTCGGCACTGCTGAATATGTTGTCAGCAAGATGGTAGAAGGCAAGCCCACTTGGCAATTGCTCGGTGATGAAGGCGCTTACCAGACCAAGTTGAGCTTTACTGGTACTCCTTCTGCGAGCAATAAGGTTGTTACTAATGATACTCTTGAAGACGCGAAAACCACTCTAAACACCTCTATTACCGAAGCGAAGAACGCAGCAAGCGCTGCTTCTACTGCTGCTGCTACTGCGGACACAAAGGCTGTCAACGCGCAAGATGCCGCGGACGCCGCGCAAGGTGACGCTACTAGCGCACTAAATAAGATTACCGCAATGAAGGTAGACGATAGCGGTACTGGTGTTGTGTCTGCGGTTACTCAAACTGATGGTAAGATTGCTGTAACCAAGAAAACTCTAAAGATTGCTGACATTAGTGACCTAACCTTTAACACAGCTGTTTCTTCTACTAATAAGGCAGCATCAATGTCTGATGTCAATTCAGCGAAATCTGCCGCTATTGACGCTGCGGGTGCTAAAATTGCTGACCTTGATAGCTCTGTTTCTGCTACTGCCGCGACTGGTAATGTCTATTCTGTACTTACTGGCGTTACCCAAACTGATGGTAAACTAACCGGTAAGACCGAAGTCACTCTCGCCGCGATTGCCAAGACTGGCAACGTCAAAGATCTAATTCAAACTGATGGTGATACCCTAATTCTTGATTGTGGTAACGCCACCATCTAATCCATAATACGGAGGAGGGAAACCTCCTCCGTTTTTCTTATATAAGGAGATATAGCCTATGGCGAAAGAGATAAGTGTAAAAATTGTTCTGCGTCATAACACCTCCGCAGAATGGGAAAAGAATAAAGACGTTATTCTACAAAAAGGAGAAATTGGTTTTGAGTTTGTTTCAAACGACCAACCACCAAAAATCAAAATAGGCAATGGACGTTATTCTTGGGAGAAACTCCCTTACTTTACGCCTAATCTTCCTAATAATTATACTTGGGGTGAATTGAGAGGAACAACTCTCCAAACCGAAACAACCTATACTGGAAACCTTGAATTAAAAAAACCCGGTTATGGCGACGTAGCAAGCATTAGAGCTTTAAATGATAACTTTGATTTACTTGACCTATCTTACGCAACCGTAAGCGGAATTGTAAAAGGTTTACAAACACAGGTAAATCAACTTGTCGCATCAACTACGCCGGGTCAAAGTTATGACCTAAATGAGCTTATTGACATTCGTATGCGCGCGAATGGAACAGTATACGAAAGCGCAGGCGGGGCAGTTCGCGCGATTGACGAACAATTACAAGAATTGTCTAATAATCTATCCTCTCTAAAAGGCTCCGTAATCCCCGATGGTCTCCAATACAGCAATAACTATCTTCAATTAACTTCCAATGGAGAACCAATCGGCGACCCCGTAGAAGTAATTGGTGGGTCAGGTGGTGGTGGAGGCGGTTCAACCTCCTATGTTATTACATTAACCAATCTTCTTTCCTCTCGTATTATTTCAGTTGCGGAAGGGATGTCTGTAGTTCTTCGTTATAGTTACAAATCCATTGATAATGAAAATTATACAGATGGAAATGGCGTTGGCGCACTAATCATTAATAATATACAAGTTTCTTCTTTTGTTGTTCCACAAGGAGAAAACTTTATTGATATTACTTCTTTTTTGAAAAGTGGCGAAAATAGCGTAAAATTAAAAGTTACGAATAGTGAAGGCGCGTATAAAACTTTGAGCTATACCGTTTCTGTTCTTGCGCTTTCAGTTACTTCCACGACTTCTTTAATGGCTACTTATAATGTAGACAGCACCAATATACAGTATACTGTCAATGGTGGTGGTACAAAAATCGCACACTTTGTTCTTGATGGAGTAGAAGTAAAGAAAGAAACTATCACGTCTACTGGTCAAAGTCGTCAATATAATATGACACGATTATCTGATGGCGCGCACACGTTTGAGATTTACGTAACTTCAGAAAATGATGGCGCAGAAATCAAGAGCAATGTGCTTACCTTTGGCATGATTTGGTATAGTAGTACAACAAGTGAACCAATTATTTTGATAAAGAACACAGTTGAAACCGCGACCCAAGGAGACACAATTATTATCCCATACATGGTTTTCCATCCTCACTATGAAAAAGTTTCAATTACTCGTGAAATAATTGAGAATAGTAATGTTTATAAAGCAGATACACTTGTTGTAGACCGAGTAAGTAAAGAATGGACTACGCAAGATTTTCCTGCGGGACAAGTAACTTTTAAAATTACTTGTGAAAACGTAAGCGCGCAAACCCGTATTCAAGTTTCTCCTTCTACCTTTTCGCGCGAAGTTTATACGGATAACCTTGAATTACAATTTACAGCAGAAGGACGCTCTAATAATGAGGAAAACCCTGCGGTTTGGACTTATGGAGATGATATTTCCGCAACTTTCTCCAATATTGGCTGGAGTAATATTGACGGATGGCTTACTGACGCGCAAGGCCAATCAATGCTTCGCCTATTACCGGGAAGTGAAATGGAAATTCCATTCAAACCTTTTGCGAAAGAACTTTCCACAAGTGGTTATACAATTGAAGTAGAATTGGCAACACAAAACGTAAGCGATTACGATAGTGTAGTTCTTGCATCATTCAATGAACGTGGTTTGGAAGTTAAGTCTCAATCTGCGAAATTACAAAGTGAAAGTACAACTCTTTCTGCGCAATTTAAAGAAGATGATAGAGTTCGCCTTACTTTTGTGATAGAGCAAAATAGTACGGACAGTTCTGGGCAAAGTACTTCTAACCGTTTAGTTTATATCTATATCAATGGTATTTGTTGCGGAGTTCAACAATACAGTACAAATGACCAATTCCGTCAATCCAATCCAGTAAACTTAATTATTGGCGCGGAAACGTGTGGAATTGATATTTACGTTATTCGCTTCTATGATGTTGCTTTTACTTCAGAAATGACGTTGAACAACTTCATTTGTGACCGTTCTTCTCTAAAAGAGAAAATTGAGGTAGACCAACGCAATGACATTATTGACCCCGACGCAACTGATATACAAAAAAGAGTTACTATCAATAGTTTGAAAGGTTCAATTCCATATATTGTAATGCAATGTCCTGAATTGCCTCAATACAAAGGAGACAAGAAGAAAAATGTCTCAATGTACTATGTTAATCCCGCAAAGCCAGAGAAGAATTTTTCCGCGCAAGGATGCCAATTCAACGTACAAGGTACTTCTTCTGCGGGCTATCCAGTAAAGAACTTCAAGATTTCAATGAAGAAGGGAATAACTTATGAACAATCAGGCGAAACCGCGAAGGGATACCAATTTACGGATAATTCATTACTTTCTACAACTCTGTGTCTAAAAGCAGACTATGCTTCAAGTGAACACGTAAATAACGCGGTTCTCGTTCAATTCTATGAAGAAACGAACCCATGGAAAGACCCACCACAACGAGTTGATGAGCGAGTAAGACAAGGGGTCTACGGTGAACCAATCGTTGTTTTCTGGGAGAATACAGAAACAAATGAAATCAAGTATTGGGGAATGTATAATATGCTTGATGATAAGTCAAATGAAAATGTATTTGGTTTTGTTGATATTGATGTTTCTTCTATTGTTCCGGAAGAACAACAACGAATTGAATGTTGGGAATGGTTAAACAACAACACTGGTCTTTGCTTGTTTACAAGTGATAAAGAGTTTAATGAGACAAAGGTAAATTCAAGTGGAATTAGTTATCCCGCATGGCAAGACAGCATTGAACCGCGCTTTCCTGATTTAGATGAAATGTACTCTCAAACAGATGCGATTGCGCGCGCAATTTCTTGGGTTGTTTCTACAGACGCGCGACAAGCAACTAATAGTGCGCTTGTCACTCCAGCAGTTTATCAAACTCTTGATACTGTTTATAATAGCGAGAAAACTTACTATACAGATAGTACCGCTACAACTGTAGCAACCAGCACTAACTGGTCAGTAAGCTGTTATGAAAAGTTTACAATTGACAACGCAGATTATAGATACGCCAAGTTTAAGGCAGAATTTACTAATTACTTCTATCTTGAACCAATGACTTTCTACTATATCTTTACAGAAGTATTCTTAATGATTGATAACCGCGCGAAAAATATGTTCTTAACCACTTTTGATGGAGTTCACTGGTTTCCACTTCCGTATGACTTCGATACCGGCATTGGTAGATTTATGCCTGTTAGACCTTTTCCGTTTACCAGCGGGGTACGCATTGCGTGCTAACGAGGGAAACCCTTCGGGGCAATCTCGTGGGAAAATAAGCATTTTATAAAACTCTTTGAAAGGAGGTGAAAAGAAATGACCGGCACAATTTATTTAGCAACTAATTTGATAAATAATAAAAAATATGTAGGACAAACGAAATGTTCTTTTGAAAGAAGAAAAAGAAATCATTTATCTGAAGCAAAAAATAATCCAAGACGCTATTTTCAAAAAGCAATTAGAAAATATGGTGAAGATAATTTTTCTTGGATGATTTTAGAACAGAAAGATTTTGAGGATGAGAAAAAATGTTTTGAGTGGATGGATGAAAGAGAGATTTTTTATATTGCTTTTTATAATAGTAATAATAAAGATTTTGGATATAATCTAACAAAAGGCGGAAGTGGGCATTGTCCTGAAGAAAACGCAGAAAATAGAAAAGAGCACAATTCTCTCAGCAGGAAAGAGTATTGGAGCCATCTGGAAAATAGAAAAGCTCATAAAGAATGGATGGATGATTTTTACAAAACTGATGTCGGAATAGAACAAGCTAAAAGACATAAAAAGTTTATGAAAGAATATTATAATGGAGAAGAAGCAAGAAAAAATAAAGCTAGAACCGCTCATTTCTTTGTAAAAGCAATTTCTCCAAATGGCGAAGAAACTATTTATATCTCCACGAAAGAGCCTAACGAAACTTTCAAAAGAGACGTCCATATTAGACAGCATTTGAAAAAAGTTGGCGATATTTGGAAGCCCGGTTTTCGCGCGACCAAAGATATTCAAGGATGGACTTTTGAAGCTATTCCAAAAGATGACAAATATTTATAAAATGCTTATAAACCTGTAACGACTATCTCCGTATCGGGAGAGTAAGACTGCTATTGGTACGCAGTTTGAAATGGGTCTTGCGCGAAGAGCGCTAAAAAATAGTCTGGCTTTATAGAAATATAAAAATTGACTGATAAATAATGAAGGGTCATTAGTCTTTGATTACAATCTTGAAGACTATGACCAAGTAAATGGTGCCGATGTATTTAATGGACAAACCAGTACTCTATGGATAAACTTTTCAAGATGTTTCCAAACTAACATTAGAAGTATGTATACACAACTTCGTTCCGCGAATGGAGCAAAAGAATTTTCTTATCAAGCAATTTCAAGTAAAATGGATAAGCACCAAGATGCTTGGTGCGAAAATCTTTGGAACCTTGACAATGAAATAAAATATCTTCAGCCTTTCTTCGCAGGGTCTAATAACCTCGCTATGGCACAAGGAGATAAGAAAACCCAGCGCGATTTCTGGCTTTATAATGGTTTTAAATATCGCGATAGCAAGTATGAAGCCGGAGAAGCAGTTACTAACTATATTCACGTTCGTGTAAATGCGCCCGGTGAAATTCGCATTACTCCATACTCTCACATTTGGGCGCGCGTAGAATTTGGTAATGCGAAGGACGAACTAAAACGCGCAACTCGCAATACAGAAGTAGTATTTGATACAACTGGGATTGAAAAACTCAACGACTTGGAAACTCATATTTATTCTTCTGATAGAATTGCCAAACTTGGCGATTTGAGCCCATTAAAAATTAGTTATTGTGACCTTTCTCGCGCACCGAAGCTTCAACAAATTCTAATTGGGAGTGAAGCAGAAGGCTATACAAATGAAGGTTTTACCAATTTACAACTCGGTAGTAGTGATTTGCTACAAGAAATTGATGTTTCAAATTGTATAAACCTTACAAATTCTGTAGATGCTTCAAATTGTCCTTGTTTGGAAATCTTTAAAAGTTTTGGCACAAAACTTTCTAGTGTTTCTTTCTCAAATGGTGGGCGTTTACGTATTGTAAGACTACCTGAAACTATTTCAAGTCTAATTTTACGTAACCAAACTCAAATTGAGGAACTATCAATTAAGTCCTATACGAACATCAGTTCTCTTTGGATTGAGAATAGTCCTGCTGTTCCTTTTGAAGAAATTGTCGCGCAATCTACAAAATTAGACCGTATTCGTTTGTATAATGTAGAATGGGAAACTACAAGTGAAGCAACATTAAAAGCATTCTATGATAAGGTTTCAGCCAAGAACGCTGATGGAACTTATAAAGTAAACGGCATGGATGCGACCGGTAAGACAGTCGGCGCACCAGTTGTTACAGGTAAGGTAAAAGTTCCTTCCATTAGTGAAGATTTCCTGCGTCAGCTTAACCTTCTATTCCCAGAACTAATTGTCAACGTAAATGGAGTAGAGAAATACTTTATCAATTATATTGATTGCGATAGCAATATTGTTTATAGTTACATCGCAAATGGTGGTTCTACCGCGATTGACCCAATAGCAGAAGGCTTAATAGAACAAAGTTCAGTAAAAATTCCAGATGCTACAGAAGATACTCGCTATGCCTATAATGGCTGGTTGAATTTGCCTGAAAAAATTGACAAATCTTATACAATTCGTGTAAATTATCAATTTACTTATCGCATTCAATTCTTGGGCTATGATGGAGTTGTATATGAAGATGCTACACAATGGATAATTAAGGGGCAAGACGCAGTTGACCCATATGTAAATGGAATAATTTCTCGTCCAGAAAAGCCCACTGATGCACAATACAATTATACTTATTTGCGCTGGAATGAATCTTTAACCATGATAAGTATGCCATTGAATATTTCTCCAATTTTCCAATCTAATGATAACTATTATACAATTCAATTTTGGAGTGTTGGAAAATATGACGAAAATGGGAATAGTGTTCCATTGAAAACTCAAACTGTAAAATATGGAGATAAAGCAAGTTATGATGAAGTAGTAGATGGCAAAGTTTACTATTATGTAAACGGCGAACCTTCTCCGTACTATGAATTCCTTGAATGGGATAGTTCTCTAACTATTACTCCTCAATATTATACAGTTGACCCAATTGAAATTCATGCTGTTTTTACTTTTCTTGGTAAAATTGAAGACACTTGGGAACAAATTATAGAAAATGCGAAATCAAGTACAGCAACGCGCTATGGTCTTGGCATGGTAAAAGAATTAGAAATGACTATTGATGGTACATTATACACGCTGGAAATGGAACTCGTTGCTTTAAATTTTGATATTCTCGCGCAAACAGACCCCACTTATCGTGATGGAGCAGAAAAAGCAACTTATACTTTCTTAATGAAAGATTTGTATCCAGTAAAACGAGTTTTTAACAGAAGTCAAAAAACTTACAACGGTTACACTTCTTATACCGCAGGTGGTTATGGTTCAAGTGAATTGAAATCTTGGCTTGAAGTAACTGTTTATGACTTGCTTCCAGAAGTTTTGCGCGCGGAAGGCGCAATAAAACTTGTAAATAAAATAAGTGATACTGGTTATCTTCCAAACGCGAGTGGAAGTGGCCCAGACCATGAGAATCAGAGTTTACGCACAACAACGGAAAAACTTTGGGTTCCCTCTGCAACAGAGCTAAATCTTGATAAAGCGCTTACAGAAATGCCCACTTTCCTTGAATATGCGGGGCAATCTGCTACCGGAGGAAATTATCCTTGGTTCTCTACTGATGACACGAGAATAAAAAGAAACGCTGAAAAAGTAGCCCAAGCCTATTGGACTCGTTCATTTTCTGTTTTTCATGGAGACAGTGGAAACCAATATCGTATGATTGACGTTAGAGCAAATGGTAGTTATCTACAAAATAGCGACCGCGGTCAAAGTGTTTTTACTCTTGACAGTGTTACGTTTGGGTTCTGTATCTAAAAAGGAGGGATGAAAATGATAAAAATTGTCAAAAACAATATGATTATTGATGTTTGCCAAAAGGCAACTTATTTACGCTATATCCCTCTAAACAAGAGGTTTGTAACAACGAGCCAAGAAAATGCCAATGCAATTCTTGGCTCTGACCTAAACACTACATATCATCTTCAAAATACAGATTTCAATTTTGATAATGATATTTCTTCCGTAGTGGTTCAAGAAATTGGAGAAGAAGAATATAAGAAACTCACAAGTGAATTAAAGGCTCAACAAACGCAAAATGAAGCAGAATTGCGCGCGGAAGTAAGTGAATTGCGCCAGATGGTCGCACGCCAAAACTCTTTACTTGCAGAACTGTTAGAAAAAATGGAGGAATAAGCAATGGATATTAGGCAACTTGAAGATTGTAAGGCTAAAATGCCAACTTCTTTCCTTGAAGAGATGTATCAAAGTTATGTTATTTCTTTGGCGATGGTTGCACCAGAAGAAGAGCCTGTATGTAAAAAAGATTTCATCTCTTCTCTCGCAGTTATTTTTAAGAAAAGCTCCAATAATTGACTTTTCTCTCTAATTATGCTACTATAAAACTGGGTTGAAAAAGCCTAAACTAATTTCGGAGGTATTGGATATGAATATTTTGGGTATTGGCGTATCAACGGAAGCCGAGGCCCTTACTCAAGAAAGTAAGGAAGAAGTTTGGGTTCTTGGTGAAAATGGAAACCTTATTCGTTTGGAGGATGACGATGATGAAGACAATTAAAAATGGTAGTTCTGGCACGGAGGTAAAAATCCTTCAACATGCGCTCGGATATGGCAACCAGAATGGAATCTTTGACCGAAACTTTGAATCTTTCGTGAGGAAATATCAATCCAATAATGGTTTGATTGCCGATGGGATTGCGGGAAAAAACACTTGGACGAAAGTTTTTAGTGAAGCTCCGCTAATTAAAAAAGGCTCTCGTGGTTCTTGGGTTAGCGTTTGGCAATTGATTCTTGGTTCTGTAACCGTTGATGGAATTTTTGGCGCAAAAACAAAGCGCGCGACGAAGACTTATCAAGCTTCTTCAGGATTGAGCGCGGATGGTATTGTAGGAAAGCGAACTTGGGCTTCAGTTATTAATACAGTTGTTGCGGACAAACCAACAACTGGTACGAATACTAAAAAGCCAGTAGACTATAAGCAATACGACCTCAGATGGGGCAAAGTTGTTTATACACAGAATAATACCCATAATAAAAAGCAAACTATTAAAAACAGCGGTTGCGGAGTAACCGCGGGCGCAGATGTAGTTGCTACTTTCTGGGATAAATCTGTAACTCCAAAGACTTTAGCACAATACTCTGTCGCTAATGGATATAGAACAAAGAATAGCGGAACCGCGTGGCCTTTCTTTAGGGCGCTCGCACAGAAGTACAAGGCAAGCAAATTTGTCCAAACTTCTTCTTACACGACAGCAAAAAATGCGCTTGGTGAAGGCGCAATTGTGGTAGTTTCTGTTGGCCCTTCTATCTTCACAAAGAACGGTCACTTCATTACTTGGTGGAAGAGCGAGGGTGGATACAACTATGTAAATGACCCCGCAAGTGCGTCTTCTTCGCGCGCAAAAAATCTTGAGAAACATATTAAAGGCGCAGCGAAGCAATTCTTTATTTTTTGGAGGTAATTTTTATGACGAGATTACCGATTGTAGATTTTGTAAAATTTATAGAACAAGGATACAAAGAGCATTGGGCTTATACGATGGGCACTCGTTGCCAAAATATTCAAACAGGTTATCTTGACCTTTCTAAAAAAGAAAGGAAAAACTCTTCTTGGGCGAGAAATGGCTGGTTCGTGACCCAGTATAAAGATAACGCAAAACAATATAAAAAAGCCCTTGAAGACTGGGATAGAGGTGGCAGATGTTCTGATTGTAATGGTCTCGCAGAAGGCTTTTATGAAATTAAAACGGGAGTCTCTATTGATAGTAAGGCTCGTTACAACTACGCACAATGGTGTGACCCCAAGGGTAGTGGAATGATACCTCCACAATATCGCACTCCGGGCGCGGCAGTTTTCTGGTCTGGAACCACTTCTAATCCCGGCAAGGCTACGAATATTCATCACGTTGCTTACCTGTATAAGCCAGTTGATGAAAATAATCCTTCTGGTGATTGGTATATTTTAGAAGAAAGAGGCAAACTCTATGGTCTTGTTAGAACAAAACTATATGAGCGCAAGCCTGACTTTTGGGGCTGGATGACAAAATACTATGATTATGAAGCCACACCAATGCCCGTTCCAACTGGCATCAAACGCGGAGACAAGGGTGATGACGTAAAGAAGATTCAAAATCAACTAATTACACTTGGTTATGACCTTTCTCCTTATGGCGCTGACGGAGATTTTGGCGCAAAGACTGAAAACGCAGTAAAAACATTCCAAAAAGATAATAAACTTTCGGAAACTGGAATTGTAGATGATGCTACTAAAAAACTTTTAGATGAGAGGACAACTACAGTGAAAAGCGATTATGAAATTACCGGTGGCAGTGTTTGGATTTGGACGCTTCCTCCAAACTGCGGCGGCGAAAAGCAAGAAGTCCTTCATAAGGGAGACCAGTGTGGCAAGCCAGACGTTGGAGATTATCTTCCTATTATGTGGAACGGTAAGATGGCTTGGGTTAATAAGAAGTACGTGAAGGAAAGCTAACGCTTTCCTTCCATTTTATAAGTTGAAAAGTGATTACTTATAAAGGAGGTTTTTTCTATGGCTACAGAAAAAACATTAAAGACCAGAGTGTTGATGAAAACAGATACAACTGCTAACTGGTCGAAAGCAACTGGGTTTGTGCCCAAAAAGGGAGAAATTATTGTTTACAGCGATGATGCGAGAAAATTTAAGGTTGGCGATGGCGTCACTAAAGTAAGCGCACTGAAGTTCGTAAATCAAGATGAGCTTGCAAAAATTACAACTTTAGGGGATGAGCTTCTAGCAGTAAAAAATGGCTATTTACCATTGTATGGTGGAACAGTTACGGGTACGCTAACTATAAATGAAGAATTATATAGCAATGCCGCAATCATTTCTAAAAGGAACAATTGTCCACAACTTATACTTCAAAACGCAAATGGGGCGCAATTAGGAACTTTTTATTCAACATCATTAGATGGAAGTTATGGTAATGTACTAATTTCCGTAAATAATAGTAGCTCTGACATTGCTTCCTTTACTTTTGCGAAAGACGGACAATTCACTGCCCCAAATGACATCAATACGAATGGTGGGATATTAAAATCTTCAAAAGACAGCCGTCCTTCTATTGCCCTTACAAACGCAAGTGGTAAATGGCTTACTTCCCTCGTTGCAGAAACAACCGATGGAAACTATAGCCATGCTCAACTAACCGTATACAAAAGCGCAACAGAGGCTTATACCTTCACTTTTAGTAATCAAGGCAGTTTTCGCGCGCCGAACACTATCTACAGCTCACTTCTTGCTGTGCAATCAAACAACTTTCCACAGCTAACCTTACAGAACGATAAAGCTGCGAACTTGGCTACGCTATATGTCAATACTACTACGGGCGGTTATTCAAGTGCTTACTTACGTGTGTATTCTTCCGCATCGGCCTACTCTACGTTCAACTTCGGTAACGATGGCAAACTCTCCTGCGGAAGTCTTGCTTTAGCTACTGCTTTACCAATTTCTTCTGGTGGCACAGGGAGCACAACCGCATCCGACGCTCTTTCCAATTTGGGGGGACTAGCAAAAGCCGGGGACACAATGACTGGTAATTTGTATATAAAAAATAACTCTCGTGTGTCTCAAATCAGTTTTGCACCTTCTTTTGACCCATTCTATGGTGGAGCAATTTTTTATGATGCGGGAGGCACCAATGTATACGGTGGTTCAACTAATTTTTTCATAAGACAATATTCTATAACTAATGGCGCGACTTCTTCCGAGGGAATGGGTAAATTTGAACAATTCAGTTTTCCTTCTACTGCTTCAGGACTAACAGCAAATGCGTCATATGTTATTCTTACAACCAAAAATCCTCCTACTGCCACGCAAGTTGGCGCCCTGCCCCTTACTGGCGGAACGCTGACAGGAGCACTAACTGCTAAAGCGCTTTACGCGAGTGATGGAAATGTTGTAGGCTCACATTTGGTAACACAAACAAACAACTATCCTGAAGTATATTTTAAAAATGCGGCGGGAACAACATTAGCAGATTTTTATGTGAACACTACGAGTGGAGAATATGCTGATACTGTATTGAAAGTTTTTTCAAGTGCTTCTACAGCGAGTTATTTTACATTTGGGAAAGATGGTACTTTTGGTATACCATATAGTTTTAGCACTATGATGGGGGAATTTAAAAACGACGCTTGGCCACAAATGTTTTTTAGAAATGGGAATGGTAATGCTCTCGCACAACTTGTTATTCCTACTGATAACGGCTCTTATAGTGGATTAGCTGTGAATGTATTTTCAGATGCCAGTACTAGCGTAGAATATAAGTTTAATTCAGATGGCACTTTCACAGCTCCAGCAGGTATTACCACAACAGGAAACTATGTATCTATTAAGAACAATTCCTACCCCCAACTAACTTTCTCAAACGCAAGCGGAGCAGACATTGGAAAATTTTTTGTTTCTACGACTAACGGCTCTTACGCTGCGACAAAAATTCGTGCTTATTCTTCTGCTTCCTCTTATTATGATTTCCAATTCCTTGGCACCGGCTCTTTTAGCTGTAAAACGATTAACGCAGACGGTATAGATATTGGTGCAGACAGTCTTGTTCAACTTTCTCAAAACGATAATAAAGGCTCTGGTTGTATATCTATTGGAAATATTAATCTTGGAGATTGGAGAGTTATATCTGTTGCAGATGATGGAAGATTATTAATTGATTATACCAATCCTATTTATGCCCTTGGTTCTTCTGTTATTTACTCCTCTTCTCAACCTTCTTCTCCCACCACGGGTATGATTTGGTTGAAGCCAGTCTAAAGGAGGGATGAATAATGGCAACTTTTTCAGGCGCGGCGGCGTCTTCTTCAACTCTTGCTTACGCGCAAAGAAATTCAACCTCTTGGCACACAGGAACCTCCAATGGCGCAATGCAGGGCTTATATACGACTGGTTCAGCATCTTTAGGTCTTTCTCGTGTTGGTATTATGGTATTCTCTGGATTGGGAGACGCGGTGAAAGGGAAAACAATTCAGTCAATTGGTCTCGCTTTTAAATGTGCAGCGTCAGGTTATGATAATAATAGTAAAGTAATGGGGCTTTATAAGGCAAGATGGCAATATATAAATACCGGAGTTTCTGGAGCACAACAAATTGGTGATGCGCTTGGGAATCTAACAGGACACTTTTATAATGCTACAATTGGTTTTGATTTGAATGCTTCTTCAAACGCTTCTCTTTTCAATAATATGAAGGATTATTTTTCTGCGGGAAACTCTGCTTTAATCTGTTATAGTGGAGAAAGCACGAAAGGCGGTTCAAATAACTACTCTCATAACTATATGAAGATTACCCGCGCGGAAATTTCTGTGACGTATCTTGACGGAGGAATCGTTAAATATTATACTGGCTCTACTTGGCAAGACTGTACTCCATATTATTACGATGGAAGTTCTTGGAAACAATGTACTCCTTACTATTATGACGGTTCAGCTTGGAAACAAGTATAAAACTTGACTTTTATCAAAACTTCAATTATAATAAAAACAGAAATAAGGCTGGCGTATTACTTCTACATTGACATGAGGTGATACAATGAAGAAGAAAATTCTTATTCTCTTTTTCCTACTGCCAGCCTTATTCTTCTCCTTCGCCGAGCATCTTCTTCTTGAGGAAGCGCAACTTCATTTAGATAAGAAGTATGTCTATGCCACGGCAGGTGAAAAAACTTTTGACTGTTCTGGCTTTACTCTTTATTGTTTCAAAAACGTGTACGGAATTGAGCTACTTCGTTCCGCGCGCGAACAAGGATATGACGAGACATATACTAAAATTGAAGCAATAGAAGAACTCCTTCCGGGCGACTTGGTTTGCTTCAACACTGTCAGTGACAAGGATTTAAGCGACCACGTTGGTATTTACATGGGTGATGGCAACTTTATCCACGCATCTTCTGGGCAAGGAAAGGTATGTATATCAACCCTATTGGAAGGATACTATAATACTCATTTTTCTTGGGGACGACGTATAATTGAGGAGGAGAACAATGAAGCACAATAGGAATTATGTTCGTGAAATGTGTTGGAAACATGCTACGCGCAAGCAGTGGACGGCAAAACATTGTTATGGTTGGGATTACTATGACAATCTCCACCAATACTCCAAAAATAAAATTCATTGTAGTTGTCCGCTTTGCCGTGAGCAAAGAACCAATTCTCCTAAAACTTTCTCTATTAGCGATCAAAAGAAAATTGAGAAACTTGATAACCAGATTAATGAGGTGGTAATGTGATTACATTAACTCGAATAGGAGACCAACCAAACGTAAACGTTCATACTTATGTTGGCCTCTCAAAAGATAAGAAACCAAATTCTATTAATGGAAGCACTTTCTTTGAAATGGATAAAAATCGCTACTTTGTTTTTGATGAAGAAAATAAAGTTTGGCGTAAACTGTTTGTGGACGAAGAAGCAAAAGTATCTAGTCAAACCGCGCTCCAAGCAAATATCACTGCGGGAAAAGATGTAGACCTAACAGAAAGTTTTACTCTTGACCCTTCTCAAACCGCGCGCGAAAATCGTATGGTTTTTGAAAAAAGCGCAACCGTAGACTTCAGAGATAAAGAAATTATAGTTCCTTCTACATTAAACACGAGTGGAAAAAATTGGTCTGCGCTTTATGTTGAAGTTGGCGCAGATGTAGTGCTTATGGGTGATGAAGGGGGTATTTCAGTAAGCGGAGAGACAACTGAAGAAGTAGACGGCCCTTACTGTATTACTAACTTTGGTGGAAATCTTCGCATCGTAAGTGGTAATTATAAAGCTCACGGTACGGCAGTCTATGGCTACGAAGGAACTACAATTATTGAAGGAGGTTTCTTTGAAGCTTCTCCTGTAAATACAAATAATCCTGTACGTTCTTGGACATTAAATCTACTAAATAGCGCTTGGAAAGAAGGCAAAGCAAAATTCATTGTGCGCGGTGGCACTTTTGTAAATTTTGACCCTTCTCATCCTAACACTGATGATGCCAAAACTTATGTTGAAGAAGGACTTAAAGTAATCCAAGAACAAAAGGAAAATGGCGACATTTGGTATACGGTGGTATAAAGCTATGAATGAAGAACTAATATTTGAAGTGCGCGAGCAAATCTTTCGTCTTGCAGAGTATATTACAGAGCTTCAAGAACAAATTTGTATGCTAAAAGATGAGATTGCCGAACTGCAAAATAATTGACTTTTCCCACAAATCCTGTTATAATTTATTTGTAAGTAAGAGGGAAGGAACTCCTAACTTACAAATACATTTTATAAAAGGAGATAAAATTGTATGCTGTATTATAGTAAGGAACTTGATAAGTTTTTCAACACTGAAAAGGAATGCGCGGACGCAATTTCCAAATTTAATGAAGAACAAAAGAAGCGCGAAGCTGAAAAGAAACAGAAGAATGCTCAACGTGCGGAGCGCGCAAAGGCGGTAGAACAAGCGCGAAGTGAGATGGTAGAAGCGCAAAAGAAGTATCACGATCTTCTTGCAAAGTTCATTGAGGACTATGGTTCGTTTCATATGACTACTTCATCGGCTGATGAACTGCCCCTCTGTCTTTCTTGGTTCAATCTACTATAATCACCGACCTACTAGAGTAGGAATGGTTTCTGTAATCGCGCGAAAAGCGATTACTGCGCGGGGAAGTTCCCCGCACTTGGGAAGTAAAGGCAGAAGGTCTGCCACCCGACTGCTAATCGGTGTGTGCCGTAAGGCATGTGTTTCAAATACACTGCTTCCCGCCAGCCTATCTGGATGGCAAGAATACCAGACCATAAAGGGTAAGCCAAGTTTCCGTAAATGGGCGACAACCTGTGGGACGTTTACTGTTTACGTCTAAAAACAATATGACAGACGGAAAAAGCCGGTGCACCGCAAGATGTGTCATGCGGGATAAAAATGAAGAAACATCCTTTCAAGGGTAGGGGATATGAAATGTGAATCCAGCCACTTGAATTGAGCCCTATAGCCCATGATACTAACGGACTATGCGTGAATGGGTAATTTATTACTCTAAAAAGTATCTGAAACGCTAGGCAAATGTTCTAAATTGGTATAAAAACAGAACAATTATAAGGTTATCCTCTTTCCTTACCCAAAGGGGTTCCAAAGACAAGCCAAAGTGGAGCGAGTTATTTAGACTACTCTTCTCGCGCGAGGAAGAGCGAAATACTACTTATCGCGCCTTTGTGCCGAAATAGCTCAACGGTGGAGCAATCGCTTGTAAGCAATAGGCTGTGGGTTAAAGTCCCTCTTTCGGTTCCACCCCCTTTATGGGGAATGATTTCACCTCCATTATGAAAAGCTTGAGAATTGAGGAAAACAGAAAAGAGAGAAGAAAAAACTTCGCGAGTGTGAGACGCGAAGTTTTTTCTTTGACTTTTACTTCAAATCCTGTTATAATATTTATAAAGAAAGGGGAGAGAAGTAATGGCAAGAGTAGTAGAAGAAAGATGGGTTTGCGATGCTGAATCCAAAAGGATTCTTGATGAATATGCCGCCAAAATAGAAGAAGAAAAGGCACGCCGAGCAGAGGAAGAAGAGCGTCAAGCAAAGAAAAAGGAAGAAGAAGAACGTAAACGCAGAGCTTCTTACCGTGCAAATATGTCATATGACAAACTTCTTCTAAAATATCTACAACTAAAAGATTTTTTGTGCGATTGTTATCCTGAAGTTTGGAAGGAGTTTATGGATGAAACTGAAACTAAAATGTCTTGAAGATTGTGGTTTTCAACAACCATATAGTAAAGAAATCTTCCATATCAAGGCAGGAGATGTTGTTATTGGAATGATTCGTGATGGTGAAGAAGGTATCCGCATTCAGCAACCCGATGGTTCATTCTCATACCCTTATTATGTTTCTGATATTGAAGAATTATTTACCGCAATTTGGGAGGATAAGTAAATGAATTTTGTTCGTCTCTTTACTATGATTGGTCTATTTTGTGTTGCTGTATACGGTATGAACCAGTATGTTTCCGCGGCGAAAGCCTTTGACCGCAAGCTCGGCCTCGCGCAATACATCTTCTTTACTGTAATGTTCGTTATTGGAATTGCTGTCCTTTATACTTGACTTTTTCTGAAAATTACAGTATAATATTATTGTAAGGAGGGAACGGAAATGATTTGTGAATATAAAACTTCTTTTTTCAAAGGAGAAAATAAGTTTACTAAAGAAGGCTATGTTGCTGGCTCAAATGAAGTAGAATGCTTCTCTAAAGTTTATAGCTGGATTACAGAAAATGGACTTATTGAAAGCATTACCATTTCCGCACCTGACTGGGAGGAAGTTTATAATGAAGAACCTTCAATGGACTGACCTTGAACTTCTTGATAGAGGAATTGAAAGTTATCCTGAACTTATCATTACTGATGAAGTAATGATGGATATACTTTCCAAGGAGAATTAGTGTAAAGTAGCACGCTATTGAAGCAGAAATGTTGGTGCAAGTCCAACATTCACGGTGCTCATCTCGCGGGCATATGAACGAGCGTAAGATTTGTTGTTGTGCCATCTTGGGCTTTCTGCTGAACGATAACGTAGAATAGAAGTAAGATGGCCGGGGAACTACTCTCCGGAACTAGTAGTGGGATGGGCGCATTAGCCTACGGTTTATGGTTAGCCGTCCGCGGAAAAACCATTTCTTTTAGAAAGGAATTACAATATGTTTATTTGCCCTACTTGTAGAAGTGCTTTTGCTACTGAAGAAATACTTACGAAGCATTTTTTGAAATGTTGGCGAGAGCATAATCCTAATCACAAGCCTAAACCGGCCCCATGCAAAGGAAACACAACTCAACGAGAAATGAATGAAGATGTTGCTAATTTTTTCGCGCGGTTGAAAGGAGAATAAAATGGCGATTGTAAATCTAAAAACTCATTTGATTATCTCTGATATGCACGAAGAATATTTCGTAAAGTGGACTGGGAAAATGAGCAATGTAAAGCCATTGATTAGAAACGGGCTTCCTGTTTTTGTTGTAGTAGGTTCAGATGGACGTATTGAACTAAATACTCTTGACATTAAGGACATTGAAAAGACCGCGAAAAGTCTAACTCATCCTCGCGGACGTGAAGCATTTACAACTGATTACGCTCGTATCTACATTGTAGAAGAGGATGAAACTGAAACTCTAATGGGAAAAGTTACTCATAATCATATTAAGCAATACCAACAAATGTTTGATAAATTTGAAACAATTTAATGCGGGTTAGTGTAATGGTAGCACATAGGTTTCATAAGCCTATGGTGTAAGTTCAAGTCTTACGTCCGCAACCATCTAAAGACGGATTTACAGCAATATTACATATAATATATATATTGTCTTTATATTTGAAATTCCGTCTTGTTTCTTTGAGACATCAACAGCAAACTTCTTTTTAGGATGAGAGTAATATGGTGTCTCGTTTTAAAGGCGCGCACAGCAATTTGTAAGTTTTTGATAGCAAACAAAACATAACGCGCCTTGTTTTTTTTTATAAGTTTCTAACAGCACTTTTTAAAATGAAACTTGAAATGAGGTAAAAGGAATGAATAAACTAATTGAAAAAATGGAACAAATTACTCAGACTGCCAACGGCGATATGGCTTATACTACAACTGGTAGCAATGTACTTGATATGTTTGGTAAGGGCGGTGCTATGCGCCAAGAGAAAGAAGAAGTAATTGTTGAAACTTTTCGTCGCGCGCTAATGGATGACCCTACCTATGCACTACGTTGTCTTTTCTATCTCCGCGCGCCGAGGGAAGGACAAGGTGAACGCCGATTCTTCCGTATTTGTTATGAGTGGCTTGCAGAAAATTATCCTGAAACTGCGAAAAGCGTTATGAATTATGTGCCTATTCTGGGCAGGTGGGACGACTTGTTTGTCCTTTTTGATACTCCGCTTGAAAAGGATATGTTGAATTTTGTAGGCCAACAGCTTATGTTTGACAGCAATGAAACGCATCCAAGCCTTCTCGGAAAGTGGATGCCCTCACCATCAACTTCTTCTCTCGCTACAAAACAACTCGCAAAGCGTTTCTATAAGGCGTGGAGAATTACTGAAAAAGAATATCGCAAACTTCTTGTCTCAATTCGTGCGAAAATCAACCTCATTGAAACCCAAATGTCCGCAAATAAGTGGGACGAAATTGATTTTGCGACCGTACCCTCCAAGGCTGGATTCAATTACCGCGATTGTTTCCTTCGCCGCGAAGAAACCAAGGAGCGTTATATTGATTTCATCAACGATAAAGATACAAAGGTAAAAGCTTCTGTTCTTTATCCTTATGAAGTCGTTCATCAAGCAAGCGGACATTGGAATTATGACTGGTTCACTCACAAGTATGATTTCATTGGAGAACCCGGTGAACGTGAAACTCTTAACAAGTATTGGGAGAATCTTACCGATTATTTCAAAGGTGCTTCTCTAAATGCTCTTTGTGTAATTGATACGTCTGGTTCTATGATTGGACGCCCACTTGAAGTAGCAACTTCTCTTGGATTATATTGTGCGGACAAGGCGAAAGGCCCATTTCAAGGTCATTATATCTCCTTCTCTTCAAAGCCACAACTCGTAAAAATTGAAGGAGAAGATTTTTGTGAAAAAGTTTTTAATATTGAAGGGGCAAATCTTTGCGAAAATACTGATATTGAGAAAACTTTCATGTACATTCTCGGTGTTGCGAAGAAGTATCATTTGACGCAGGAAGATATGCCAGAGCAAATTGTTGTTATTTCGGACATGCAATTTGACAGAATGTCTGTAAATCGTATGAGTGAAACTGCGCTTTGTTCTGTAATGGAGAAGATGCGTCTTATTTGGGAAGTATCAGGCTATCAAATGCCAAAACTTGTTTATTGGAATGTAAACGCGCAACACGCTACCTTCCCCGAACAAGCAAGTGAGAACGTAAGCTTCGTAAGCGGTTGCTCTCCAATTCTTTTCAAAGGCATTCTTACTGGCAAAACTGGTGTAGAAATGATGAAGGAAATGCTAAATGCTCCAGCTTTTGAAGGCATTGAGGTGAAGCATCTTGGGTAAAAAAGAACTATGAAGGAAAAGAATATATTACCGTTCATATCCCAACAAAGGATATTTTGAAATATGATATAAAAGTAATTTTTGAGGAAGGCTAAATGCCTTCCTTTTCTTTTTAGGAGGTGAAAAAATGTATTGGAGTTCAATTCCACTCCCAAAAGAAAAGACGATTTATAAGCAGTTTGAAGGTTCTCGTTGGTGGAGACCAGCAACAGCAGGAAGGTATGTTTACTTTAACAGTCTTGCCACATATGATAAAGCTCTTTATCAAGTCGCACACGATAAAGTCAATTTAATGGGAGAGCAAAATAAAGAAGAAGTAGAACAACAAATTAAAGGGGCAACTGATTTCCTTTATCAAGCAATGTTAAATGAGCGCGCGAAAGAAAATAACTTTATTCTTTTTCATAAAAAAGAGCTTCCACTTATAGACCAGTCTAATTATATTCAAGATGGAGAAAAACTATTACTTGAAATCAATAAAGCTATTTTAGGAGTAGATAATCTACGACAAATTATAGACCATGAAATGACAGCAAAAAAACAAAAAGATGCACGCGCAGAAGCAATGGCGAGGAAAGTAGAGAAGTCTGATTTGCCCGGTTATGCCAGAAGTTTCACTCAAAATTATCAAGAAAACGCGATGCCTTTATTGAATATGCTTGCTGGTCGCGGAGGTACGATGAACGCGAAAAACATGAAAATTTACAAGTTAGTGGTAAACGCAATTTATAAAAACATAGGCGCAAATATTACTTCTATGAGTAATGAAGCTCTATTTACGACTGTCCTTAACCTTGGTATATCGGCAATGGAAGCCGTTAAGGGAATGGAAGAATTTGGTTATGGAGACTTTATGAAAAATAGAGAATTCGCTTCCATGATAGAGAATTTGAAAAAAGCTTATAGTAATAAAAAAGATTTTCAAAAAATACAAGAGTATGATAAAAAACGTAAGCAATTCTTTAGAAATTTAGGTTTTACGACAGACCCAGCAGGAGACCAAGGGGTAGGCGTTTCAAAACAAGAATCGAACGCAATAGAAACTTTTTTAGATGGAGTCCCACAAAGAATGAGAGATAAATTGAGTTCAATGAGAGATTTTTCTCAAAGAGTTACCATACTAACTAAAAAAGGCATTTCTGAAGAAGTTCTAACAACAGAAGTTTTTGATGCCTTGGGAAGTTTACTCGGCGCGAAATCTTCCGCTTATCATACTGGTAAAACCGGTACTGCAACTGACGTTTTAGTAGAGGTTAGTGTAGATGATGAGCGTTCTTCCCTTATAAATGAGGCTTTAGAAGAAGTTTTAAGTCAAAGCCTATATGCTCCTCACGATATGTTTGTCAAACAAAATCTAGAAATACAAAAGAAGTATAGTGAAATGAGAAAACAGCTTGATAATTCAAGTAAAGGTTTACACGACCTTCAGAAAAGCTTTGTCCTTCATAATAATATAAAAGACTATTCTTCCCTTGGTACTGAATGGGGAAAATCTTTTAAAGGTGGCTCTTGGACTTTAGCACCTTTTATGACTTATCTTCAAAGTTTATCAGGACTTGGGTTCGCACCACAGGATACCCGTCTTATAGAATTCGCGATTATGAATAGTGTGCCTAAAGCAGTAGGAAGAGAATATAAATCCTCTCTGGAAGGTTATTTAAGCATTTTTATTGCGATGACTCTTTTTAGTGACGGTATAACTATGGCGCGCGAAATAGCAAGCGGAATGTTGGCTAATTCAACTTCTCTAAACGTTCTTCATTTATTTAGAGTAAACAAGTTATTCGTTCCTGCTTCTTATGTTTTAGAAATTATCTATAATCAATTACAAAAAGGTTTGGCAAACGTTTCTGATGCTGGTGCGAAAGCCACTATTACGGGAGGAATAAGAAATCCATATAGTTATTTGAAGAAGATTACAGAAACAGATAGTCCTATTATAGGAAAAGCAAGATGGACTCATGTAAGGAATGAGGAAATAGAAAATCTTCGTATTCAAGTTCAATTTCTCGGCAGTTTCTTTGATATTATCAATTCTCTTGATTCTATGCTTGACTGATAAAAAAATTTTTGATATACTATCATTAGAAAGAAGGGAATTAAATGGCAAAGAAAATTACTCCCGAACAAGTGGAACAGATGAAACTTCTTTACGCCGAGCTTGGAACTTACTCCGCAGTCGCGCGCGAAATGGGAATTTCTGCGAGCACAGTATCACGCTATCTTAAACAGAAGGCAGAAGAAAGAACCTATTCTTCATATAATGGGCCTGCGCCTTGCGCCTTGCCTGCCGCGCCAATAGATTTTGCTTGGACGGAAAAGGATGAAATAAGTTACCAAGATTTTGTAAAGGAGTTCTGCTAATGTATTTTATGGCATTTGACAATCTTGATGGAACATTTAGCGTAAAAATGACCGAAAAATTTTATAAATATATTTCGTTCAACGGCCATTCTTATTTTGATGTCATGTATGAACTTTTTGGCCTTTATCCGCGCGACTTTTACCATTACGTCGGCGCGCAATATAACGCTTGGTTTAGGAAAGGAAGTATTCCTTCTTTTATTCTTATGTTCTTCAAAAATAAGACCGATTGTGAAGTTCTTTGTAAAGAACTTGACCGTAGGTTTGACTATTGTGTAAAAAATAATTACATCACAAGAGAAGAAAATAACTAAAAACGTTTTAGAATAACACAATTTCTTGGGAGAAATTCCCAAGGAGGGAACGTACCGATGGGAAATTTAGACAACGCAGAAAAGGGTGTTGGGTATATCCAAAAATTTTTTGATTTTCTCTATAATAACCGTCGGAGAAGAGAAAAAATAGACAAACTAATTACCCAGTATGAGGAGTTACAAAAAGAAAATAAAGGACTCCATAAGCAAGATTTAGAATTTATTCAACAACTAACTTCTTTAACTTCTTCAGTACAAAGTGTAGATGGTAAACTATTAAAGCTTGATGATATAAACAAAGATTTAAACACAATTAAAATTGGATTACAAAAATCTCTTTTATACACATTACGCGGAATCCGCTATGAATTAGTAAATAGAGGTTGGTGTACTACTGAAGAGAAGATAGAGTTCCAAGAAGCATATAATGCGTATCACGCCCTTGGAGAGAATGGTGTTGCGGATAGCTATAAAAAAGAAGTTATGAACTTACCAGAAAAAAGAATAGGAGATGAGTAAAAATGTTTGAAACTTTAGTGTCTAATTTTAAACTAATTGGCATCCTAATGGCAATGTATATTGGCAGTTTCGGCGCAAATGTTATTCTTGGAATTTATTCCAATATCGCCGGAGCAAAAGAAGAGTTCTCTAAAGAAAAACTTGTTCAAGGTCTTATTCGTGGTCTAATTGTCCTTCTCGGTTGCTTCGCTATTACTTGTATTATTTCTTTACTACCAGATATGGTTTCTGCGCTAGGAGTGACTATTGAAGATGGCGCGCTTGAAGGCATTAGCATTACAGCGATGAGTGGTATAATCGTCTCTATGATTTTTCGCTATCTAAAAGATGCTCTACAAAAATTTTATACAATTCTATATGGAGAAGTCAAGGGAGAATAACTCCCTTGACTTTTTATATTTTTCGTGCTATACTTCTTTTAAAGAAGGAGGAAAGTATGAGAAATTATAATATAGAAGAATATGAACTTTACACTGATGGTTCTTGTGTTCCCTCTATTGCCAACTCCTACGTAAATTATGGAGGTTGGGCATATTACCTTGTAAAAGATAGCAATATAATCGCACACGATAAAGGCCAAATTCTCAAGGGCGCAACTAATCAGCGCGCAGAATTAATTGCTTGCGCAGAAGGATTAAAGCGAGCAAAAATTTTGCGTCAGCATACAGAGCGTGTAAAAGTATTTAGTGACAGCGCTTACTTAATCAATTGTTATCTACAAGGTTGGTATAAGAATTGGATGAAGAATGGTTGGGTAAATTCTAAAGGAGACGACGTTGCTAATCGCGAGCTTTGGTGGGAACTAATTCCATTCTTTCAAGACGTAAATTATTTTTTTGAGAAAGTAAAAGGACACGCAGATAATTTTTATAATAATCTCTGCGATAAAGACGCACAAGAAATGGCGCGAGACGCAAGGAGTGGGAAAATTGTTTTTAGATGAAATTTATGGAGTAGATAGAAAGACTTATTCTAATTTTGTTTATCGCCTGACCGGTGGTTTCGGACGAATTGAAACAGAAGAAACTGATGAATATATTATCACCGCAATGGTAAGTAAGCGAACCGATAAAATCTGGTGCGCGCGAAAAACGTGGAAAAACGGCAATAAAGAACAATATTATATTGTTGATTATCCAGACAAGGATGAGTGGAGTGAACCTATTGGTATCCGTAAAATAGAGCTAACCACTCGGGAACAAGTTGAAGCACTTTTTCGCGCCCTCCAAAAAGAGGAGTGATTAAATTGCGAGAACTTTTTCCTAACATAGGGGTAGATAGAAAGGAAAGAATTAAGCGAACAATTGATTTTTTGTTTGATCGCTATAATGATGAAGCAGAATTGCCAAAAAAGTTAAATGAATTTGTAAGTAGCTTTAATAACATTGACGAACAAGAGTTCGCGGATATTTTAGTAACCGCAAAATTTATGGAGCTAAATAATGAAGATTATAATGATTAGTGGTAAAATGCGCCATGGCAAAGACACTTGCGCGCAATTTATTAAAGAAGAATTAGAGCGCATAGACAAACGCGTTTTAATTATTCATTACGCCGATTATTTAAAGTTTGTTTTAAAACAATATTTCGGATGGAATGGGGAAAAGGATGAAGAAGGAAGGAAACTTCTTCAAACCGTAGGAACAGACCTTATTCGCGCGCGCCAACCTGATTTTTGGATTGATATAGTAGCAAAGTTTCTCCTTGTCGCGCACGACCAATGGAATTATGTTCTAATTCCAGATACACGATTTCCTAATGAAATTACAAAGATGAAGATGATGTTTGGCATTCAGAATGCCTTTTCTCTTCGCATAGACAGAGTTGATTTTGTTCCAGAAGAAGCAACAAAAGAACAGCTCGCACATCCAAGTGAAACTGCGCTTGATGGATATGAGTTTGACAATTATATTTTCAACACAGGAGACTTGAACGCTTTGCGCGAGAAAATTCAAACCTATGTTAAAACTTTGACCTAAAGTTTAATTTCTGATATAATAGATAAGAAGAAAGGAGATTTCTAATGTATATTGTATCAAGAAACAGAGATGCTATTATAAATACAGAGCAAGTTGCTACTATCTACCTTGACGGCTGTTCTATTCTTGTAAATAACGCAAGCTACGAACACTTTACGTTTGCTTTTTATGAGAATGAACGAGAAGCAAAGAATGATTTTATTGAAATTATGGTAAATCTTAGTGGTGGATGTAAGTGTCTTAAACTAGGAGGAGAAAATGACTGATAATATGCTATTTGAAATGGAACCTATGAGATATTGGAGTCTTCCTTCTGGGCTTTCTCCGCAAGAACAACGCGAGAAAATTGAGAATAGGCTTCTTACGAATAATTATGTATGGAGTCAAAAAACTGATGGCAACTGGTCTCGTGCGGTCATCACTCCTTCTCATAGTGCGCTTCAAACTCGTGGCATTAGTAAGACTACGGGAACTTATGGTGAAGTTCAAGATAATGTATTTTGGTGGGAAGATGTTGTAAATGCCTTTTCTGATACTACGGTTCTACTTGGAGAAATTTATATTCCGGGTGGAATTGATAAGAATGTTGGAAGTTGTTTGCGCGCGAAATCTCTAAAATCAAAATGTATTCAAAGCGCGAAGTTTTATGAGGAAGCTCGTAAAACTATCAAGTTTACCGCGAAAGATAAGCGGGATATTGAACAGAATGAGTTCTTTAATATCCCCCTCCACTGGCGCATTTTTGATGTTCTCTATTATGAAGGAGAATGTTTAATGGATGATGGAATTGAAGTGCGCTCAACCTATATTGAAAAAGCAATTAAACAAATTAATAATCCACTTGTCCATGGAGTAAAGTATTTTTCCGCCGATTGTGAAACTTTCTTTGATGAAGTTTCAAAAATTTGGCAAAAAGGTGGAGAAGGTGCTGTCCTTTATCGTGAAGGAGTCCCATATGTGCCGGGCAAAAGAGGCCCAAGCGCATGGGATACAATGAAAGTAAAACAAACTCTCGCGGAAGAAGCTGATGTTTTCATCACTGGCGTTGAACCCGCAGTGCGCGCCTATAGTGGGAAAGACGTAACTTCGTGGGTTTATTGGCTTAATGTAAAAACCGGTGAGAAACTTTACGGTAATTATTATACAGAGTATCGCGATGGAGTTCAAAACCTTGAACCAATTTCAAAAGGCTGGTTTAATGACTGGCCCGGAGCAATCATCTGCTCTGTATATGACGAAAACCATAACTTTTATGAAATCTGCCGGGTCGCTGGCCTGACAGAAGAAATGAAAGAAGACTTAAAAAATAATTTTGAAACTAACTGGTATCTACGTCCGGTAAAGATTTCCGCAATGATGGTTTCACAAGATAAAAATGGAACCTCATTCTCTATGCGACACCCGGTTATCAAAAGTTTCCGAGACAATGATATTAGTATAGATGATTGTACGTTGAGTAAAATTCTCGGCGCGCGGTCATAAGGAGGATAAATGAGAACGAACGAAGGATTAGATTTTCTACAAGATGTCATTTCTTATTCACAGCTTGATATTCAAGCATATCAATATTTCCACAATCTACTTCAGCGTAGAACGATTGTTTTTAACGAAGAAGTTGATACGGATATTGTTGAAAGCCTTATGATGCCCTTACTAGAGTTTGAAAAAGATGATAGTGAAGAACCCGTCACTCTTATTCTCGCGACTCCGGGCGGAAGCACTTTAGCTGGTTTATCAGTCTGTAATATTATTGACAACTATAAGAAAAAGCTAAATATCATTGTTCCAAATTATGCTCTTTCTATGGGATTTTATATCACCATCGCTGGAAGAGATAATCCAAATGTAAAGAAGTATGCTTATCCCTATACCTTCTTTCTTCTCCACGCAGGAGAAACAGGAGCGTCGGGAGAAAGCGGGAGCGTAAAGGACTTGATTCTATTTTACGATCATATTGATGAGATGATTCAAGATTATGTACTCTCTCATACTTCAATTACAAAGGAAGACTATCTAACCCATATTCGTAAACAATGGTATTTCACCGCAGAAGAAGCAAAAAATGCGGGAATTATTGATTATATTATAGGTAAAGATGTTCCAGAGGTGGTATAATGGTTATTGATTTTTATGACACGTCTGCTCTACTCGCCATTGAAAATATTGAAACTTTTTTCAATATAGGTCACAATTATGTAAGTCATTTTTGCCTGTCCGAACTGGAAGCAATAAAAACAAGCGCGAATAAGAATGAAGAGATTAAAGCACGCGCGCGAAAAGTCGCGCGCTTTATGTTAGCGAATCCAACGGCTTTCTTTTGTGATTCTTATGACGAAAAAAAGATTGAGAAAGCAAGAAAGAAACATTATTTCCCTGATAATATGGACGGACGTATTCTTGCGGAAGCAACGCTTATCGCGAAGAAGAATCGTATTGTCTTTTGGACAGCAGACGTTAATATGAGTATTTTTGCGCGCGAAGCAGGATTGGAAGTTCATACTTTTTTCGCAGAAGAAAAGCAGGAAGAGCCATATTCTGGTTGGAATAAATATTATCCATCAGAGCAAGAGTTCTCTATGCTTTATACTGACCCCAAAATGAATATTCTTGGCGCGAAAACGAACGAATATTGTATTCTTTACCAAGATACCGAAGTCAGGGATATTTTGAAATGGAATGGAGAAGAGTATCAACATTTGAACTATAAACCTATTACATCTGCCGTAGGGCAAAAATGGAAGCCTTTAAATACAGAACAAAAACTTCTATTTGATATGCTTCAAAATGATGACATTCCTATCAAACTTGCCCTTGGTAATTTTGGCAGTGGGAAAACTTCTCTAATGTTGACGCACGCACTAGATATGGTTCAAAAAGGTAAAATGGATAAAATTGTTTTTGTCCGTAATAATACAGAATTGCGGGATACAATTCCATTAGGAGCACTCCCCGGTGATGAGTGGGATAAAATTTCGTGGATGCTTTCTCCAGTAATAGACCATGTAGGTCAATACGCTTTTGAAGACATGATAAATCAAGGCATTATTGAAGCTACGCACCTTGGATTTCTACGCGGCCGAGATTTCAAAAGGACAATCCTTTTCTGCGACGAGTGCGAGAACCTTACTGTACACCAAGTTCAACTTCTTATCGGTCGTATCGGAAAAGAGTCAATGCTCTTTATGGCTGGCGATTTACGTCAAACTGACAGACCTATTTTTGATACAAATAGTGGGATTAGAAAAATGATTGAACGTTTAAAAGGCGAAAAACTTTTTAGCGTAGTCAAACTAATCAAGTCTGAAAGAAGCGAAGTATGCCGTCTTGCTGACAATCTTGACTAAATAATTTACGGAGGTGATTATTTTGCCGTTTTATGAAACTAAACCTTGTATAATTGAAGCAGTCCAGTTCACTGGAGAAAACTATGAGGAGATTTTCGCTTTTGCGGGAAATTGCGCCTCCAAGAAAATTATAAATGATGTACCTTGTCTTGCTATTGAGACCCTTGAAGGCACAATGATCGCGGGAGAGGGTGCTTACATTATTCGTGGAACGCAAGGCGAATACTATCCTTGCGTGCCCGAAGCTTTTTCAAAAAAGTATAAACTTGCGGAGGGAGAAATCAATATTTGACTTCTCCCCCTTTTTATTTTATAATATAATTATAGAAAGAAGGAGATAGAATGACCTTTGAAGAGAAGAGAAAAGAACTTATAGAAATTGATAAAAAAATTGAAGCGCTTATGGCAAGAAAGCTTGAACTGAACCCATTTGCGAATCTAAAAGCGATGTCTAACAAGCAATTTGGAGAGCAATGGAGTGAATCTTATATTCGTGAAAAATGTCCTAATCTAATAAAAAATAATGGAAGAGGACATGATGTTATCACAATGAATGGAGAGAAATGGGAAATCAAGTCTATTCGTTTGCCTTGTAAAAGCACTGCTTTTAATCAATGTCATCCTTTTGATTGCGATAAATTTCTTTTTGTAGGATATGATTGTGAAACTGGAGAAGTTTATTTATATTTAGTTCCGTCTAACGAAATTAAAGAGAATCTCAATTACTCCGCACAACATTCTTATGGAAAAGAAAAAGAAGAAGCTGACTGTATTATGGTTCCATTTTCTCAAACCAATCAAAGAAAATTACAAGAAAAATATCTAATTTCTGATTTTTCTATTTTAAATAATCTTGCCGGGATGTGAAAAAAAATGTCTAAAATTGCCCTTGATAAATATTATACAGAAAGTTCTCTTGCTAAATATTGTGTAGATAAAACCTTTGAAATAATTGGAGACAATTGGACAAGAATTATTGAGCCCAGCGCGGGAGCAGGGGCTTTTCTTCAATATCTACCTCCAAACACTTTAGCATATGATATTGCTCCTGAAGGAAAAAATATCATACAAGCTGATTATAGAGAAATTTCTTTGCCTTATTTAGAAAATTCTCTCGTGATTGGTAATCCTCCTTTTGGACGAGCAAATAAACTCTCCGTTCAATTTGTAAAAGCAAGTCTTTTGCATAGTGACTATATTTCTTTTATTCAGCCAATCAGTCAACTAAACCAGAACCGAACAATGAAAGATACTGAATTACTCTTTAGCGAGGATTTGGGAAAAATGAATTATAATAATAAACCAGTGCACTGCTGTTTGAATATTTATCATAAATGCATTAACGGGCATCGGCAAGATTTTTCTATTCCGGGAATTCTTGAATGTCGTCATATTTTTCGGTCAGGAAAATATAAACATGATGATAAGATTCTAAATACCCCATGGGATTTTAGAGTGAGCGCATGGGGTAATATAAAACTTTTGGAAAATGAAGAAACTTGTCCTAATGAGATTGTTTTTCTTACTGATGAAAACACAAAAGAATGGCTTTCTCAAAAACTAAAAATGTGTAATTACAAAGAATTGTTGTCTTGCGTTAGCACTCCAAATTTGCCCGCGTGGAGACTCAAGAAATGGTTAAAAGAGGAATATCAAAAAGACCATGGGGAAGCGTAAGCTTCCCCTCTTTTTTGTTATCTGGAAGCGCTCTATTTTCAATTCCAGCCTATTTTTTCTCTTCTTCTCTATCATCAATATTTGGAAAAATTTTTTACTTTATTTATTGACTTTTCACGCTTCTTACGCTATAATAAATCATAAAGAATTGGGAGGAAAACCAATATGAAACGAAAGATTTGTGCTATTGTAAATGGAAATTTTATTTGCTATAATAAGCAGATTAATCTTGCTCCAGATATTCCTTCTCCTCATGCGCCAGTTGCTTGTCTAACTTTTGCGCGCGGAGACGAAATGAAAGGTGGAACCGCGTTTATGACTGAACTATGCTGTCCTTCTTGTTGTTCCGCACTTGGTAGTGCTGGTATTAAGAAGATTGTTTATAAAGAAAACCGAGAAGATAATCAGGACGAAAAGACACTAGATGTTGCTCGTTATTTTGATATTGAAGTCATTCAGAATGGAGCTATTGGACTATGAATGAAAGAATAGATTGGATTAAAGAAAATACAGATACTTTTCTTCGTAAACTTTCTAATGGAGAAAAGTTAGATGAATATGAAGTGCGTTGGCTTATTTATGAAGAATACGACCATAGTTGTATTCAAGCCGTTGATAGCGTAATTGTAGATGAAGGTCGTTGGACTAATACAGTAATGAAAGTTTTCACTATCCCAGCAATTACGAGCACTTTTGCGGTATACTATAATCGCGCGCTTACTGAAATTCAAGAAGATGAATTTTGGGAGCAAATCGCGCGCGAAGTTGAACCAGTCCCGATTACGAAATTTGAATGGAGAGAAGTAGAATGAATCTTTATGAAAAGTTGTTTGATGAAAAAGCTATTGATGAATTTATTTCAAAAGCTGTTCAAAAGCAAGAAGAAAAAGTTGCGCAAAAAACAAAAGAAACACTTGAATATTATAAAAAATATCCATTCCTTTATAAGAGTTTCTTCTATGAAAGTAAATTAAATCCTGATTTCCCTTTTAATTGGTTCTTAATTTCTTCCTTTGATGAATTCGTCATTCTTGCAAAGATGTATGAGGAACTATATAATACTGACGAGACTCCTAACCTAACTCAAGAATATAGAGGTTGGGGAACTTATGGCATTACTTTTAATGATGAGTTCTGCGCACTGAAATTTTACAAGCTTGATGATTACATGAAAGAAATGTATGAACTGCGCGAAAAGATGAGTGAGATTTTTGTGAAGCTGTCTAATTGACAGCTTCTTTATTTTGCGGTATAATTTTTTTAGAACGAAAGTCCTAATAACATTGACGGAGGAATTATGAATATTATTGACGAACTAAAAAAGTATATGGTTGAGAACAATTTGCGACAAGTTGATATTGCGAAAATGCTAGGAGTAAGGAAACAAAGAGTGAACGATTGGATGCGCGGAATTTGTAAGCCGAGAGCGGTTTATTGTGAGAAGATTTGGGTTATGGTGAGCGGAAAGTAGAAACATTTTATATAACGTAATATACTTTGTTTATGAGGAGGCTGATATTTATATGAAGAATATCAATAAAATTATTGTAGAAGGAACCCGACAAGATCAAATGGGTAGAATTATTTTTGATGTTAGACAAAGTAAAAAGGCAATGAAACTAAATGGTTCTGCTTTGAAGCTTTATCTGTATTTCTATTCAATGAGTTATAGAGAAAATCATTTCTTCCCGAGTGAGTTTTGCGAGCTGACTGGAATGAGTATGGCGGGAGAGAAAAAAGCATTTCAAGAATTGCGGGAAAAGGGTTTTTTGAAAAAAGTTGGGGAAAGAGAGTATCAATTTATTTGGAGGGAAAATCAATGATTGGCATCTATAAAATTACGAATACTAAAAACGGAAAATCTTATGTTGGTCAAAGTTTGAATATTGAAGAAAGATGGAGACAACATAAACAAGCTATCAAAACATCAGATAAATCATGGTATCCGCTCGCACGCAAAGAAAGTGATGGAGTTGATGATTTTACTTTTGAAGTTTTACAACAATGTAAGGCAGAAGAACTTGATGAACTGGAAGACTATTGGGTTGATTATTATAAAAGTTATGTAAGTGGTTATAATCAAACAAAAGATGGTGGTTACGTCTCCGCGAATACTCAATTTGTTTACTTTCCATTAGAATTGTTTGAAGAACTTCAAATGGATAATAATGTAATTCAATTTCCTACCGTTCTTCTTCATAAAGCAATGAGTGTACTTACTTATAGTGAGTTCAAACTATTTGCTTTCCTATTTGAAAAAGCTTTTTCGGGAATGGATAGAGTTGCTTTGAGCCCAAGCGATATTCAAAATACTGTAAAATTTGCTATTCAATCTTATAAAAGCGCTAAAAAATCTCTAGCAGAAAAAGGCATTTTAGTTTTTGATGGCGAAAGAACTTTTGAGTTTCGGCCCTTCGCGCTATTAGAACTACAAGGAGAATAACTATGGCAAAATATCTTTTTGAAATTGAGATTTACACAGAAGAACCAAATCATGAAAATACCATTACTTTTAGAAAAGAAACTATGGAAAAAGTAATGAATGACCTAAATGGTACAGCTCTTAAACTTTATCTTTGGTTATCTCTTCAAAAATACGGCACACTTACTTTTTATCCAAAGAAGTTCTGTGAACTCGCGGGAGTAAGCATGACCGGAGAAAAGAATGCCTTCCAAGAATTGCGCGAAAAGGGATACCTTATAGAAACAGGAGAAGGTGAGTTTACTTTTTCGCAAAAGCGCAAGTTTTGAGGAAATCATATTTGTTTATTGATTAGGGAGCTATTTATCACTTTTTATATGGATTACCTCAAAACTTGCGTGGCGAACTCAAAACTTGAAGTAATCCTATCAAAAAGTGTATTGATTTCCGCACGTTTTGCGTAATTCATACCAAGTTTTGGTACAGTAATAATATAAATAATATAAAGAAAAATAATATAACAGAATAGTATATGATTACCGGGCAAGCTCGGGGAGGTAAGGAGAAGATGGCGCGATATGCTAATCAAAAAACTGTGGTTATCCACATTCAAAAACCAAGAAAAGATAAACTTTTCACAGTAATAGAAAATGATACCTTCGCAGAAGTTAGTAGATTATCAAAAAGCGCGATTCTTGTTTGGTATTATTTGAGTGGAAACGTAGAGGGTTTCAAAAAAGATTTCTCTGTCGCGGACGTTATTGATAAATTACATGGGAATATTAGCGAGAATAGTGTTCGCTCTGGTTTCCAAGAACTTATCAAAGCAGGTTATATCGTTCAAGAAAAAGAAAATTTATATTCTTTCTATCAAGATAAAGATTTGAAAAAGGAAAAGGAGGATATTTGGGATGACGCAAACTTCTGAAAAGCGTATTTATTCTCTAAATCTTGGAGCTTATTTACTTTCAACCACTCATATTATGCCTGAAATCCGGCGCGATGAAGAAACAGGAAGTTTTTATCTAATTTTTCCGCAAACTGAAGAAATAAAGAAAGGTATCCATGATTTCAAACAAGCTAATCCAAAAATTGAAATCCATAGTTTTCTAAATGCCGTAAAACAAATTAGACAATCAATCAAAACGAAGGAGGCTCTCCAATGATAGAGCCACATGCCCTTCCTCTCGTAGAATATTTCAATGAGAAAGGTCTTACAACCTGTATGAGTTGTGAAGGCCATTCAAAACCATATCAAACAATTTTTTGGGTATCGTTCACAGATGACATTAGCGAAGAACAAATTATTGAATTTCAGAAAGCGCATAGCATGAAATCTTCATACGGAGAGTATTTTTGTTCTTATGGTCGCTTCGCAATGAGAACATTTCTTGCTTTTGGAAAAATCTGTCATTCTTGGAATTATTTTGCTTCAGATTGGGCTTCTGCCTATGCAGATTTAGAAGAATGGAAAAAGATTGACAATGCTTGAAAATTGAGTTATAATGTAAATAAAAGAGAGGTGATAAACATGCGAATAGATATGACGGGTTGGGTGATGAAAGAGCATGGAATGCCTGACAGTAAAATAACTGTTATAAAAGAAAATAAAGAATATAAACAAAAATTTTATCCAAATTCAAAAGAAAACTTTTGGGATTGTATTTGCGAATGTGGAAATATGATGATAATTTCTGGCACAAGAATTAGAAATCATTCAAAAAGTTGTCTTACGTGTTCAAATTGGCGTTATATTGATATGACAGGATGGATTATGAAAGAGCATGGATTTCCGAATAGCAAGCTTACTGTTATTGAGAAAGATTGGGATAAAACTAAAGAAAAAGGAAATAAAGTATATTGGAAATGTATTTGTGAATGCGGGAAAGAAACTACTACTGATTCTCAATCCTTAAGAAATGGAAATACTTTATCATGTGGATGTTTACATAAAATAAATACACGAGCAGTAAATATTACAGGACAAACTTTTGGTAGATTAAAAGCTTTAAAGCCAACCTCAAAAAGAAGTCAGAATGGTGGAATTATGTGGTTATGTCAATGTTCTTGTGGGAGACAAGTTGAAGTAGAATTGAATTCTTTACGTAGAAAGCATACTCTTTCTTGTGGGTGTTTAGTTTCAAAAGGAGAAGAAAAAATTATAAAACTTTTAAATGAAAATCATATTCCTTATGAAAAAGAAAAAAGTTTTGACAATTGTGTAAATGAAAAAACAGGCTATCATTTAAGATTTGATTTTTACGTAAATAATAATTTTATTATAGAATTTGATGGTGAACAACATTATAAAGAAGCTCTTGGCTCTTGGGAGAAAGATATTAGTTTTTCAGAACGTCAAAATAGAGATAAAAAGAAAAATGATTATTGTTTTAGAAATAAAATTCCAATAAAAAGAGTTCCTTATTGGGCATTAGATGATTTATCTATTGATGACATTTTATCAGATAAGTTTTTAGTAAAAGGGGATAAGAATAATGGGGATGGACTTATATATAATTCGTAAGAAAAATATCAAAACGCCTAATGAAATCAGTGAAGAGCGTTTCTATGCGCGTAAATTTTGGCCACTGATCGAAGAGCCGAAATTTGTAAAAGAATATAATGAAGGTTATGATAGTTTCGTAAAAGCGCGTATCTCTTCCGTAGAAAATATGGAAGAGCTAATTGAAGTTGCTACTCATCACCGAGATTATTGGGGTAATTATAAAACTGTTCCACAACTTTGTGAAATTCGTGATGAACTTGAAGAAGCAATGGATGAAGGTTGGACTTATTGGTTGGAGGCAGATTGGTAATGAATAAGGATAGTCTTGGCGATCGCATGAAACAATTTTATGAAACGGTTCCAAAAACTCGCCTAATGCGCCGATGCCCAGCAATTATTCGGCTTGATGGTAAATCCGCGCATACTTTCACGCGCGGTTTTGATAAGCCTTTTGATGGCATTTTTCGTGGCGCGATGCAAAACACAATGAAGTTTCTTTGTGAGAACATTCAAGGTTGTCAGCTTGGTTATTGCCAGAGTGATGAAATTACTCTTGTTCTAACTGATTATACTAACCTTGATACGCAAGCTTGGTATGACTATGAAGTTCAAAAGATGTGCTCTGTTTCCGCATCTATGGCCACTTTAGAGTTTAATCGTGCTTTTTCCTATTTTACGGAAGCAATGACTTCTCCCTTAGAGGGAGAAAATGAAGTACATCATTTGTCCGCGCGAAAAGGTCTAATGTTTGATAGCCGTTGTTTTAATGTGCCGAAAGAAGAAGTTTGTAATGCTCTCTATTGGCGTCAGCTTGATGCTATGCGAAATAGTGTTCAAATGGTCGCGCGAAATCTGTTTTCTCATAATAAACTTCAGGGTAAATCTTGTGAAGAAATCAAACAAATGATTGTTGATGGAGGCTATCTTCCTTGGGAAAACTATTCGCTTGATGAGCAACGAGGTTGCTGTTGTGTGAAGGGAGAAAAGAGTTGGGAGATTGATTATGATATTCCTATCTTTGCGCGCGAAAGAGAATACGTAAATAGCTGTATTCTTTGGGAGGACAAAAATGAAATTATGGATTGATTATGAAGTAGCCCCACCTTCTGATGAATGGGTGTGGGCGCAAAATCTTGGTCGCGCGCTTGCGGAAATTATTCATATGGAAGGCTCCGTTTATATTGGAGAAAATGATAGTTTAGAAGAAGTTTCTATCTATAACAATCCTGAAGATATTATGGGGTTACTTTATTATTTTTCTACACATAATATTAATTGTCCTGTGCTAATTCATGGAGAAGGAGAAAATGTATGATTTATATTTATGAGAGCCATCTTGGAGGGCTTTATATTTCGGATGAAGAACTGTCTCTTGATGAAACGTACTGTGAAACTTGCGGAGATTGTGATTGGCTCGGTTGCATGGCTGATAATTGGATGGATGTAGCAGAATATCTTCGCGGTAAACTGGATGTTTTTGGTCTTGGTGGTTTTGATATGGAATATTGTATTGACTTCTTCAATCAGTGTTGTCTCGCACTTGGTGGTGAAAATGAAGAATATCTTCTAAATAAAGATGGAGGCTCTTATTATGGAAGATAATTTTATCATTATTTGTAAAAATTGTGGAAGTCATAATGTATCAATTTCAAGCTATGACATGGGATACATTAGTTTGAAATGTAATAATTGCGGTTCCTTGTGCGAATGTGGTTATTATAATGAAGGTGGAGATTCTAACTCTCTGGAGGGATGGAATGATTGAGTATATTTGTCCTGAATGTGGTGCGAAAGTAAATGTATTATGCCTTCCGAGTCTCCCGCCTATTTATCGGTATAAATGCTCTAAATGTTCTTATGAGTATGAAGAAGGTTCAGAAATTACGCAGAAGGTAATTGCGCCTACTCCAATGATGACACTTACTAAACGTTTTGAATTTACTGCTCGTTATTGAGAAGAAAGGAGGAAGTAAAGCCCTATGGAATTGACAAAAGGTCAAAGCGAAGGCTTGAAAATTGCTGTAGTCCGATTTCGCAGTAAAGAAAAATACACTGTGATTGCGGGCTACGCCTAAACCGGAAGTGGAAAATCAACTCTTATCAAATATATCATTCACATGCTTGATATTCCAGAAGAAGAAGTAGCTTATATTGCTTATACTGGCAAAGCTTCCCTTGTTATGCGCGAAAAGGGTTGCCCCGGCGCGATGACCGCGCATAGACTTCTTTATCAAGTAAAACAAAGAGAAGATGGAACCTATTATTTCGTTCCAAAACGTTATATTGGAGACTATAAGATTATTGTCTTGGATGAATGTAGTATGTTTCCAAATGATATGTGGGAACTTCTTCTTACTCATAATATTCACGTCTTGGCTCTTGGAGATCCGGGACAGCTTCCTCCTGTGAGTGGGAATAGTCATATTCTTGATAAGCCACATATTTTTCTATCTGAAATTGTAAGACAAGCTCTTGACTCGCCGATTATTCGGTTAAGTATGGATGTCAGAGAAGGAAAATATATTCCTTATAATTACAAAGGAGTTTGTCGTGTGGTTCAGAGGGAAGATATAGGGCCTGAATTGCTTCTTGGCGCAGACCAAATTATTTGCGGGAAAAATATTACACGACATAAGCTCAACGAGTATATGAGAAGGCTTATTTTTGGAGAACGATATACGGAAGAGCCACAAAATGGAGATAAAGTTATTTGTCTAAAAAATCATTGGAATATTGTAAGTGATAACGAAGAGCCTCTTATTAATGGGATGATTGGCAATATTGATTATGTAGAATTTGAAACAGGGAATAAAAATCCACTATATCATACGGTTATGCACGCCAATTTCTTTTTAGATGATGATAATTATTATGATTATCTCCAAATGGATTATAAGCTCTTTGTAGATAAAGAGCCAACTATTAATAAGGATAATTGGAGAGCTTTTCCAGAAATCCCACGTGCGTTAGAATTTGATTATGGATATGCGATTACCGCGCACAAGTCGCAAGGTTCTCAATTTGAGAAAGTAGTTGTCTTTGATGAGTGGCTAGGAGATAAAGAATACCATAATAGATGGTTATATACAAGTGCGACTCGCGCGTCCCAAAAACTTGTGATTGTAAAATAGTCAACCAATTGGTTGACTTTTTCTTTATTTTGAAATATAATAGTTATAGTAAAGGAGAGAAAGGGCAATGATTCTATGTAGTAAAGAATGTGATCCGTGTTGTGATTTTTGTATCCATGCGATTCATAAGGAGTTCTTTTTAGGCAAGAAACATGTAGTAGGAGGGCCGATTGGTTGCTTGTACCATAAAGATTTGGAGCATCAAGAGACTGCGGAATTTTGTGGAAGCTGTGAGGACTTTCATTGTTTTCTTGCGAAAGGAGAAGTAAAATGATTAGAGATACAGATTTTACTGGAAAGCTTATCTTTGAATGTGAAGAAACTCTTCCTCTAGACCGCGGTTATTGGCGCGAAGTCCTGTATAAGGGTGGAATTGAAGTAATTGTTCCCGCGATGAAGATTATAGACAAATACGGTCAGCCGTATGAAATTTCAGAAAGAACTGAATATATTCCATTTACCGAAGAAGAAGAGCGTATTCTAAAAGCTTTTTATGATAGAGTAAAGAAAAGAGTAAAGAAGCAAATTAATAGGGAGGATGACAATAATGTATAAGTATCTTTGCCCTTATTGTCATACAGAAGTTCATAAGAAAGATTGGGAAGAATATTATAAGTGTCCGAATTGTAAGAGGAAAACTTCCTTACCTAATCAAATTACAATTGAAGAAGAGCAAGTAAATTGTCATTCTTGTAAATATTTTTATTATGATAATTTCTGTGCTTTTCAATGTCCGGCTTGTAAAAGAGGGGTTTATCTGTATGATATTAGCGGAGTTAGTGATGGGCTAATTATTCTTGCTAATGTTTGTAAATATTATGAAAATAAGGAGGAAAAATAATATGGGGAGCGGGAAACAGCGTAAATTTTCGCGTGAGATGGAGTTTTTTGTGCTTTATCATCAAGAAACGAACTCTTATTTTGTGAATAAAAGTAAAAATCCGACCGTTTCCGCGCGCCATCAGTTCTCTCGGGCGTTCAATCCTACTCGTCAAGACTACGAGACAAATCCTCTTTATCAAGATATTCGCAAATATGGCAAGGAAGCATTTATTGTCCGTTATTGTCTGGAAATGCCAGAGTGGGCTGAATGCCGAGCGCATTATGTAAGGAATACAGAACCAAATGAAGAAATTTATAAGCAAATTCTTGCAATGCGCGAAGAAGCAACTCCTCCAATTAAACCCAAGCCACGAAAGAAGAGGATTGAAAATGCTGAATGACTATACACCTGAAACCGCGCGGAATATTCACCTTCTGACTACTTCGCTTTGCTACAGAAATTGCCCTCATTGTTGTAATAAACAATATGACCTTTCTACGATTCCACAAGTTTCAAAAGAAGAACTTCGTCGCGCGGAAAACATTTTTCTTACGGGTGGAGAACCTTTTGTTTTTTCTCAACCAAACCAGATTGCTAGCTATCTAAAAGAAAATTATTGGAATATTAAGAAAGTAATCGTATATACAAATGCGTTTGAACTTCATTATTATCTTCTTCGCGGAGGTTCATTAGAGTCTATTGATGGTCTTACTATTTCTATAAAAGAATACGTAGACCAAGCGCGTTTTGAAGAAATCACTTCTTTCTTAAAGAAGTATCCGTATTGTAATAATAATAGAATTTATTATTTTGAAGATTCTCTTATTGAAGGTTTAGACACTACGGGTTTTGAAGTTTTCGCGCGCGAATGGCAACCAGATTTTGTTCCTGCGCCAGATAGTATTTTTAGGAGAATTTAAAGGAGGTGTTTTCAAAGAAAATGAGTAATTTCTATATCGCAGATACTCATTTTGGTTAGCCATGAGAACGCAATTAAATTTGACGGGCGTCCTTTTCTAACTATTGATGATATGAATGATAAAATTATTAGGAATTGGAATTCTGTTGTTAAACCAGAAGACACCGTTTATATTCTTGGTGATTTTGCTATGAGAAAAAACGGTCAAGATGTTTATCTTGGTTATATGGAAGCTCTTCTTGGTAATAAAATTCTAATTCTTGGTAATCATGATTTCCAGTCTTTTAGCAAAGAGCAAAAGCGAAGTGCGGGAATTATAGAAGTTTGTGATTACAAAGAGGTAAAAGAAGATGATGGTTCTCTTGTAATTTGTTCTCACTATCCAATTATGTTCTATCGGCGTGCGTATGATCCTAAAACATACCATTTTTGCGGACACGTTCATAAAACACGAGAAGACAAATTTCTTACTCAATGGACTAATGAACTTATTCGGACGCGCGAAAATCGCGGAGATAATTATGGAAATATTCTAAATGTTGGATGTATGAAAGATTATATGGATTATACACCTCAACCTTTTTGGCGACTAAAATTATACGTAGATGAAAGACAAGAATTTCTGGAGGAGAAGTAGTATGTATCAAATTGCGGGAAAACGTGGCAGTGGAAAGACGACCAAGTGTTTTGAGCGCGCGAGAAAGCAGAACGCAATTGTCCTTTGTACGAATAAACGAGCTATGCGAGTAAAGGCCGATGAACTTGGTTATCAAGATATTGAAATTGTTGAACTTGCAGATATGAAAGATACTGTGCGCGACCAGAAAGTAGTTGTAGATGAAGCGCTTTATGTATTTAAAAATTGGCTTGAAAAGGCATTTAGCGTAAAGGTTGACGCAGTTAGTTTTACGGAGAACTGATGTATTTAGTAGATACTTATAATAAATTCCAACCTAATAAAAATGTAATTTCCGTTTTTCTTGTTGGAGAAAGAAAATTTTGCGTGCGCGAAATTATACCAAAATATAACATGGGCGTTTCAGAAGTGTTTTTTCCTGAACGAGATTATGAAGATAACTATACAGATTATCGTTTATATAAAGATAAAAAAGAAGCGGAAGCGTATTTAAAACAAATTGGAGGCACGCGAGTAGGATGAATATGAATGTATTAACTTATTTTCCATATACAAAGCGTTATTATCTAACTCATCCTTGGAGGTTCTTCCGACAATGCTGGTATAATATTTACCATGCTTGGGAGCGTGTGACAAAGGGATATTGTGGATTAGATGTGTGTGAAATGTATTCTTTCTTACTTGAACTAATTCCCAATATGCTGGATGAGCTTAGAGAAATTAATGTTGGTTATCCAGTCAATATGACAGAAGAACAATGGCATTCTACTTTGGAAGAAATGTCTAAATTATTCCGAGATGCCGTTGAAGTTGATGACTTTGACACCCCTCTCGCGGGCGAATGCAATAAACCGCGCAGAAAGCGTGACCCTGAAATTATGGATGCCTATTGGAAAGAAGTAGAAGCAAAGAGAGACGCTCGGTATGTGAGTTTGTCAAAGGGGATGAAGATGCTGGAGGAATATTTTTGGAATCTATGGATTTGAGGATGTCATACAAGAAGAAAACTTGGAACTGGACATTATGAAATGATTAGAAAGGAAGATGAAGAATGAAGTATATTTATGGAGAAAGATGTAGTGGGAAGACTATGGCCTGTTTTGCTCTGGCTCGGAAAGAAAAAGCTTATCTTATTGTAAAGAATAAAAAGGTTCTGCGGATTATGGCTGAAATGGAAGGTTACTCAGATATTATTCAGAGGATTATTAGCTATGAAGATTATTTGGAGTTAAAGAGGATTGGCGCAATTAGGGACAAGAAAATTGTAATTGATGAAGCCGGTTCTCTGCTTCAGGAAATCTTTGGCGAGAATCTTGTTGGTTATTCAGAAAATATTAGAGACCTTCCTTTAGAGAATTATGTTTTTCTTGAGAACCTGCTCGCGCCAGACCATCTTGAAGAATTTTATAATAACGAAAAAATTGTTTTCAAGCCTTATGATGAATGGGAGATTTGAATGAAAAATAATAAGTTATTTAATGGTCTTTATATTGGTGTAGTCAGAGATTTATGTAATACATATTATGAAGAAACTAAAGATTGTAAAATAGCGTATAGCATTTCAATTTTCTTGTTTACTGGTAGAGCTGATGAAAATGGCGAGCCTATGCCTTATGTAGTAAGTGTAATTATAGAAGAAGGGGATTACACACCTTATGAGGTTGGAGATTATATATTGATGGAAATTGAAGATGACACAGTAAAGAAATGGAAGCTATTTCGTGAAGGAGATGTTTTTCAAAATTGGTCAAGTGATGCTTGACTTCTTTTTTATTTTGCGATATAATAAGAGAAAAGGAGGTAGAAATGGAAAATAATGTAATAGATTGTTTAGGAAAAGAAATAGGAACATTTCTTATTTTTGAGCGAGCCGGAGTTGATAAACGAGGGTACGCATTATGGAATGGAAAATGTAAGCTATGTGGAAATATAAGAAGTTTTACTATTACTCAAATAAAATCTCAAAGAACTAGAAAATGTAAATGTTTGTTAATGGAAGACCAGCTAAAAGCAAAACAATGGTATCAAGATAACGACTATAAAAAGGTATTGAAAGATTACTTATGGAAACGAGTTCATCATACTTATCATTTAAACCCAGAAAATCTCCCTCCTGAAATTACTTTGAAAAAAAAGAAAGAAAACCTCAAAGGACAAATATATAATGGTATAAAATTATTATATCCTTGTGGGTATAATAGAGACACCCGTGTTATGTATGTTTGTCAATGTTTTTGTGGAAGTTATTTTATCGCTTCTGGGAAAAATCTCAAATTAGGAATAACTAAAAGTTGTGATTGTTTGAGGAATAAAAGAGTAGTAGACGCAAATATGTCCCGCACAGATGATATAATTGGAAAAACATTTGGGAAGCTAAAAGTTATTGAGTTTGCGGGCTTTATGGAAAAATATGGAGGGAGAAAAGGTAGTTTATATAAATGTGAATGCAAGTGCGGAAGAACTTGCGTAAAACAAGGAGTTTATCTCCGTTGTGGAGATACACAAACTTGTGGTTTTTGTTTTTCTTCTCACGGAGAAATAGCAATAGCCAACCTTTTAGATGAGCGAAAAATAAACTATATTCATCAATATGATTTCAAAGATTGCAATTCTGATAAAAAAGGAAGGCTGTATTTTGATTTTGCTATTTTAGATAAAGAGGGGAAACTTTTTTGTTTAGTAGAATATGATGGTGAACAACATTACAATCCTAATTTGAAAGGATTTTTTGAAAATGCGTATGAAGGGATTCATCAAAGAGATTTGATAAAAGATGATTATTGTAAAAAAAATAATATTCTCTTATACCGAATTAGATTTGATGAAAACCTAAAAGAAAGAATGGAGGGAATACTGAATGAGTTATGATGCTAATTCAATTCAAGTAAAAGATTTTCGCTCTGCGTGCCGTTCGCTTCCGGGGATGTACCTTGGCGCGTCGGGTACTGATGCGGTATTCAATGCTTTTCTTGAAATCCTAAATAATTCTTGTGATGAAGCCATGATGGGCAGAGGAAATAAAATTATTATAGATTTGAAAGATAATGAAGTAAGTTGTACTGATTTTGGGGCTGGTGCTCCGCGCGGATCAAATAAAGATTGTGAAGAAGTTCTGATTGAAATCTATACAAGTGCGCACTCTTCTGGCAAGTTTTCTAATGAAGCCTATAAAGGTGGTGTACGAGGTTGTTTTGGAATTGGAGCTAGTGCCGTTTGCGTTTGTTGTAAAGAGTTTGAAGTAATTACTAAACGCGATGGTGGAAAATGGTATTTACTTTTCAAAGATGGTATTCCACAAAGTAAAAAAGCAGAATGTTTAGAAAAAACTAAAGAAACAGGGACTTGCGTTCATTTTGTCCCCGACAAAGAGATTTTTGGGATTTCAGATGATACGTCTTGTTTTGACTATAAACGTGTCAAAGAAGAACTTATTAATACTTCTTATTTTATCCCAAATGTTTCTTTTGTCCTAAATTATAATGGGAAAACAGAAACGTTTCTTTCTAAAAATGGACTAAAAGATTTTGCCGAAAAGCAAATAAAAAACCCTCTCCATAAAAATTATATTTATGGAAAAAAGATTTTTCCTGATGAAACAATGGTAGAGGTTTTCGCGCAATGGACAAAAGGAAAAGAAAAAGGTTTTCTTTTTTCCAACGGTGCGCTAAATATTGATGGCGGTACTCCGATTTCTGGCGCAAAAACGGCATTTTCTCGTACAGTAAATAATTTATCAGGAAAAACATTTGATAGCGATATGATTAGAAGGGGACTTGTATATATTGTAAATGTGCGTATTGCGCGTCCTGTATATCAAAATCAAGTTAAAAATCGTTTGCTAAATAATGAATGTAAGGGATATACACAAACTGTATTCACAGAAGCAATCAAAGATTTCGCAAAAAAGAACCCGGAAGATTTTGATAAAATTATTGGACTGTTAGATAAAGAACAACGTGCTGATGAAGCAGCGGAAAAAGCACGTAATGCGATTCTCTCTTATGAAAAGAAAGAAACTGAAAATAAGAAAAAGAAAATCCAACTTCCTGATAAGTTCAAGGATTGTGAAAAGCATGGCGAAGAAGCGATGCTAATTGTTTGCGAAGGAAACTCGGCCTTAGCGGGCCTTCTTCCTGCACGTGACGTTGGTGTAGAAGCTCTTTATGCTGTCCGTGGTAAAGTGAAAAACTTGTTGAAACACCCATTAGATGAATGTCTTGAAAATCAAGAAGTAAGCGATATTATTATGGCACTTGGTTGTGGTATTCAAAGTAAATATAATTCAAAGAAGTTAAATTATGGTAAAGTAGCGATAGCTGTGGACGCGGATTCAGACGGATTCAATATTATGTGCCTAATTTCTACTCTATTCTGGGTTTTGATGCCAGATTTTATCAAAGAAGGAAGACTTTGTTGGCTTCGCGCTCCACTATACCACTTGACTAAAAATAATAAAAGAATATTTGCTTATAATGATGAAGAACTCAAAGAGCTAAAAAAGAAATATCCAGACTGGTCTCAAGGCCGTATGAAGGGACTTGGAGAGATGACAGCTGAAGATATGGAACTTTCTATGATGAATAAAAAAGAAAGACGTCTTGAAGTTCTTACTATTCACGATGTTGAGCTTGTGAAAGAAAGTATTGAAATGCTAATGGGAACAGAAGTAGAAAAGCGTAGAGACTTTCTCTTTGAAAATGTTGATTTTAGTAAAATCAATAACTAATTGACAATCAGAATAAAATAAGCTATAATATAAGAAAGGAGAGAAAGAAATGATTTACGAAACAGATTTTCAAAAATCTATTGAAAACGCTTTTCTTGTTTACGGAGCGTCTGTTGCACAAGAAAGAGCCATTCCTGACGTAAGAGATAATTTAAAGATAGGCTTACGTCAAGGACTTTACGCACAATATAGCAACAAGCTTACCCATAAGGATAAGTTTCAAAAAGCACAAAAGTCTGTTGCTTCTGCCATGGCGCAGTCTTATGTTCATGGTGACGCGGCGATGTATGATACATTTATTCGCGCGGCAAAACCTTTTGCTTACCGTTATCCTCTTGAAGAAGCACAAGGTGCTTATGGCAGTCCTTGTGCCCCGGATGACCATTCTGCTTCTCGTTATGTAGAAATGAGAAGTAGCGAATTATCAGATTACTTTTTCAAAGGGCTAAAAAAGAATACCATTGCTGATTGGTATTGGAATTATGATGATACGGAACGAATTCCATCTGTATTTCCATCTATTGGTTTTTGGAATATTGTAAATGGCTGTAGTGGTATTGCTGTCGCGATGGCGACATCAGTGCCTCAGTTTAACCTTCGTGAAGTAAATCTTGCGATTATTTCAATTCTTCAAAATCCGCAAGTTGATTTTAATGAAATTTATTGTGCTCCAGATTTTGCGACAGGTGGAACAATTTTAAATGGAGAAGAAGTAAAAGAAAGCCTTCGTAATGGTTTTGGAAAATCAATTCGTTTGCGTGCGAAGCTTGAATATTCTTCAAGTCAAAATATGATACAAGCTACAGAACTTCCGTATGGCGTGTATACAAATACGATTATAGAGCAACTAAAAGAGCAAACGGAAGCAAATGAAAATTATGGAATTGAAAAGGTAGTAGACCATACAAAGAAAACTGCGGATATTCGTATTTATCTAACAAAGGGAACCAATCCGAAGAAAATGATTGAAAAGCTTTATAAAGATACTTCTTTGGAAAATTGGTTTTCTATAAATATGATTATGCTTGATATGGGACGTTTCCCAAAAGTTTTTAATTGGAGAAGCGCGTGTGATGCCTATATCACTCACATTCGCACTTGCAAGCGTCGTGAGCTTCAGTTTGACCTTGATAAAGCCCTCGCGCGTGAGAATATCGTAAAGGGACTTCTTATTGCTTGTGCTTCAATTGATGAGGTAGTAAGTATCATTCGCGCGAGCGATAGTCCAACAGAAGCAAGTGAAAAACTAATCGCGCGTTTTAATTTCAATGAAGAGCAAACTAAGGCAATTCTCGCGATGAAGCTTTCTTCTCTAACGAAGATTGACGCGATTAAATTGAACGATGAACTGGCAGAAACTAAAAAGAAAATTGAATGCCTAAACGACATTTTAGGGAATCCCCAAAAACTAGATGCTGAACTTATCAAGATTTTGCGCGAAGTTGCGGATAAGTTTGGCGATGAACGTAGAACGAAAATTATAAATGTCGTTGAAGAAGAGGAAAACGAACAAGAACAAGTTGAAGAAAAAGATGTAGCAATAATGCTTTTCTCCAATAATTCAATTCGTATGGTCGCGCAAAATGATATTTCTGGCGCGAAAAAGGGGAGAAAAGGAAAGACTCTTCCCATTCCCAAGAATGTGAAACTCGTTGATACTCTCTATACAACAAATCTTTCTTCTATCTATGCAATTACGCAAGCAGGCAAGCTTTATTCAACTTCCCTATCTCATTTAAATGAGAATGAAGATTTTTCTCTTTATGAGCTTGGAATTGATGGAGAAGATAGAATTGTAAAGGTTTTCTCTACAATGAATTTTGATTTCAATAAATATCTTTGTTTCTTCACTAAACAAGGAATGATAAAGAAAACTCTAATGGGCGAATATCTTACTCGTACACGAAAGGGTACGCAAGCAATTAAACTGAAGCCGGGTGACGAAGTTATTGAATGTCTATTTCTGCCGAACGATAAAGGAGAAATTATGACTGCTTCATCTGGCGGGTGTATTGTTCGTTTCGCGCATGAAGACATTGCGCCGACGGGACGCGTGGCTATTGGCGTAAAAGGGATGAAATTGGAAAATGGAGAAACTCTTGTGTCGGCGTGTTATATTGATGATGCACAAAAATACAAAGGTGTTCTTACTCTTTCTTCTAAAGGCAAAGGAAAAATTACTTCTTTAGATGAATTCTCTTGTACCAATCGTACAGCTAAGGGTGTAATCGCGCAGAAACTTGATAGTGATGAAAAACTAAATATGATTTATCTTGTAAAAGAAGAAGAAAATAACTTTAATCTTCTTACTGATAATACGATAGTTTCTCTTTCTTCTACCGATATTCCTGTTCAAGGAAGAGCAACTTCTGGAAATAAACTAATTGACCTAAAAGATAAGAATATAAAAGTGAAGGTATTAGGAAGGTAATAAAAATGGATAAAGGATATATTGAATTATTTAAACAAATTGCCCGTAGTATGGAACTTACTGCGGAACAGTCTATGGATGACCCCGCACATAGAGAGTCAGGACAAAAAATGCGTGATGATTATATTGCTCTACGTGATAAGCTTGATAATGGTACTACTTTAACGATTGCTGATTATGTTAAACTATACCTTGGCGCGCAAATTGTTGTAAAACAACTTGACACGAATATTCGTGTTTGGCGCAAAACTGCGCAGAATTATCAAGAAAGTGTTATTCCTTCTCTAAAAGAAGTAATTGATGCGAAGGAAAAGTTCTGGACAGTTGCGGAAGAAAAATTTAAGTCTGTTGATTGACTTTTGATGCGAATTATTTTATAATAATCTTACAAGGCAAGGGAAAATAATCTCTTGGGTGACAGAAAAGAGTTCTTTATTTGACAAAAGAAATAAAATGTAATATAATAGTTCTGTCATTGAGGGAAAGTTCTTCTTCTTTCTTTGATAATAAAAATATTTTCATGTATGTATTTTGGAGGAATGTAAAATGACTATTGGTTCTCAAATGGTTCTAGCTGTGATGAAGAAGAATTTTGGTACTGAACTAACGAAGGCTCAACTAGCAGAAATGGCTGGTGTGTCTCTTTCTACTGTAAATGGTTGTATTAACGGCCTAAATCGTAAGCATCTTATTGTTGACCGCGCGGAAGAGATTGAAGAAACTCCCGCAACTGAAACCCGTAAGGCGAAGATGAAGACTGTTCACTATGTCATGCTAAATGAAGATGGTCTTGCTTACGACCCAATTGCTGAAGAGGAAGCAAAGAAGGCTGAAGCTGCCGCAAAGCGCGCTGCGAAGAAGGCAGCTGAAGCAGAAGCTTAATTAAACGGCCCCATTTTGGGGCCGTTTGTCCCAAGTAGCATTTAAAAAAAGGAGAAATATTGAAATGAGTAAAGATATTAATACACAAGCAGTAAATAAGGTAAATATTATTGGTAAGCTACTTGAAACGAGTTTCGTAGAGGGCAAGACTAAGACTGACGGTCGCCCGTATGAGCGTGGTAATCTGGTTGTTCGTGTAACTCAAACTTATGGCGGGAACGAAGAAGTTAGTGAAATTCCAGTGAGCTTCTTCGCACCGAAGTTTAAGAAGGACGGTTCTACCAATCCAGCGTATGAGAATGTTCAAGCGTTGAAGAAGATGAAGACTGTCCAAAATGTTGGCGCGGAAGACGCAGATTATATTCGTATCACTGGCGCGCAACTTGAAGAAAATAACTTCGTTTCTTCTCGTAGCGGTCAACGTATTGACAGTTGGCAAATTCGTTCTTCTTTCTTCAATAGTGGTAATACCAAGCAAGTTGCTTCTTTTGATGAAGAAATTTATATTATGAATATTGAAGAAGAAATGGATAGGGATGAAAATCCAACTGGCCGTCTAAAGGTTCGCGGTGCAATCGTTCAATATGGTGGTAAGCTGGATGTTATCAACTTTATCGTAGAACATCCTGATTGTGTTGATTATATTTCTCGTAATTATAATACTAACACAACTGTGCGAGTTCAAGGTCGTATTCGGGTAACTTCTACTGAAATTACAAAGAATAGTGAGTCTTCTTGGGGCGAGGCAATTCCAGAGACTACTACTGTCACTACTCGTGAGCTAATTATCACGAAGGGTTGCGATGACCCATATGAGGATGATATGGCTTATAGTGAAACTGACATTCGTAAGGCGATGAATGTTCGCAAGGCTCGTCTGGAGCAAATGATGACTGATAAGAAGGCAGAAGCTCCAAAGAAGCAAGCAAAGCCTGTGACAGATTGGACTGACGAAGACTTTTAATGGAGGGATGAGAAATGGCAATTGACATTTTCAACCTTCAAAAAACGGTTATTAGTAAAGATTTAAGCGGAAAGTACATCCTCCTATATTCGAAACCCAAAGTTGGGAAGACCAGTTTCGCCGCGCAGATTGAGAAAAATCTCATTCTCGCGACGGAACTTGGTACTAACGCTATTGATAACTTGAACGTTGTTCCAATTATGAAGTGGACTGATGTAAAACAAGTTCTTAAACAATTGCGCGACCCTCGCGCGCGAGAGATGTATAATACCATTACCTTTGATACAATCTCTATTGCCGCAGACCTCGTTGAAAAATATATTTGCTCTCGTGAGGGCGTAGATAGTATCCGCGACGTTCCTTACGGACAAGGATGGAAGATGGTAGCAAAGGAACTTCAAGAAACTTTGCGTGAAATCACAATGCTTGGTTTCGGTATCATTCTTATTTGTCACAGTAAAGAAAAAGCTTCTTCTTATACCGATGAAGAAGGTAATCCGATTTCAAGTGTTGAACCCGATCTTAGTAAAAACGTCTATACGGTAGCTAATGCGATTTGCGATTTAATTTCGTTTATTGGTGTAGAGTTTGATAAAGATGGAAAAGCCCATCGTTATCTTTATACTCGCCAAACTCCTACGATTTTTGCTGGCAGTAGATGGAAATATCTCGCTCCAAAAATTGAATTTGGGTATCAAGAATTAGTTGATGCTATTGGAGAAGCAATTGAAAAGCAAAAAACTCTTGATGGTGCAACGGTTGTAGAGCATCAAGAGCGCGAGCAAGTTGTAAAACGTCCTTTCCTAGAAGTTATGAATGAAGCGAAAGAACTTTGGACGAATTATCTTGCGGGTGCGAAAGATGAAGAAGAGAAGCAATATAGAGTAAATATCTTAAATGAGATTATTACTAAAAACTTTGGTAAACCAATTAAGTTAAGCCAAGCGCTTCCTTCTCAGCAAGACCTCATTGAATTGGTTCTTGATGATTTCAAGGCACTACAATAAGTAGTGCCTTCTTTTTTATTTGACAATACTTCCAATTTATGTTATACTAATCTTACCGAATGAAAAGGGGAGGATAGATTATGGAGCCAGATAAGAAGTATAAATGTTTTGAATGTAAGCAACTTTTTTATGGTAAAGACCTCATTGAATATGCCAGTCCGGGGTCAATTACTTTTAAGCGTTATTGCGAACCGTGCCTTGCAGAAAAAAAGCGTCGTGAAGTATTTTTTCATGCGTTAAGTAAGCTTTTCCGAATTGAATCCCCCGGCCCAAAGATTTATTCACAAAGGAAACATTTAAATGAAAAGGGATTCACTGATGAAGTAATTCTTGAAACCTGTACTTATCTATTTGAAGTAAAGGGTTTTAACAAGAAGTTTGAATCTCTGGGACTTGTAAATGAAGCAAACGCACGTGAAGCGCACAATTATTATAAAAAGATTAAGGCCAGTGAAGAGCAAAAAGCAAAAGATATTAGTGAAATGAAAATTACTTATGTCCCAGTAAAACCAAAGGAGCCGGTTGATGAGAAGCCAGAGCTTCTAAATCCGATGGATTTTCTGGGAGACGATGAGGAATGGAACTAACAGATAAAGTTCTAAATAGGCAGATTTTGGGTTGTCTTATGAAAAATCCCTTACTTTTAGTAGATAATGAAATCGTGTGTGAAGACTTTGGAACGAATAGAATAGCACGAGTTATTTTTATTAGTATCCAAAATTTGTATAAAACAGGCACGAGAACAATTACTCCATTAGAAGTAGACCAAGACGCTCAAAGGTATGAAGGTTCTTATGTAATTTATAAACAAGAAAGGGGTCTTGAAGTTGTAAAAGAAAGCTATGAAATAGCGAAAGAAGAAAACTTCAAGACCTATTTTACAAAATTTAAGAAACTCACTCTTCTCCGAGAGCTGAAAAAGAAGGGGTACGATATTTCCCCTTATTATAAAGAGGACTATGAAAGCGTAAGAGAAGAAAATGAAACAGTAGAGCGTTTTGATAAGGCTTCTGTTGAAGACATTCTTGATTATGTTGAAGGAAAATTTAATAAAATTAAGAGAGATTTTTTAAATGGTAAAAAAGAAGATTCTCAAGCCGCGAAGGGAATTGATAAACTCATTGACAGTTTGCTAGAGCAACCAGAAGTTGGTGTAGAACTTTGTGGGAATATGTTTAATACTGCAATGAGTGGCGCGCGATTGGGTAAATATTATCTTCGGTCATCCAGTAGCGGTAGTGGTAAATCGCGCACATTGGTTTTTGACGCTTGTAAGATTTGCTTTCCATCTTATTGGTCTCACGAAAAACAGGCTTTTGTACGTGAATGTGTAGAAGAAGGTAAAGCGCGTGAGCCAAGAAAAACACTGATTATTACGACAGAGTTGGCAAAAGATGAAGTTCAAACAATGGTTCTTGCTTATCTTTCTGGAGTAAATGAGAGTCATATTTTAAAAGGAAATTATTGGGAAGGGGAATTAGAGAGGGTTCGTTTCGCTGCGAAAATAATGAATAAATATAAAGATTATCTTTTTATTGATGAAATTAGCGACCCGAATCTTATGAATGTTAGTTCTTCAATTAAAAAATACGCAACATTGGAAAAGGTGAAATTCGTATTTTATGATTACCTTTTCACCTCTCCTTCTCTATTAGACCAATTTTCTGATTCAAAAATTAGAGAAGACGTCGCATTAACAATGCTTTCTACTCAATTAAAAGATTTAGCAAAGGATTATAATTTATTTATTTCTTCAGCGACGCAGGTCAACGCAGAAGCGATGAATGGCGATGGTTTTAAAAATGAAACTTGTATTCGCGGTTCAAAAGGTATTGTGGACAAGTGCGATACTGGATGTATTGTCGTAAAAGTGGAAGATAAAGAAAAAAACTTTCTTAATTTAAATCTAAAAGAAGCTGGGAGACCACCGCTTCCCTATGAACCAACTCATAGATTTGATATTTATAAAAATCGTAGAGGACAATATAAAAATATAAGTATTTGGTCTTATATAAATCTTGGAACTGGTGAAAGGCATGATTTATATATTACCACAATGTCTGGGAAAATAATCAAGGAGTTTGAAGTATCTTCTTCAACTTATTGGGAGGAGGAAATAAAATTTGGTTGAGGGTTTCTTCGGTTTTGACGATGAAGTCTATTATATGTCTTTAGAGAAAAAAGACATTTATAATGGACTCACATTGGACGCAGTAGAAAACTTTCTTATTAGCCTTGGTACGCGAGTAGAAAAATATTCTACTTATCTTATTTGTCCAACAATTTGCCATAACACTCTTGAAGAAGCAGAAAGTATGAAACTCTATTATTATCAGGAAAATAAAATGTTTCACTGTTATACAGAGTGTGGAGAAAATATGACAATTTTTGAGCTATATAAAAGATATATGGCTCTTAATCATTATGAAGTGTCGGACGAAGAGGCAGAAGAATATATTAAGAAGTTTATTTCTGGAAGCGTATCTTTTCGCGCGCGAGAGGTTCCAAAAGAAAGTATTCTAGATAAATTTCAACCAACACAAGACATTATTTATTGTGAAGAATATCCAATTTATCCTTTATCTGTCTTTACACATTATCATCATCCTCTTTGGAAGAGAGACGGGATAACAGATAAATCAATGGATAAGTTTAACATTCTATTTTCTCCTATCCAAAATAAAATTATAATTCCTCATTATGATTTGCGCGGGAAACTTATTGGTATTCGTGGTCGCGCGCTAAATGAAGAAGATATTGAATTAGGAAAATATCGTCCTATAAAGATTGGTGAGACTACTTACGCGCATCAATTGGGTTTCAATCTTTATGGTATTCATGAACATGAAGAGGCAATTCGTAAATATCGGCGCGCGATTGTATATGAAGCTGAAAAGTCAGTCCTACTTGATGATGGATTTTATGGAGAAGATAGTATCGGAGTTGCTGTTTGTGGTTCTTCATTAAATAAATTTCAAGTAAATCTTCTTGTAAAAGAGCTTGGAGTGAATGAAATTATTTTAGCTCTTGATAAAGAGTTTGATAAACCATATAGTGAAGAAGGAAAACGTTATCGCGCGAAACTTTTGAAAATGGCGAATAAGTATAAACATCTTGTAGATTTTTATTATATTTTTGACGAACAAAATCTTCTCCAAAAAAAGGATGCCCCAGTGGATAAAGGGCAAGAAGTGTTTGAAAAGTTATATAAGAAAAAGATTAAAGTTAGGTGAGTGATTATAAAGTGAATTATAAGGTAAGAAAAAACTTTACTACCGACCCTTCCCGCGCGCTTCAAGAAATTCTTGAAAACCGAGGGGTAGAGAATGTAAATGATTATATAAATCCAACAGAAGAATGCGAGTTTGACCCTTTTTTTCTTGAATACGTGAAAGAAGGGGTTGAAATGCTCCATAAGCATTTAGAAAGGAGGAGTAAGATTTTAATAGTCGTCGATTCGGATACGGATGGTGTAACTTCTTCTTCTATGCTTTGGCTCTATATCAAGCAATGGTATCCCGAAGCAAACCTCTCTTTTACAGTTCATGAAGGAAAACAGCACGGTCTTGATGATAAGATTGACTGGATTGATGAGCAAGACTTCAATCTTATTATTTGTCCAGACTCCGCGAGTTACGATAAAGAAGAGATGGAACGAATTATCGCTAAAGGCGCGGAAGTGCTGGTTTTAGATCACCACGAACCACTTTTAAATGAAGACGGTTCTATCCATATGCTCTACAATCCACATGCTGTCATTATCAATAATCAACTTTCTCCTAATTATCCGAATAAATCTCTATGTGGCGCAGGAGTTGTATATAAGTTTTGTGAAGCGCTTGATACGACCTTTTCGCGCGCGGACGCACAAAATTATCTTGATTTAGTCGCGCTTGGAGAAATTGCGGACGTAATGTTTCAAGGTACGAGTGAAACTCGTTACTTAATTACAGAAGGCTTAAAGAATATTAAGAACGATGGTTTCAAAGCTTTACTTGAAGCACAGGCTTTTTCTCTAAAAGATAAGGCACAAGAACCTTATTATGGCCTCACTCCTATTGATGTTGCTTTTTATATCGGCCCGCTAATCAATGCCATTACTCGCGTAGGTACTCTTCAGGAACGAGAAACCTTATTTCTTGCTTTTATTGACCCCCTTCGTAAAGTTCAAAGTACTAAACGAGGAGCAAAAGAAGGAGATTGGGAATATGCCTGTCAACAAAATGCTCGCGTAGCTGGAAATGCGCGAAATAGACAGAATAAAGCAAAAGAAAGAGCTATTGAAATTCTTGAAGCACGCGCCCAGAAAGAAGGGCTTCTTGATAATAATGTTATCATTATTCCTGTAGAACCAGAGGATAAAATTCCACAAGAACTTACTGGGCTTATTGCGATGGCTTTTGTTTCTAAATATGGAAAGCCTTGTCTTATTGGCAGAGTGAATGATAATGACGCGCTTCAAGGTTCTATCAGAAATAATGAAAATTTTGAAGCACTTCCCGCACTAAAAAGTTATCTGGAAGAGACAGGCCTTTTCTCATTCGTAGCTGGGCATGAAAACAGCGCTGGTTTTGGTATTCAAGAAGATAAAGTAAGCACTTTTATCTCTCTTGTAAATGAACAATTTAGCCCCGACGATTTTCAGAATTGCTATCTTGTGGATTATGCGCTTGACGCGTATGACATAGAACTTAATCCTTTATTTATGATTTTAGCACAACATCCAGAATATTTTGGCAATGGAGTAGACGAGATTAAAGTAGTTGTAAAAGGAATTAAAGTTAGTTCTCCTTTCTTCATGGGCGCGAATAAAGACAGCACAAAAATTTCTTGTAATGGAATTGATTATGTGCGGTTTAAGGATGAAAATTTTGTTGAAGCTGTAAAGATGTTTAATGGTGGAGAAGTGATGGTAATGGGACGTTTGAACTTGAATACATTTGCGGGGAAAACTTCAGTCCAGCTCTTTATTGACGATTATGAATTTTTTGATAATAGGTACGAATTTTAGGAGAGAATGATTGACTTCTCTCCTATTTTGCGTTATAATAAAAGAAAAAGAAAGAAGGGCTTTATTATGACTCACGCATCCAGAGACACTTCCACCGGGCTTGATTTTGAAAAGAAAATTAGAATTAACAAGCAAGGAATTGATTTATCTCAAACAAAGCTTTATAAATTTTTAAAAGAAAAAGGAATTGATTGGACAAAAATTATTTCTCGTCAGATTAGGCCTGATGAAGCTTATTTTGACCCTACAACGAAAACTTTTTCTATTTATGAAAAAAAATTTCAAAAAACGGAAGGCTCGGTGGATGAGAAGCCACAAACTTGTGCTTTCAAGATTTTTGAATTTAGGAAAATTGGAGAAGCTATTGGCGCGGAAAAAGTGAGTTATACTTATGTGTTCAATGAATGGTTTAAAAATCCAAAATATAAAGATATGTTAGATTATATCAAATCAGTAGAAGGGTGCGATTATTTTTTTACGGAAGGTGAATAATTATGGCTTTGAATAAAGGTTATCTGCAAGCAAAAACTGATAAAGAAAGTGATGAAACTTATACCCCATCCTACGCAGTAAAACCTATTTTGAAGTATATTTCTAAAAATAGCATTGTATGGTGTCCTTTTGATACAGAAGAAAGTGAGTATGTAAAATTGCTTCAAGAAAATGAGAATAAAGTTCTTTTTAGCCATATTGATGAAGGAAAGAATTTTTTCTTTTATGAGCCAGAAGAGTATGATTGCATTGTTTCAAACCCACCTTTTTCTCTAAAGGACGAAGTCCTAAAAAGATTGTATGAATTAGATAAACCTTATGCAATGCTTTTACCGATTCCATCTTTACAAGGTCAAAAGCGTTTTCCATATATCAAAGATTGTGAAGCTTTGATTTTTGATAAGCGAATAAATTATTATAAAAATTACAAGACGAAAGAAATTCAAAAAGGAGTAAGTTTTGGCTCTTTTTATCTTTGCCGAAAAATGCTTCCTGAAAAACTTATTTTTGAAGAACTTATGCTTGACAAATAGGAAAGGACAATTATGAAATTACCTGATAAGATTATTTCATCAGCATATAAAGAATTTGGTTTATCTTCTAACAACCCTTGGGAAGGAACTCCTTTCGAAAAATATTATCAGACAGGAGCCAAGCAAAAAGGTGCGTTAGGAGAACTTATTGTCGCTTCATTTCTTGAAAGTGAAGGGATGATTGTAGACAAGTCTAAAAATCAAGGCCATGATAGAATTGTCAACAATTATAAGACCGAGATAAAATTTTCTTGCGCGTCTAAAAGAAATCAAGATTTCCTCTTTACTTTTAATCATATTAGTTTTTGCAAAGATTGGGAAAGAATTATTTTCTGTGGGATTAACGGAAACTTGGAAGCTAAAATTGTTTGGTTTTCAAAAGAAAATATGAAGGAGCTTCTTGATGAAAGTATTCTAAAACATCAGCAAGCTGGGCAAGAAAATAACCTTGATGATTACTGTATTATGGGGACTAATTCAAAGAAACTTCTTTTTCATCCATTAGCAAAGGAGATGAGCTCATTTTGATTGATATTTATAATTTTCTAAATAAACCAAATACTTTGCGCGCACTATCAGATGAAACTTTTTTAGAAGTTCTTCCCGAGTTAGCGAGACAACTTGCTTTGGTAGATTACCATTATTCGTATACAGAAGAAGAACTAAAAAAAGACTGGAAGAAACTTCTTTCTTATAAAAATTCTTCTTTTTCTACTGCTTCACAAGTTAGGGCAGGAATGAAATTGTGCGAGCATTTCTTTCCTAATTTTTTTGACATTGTAAATCCGCAAGGAGTTGGTTTCAAAAACTTTTGGAACGAAAAAGATTTACAGAAGGTTTTAGCTTGGAATAGAAAGTCGCATTCAACTCCATACATCAGCGAACTACGAAGAGGAATTAGTTTTTGTTTTGGGCTAACTAAAAACACAATGTTTCGTCCTCATCTTGCTAAAATGATTTGTGATTATTATAAACCTACTATTGTTCTTGACCCTTGCGCGGGTTGGGGAGG
>OIZT01000017.1_pt1 | contig 154498 bp, 142 predicted proteins | sample 1588611 | NCBI WGS metagenome assembly OIZT01 (sample SAMN03283278) | human gut metagenome | biome: human-associated habitat; material: feces | host: Homo sapiens | place: Peru | collected 2012
GCGGCCGAAATATTATTTAGATGTACCAAATCCAACCGAAGAGAACGATGATAATAACCCATTGAACACCGGAATATTTGACGTTAACATTGCAGGAATCGGAATACGTGTTTCCATATGAATCGGTAACGGTGCAAGTAACTTTTGCACTGCCCTTTTTAAGTCCGTGTATGTTTCCGTCATTATCAACGCTGACAACAGAGCTGTTTGAGCTTTCCCATTTTACAGAATATTTCGCATTGCGATCCTTGTCGATTGTGGGTATAATTTTTGCAGTACCTTTGTAATCAACGGAAATGCTGTCTTGAAGAGTTACTCCGTAAACCTGTGCTTTATCCGTGGAATTTTTCTGCCATACTGCGTAAAGGATTGCACTGCCGAGAATAGTATACGATTTTCCACACTCATATTCTGCCGAAGTTGCCGATTTGTTTGTCGACCAGCCGAGACAGGTGTAGCCGCTTCTTATCGGTGTCGGAAGCGTTACCGTTTTGCCCATTTCAAATGTTGCGCTTGACGGCGAGACGCTTCCGCCATTGGCATTATAGGTGAGAGTACACATTGTCGGAGCGTTTTTCTTCCAAACAGCGTAAAGAGTTATATTTTGAGTCGGTTTATATGATGTGCCACACGAATAACTTGCAGTTGTAGCCGAACTGCTTGCTGACCAGCCGAGACAGGTGTAACCGGTTTTTGTCGGTGTCGGCAGCGTTACCGAGCCGCCTGCCGTTACTTTTGCACTTGACGGAGAAACACTTCCGCCGTTGGCATTATAGGTGACTGTGTAGGTCGTTGGAGCGGACTTTTGACCGAGGAGAATTGTATATTCATTACCGGTTGCGTATTCATAACCGTTTGTTATTTTAACAAAGTATGTATTATTTTTGACCGCTGAAATTGTGTATAAAAGATCGGATTCAACGCTATTATTAATGTTTATTTCTTTATTTGCAATTTCCTTGTATTCATTGTTTTGATAACTGTATACAGTTATTCTCCAATAACCGTTTTGATCTTTATATTTATGTCTAAAAGTAATAGGGATATTTCCGGATGTCGTAGCTGTAAATTTGTAGAAATCCTGATCGTTATCGCTGTTCATTGTTCCTGCGTATTCATTGTTAAGAGCAATTACATTTGCGGCTTGATATGAATCGTTGAGTTCTTTTTCAGCATATTCTGTGGGAATAAATTTTGCAGATAACATGTACTCAATACCGGCTGCGCTTTGATAACCGTTGCTTATTTTAATATAGTAAATGCCATTCGGTGTAGTACCCACAAATGGGAAATTATACGTGCCCGAGTCATGAGCATAAACGCTTTGACTACAGAGTTCGGTATACTTATTATTTGACAAAAGGTATAAAGTTACATTCCAATAAGAATCAGTATCAATATAATCATGATCAAAGGAGATGTAGAGTTTTCCGCTTGAGGATGTTGTGATTTTATAAAAGTCTTGATCACCGTAGTTGCTTGTTGTTCCGGTGAAGGTTTGGTCAATAGTAAGTGTGTTAGCGGTTTGGTAAGAGTCATTCGATTCTCTTTCAGCATAATCGGTGGATATAAATTTCGACGAAATAGAATATTCGATTCCCGATGCATTTTCAAAGCTGTTACATACTTTAATATAGTATGTTTTGCCTGAAACAGCTCCGATAAATGGAAAGTCAAAAGTGCCGGATTCATTAGCATAAATTTCTTTGCTACTTAATTTAGTATACTTGTAATCAGAATAGAGATATAATTCTACAGTCCAACAAGCATATTTATCGACATAATCGTGATCAAAAGAGATATACAGTTTTCCCGTCGATGAAGTTGAGATTTTATAAAAATCTTGATCCTCATAATGGTTGGATGTTCCAGAGTGTTTTTGACCTATGGTAAGTGTGTTGGCGGTTTGGTAAGAATCATTTAATTCTTTTTCCGCATAGTCTGTGGGTACAAATTTTGACGAAATACGATATTCGAGTTTAGATGTATCTCCAAAATTGTTATAAACTTTGATATAGTATGTTCCGTCGGAAACTGCACCAATAAACGGAAAAGTAAAATTACCGGATTCATTTGCATAAAATTCCTTGCGACTTAATTCGGTGTACTTGCTGTCAGAATAAAGATATAGTTCTACAGTCCAACAATCATAACTATCCATATAATCATGATTAAAAGAAACATATAACTTTCCTGTTGATGTGGTCGTTATTTTATAGTAATCCTCATCAGAACTGCTGATAGTTTTTCCTTTAATTATATTCCCAATGGCTAATGTGTTTGCTTTTGCATAACTGTTATTGTCTTCGCTTTCGTTTACGGTTGCTGCGCTCGCCATCATCGGAACAGATGAAATCAGCAAGAGCATTACTAATAAAATTGACACAAATTTTTTCATTACTAAAATTTCCTCCTTAAAATGTTTTGATTGACCTGATGCGAGAATAAAAAATTCACCTCTTCCCTAATGATTAATATAAAAACTTTCCCTCTTTGAGAGAACAGAAAAGTAAATTTATATCTTTTCATGTTCCAAAAAATAATTATTATCTGCATTACAGATAATAATTGATATCTGTTTAAAAGATATTACATAATATTGCTTGGGGTGGCATTATGATTTACGAGAACATACGTAATTTGAGAGAGGACAGAGACCTCAGGCAAAAAGACCTTGCCGCAATGCTGAATGTTTCGCAAAACACATATTCACAATATGAAACGGGCGTAATTGAGCTGACCGCTTCAACGCTCATTAAGCTTGCCGATTTCTACGACGTGAGTGTGGACTATCTTCTCGGCCGCAAGCAAGCCGAAATATAAGCATTTTCTTAAAATGATATTACAATATTAACATTAAAGGTTTACTTTGTCAACACATTCTACCTTGTTTTTGGAATTAAATAGTTATGGTAAAATAAACATAACAGGTTGGGTGATGATATGGACGATTACAAGCAGGGAATGGGACAAAGAATTAAAAAACAGCGCAAGGCGGTCAAGCTTACTCAGGAAAAAATTGCCGAGGAGCTGAATATCTCCGTCAAGCATTTCAGCGAGGTCGAGCGGGGAATCGCAGGGCTTTCCGTTGAAAATCTGATTAAGCTCAGCGACATTCTCGGTGTAAGCATAGATTATATGGTAAAGGGCGAAGCCGATTGCAATCGTTGGTATTCGGTAATAAATGCCCTCGACAATGTTCCGCCCGAAAAAGAAATGCTGATAAGAAACCTTTTGACTACTGGAATTGAACTTGCAAAATAGTCCGCAGACGCAGAAATAAGTTGTGTTTGCGGATTTTCTTTTTCAATTTGCATAATATTTAACTATATAGGCATATTATAGTCTATACAGTTTATTTTATATTAGCACAACTGCCTATATAATTCAAGTATAAATTAATGAAATGGGCGATTTTGTGGATTATTATGCAATAGGACAGAGAATAAGAAAATATCGCAGGGCATTGAACTTATCGCAAGAGGCCTTGGCGGAGAAAATTAACATTTCAACAACCCATATGAGTCATATCGAAACAGGCAACACAAAAATGAGCCTGCCTGTGCTTGCCGCTATTGCCGTTGCGCTTAATGTAAGCACCGACAGCATTCTTTTTGAGGAAAAGCGAGAGAGCAAAACGACCGCAACCGGTGAAATTGACTGTGAGCTTGGAGATTGCACTCTGACGGAGCTGAAAATTATTAAGGATATGGTCTGCTCAACCAAATCGGCACTGAGAAAACATCTTTAATTTTTAAAAAATCCGCATTTTGCCACTTGACAATAAAAATAAAACGTTATAAAATGTAGACAATATTAAAAAGCGTTGATGCAGAAGGCTGCTTCGTTGGAATATCCTCAGAGAGATGTGCATTTGGTGCGAGCACATCGGTATTTTGAATCGGCTACCACTGCGGAGTGCGTTCCGAAATAAGGTTCGCCGTTCGCCGCGTTAAGGCATTCGAGTGGCAGTCCTTGACTGCAATACGGGTGGAACCGTGGAGCTATGCTTCATCCCTGTTTTGGGATGGAGCTTTTTTGTTTTAGTTGCAGATTGTGTCGTTCGGATGGGGTGGCTCGAAGCTAATTAACTTTAAATCCCCGCCACCGCAAGCGATTCCCTCCACTTGCTTCAAGGGGAGGCTGAAAAAGATTGGAAATTGATAAACTAAATGACATTACTTCAAGGGAAAGCGTTGTAACTTTCTTCGCAACAAATGTTAAACACTTGAAAAACATATTAAAAATGTATCATAAACCCTAAAACATGAAAGGAATGATTATAAAATGGCAAACGTAACATTGAAAGGCGGCGTCGTTAAGGAGTACGAAAACGGCACAACCGCTATGGACATTGCTAAGAGCATTGGCATGGGTCTTTACAAGGCTGTTTGTATCTGCAAGATCAACGGCGAGTATCAGGATCTCAGAACCCCGATCACGGGCGACTGCGAGCTTGAGTTCCTCACCTTTGAGGACGATGAGGAGGCAAAAAGAACCTTCCGTCATACAGCTTCGCATATCCTTGCTCAGGCAGTTAAAAGACTTTATCCCGAAGCAAAGCTCGCTATCGGTCCGTCAATCGCAAACGGCTTCTACTATGACTTTGACGTCGAAAAGCCGTTCCTTCCCGAGGATCTCGAAAAGATTGAAGCCGAGATGAAGAAAATCGTCAAGGAGAAGCTTCCGCTTGAAAGATTTGAGATGACTCCGGACGAGGCTATCAAATATTATGAGGATAAGGGCGAAATCTACAAGGTTGAGCTTGTTAAGGAGCACGCCGACAAGGGCGAGAACATCAGCTTCTACAAGCAGGGCGAGTTCACAGAGCTTTGCGCAGGTCCGCATATTCCCGATACAGGCAGAATCAAGGCGTTCAAGCTGACCTCGGCAACGGGTGCTTACTGGCGTGGAAGCGAGAAGAACAAGATGCTCCAGCGTATCTATGCAACCGCTTTCACAAAGCAGGCTGACCTTGACGCTTACCTTGAGGCTATTGAGGAAGCAAAGAAGCGTGACCACAGAAAGCTCGGCAGAGAGCTTGGACTTTTCGCTCTCAGAGATGAAGCTCCGGGAATGCCGTTCTTCCTCCCGAAGGGCATGGTTCTTCGCAATACTCTTATCAATTACTGGCGTGACGTTCATAAGAAGTGGGGCTACTATGAGATTTCAACTCCGCAGATCATGCGCCGTTCGCTTTGGGAGACCTCGGGTCACTGGGATCATTACCATGACGATATGTACACAACGGTTATTGACGACGAAGATTTCGCAATCAAGCCGATGAACTGCCCCGGTAGTATCCTTGTTTATGAGCTTGAGCCGCATTCATATAAGGAAATGCCGCTCCGCTACGGCGAGCTTGGCAAGGTTCACAGAAACGAGCTTTCGGGCGCACTCCATGGACTTTTCCGTGTTCGCTGCTTCACTCAGGACGACGCTCATATTCTCCTCGCTCCCGAGCAGATTCGTGACGAGGTTGTCAGAATCGCACAGCTCTTTGACGAGGTTTACACCCTTTTCGGTCTTCCGTATGAAATCGAGCTTTCAACAATGCCCGAGGATCATATCGGTTCGGAAGAGGACTGGGAGATTGCAACAAAGGCACTCGCAGACGCAATTACAAGCGTCGGCAAGACTTATACAATCAACGAGGGCGACGGTGCTTTCTACGGCCCGAAGCTTGACTTCCACATCAAGGACAGCCTCGGAAGAACATGGCAGTGCGGTACTATTCAGCTTGACTATCAGCTCCCGGACAGATTCAATCTTGAATACACAGGCTCAGACGGAGAGAAGCATACTCCCGTCATGATCCACCGTGTTGTATTCGGTTCAATCGAGCGTTTTATCGGTGTTATCACTGAGCATTTTGCAGGTGCATTCCCGATTTGGCTTGCTCCGGTTCAGGTTAAGCTTCTCCCAATCGCTGACCGTCATCATGATTATGCGTTTGAAATTGCAAAGAAGCTCGAAGCCAAAGGCATTCGCTGCGAAGTTGATACAAGAAGCGAAAAGACAGGCTACAAGATTCGTGAAGCTCAGCTTCAGAAGATTCCGTATATGCTCCTCATGGGTGATAAGGATATTGAGGGCAACTGCGTTTCGGTTCGTAAACGTGGCGAGGGAGATATCGGTGCAATGGGCGTTGACGAATTCGTTGAAATGGCTGCAAAGCAGATTGAATCCAAGGAGATTTTCTGATTATGTCCATAGAAAAAGGCAAGGCGTACCTCAGCCGATTCGGCATTGAGGACAGAGTGAGAGAGTTTGACGTATCAAGTGCAACGGTTGAACTTGCAGCTCAGGCGCTCGGCGTTAATGGTCAGCGAATTGCAAAAAGTCTCTCGTTCAAGGTCGGCGACGAAGCGATACTTGTTATTGCTGCCGGCGACGCCAAGATTGATAACAAAAAATATAAAGCAACCTTTTTGACAAAGGCCAAAATGCTTACACCCGATGAAGTTGAAAGCATGATAGGCCACAAAATCGGCGGTGTTTGCCCGTTCGGAATTAACGAGGGCGTTAAAACGTATCTTGATGAATCTCTGAAAAGATTTGATACGGTTTTTCCTGCCGTCGGAAGTTCAAACAGTGCAGTTGAGCTTACCCCTAACGAGCTTGAAGAATATGCTCAGGGCTTCAGCGGCTGGGTCGATGTTTGCAAGGTTGTTGAAGAATAATTAGGTAGATGTTTTGAGGATTTTTCTTTGAAAAAATATTGTTTCAGGAATAAACCTATTAGCCTCCCCTTATGGTAAGGGGAGGGGGACCGCTTGCGGTGGAAGGGATAAGCATTGATGTGTCAGGAATAGGTCTTTATCCCCTCCGTCGCTCATGCGACACCTCCCCTTGATTCAACCAAGGGGAGGCTCAGGAAAATTGAGTTTACAGAATTGTTTATAAAATATACTCACAAGGCAGGTGCTAAATATGAAATATGTTGTTGTATTATATGACGGAATGGCGGATTATCCCATCCCCGCTCTCGATGGCAAAACACCGATGATGGTTGCAAACAAGCCGAATTTTGACCGTCTCGCTCAGCGTGGCGAGGTCGGACTTGTCAGAACGGTTGCCGAGGGTCTCAAGCCGGGCAGCGACGTTGCAAACCTCAGCGTTATGGGATATGATCCGAAAAAATATTACACGGGACGTTCTCCTCTTGAGGCTGTCAGCATCGGCGTTAAAATGGCGGATGACGATATTGCACTCAGATGCAATGTTGTAACGCTTTCCGACGAGCCGAATTATGAAGATAAGACGATGGTTGACTACTCGGCAGGCGATATTTCGAGTGCCGAAGCAGCCGAGATTATCAAAACGGTTCAAGAGCATTTCGGCGGCGGTGAATTTGATTTTTACCACGGCGTAAGCTATCGTCACTGCCTCATTCATCACGGCGGTACGGTCGATCTCGGCAATATGACTCCGCCGCATGATATTTCCGACAGAGTTGTCGGTCCGTATCTTTCAACATCGGAGAATGCAAAGCCGCTTGTTGCAATGATGAAAGAAAGCTATGATTTGCTCAAGGATCATCCCGTTAACAAAAAAAGAATTGCCGAGGGCAAGCGTCCGGCTAATTCGATATGGCTTTGGGGCGAAGGTAAAAAACCGATTCTCCCGAAGTTTGAGGATCTTTATCATAAGAAAGGCACGGTTATTTCCGCCGTTGACCTTCTTAAAGGTATAGGAATTTCGGCGGGCATGAATACGCCCGAGGTTGAGGGTGCAACCGGCTACATTGACACGAATTTTGAGGGAAAAGCAAACGCTGCCGTTGAGGAGCTCAAAAACGGAGTTGATTTTGCTTATGTTCATTTTGAAGCTCCCGACGAGTGCGGTCACAGAGGCGAGCCGGAGAACAAGGTTAAGTCGATTGAAATGATTGACTCCCGTGTTCTTCCGATTATTATAAAAGGCCTCGAGGAAATCGGCGAGGATTACAAGATTATGATTCTTCCCGACCACCCGACTCCGATCGTTACCAAAACTCATGCAAGCGACCCTGTTCCCTACATGATCTATCATAAATCCGAGGAGAAGGAAAGCGGCGTTGAGTCAATTAACGAGGAATCAGCTAAAGCAACAGGCAACTATATTGATTTCGGCCCCGATTTGATGAAGAAATTTATAGTATAAAGACGGATTTTGCAGTTTTTCACTTGTTAATGAAAATTTATTTCAAAAAGGTCTTGATTTTTTCGCATAAATCTGTTAGTATATGAAATGTTGTTTAGTATTCGTAATTAAAGGAGGTGCCGACAAATGGCAAAATGCGAATTCTGCGGTAAAGATGTTGCTTTCGGTATCAAGGTTTCCCACTCACACAGACGTTCAAACAGAACATGGAAGCCGAACGTTAAGCGTGTTAAGGCAATCGTTAACGGTTCTCCGCGCAAGGTATATGCTTGCACACGTTGCTTGCGTTCAGGTAAGGTTACACGTGCCGTTTAATGGTAAGATGATGATTCAGAGACTGTCCAAGTGACAGTCTCTTTGTCTTATAGGAGATTTTATGAATTTTAAAGATGTTTTTCGTCAAAAGCTTTTCAAAGCCTATATTGATTGAATCAGACGATAACACGGATGTCGAATTCTCATATCCTGCGGCGATAACGGACGGAAAATATATTTATATTACATACATCCATTACCGCAAGACGGTTATGTTTGTCAAGTTTGAAATAATTCCCGATTAACGAGGTGAGTTTATGAATAGTATTAAGAAAAAAATTGTTCTGCTCAGAAGAAAAATACTTTTCTTTTGGCTTTGGCCCATGGCGTTCAATTTGTTCTCAAAAAAACCGATAAACGAAAAACTTATACTTTTTGCATACAATCAGAATTACGATAATCTTCCGGACAATATGGCAGGAATTTTTGATTTTCTCAAAGAGAGAGGTTATGACTGCCGCATAATGCATTCACCGAAGAACCCGTTGAAAAGATTTTTATTCGGTATTACTTTTCAAAAGTATTATGCCCGGTGCAAGTGCGTTTTTTTGACCGATAATTTTGACCCTCTCTATGCCCATCAGCCACGAAAGGGTACAAAGGTTATTCAGCTTTGGCATGCATGCGGAGCTTTCAAAAAGTGGGGTTATTCAACTCTTGACCTTGCTTGGGGCGGAAGCCGTGAGGATATGCTCAGATTTCCGATGCACAATACATATACACATGTTTTCGTCTCGTCCGAGGCGGTTATTCCGTGCTATGCAGAGGCTTTCCGCTGCTCCGAGCGTAGAATTATGGCTTATGGTACGCCGAGAACCGATGTTTATTTCGATAAGAATTTTGTCTCTTCTCAGCGTGAGGAAATGCTGAAAATCTTCCCTGAGATCGGTGACAGAAAAATTATTCTCTATGCACCGACGTTCAGAGGAAATTCGCCGACCGCAGCTTATAACGAAAATCCGCTTGATTATGAAAAGCTTAAAGCGGCTCTCGGCGATGAGTATGCACTCGTTATGAAGCTGCACCCGTTTACGGCGAAGAAATTCGGCTTAACCGAAGATGAAAAAGAGAAGTACGGTGACTTTATTTTCGACGGCTCAAATAGCCTGAAAATCGAAACTGCACTTTGTGCCGCAGATATTCTGATTGCCGATTATTCGTCGCTGATATTTGAGTATGCTTTGCTCAACAAGCCGATGCTTTTCTATGCGTATGACCTTGAAGAGTATGAGCACGACAGAAGCTTTTATTTTGATTACAAGAGCTTTGTTCCGGGCAAGATTGTTATAAATAACGATGAAATAATCAAGGCAATACAGGATAAGGATTTTCGTGCCGACAGAATCCCCGCATTCAGGGAAAAGTTCATGGGAGCATGCGACGGCGAGTGTGTAAAGCGTATCGCCGAATGTGCCGTGATGTAAAAAACAACTCAGTCCATTCATGGGAAACGGACTGAGTTTTTCTATCAAAAAATAAATAAGAAAAAGTTTATTTTTGTATGTGTTAAAATGATATGACCCAATAAAAAAGAGAAGTAACTTCAAAATATCGTATAATGTGATTCACTACAAAAGCATAACCAAAGAAAGAAGTACTTCTCATGAACATAATAACACAAGAAGCAAGAAAAAAAGCAAGCAAAATTTACAACGCAGACGATTTTTCCGTATAATTCAGAAATAAATATTGACATTAAGTGCGGGCGGTGCTACAATAAGGGCGTCAGTTAGCAGAAGCTAACCAGCACTGAATTGTAAACCCGTTTAATATAATTCAGGGAAACATGCAGATGGCCTTCGGGTCATCTGTTAAATAAAAATTCTCAGTTAGCATAAGCTAACGGAATGTGAGGGATTTATGGCTATTGTTGAATTCAAAAACGTCAGCCGTGTTTATCAAAGCGGTGACCATCAGCTTAAGGCATTGGATAACGTCAGCATGAAGCTTGACGAGGGCAAATTTGTCGTTGTTCTCGGTCCGAGCGGTGCAGGAAAGAGCACATTGCTCAACCTTTTGGGCGGTCTTGACAGCCCGACGGACGGTAAAATCTTCGTTGAGGGCAAGGATATCTCCACCCTTTCGGACAATGAGCTTGCCGAATACAGAGCGGAAAAAGTCGGCTTCGTTTTCCAGTTCTACAACCTTGTTCCGACGCTGACAGTTCACGAAAATGTTGCGCTTGTCAAAGAGATTGCACCGGACGCTCTCTCGGCAACAAAGATGATTGAAGAGGTCGGCCTTTCCGACCATTTGAAGAACTTTCCGTCCGAGCTTTCCGGCGGTGAACAGCAGAGGGTTTCCATCGCCCGTGCACTTGCTAAGAACCCGAAAATTCTTCTTTGCGACGAGCCGACGGGTGCGCTCGACTCCGAAACAGGTGTTATGGTGCTCAAGCTTCTTCTTAAAATGGCTCGTGACTATGGCAAAACAATCGTAATCGTTACCCATAATCAAAACATTGCCAAAATGGCAGACGTGGTTGTTCGAGTTAAAAACGGAAAGATTGTTTCGCAGGAGGAACAGAAAAATCCCGCCTCTGCCGACAGCATCGACTGGTAAAGGGGTGGCGATATGTTATTCAAAAAGCTTTGGAGGACAATGGGTCTTTACCGTGCTCAATTCATTTCGATGATTATAATGATTGCCATAGGCACGGGAATATTTGTCGGCTTCAACATGGAATGGTACAGCATTGAAGGCAACACCTCGTCATTTTTTGATGAAACCGGCTATGCCGATTATCGCATCATCTCCGAAAAAGGCTATTCGGCCGACGACCTGAAAAAGATATCCGACATTGACGGAGTTGACAACGCCGGCCGATATGTCAGCGTTGCCGCCGATGTTAAGAATCAAGAAGACGACTCCGTTGCACTCACGGTCACAACAAACGAAAAGGTCTCGGGAATGCTTGTTATGGACGGCGATAAATACGACGCCAAAAGCACCGACGGCGTGTGGCTTTCCGACAAATACGCCGACGCAAATGATTTCAAGGTCGGCGACAGCATAACTCTCGCTTACAAAGGCATTGAGATGAAGGGCGTGATAAAAGGTCTTATCAAATCAGGAGAACAGCTTATCTGCGTTCGTGATTCAAGCCAGCTCATGCCTGATTACAACACATTCGGATTTGCCTATGTCTCCCCTGTTATGTATGAAAAGGCAATCGGCAGGGACTATTATCCGCAGATTAATGTTGTTTCGTCAATGTCCAAAAAGGACTTTACGGAGAAAGCGGATGACGCACTCGGCAACACAGCGCTTATTCTCACAAAGGACGAATCCGCTTCATATTCAAATGCTCACGGAGAGGTTGAAGAGGGTCAGACGATGGGCTCGATTTTGCCGACGCTGTTCCTGCTCATTGCCGTTTTGACAATGGTCACAACCATGCATCGTCTGACGGCAAAGGAAAAGACGCAAATCGGTACGCTCAAAGCTCTCGGCTTTAAGAACAAGCAAATTCTCAGGCACTACACATCCTATGCATTCATGATAGGAATCATCGGTTCGGCAATCGGTGTCGGTATCGGATTCTTCATTGCATGGTACATTATGAATCCCAACGGAATGATGGGTACATACTTTGATATGCCTGAATGGAAGCTCTATGTTCCGAATTTCTGTTACTACATTCTTGCGGCAATAATCGCAGTCCTCACCCTCATCGGTTTTCTCTCTGTCAGGAAGATGCTCACCGGTACAGCGGCCGATGCACTCAGACCTTATTCGCCGAAGAAGATGAAACCGATGCTTATTGAAAGGACAAAGCTTTTCCATAAGCTTTCGTTCGGAACACGTTGGAATCTTCGTGACATTGTGCGTCACAAATCACGCACGGCGATGAGCCTTATCGGAATTGTCGGCTGTACGCTGCTTATCATGGCATCGTTCGGCATGAGAGACACAATGAACGCTTTTCTTGATACCTACTACGACGGTGCAATGAAATATTCTTCAAGAATTTATTTCACGGAAAACGCAACGGACAAACAAAAAGACAGGCTCACGGAGAAATACTCCGCTGACCTTAGCGCATCCGTCAGCGTTCAGGCAGAGGATAAAACAATTTCAGTCGATGTTTACAGAATCGAACACGACCTGATTGCCTTCCCCGGCGATGACACGGATTATATAAAACTTCCCTGCGACGGTGCATTTATCTGCGAAAGACTTGCGGATGAGTTCAATGTTAAAGAGGGCGACAAGCTGACATTCAGTCCATTCGGCACAGACAAGGAATACACTGTAAAAATCAGCAAGATAATGCGAAGCGTTTCCGAAAGTATTGCAATAAGCTCTGATTACGCAAAAGAAATCAAGCTTCCGTTCGCCTTCGATTCTGCCTACACAAAAACGCAAAAATCGGATATATCAACCGATTCAAGTATCAAAAGCATCCAATCGAAGCAGATGATAATAGATTCATTTGAAACCTTTATCGATATTTTCAACACGATGATTGTTATTCTCGTCCTCGGTGCTCTTGTTCTCGGAATTGTTGTTCTTTACAACCTCGGCGTTATGAGCTACACGGAGCGATACCGTGAAATGGCTACACTTAAGGTTGTCGGATTTAAAGATAAAAAAATCGGGCAGCTGCTTATCGGACAAAACCTGTGGCTCTCTCTTGTCGGCGTTATTCTCGGAATTCCGGCAGGAATAGGCGCACTCGATTATCTGTTGAAGGCTCTTGCCGGCGAATATGAAATGAAAATGCAAATCAGCGTATTCTCGGTTGTAATCAGCATTGCTCTGACAGTCGGAATGTCGCTTCTCGTCAGTCTCATGGTTTCTCGCAAGAACAAGCAGATTGACATGGTCGAAGCTCTTAAGGGCACAGAATGATGAACGAGTTTAAAGAAATTATACTTGCCGCGGCAGTAACGGGCATAACTTTTGCTTGCACAACGAAAGTAAAAGCGTTATTATATAATATAGCAAACAGAAAGGATGATACGAATGTTGAAAATCACAATGGGAATTGACGGCATGATGTGCGGAATGTGTGAAAGCCATATCAACGATGCTATTCGCCGTGAATTCAAGGTAAAAAAGGTTACTTCCTCCCACACAAAGAAGCAAACGGTCATCTTAACGGAAAAGCCGCTTGATGAAGGTAAGCTTCGCAAGGTAATTGACGATACCGGCTACAAGGTCACGTCGATTGAAACATCGGAGGAAGAGAAAAAAAGCGGAATTTTAGGCCTTTTCAAAAAATAATGCAGATATCAGCTTTAAAAGTCGCCATGGAATCATTTTCCACGGCGGCTTTTTTCATAAAAATCCGAATTCTTAAGATTTGATTAAGATTTGGCTAAAAACATTGTGTTTTGTTTCCTTTTATTCTATAATTTACGCAGAATAGGAGAGGAGTACCCGAAATATGATTAACATTATTGCTTGCGATGACGACAAGGACATTGTTCGTGCATTAAAAATTTATCTTTCCTCCGAGGGTTTCAATGTTTTGGAAGCCTATAACGGCAGACAGGTTTTGGAGCTTTTGGCCGATAACGACGTTCAGCTTGTTCTTATGGACGTTATGATGCCGCAGATGGACGGCATTGAAGCAACGACTGAAATAAGAAAAAAATACAATGTTCCCGTTATCCTTATAACGGCAAAAAGTGAGGACTACGACAAAATACTCGGTCTTGATGTCGGAGCCGACGACTACATAACCAAGCCGTTCAACCCCGTTGAGGTTGTTGCAAGAACCAAATCTCAGCTCAGACGCTATCTTAAGCTTGGCAAAGCTCCCGTCGGTCAATATCTTCGCAACGGAGGCATTCTGATTGACGACGTTTCCAAAAAGGTTCTTGTTGACGGCGATGAGGTTAACTTCACTCCGACCGAATACTCCATTCTCAAGCTGTTTATGGAAAACCTTGACAGTGTTTTTTCACCGAAAGAGATTTACAAAAACGTATGGAACGACAGCGCATTCGGCGGAGAAAACACCGTTATCGTTCATATACGTCACATAAGAGAGAAAATAGAAATTGATCCTGCCAATCCTCATTATATCGTTGCCGTTTACGGGCACGGGTATAAAATGCAAAGGAGAGATCGCTGATGAAAATAAAGCTGAAAACCCTGTCGGATAAAATAACGGCGGTGGTTCTTTACCTCATTTGCATGACAATAGTCATTGCCATGTTTCTTGAGGTCAGCTACATGGCGGATTACGGATTCTACGATAAAGTCGGCGCCACTCAGGATACATTTTACACGCTGATGGAAGAAAAGGTCGATAAGGAATACTCTGACATTGAGAAATTCGTACTGATAACCTTTGAAAAAGAGGCCGAAAACAAGCTGAAAGAAAGCAATATTGATAATAGCACAGCGGCGAATTACACCGAAAACCCGCTTCACAGCAATAAAGGGGCAGAAAGTGAAAAGGACACCATCACATATAAAACCCTTTGTGATAAATATCAGAACCACAATAAAACAAATCTGATTATTGTTGCAACCTCAAACAATAAAATGTATACCCTCGGCGAGCCTGCGGCCAGTCTCAATGAGGAAACTTGCTTTGAAACAACAAGAACAACAAGCTTTTATGATGTAACGATCAAGGGAATGCGTCCTGTTACCATACAAATCAAGATAAAAAAAGACCTTTCCGCCGACGACACCTTCCGGCTAACGGCTCGGCTTATCAAAACAGCCAACAACCTCAAATATTTTATCGTTGTTGTAATGTTCATTGCCCTTGTTACCGGTATGGCAATCGTCGCCGTGCTCATGGTCAACATCAACTACACTCCCGGTCATATGCGGTTCATCGACAAAATTCCGTTCGATTTATTCTCAATTCTGACCGTCGCAATGAACGGATTTGTAATTTCCATGATCGTGCTAATGTCCGCCGACAAAACCAGAGAGGAAGATATCGTTCTGTGGAATGCAGCGTGTGCGATTCTTGCTTTTGTTGTGTTCTGCATAATGCTCATTTATTTCCTCTCTCTTGCCGTCAGAATCAAGGCGGGACATATTTTCAGAAACACTCTTATTTATAAAGCTATCGAACGAATACGCAGGAGAAAAGGCGGCAGTAAAGAAAGCGGCTATTTCAAAATGCCTTTTGTCGGCAAGCTGATTATCACCGTCGGTTCTGTTTTAGCTCTGGATCTCGGTCTCATAATCTTCAACTATTTCCGCTTCAAGTCCAAAGGTCTTTCCTATAACTTCCCCGTATTTGCGCTTATTCAGGTCACTATGGCATTCATCGTCGGAACATTGCTCTTCGTTATTGCAATCAACTTTAACCGGCTGCGTGAAAGCGGCAACAGACTTGCCAACGGAGATTATGGCGAAAACCTTGACTCAAAGGTTATGTTCGGCGATTTTAAGGCAATTAACGATAACTTTATTACTCTCAAGGACGACGTTATAAATGCACTTGAAGAAAAGAACAAAAACGAAAAAATGAGAAGTGAGCTTATAGCAAATATTTCCCATGATATTAAAACTCCGTTGACCTCAATAATCAATTATACGGACATTATTAGTTCCGGAAAATGCAGCGAAGCCGAGCTGAATGAATACTATGAAATCATCAATAAGCAGTCAAAGCGTCTGACAAATCTTTTGCAGAATCTTATTGATGTGTCGCAAATCACAACAGGTTCGGTCAAGATAAATCTTGACAGTCTTAATCTCGGAATATTTATTTCACAGATACTTGATGATTTCGGCTCCAAGCTTGAAGAGAAGAACCTCACTTTTGAAGACCACATACCGCAGGAGGATATCTATATAACCGCCGACGGTCAAAAGCTTTGGCGTATCTTTGAAAATCTTCTGAGCAACATTTCAAAATACGCTATGCCGAATACAAGAGTTTACCTTAACGTTATGGAAATTGAGGATAGCAAAGTAAAGATTGAGCTGAAAAACATCTCCGAAAAGAAAATCGAATCAACCCCCGAGGAACTTTTGGAGCGTTTTGCCCGTGGTGATTCGGCAAGAAACACCGACGGCAACGGGCTCGGGCTTTCGATTATCCAGAGCTTGACCGAGCTTCAGGGCGGCAAATTTGAGATTGCCGTTGACGGCGACCTGTTCAAGGCGATACTCATCTTCGACAAAGCAGAAATTGACGCTGAATAAAATTTCACCGACAAATCATCACGGTTTGTCGGTGCTTTTTGTTGACAGGCTCAGATTAAAAGATTATTATATATTTAATAATTTTTTCGGAGGTCAGCTATGGCAACGGGTTTACCTAATTCACATAAACACATCAGAAACGGTCAATCCCCTCTCCGCTTCGGCGAGGACGGAAAATTCCGTATTCTTCACCTGACGGATATTCATGAGGTCGATCCCGAAATGGACGACGACGAGAATCGCTCAATTCCGATAAACAGATCCGCAGAAACGCTCAATGTTATCCGCCGCTGTGTGGAGATTGCGAAGCCGGACCTTGTTGTTTTCGGCGGCGACAACATAAGCGGCTATTGGCAGGAGTTTACTTATGACTACATGCGTAAAACGATAAAGAAAATTGTTGAGCCGATTGCAGAAAAGAATATTCCTCTTGCAATCGTTTTCGGCAATCATGACGCCGAAGCCGAACCGCACTGTCCCTGCCTTACAAAGGAAAATCAAATCAGCATTTATTGTGAATACGATAATTTCAGGGGCACTATGAATGATGAGGACGTTCACGGCTGTGGCAATTACAACCTGCCGATTCTTTCCTCAGACGGCAAGCGTGTCGCATGGAACATTTGGTGCATTGATTCAAACGACTATGTTCGTGATGATAATTATAAAGTCATGAAAGACGAGGGTTACGGATTTGTTCACGACGATCAAATAGCATGGTATGAGAAAAAAGCAGCCGAGCTTAAAGCGAAAAACGGCGGAAAAACCGTTCCGTCTCTGCTTTTCCAGCATATCCCCGTTTTTCAGGAATATAATAACTTAACCGAAGTCAGCGAGGGTACTCCGGGAGCAGTCGAACGCAACGGAAAATTCTATATAGCCGCTGACGGTGCTCTTCTCGACGGAGTGCTTCTTGAAGGCCCTTGTCCTCCCGATAAGGTTAAATCCCAATTTGAAAGCTGGCAGAAAACAGGCGATGTTGTTGCCGCATTTTTCGGCCACGACCATAAGAACACTTTCACAATGGATGTTGACGGAATTAAGCTTGTTCAGTCTCCCGGTGCAGGCTACCACACCTACGGCGACAAGCATGGCGGCAGAATGATTGTCATTGACGAGAACAACCCCGACACATACGAAAGTAAAGTGCTTTTCGTCGATCGCATAACCGACGGAGAGATATAATAATATAAAAATGACCCGAGAAGCATTAACGTTTCTCGGGTCGGATTTTATTTTCGGGTAGGCTTCACATTGATATTCGGGTCGATGTCGCCCTCGATTTTTCCGTTCTGTTCCTCAAATTGCTTGATGTTTTCACGAATAAGAACAAGAATATGACTGTTCACCGAACGTCCTTCGTAGTCAGCGACATAGCCTATCTTGCGAAGCATTTCCTCCTCAATTCTTATCGAAACACTCTTAACTGCCATAGCTTCACCTGCTTACACATCAATAACCGTGTATCTGTGCTTTGAACAGGGAAGAAGCTTTTCAAGGATATCCTTGGTTTTCAACTTCATGTAGCCCGTCGTAGTGCCGTCGGAGCAGCCGTACCATTCGTCCTCGCATACAACCTTGTCAAAAACAACCTGAACATCCTCGGCCTCAGGTCGAAGAACGCCGAAAATTGTTGTTGCGCCGACCCTTGTGCCGATTATTTCGTCAAGCTTTTCCGCCGAAGCAAACGACACTCTGGAAATTCCGAGAGCCGAGCTGAAATCCTTTGTCACAAACGGCTTGTCGCCCGCCGTAACAAAAAGATAAAAATTAGTTTTTTGTCGGTTACAGAGAAAAAGCGTCTTAACTGTTTTCATATCGAGAGCCTTGTCGATCTCGATGCAGTCCTCCATAGTAACAGCTTCGTCATTCTCAACACGGCTGAACGGAATATCGTTTTCATCAAGAAATTTATATGTCATCTTCTGCAAGGGAGTTTTATACTCCTTTGGCAGGTCGGTCATCGGTTTGCTTACATGTATCATTGAAATCACCTTTTCTTTTGTTATGTCGATTATTATATCACAATAATTGTTTTTTGCAAAGAAAAATCCGCCTGCTCGGGAAAAATCTCAAACAGGCGGATCGTTTTTATTTTCAATTCTGCTGATCGCTGTAATTATAAGCGTTAAACTGAGGGTCGGTATTTTCAACGCTGTACATAACTTCCGTTCTCCTGAGATTCTCATAGAATTGAGAATGAGCGGCAGCCATATAAGCATTTACCCAGAGTGTACCGATGCCGCAGCAGCATGCGCCGACAAAAAGCCAACCGATAAAGCTGAGGTCAAGCACAAAAAGCTCCCACTTGTGACCCTGCATCATGCGCTGACTTTCATCAATGCACTGCTTCCAGTCATAGTCGGGGTGATCGACCTTAACATACATAGCCATTGAATAGCTGTATGACTTAATGATACCCGGAATGATAAAAAGCAGGCTCCACAAAACGGTAAAAATCATCGTCATAAGTCCGATAAGGAACGTGTTCGAAAAATCATCTCTGAATCCGTTAAAGATATCACCGATATCCATTTTCTCGCCCGTTCTTGTCTGCTTGAGGAACATTGCCGCAACGCCAAAGGAAACCGGTCCCGCAAGCAAAAGCGATGCAACCTGTCCGATTCCGGGGATTGCATTAACGAGGTATGAAATAGCCGTTTGGATTACAACCACTACAACGGCAATAAGCCATGTGTTGCCGAAAATCTGATTTCCGAGCTGTGCTTTTGCCATTGCTTTCATCTGTTGTCTTGTCATATTCTTTCCTCCTTTTACGACATTATTCCTGTCGCTTACCCCTATTATATCATAAATATTTTACTAATCAATATCTACGAAAAATTTTACATATTATTCATTTTGTACGGCAAAATCAATCTTTGTTTTCGACGTCCTCTTTCTTCCTGTAAGCAATGTACTCATAGGTCGAATTTTCTTCCGCCCTTGCTTTCATTGCATTGTAGCATTGGTCTCTCAGCACCTTTTTTCTCTCCGGCACGGGGAGACTTTCATCGGGATAAAACGGCCCGTCAATAAATGTTACCGTTTTCGGAAAGCTGCCGATTTTTCTTTTCTGATAGCAGGTTGTCATCGCAAAAACAGGTGTGCCCGTATGAGCAGGGTAGCTGAAGGATGCGTCCGTAAACGGTCTTATTCCTGTATAGTACGGCCACATGTGCGCCTCCGGATAGATTGTAATAAGGTTTCTTTGGCGTATGCGTGTTTTAACGCATCTGACCATTTCCTTTTTCTGCTTAATCGTCGAACCGAGCGGAATTGCGCCGAGCATTTCAACTATATTATTAAGTCCAGGAACCGACATTGTATCGGGACCGACAACGATATATCCCCTGCGGAAATGTCTCAGCAAATTCGGCAGGAAAGCATCAAGAATAAAATTTGTGTGGTTAGCGTAAACATATGCGCCGGAAATGCCCACCTTTAAAATAGCCCTTCTATTTTTAAAACGGTGAAGCGGCACAATTTTAGTATAAAGCCACGCAAGCGGCTGACCTATGATTCTGTAAAGAATGAATGAGAAAAGACGCCACAACGGACCTCTGTGAATATAACGGTAGTTTTCACGCAGAGGCTTTATTTCAATGCCCATTTTTGCAAAATCGTCGGTCAATTCGTTTTCATAATATATTGTTTTTCGGGGTATATTCTTTTTATTTTCTTTCATAAATTGAATTCCCTTCTTAGATATTTTAAAAAAAGATATAATATAATCAACCATTTTAATTATATCATACCTTTATTTTGTGTCAATAATTCACATTTTGACGATTTGCTTACCTTGTCCAAAATTTTCTGTCCAGCGAGCGATATTGAATCGCTTCCGCAATGTGAGGCGCTTCGATTATCGCTGAATTGTCAAGGTCGGCAACCGTCCTTGCAACCCTAAGAATTTTATCGTATGCTCTGGCAGAAAGTCCGAGCCGGTCAAAGGCCACCTGAAGCATTTTCATTGCCGAATCGCTCGCCTTGCAGAATTCACGGGTCATTGCCGCATTCATCTGTGCATTGCAGTTTGCCGAAGTTCCGCTCAGACGGTTCTGCTGAATTTTTCTTGCCGCTTCAACTCTCTTTTTAATCTCCGATGACGGTTCTCCCCTGTGCTCATCGGCAAGCTTTTCAAAATCGACCGGCGGCACTTCGATATGTATATCTATTCTGTCAAGCAAAGGTCCGCTTATCTTTGAAAGATACTTTGCAGCCGCACCGTCACGGCAGGTACATTTTCTCGTCGGATGTCCGTAATAACCGCATGGGCATGGGTTCATTGCGCATACAAGCATGACCGAACAGGGATATGTTGACGCTCCCGACGCTCTTGAAATTGTTATTTTTCCGTCCTCAAGCGGTTGGCGCATCATCTCCATTGCCTGACGTGAGAATTCGGGCAACTCATCGAGGAACAAAACACCGTTATGAGCGAGCGAGATTTCACCGGGTTTCGGAATCGCACCGCCGCCCGCAAGTCCGATAGTCGATACCGTATGATGCGGTGCACGGAACGGCCGCTGAGTTATGAGACTTGAATTATTTTTCAATGCACCGGATATCGAATAAATCTTTGTCGTTTCAAGACTTTCTTCAAATGTCATTGACGGCAGAATTGACGGAATTCTCTTGGCAAGCATACTTTTGCCCGAGCCCGGGCTGCCTATCATCAGCGTATTATGACCGCCTGCCGCTGCAACCTCCAAAGCACGCTTAGCTTCAAACTGACCCTTGACATCGGCAAAATCAGGCATATAGTCAAAAGCTTCCGAGCCTTCGGATCTCATCGGCTTGGCAGGCTCGATCGGCTTCGTTCCTCTCAGATGATTGAGCACGGCAAAGACATCGGCAACGGGATAAATTTCAACACCTTCAACAACTGCTGCTTCGTTAGCGTTCTCCGAGGGAACAAAAACCTTCTTCACTCCGCTCTGGCAAGCTCCGATAACCATCGGCAGCACTCCGTTGACCCTACGTACCTTTCCGTCAAGCGAAAGCTCACCGAGAAAGATATACTCGTCCGTTTCGGCTCTCAGCTGCTCCGAAGCCATGAGCAAAGCAACAAACATTGAAAGGTCATAGAGAGGGCCTTCCTTTCGGCGGTCGGCAGGAGCAAGATTAACGGTAATACGGCTGACCGGGAAATCAAAGCCGCTGTTCTTTATCGCAGAATGGACACGGTTTCGTGATTCGCTGACAGCGGAATCGGGCAAGCCCACCACGTCAAAACGAGGCAAGCCCGAAGAAATATCAGCCTCAACACTGACGGGGAAAACCTCCATGCCGAAAATACCCATGCTGTTGACCTTTGCAAACATTCTTTCATCCTCTTTCGTTAGATTTTTTCGAGTGCGGCTTGTGATTTTATCCCCACCACCGCAAGCGGTCCCCCTCCCCTTTCAATACGAGGAGGTTGATAGTCGAGTAATCTTCCGTTTTTTCTTTACTCATCCGTCATCTTGAAAAGCTCATTCGGCGTGCAGTTAAAAATTTGGCAGAGTGCATCAATATTTTCATACTGAATCGACTTCGTTTCGTTGTTTATCATGCGGCTGAAGTTCTGATAGCTCATGCCGAGCTGCTTATAGAGCCAATATTTTGTTTTGCCGTTCTTTTCAAGTAAATTCAAAACATCTAATTTTATCATAAGATATCTCTCCGTAATATACTTTCTTGTGAGATAATATTATACTTTTACTGCTTGAATATAGACTAATACATTAGATAATTGCCCTTATCTAACATTTTAATAGCTTAAACAAAAAATTACAACCGAATTTATGTAACTTTTTCCTGTATTTCTCTTTATTTTTCTTTAAACATCAGTTATAATAAACTAAATATAGATAAAAGGAGTATATTATTATGCTTAAAAACATACCTTCGATTCTTTCACCCGAACTTCTCAAAATTCTCATGGAGATGGGTCACGGCGACTACATCGTAATCGGCGACGGCAACTTCCCGGCAGTTACAAACGCTCAGCGTCTTGTTCGCCTGGACGGTCACGGCGTTCCCGAGATTCTCGACGCCATTCTCAAGCTTATGCCGCTTGACACATATGTTGACGCTCCCGTTTCTCTTATGGATAACGGCGACCCGGACAACCGCCCCGAAATCTGGGCTACATACAAAGAGATCGTTGAGAAAAACGAGGGCGATAAGAATATCGGACTTGTCGAGCGTTTTGATTTCTATGACAAGGCAAAAAATGCCTTTGCAATAGTTGCAACGGGCGAGACTGCAATTTACGCTAATATTATTCTCCAAAAGGGTGTTGTAATAAATGACTAAAAGAGTTTTAGCCTTTGACTTCGGCGCCTCAAGCGGCAGAGCGATAATCGGCTGCTTCGACGGCGATAAAATCACATTGGAAGAGGTTCACCGTTTTTCAAACGACCCTGTAAGCGTCGGCGGTACGGTGTATTGGGATGTTCTGCGTCTTTTTTATGAGATCAAGCAGGGCATTATCAAGGCAAAAATCGCAGGCGGCTTTGATTCGATCGGAATTGACACATGGGGTGTCGACTTCGGACTTATCGACTCCGAGGGCAAGCTGATGGAAAATCCCGTTCACTACCGTGACGCAAGAACCGCCGGACTTGTTGACGAGGCTTTCAAGACCATGCCGAAAGAAAAGCTTTACGGCATTACAGGAATTCAGTTTATGGAGCTGAACACCCTTTTTCAGCTTATTTCACTTAAAAAATACAGACCGTGGATGCTTGAGCGTGCGGATAAAATGCTCTTTATGCCCGACCTTTTCGGCTATATGCTCACGGGCAAAATGTGCGCCGAATATTCGATCGCTTCCACATCACAGCTCATTGACCTTGACAAAAGAACGTGGTCAAAGGAAATTCTTGATGCTTTCGGAATTAAAGAATCTGTCTTTGCTCCGCTCGTTCAGCCGGGCACGGTTCTCGGCGAGCTTTCGAAGGAAATCTGCGAGGAATGCGGCGTTGATCCCGTTCCCGTCATTTCTGTCTGCGGTCACGACACTCAGTCGGCTATCACCTCCGTTCCGTGCGAGGACGGCGATTTTGCTTTCCTTTCGAGCGGCACATGGTCGCTTTTCGGCACAGAGCTTGACAAGCCGATAGTCAATGAGACTTCAATGAACATAAACATCACGAACGAGGGTGGCTTCGACGGTTCGACGGGCTTCCTCAAGAACATAATCGGACTTTGGCTCATTCAGGAGAGCCGCCGCCAGTGGAAACGAGAGGGCAAGGAATATTCCTATGCCGATCTTGAAAAGCTTGCGCTTGCCGCAGAGCCGTTCAGGTGCTTCATTGACCCGGACGCTTCCGAGTTTGTCCCTCACGGCAACATTCCCGAGCGTGTGCGTGAATTCTGCCGTAAAACAGGTCAATACGTTCCCGAAACGGTCGGCGAGATCATGCGCTGTATCTACGAAAGCCTTGCAATGAAATACAGGCTGACATTTGAAAAGCTTCGTGAATGTACGGAGCGTGACTACCCTGTTATTCATGTTATCGGCGGCGGAACAAAGGACGGCTTGCTTTGTCAGATGACGGCAAACTCCTGCGACCGCACGGTTAAAGCAGGTCCGATCGAGGCTACCGTTATGGGCAACGTTGCCGTTCAGCTCATATCCGACGGTTCTGTTAAAAATATCGGACAGGCAAGAAAAATCGTTGCCGACTCCTCCGAGCTTAAGACCTTTGAGCCGAAGGACACGGACAAGTGGGCAGGGGCTTATGAGGATTTTCTCAAAATAATTTAAAGCAACTTTGAACTCGACAATGACTGCCGGGCAGTCAACAGATTGTCTTTTATCACCTGCTATAAAATCTGCAATATTTATTTCACGTGTCTTATTTCAGGTACAGAACCGTAAGTAAAGGGGAAAACATATGAACGATTTGCAAAAATGCGAGCTGGAAATTCTCAAAGAGTTCGACAGGATATGCAAAAAGAATAATCTATCTTATTCTCTCAACAGCGGCACTATGCTCGGTGCAATTCGTCATAAGGGCTTTATCCCTTGGGATGACGATATCGATGTAATGATGCCGGCAAAGGATTATAAAAAGCTCTGTAAAATCGCACCTAAACAGCTCGATTCAAAGTTTTTTCTCCAGACCTCTTACACTGACAGCTGGTATGCTTCAATTGCAAAAATAAGAATGAACGGAACAACTGCAATTGAAGAAGGCTTTGAAAAATATCGTTTTCACCAAGGTGTATGGATAGATATTTTTCCGATTACAGGGGTAGGCAACAACGATTCATATCTGAAGCTTGTCAACAAGCTTTTGCTTGCCAGAAATGTTCTTTTAAAAGACGCTGTTTATAAGGAGCAATATAAAGAATATCCGCAAATTTTAAAAAAGATAAAGCTGATAATGCTGGTTCCGTTATGCATTAGAAGAATCCTTTGCAGGATTTTAGACTGCATAATTTTACGAGACCATAAAAACAAAGAATATTTCTGCTACCTTTTAGTTGGAGGAAAAATATTCAGAAGATTCAAAACCGAGTATATTAAAGATTATATTCCGATGCAGTTTGAGGACGGTTATTTCCCCGTTGCTGTAGAATATGATGAAATGCTTGAAAAAACATATGGAGATTATATGACTCTCCCTCCCGTCGAAAAAAGAAACGGCGGAGATCATATTCTTTCAATTGTCGACCTGAATAACGACTATCACAAATACTTGAAATAAAGTGCATTCAAGCAACTGTGGAGGAATATTCCATGGATAAAAAAAGACGCTTCAAGCCCATTTTTGTAATTCTCTTTGCAATAGTTCTTTTAGCCGTATCGGTATACGGTTTCCTTGTATATTGGGATAATCACGGAATGATAACAAAGGTTGATTCAATCGAAGAAGTTGCCGAATACGGAGCAACGGACTTCTTCCCGACCGATTATCAAGATTATAATAACGTTCACTTTGTAAAAAACAATCGTTTTCACTTGATATCGGAATCCGAGTCAATTACCATGAAAATCACAGATCCCGAAAAATTCGAATCTATGAAAGCCTCCATTGTTGACAAATACGGAGAAAACGACTTTTTCGGCAATGAACCGTTTGAATACAAATCAAAGGTGTTCAGAGCAGTTACAGACGGCAAGCTCGGCTATCCGAAGCAAATCGGCTTTATCGGTATTTCAGAAAGTGAAAAGACAATTTATTATCTTTGGTTTTACGATTTTGACCTTGATTCGATAGGTGACATGAAAGATTTTGTTATTAAAAACTTTAATCAAACGATTTAAGGTGAGATTTGCTATGACGAAAACGGTAAGGTTACAAAAGTCGAAACAACTAACGATGCAAGCAGGGGATAAAATGAAAAAGGTAAAAGAATCAAATGCTGCAATTAAAATAATTCTTTTGACAATTTTCGTTATACTCTTTATCGCTGTTTATTTTATAGACTCTGTGTTTTTGGCAGGAGATGCAATAAGCTACGGAAAATTCAGCTTTATCGGCAAATTAACACCTTCCGTAATGCTTGCGGCTGCTTTTGCTGCCCTGTGCTTTGCGATGTTCAATAAAAAGAAGCGAAAGCTCTGTGTAATAATATCCGCAGCACTGGTTGTTTTCATTGTACCCATTCTTTTCTTGGCAAACACTATAGTAATCAATATAGAATACAAGGCTTTTGATTCTGAAAAATGGAAAAACTATTCAAATTATGTGCAAGGCCGTCAATACATGATTGACGATCTTGAAGAAAAGCACAAAATTGTAGGAATGAAAACTTATGAGGTTAAAGACTTGCTCGGCAAGGGAACGGATGAAACATCCGCAGACGGGTCTAATAAAATAACATACGATGTCGGAGTCTCCGGTTTATGGCATAAGACCTATGTCCTTGAATATGACGAAAACGGCATTGTCACAAAAACTTACACTTCAGTTGATTAACATATTAAGTTAAAAATAATTCAACGAAAGGCTGAATTAATATGGCAGAGAAAGATAAAGATGCAAAAAAGTCAATTATTTTTGTTCTCAAAATTATTGCATTTATATTCCTTTGCGTCATCTATGCAGTTCTGATTTCCTTTTTCGGTCTTTCCTCCGATGCCATACGCTTCGGCAAATACGAATATATCGGCGTAATTATCATCGCAGCAGTATTCATTGGTTTTGTAGTTTCGCTTACATTTGCCCTGTTCAATACGAGCGGTAAAACTAAAAAAATAATTACTTCATTGATTTGCGTTGCACTTATTGCATTGATTATTCCGATATCCGATTTAACGGAGAAGATATGTTCTATCCCTTATGCTGAATTTTCAACCGAAAACTGGAACAATCTTACAAGTGATAACCTCCGTCAATATATGATACCTGATCTTGAAAAGAAATATAAGATTGTCGGAATGAAGCTTGAAGATGTTTACAGCTTAATCGGCGAAGGCTCGGAAGAAACTTTTTCCGACACAGAAAGCCGTGAAAGAAGTTGGCATGTCGGAACATTCGGTGTATGGCATAAGACCTATGTCCTTGAATATGACGAAAACGGCATTATCACAAAAACTTACACTTCGGTTGAGTAACATATTAAGTTAAAAATCTGCTTGCAGATTTATATAAAAAATAATTCAACGAAAGGATGAATTTTATATGGCAGAAAACAGATATCTGGGCGAATACCCCGTAATCGGTATCCGTCCTATCATCGACGCAAGACGCGGACCTCTTAAGGTCAGAGAGTCTCTTGAGGAGCAGACAATGGGCATGGCTAAGGCAGCCAAGAAGCTCTTTGAGGAGAACCTCAAGTATTCAAACGGCGAGCCGGTTAAGGTCGTTATCTCCGACACAACTATCGGTCGTGTTGCCGAGACGGCAGCCTGCGCCGAGCAGTTCAAGAAAGAGGGCGTTGCCATTACTCTTTCCGTAACTCCCTGCTGGTGCTACGGTTCCGAGACAATGGACATGGATCCTAACACGATCAAGGGCGTTTGGGGCTTCAACGCAACAGAGCGTCCGGGTGCAGTTTACCTTGCATCCGTTCTTGCAGCTCATGCTCAGAAGGGTCTCCCCGCTTTCGGCATCTACGGCAGAGAGGTTCAGGAGGCTGACGATTCCGAGAATATCACAGAAGATGTTAAGGAAAAGCTTCTCCGCTTTGCACGTGCCGCTGTTGCAGTTGCAACAATGAAGGGCAAGTCATATCTTCAGATCGGTTCGATCTGCATGGGTATCGCAGGTTCTTCAATCGACCCCGATTTCATCGAGGAATATCTCGGCATGAGAGTTGAGTCCGTTGACGAGGTTGAAATCCTTCGCCGAATGGAAGAAAACATCTATGACGAGGAAGAATACAAGAAGGCTTACAAGTGGACTAAGGAGCATTGCCCCGAGGGATTTGATAAGAACCCCGACTTCGTAAGAAAATCGGACGAGCAGAAGGAAAAGGATTGGGAGTTCACGGTCAAGATGATGTGCATCATCAAGGATCTCATGAACGGCAACAAGAATCTTCCCAAGGGCAGAGAGGAAGAGATGGCAGGTCACAATGCTATTGCCGCAGGCTTCCAGGGTCAGCGTCAGTGGACAGACCATTGGCCGAACGCAGACTTTGCCGAGGCACTTCTCAACACCTCCTTTGACTGGGACGGCGTAAGAGAGCCTTACATCCTTGCAACAGAGAACGACGTTCTCAACGGTATTTCAATGCTCTTTGAGAAGCTCCTCACAAACCAGCCGTCAATGTTCTCCGACGTTCGTACTCACTGGAGTGCGGAATCCGTTAAGAGAGTTACAGGCTATGAGCTTGAGGGTCACGCAAAAGAGGCAGGCGGATTCCTCCACCTCATCAACTCCGGTGCCTCATGTCTTGACGCTTGCGGCGAGCTGAAGAACGACAAGGGCGAGGCTTGCATGAAGCCTTGGTATGACGTAACCGACGAGGACGTTGACAAGATGCTCAAGGCCACAACATGGAACGCAGCCGATAACGGTTACTTCCGTGGCGGCGGATATTCCTCACGCTTCGTTACGAAGAACGAAATGCCCGCAACAATGATCCGTATCAACCTTGTTAAGGGTATCGGACCGACAATTCAGATCTGCGAAGGCTACTATGTCGGTCTCCCCGAGGACGTAACAGACGCTCTCTGGAAGAGAACAGACTACACATGGCCCTGCACATGGTTCACTCCGATCTGCAACGGCAAGGGTGCTTTCAAGTCGGCTTACGACCTCATGAACAACTGGGGCGCAAACCACGGCGCATCTACATACGGCCATATCGGTGCAGACCTCATCACAATGTGTTCAATGCTTCGTATTCCCGTTTCTCTTCATAACGTTCCCGAGGAGAAGATCTTCCGTCCGGCAAACTGGAACTATTTCGGTATGGACAAAGAGGGTCAGGATTATCGTGCATGCCAGGTTTACGGCCCGATGTACAAATAATCACATATTTTCAAAGGCTGCGTCACACTCGGCGCAGTCTTTTTTTGTTGAAAAAAATATTGATAAATGATATAATGACCGAAAGAGGTGAATTTTTATGCGTCCTTTAAAGGAAATCTTTGTTGAGGAATACTGGGATATTGCTTTCCGCCGTTATTCAAATAACGACACGGTTGTCGACGCCGATAAAAAGTCTTATGCTTTTGATGAATTGAAAGCGACAAAACGCTATTGGTATGCCGACCCGTTTCTTTTTGAAAAAAATAACAGAACATATCTTTTTGTCGAAATGTTCGATAACGTAACGGAAAAAGGCTTGATTGGATATTCGGAATTTATCGGAGGCAAATTCACCCAACCGCAAGTTGTTTTGGAAGAAAAATTTCATCTCTCATATCCGTATGTTTTTGAGGAGAACGGAATCGTTTATATGATGCCGGAAACCCGTGATGACGGATGCATTCAGCTCTATCGTGCCGAAAAATTTCCAACCGAATGGGTAAAGGACAGAGTGATTGTTAAAATAAAAGATGCTGTCGATACCGTTATTGACGGTGAAGACATTATTACATCGGTCATTACCTCTCCGGTTGAAATGAAAACGCAGCTTGAAATATATAATATAAAAACGGGCGAGCCGAGCTTCAAAAACCCCGTCAAATTAACCGACCAGATTTCAAGAGGAGCCGGCCGAATAATTGACCGTAACGGCATTCGTCTTCGCCCGGCACAGAACTGCACAAACGCAAGCTACGGCTCGGGACTTATCTTTTATGAGATCAATAAATCTGGAAGCGGCTACAGCGAGAAAGAGTATTCCAAACTTTTTTCGTCGCAAATCGCAAGCGGAAATGATACCGTTCTCGGCGTTCACACCTATGCGAGAACAAATGAAATCGAAATTGTTGACGTAAAGAAAAAGCGTTTTAACCTAAAAAGAGTTTATTGGATATTTAAAAAGAAAATTTGATTTTCGGGAGAATTCTTGATGAAAAATATTTTATTCTTCATGGAAACCGTTGACTTTGGCGGTGCAGAAACGGTTTTTACCAATATAATAAAGAACATAAATAAAAGCAAATTTTGTATCAAGGTCGTAACCGAGCGTGACCATGAACTTTTTACCGACGAAATAAAAGCGGCAGTTCCATACGATTGTTTCATTAAAACCGAGCGATCGGCTGTAAGAGATTTTTGGAATAAAATCGTTATCAAGCTTTCTTTAGTCCTATCCGAAAAAAATATAAGAAAATATTTTATACGTGGAAACTATGATGTTGAGGTTGCTTTCTGCGAGGGATATTCAACAAAAATAATCGGGAACTCCGGTAAAAGAAATTGCAAAAAAATCGCATGGGTTCATACAGATGTGATAAAAAATCCCTGGAGCGAAAAAATTTTCGGCTCGGCAGAAGAAGAAAAAAAATGCTATGAAAAATTTGATGCAATCGTCTGCGTAGCCGAAACAATGAAAGAATCTTTTATCAAAAAATACGGCATGGCCGAAAAGGTACATGTTCTTTATAATCCGCTTGATTTTGAGAGCGTGATTAAAAAAAGTGAAGAAAAAACAGACTTTAATTTCGGCGACGGAATGAGGTTTGTCCTTGCCGGAACTTTTATAAAAATTAAAGGCTTTGACCGTTTTGTAAAAGTTTGCAAAAGATTAAAAGACGATGGCGAACATTTTTCCGCACTGATTATGGGTGACGGAGAAGAAAAAGAAAATATAAAAAAAATAATCGCCGAAACGAATCTCGGCGATACAGTAAAAATTTTTGATTTTCAGACGAATCCGTATAAATATATTGCACATTCCGATGTCTATGTCTGTTCCTCTTATGCCGAGGGCTACAGCACCGCAGTGAGCGAATCCGTTGCGTTGAACGTGCCGGTTATAACGACCGAGTGCTCCGGGATGAGAGAAATTTTTGGTGAGAACGAATGCGGAATTATTTGCGAAAATTCCGAAGACGGGCTTTACAATGCGATGAAAAAAGTTTTGAACGATCCGTCGCTTCTTAAAAAATTCAGCGCGGAAGAAAAGAAACGTGCCAATGATTTTTCACTAAAGAAACGAATGAAAACGATTGAAGATTTTTTAGAGAGTGTCTGATAAAAATGAATGAGATTGAAAAATATGTTCAAGAAAAATTATTTGAATTGCAGGACGAAAAATACCGTGATTTTCATGCTGCGCTGATGCCGACCGTTGACAAAGAAACTGTCATCGGTGTGCGCTCGCCGCAATTAAAAAAGTTTGCAAAAGAGTTTTTCAAAAGCGGTGATTACGAGAGCTTTTTGAAAATTCTTCCGCACAAATATTATGAAGAAAACAACGTGCATGCCGCTTTGATCGGCTTTGAAAAGGATTACGGAAAAGCAATAAAATTACTTGATGAATTTCTTCCGTTTGTCGACAACTGGGCGACCTGCGATATGATGCGAATTTCCGTCTTTAAAAAGCATTTGCCGGAGCTGTACTCCAAAATTCCCGAGTGGCTCGGCTCAGATAATCCGTATACCGTTCGGTTCGGAATAAAAATGCTTATGGACTTTTTCCTCGGTGAGAATTTTACAGCAGAATGTGCGGAGCGTGTCTGCTCAATCAGCCGGGAGGAATACTATGTCAAGATGATGGTTGCATGGTACTTTGCAACCGCACTTGCCAAAAACTATAACGAAATAATTCCCTATATCGAAAGCAAGCGTCTTGAAAAACAGACACACAACAAGGCGATTCAGAAAGCAATCGAAAGCTATAGAATTACAGATGAACAGAAATCATATTTACGAACGCTAAAAGTTAAATAGCAAAAACGGCATCAACCGATTTGGAAGATGCCGTTATTTTTTATCATACAGTTTCGACCTTGATAAGATTCGTGTTACCTGAAATGCCGTTTGTCATGCCGCCCGTAACAATAATTCTATCGCCGGTTTCAAGCCCGAAAGTCGCAATCGCTTTGTTCTTTGCCGCATAGAAAAGGACGTCGGTGGATTCGTAGGTCTCGCAAAGCACAGGAGTTACACCCCACGACATTGAAAGCTTGCGCCACGTCTTTTTATCGACCGTCATTCCCATGATGTCGACCGGAGAACGAAAACGTGAAACCATTCTGACCGTCATTCCCGAAAGCGAACAAACAGCAATAACCTTTGCGCTAAGATCAATCGCCATACCACAGGTTGCATGCGAAATCGCATCAACCGGGTTCTTGATTCTGAACTCCGTCGTTCCAAAGCGTTTTGTATAGTTAATGTTCTTCTCTGTCTGCATTGCGATTCGAGCCATTGTGTCAACCGCCTCAACAGGATATTTTCCTGCTGCCGTTTCGCCCGAAAGCATAATTGCGCTTGTTCCGTCATAAACGGCGTTGGCAACGTCCGAGGTCTCGGCTCTCGTCGGTCTTGGGTTGTGAATCATGGATTCGAGCATCTCGGTCGCCGTGATAACCCGCTTGCCGAGAAGTCGGCATTTTGTAATAAGTGCCTTTTGAATTATCGGCAGCTCAACAAACGGAATTTCAACGCCCATATCACCTCGTGCAATCATTATTCCGTCACACTCGGTGCATATATCATCGATATTGTCTATTCCGGTGCGATTCTCAATTTTCGCAATAAGGTCGATTTTGTTCACACTGTCCCCCATGACCCCCTTAATATCAAGCAAATCCTGCTTGCAGGAAACAAACGAGCAGGCAATAAAATCAACATCGTTTTCGATTCCGAAGAGAATATCCGAACGATCCTGTTCGCTGACATATTTCTGTTTGAGCGTCTTTCCGGGGAAGCTCATGCTCTTGTTGTTTGAAAGCTCACCGCCCGCAACAACACGACAGTTGATGTCGTGTCCTTCAATCGAGACAACCTCAAAATTTAGCAAAGCATTGTTGAGAAGAATTGTATCTCCGACAGAAAGCTCGTCCGCAAGACCGGGATAGCTGACCGAAACCTTATGCTCATTTCCGACGATTTGATCGGTCGTGAACGTAAAATCATCGCCGTCATTGAGAAATACGGAACCGTTTTCAAAGCTTCTGATGCGGTACTCGGGTCCTTTTGTGTCAAGCATAATCGCAAGCGGCACGTTGAGCTTTTCTCTTACATTCTTCAACATGTTAATTGTTTCAAGATGCTCTGCATGCGTTCCGTGTGAAAAATTGAGCCTTGCAACATTCATTCCAGCCCTGATCATGGCAGTCAAAGTCTCCTCATTGCGGCATGCAGGGCCGATCGTGCAAATAATTTTTGTTTTTCTCATTTATATCAAATCCTTTAATGAAATCAAAACTTACCTATTTTATAATTTTTTATATTATATCAATTAGCCGAATCTATGTCAAGAAAACGTTTACACAAATTGCTAAAACGGGTTGATTTTTTTGCTTGTTTTAGGGTATAATGAAAAAAATTGAAGAAAAGTGAAGTGATGCACCCGATGAAAAACAGAGTTATATCGTTGATAATTGTAACCGTTTTGCTTATGCTCAGTGTTATGCCGAGCATTTCGGCGGAACAGACGACAATTCCGACTGCGGAAGAAATAATGCAAATGTCCGTGTATGACGGCAGAGAATACGGAATTGTTACTCCCGTTAAGGATCAGGGCACCAGTAATCTCTGCTGGGCTTATTCTTCGATTGCGGCTTCCGAAACAAGTATTTTGCGTCTCGGCATTGACCCCGACGTTGACAAAAGCAGCCTTTCTTTTAACCCGGTTGCGGCGGCTTACAGAATCTACAGAAGAGAATCCGACCCTCTCGGGAACACTAACGGCGATTGGCAGTCCGTTGATTACACCAAGGCAACAGGTAATCCTCTCAAAATCGCTAAGATTTTTTCTCTTTGGTGGGGACCTGTTTCAGGCAGTCAGGCGAATATAAATCCGTTTGAAAACCCTACTTACAGATTTGAAAATGCTTTCTATATTCCGGAGAATAAATCAAATCCCACAGAAGGAATTCTCGCAATTAAAAAGGCGATTGCACAGTACGGTGCGGTCACTTTTCAATATAACAATATGCGTGAATGCGAATACTATAATCCGAAAAACGAGTCGGGTTCATCCAGTTCACCCCACGCTTGCACAATTGTCGGCTGGAACGATAATATTCCTGCCGAAAAATTCATCCCCGGCGGTGCTTCGCAGAACGGAGGATGGCTTGTAAAGAACAGTTACAGTTCCTGTGAATATTTCTGGCTCTCCTATGACAACACCAGCTCGAGCGCATATGCCTTCACCTATGCGCCCAAGGACAAGTATGATTTCAACTATTGCTACGACGGCAACCTTGAAGATTTTTCATTGAGAAAAGACAAGTGCATAGCCAATGTCTATCAAGCCAAAAAAGGCGGAACAAACGGGAAGTCCGAGTTTTTAAAAGCAGTTAATGTTGCTGTTCAGGGAGAGAACATAACCGTTGAAACCGAAATAATCAAGAATTTGGACGCACCGTACAACGGACAGAGTAATGTCCCCGTTTCGGGAGGAGCTTCCGCCGGCAAAACAACGAAATTTTTTGAACACGGCGGATATGTGACAGTTGAGCTCAACGAACCCGTGAAGCTTGAAAACGGCGAATGGTTTTCTGTTATTGTCAAAGTTTCAAACAATAACGGTGACGCAAAAATCGTCACCGGATACCGAGACCGCAAGGACCTTTCTTACGTTCCGAGTGGTGATAACTGGTACACTCTCGGTTATTATGTCGGCAGGATCAAAGCTTACACGGCACTTATCGGTTGTGAAAATCCGAATGACCACATATGGAGTGCTCCGACGGTCACAAAAGAGCCGACTGCAGCCGCAGACGGCGAAAGTATACGCACCTGCACCGTTTGCGGTGAAACGGAGAAAACGGTAATCAAGCGGTTTGCCCACAACTGCTCTGCTGATGATTCGATTATTTACGGGTTAAAGCAAGGCATTACCTCCGACAAATTCCGAGAATACTTTTCAAGCGATTACGCTGAAATATCACTGACCGTGAAGGGTGAATATATCGGCACGGGGACTGTTGTTAAGGTAACATATCCGAACAAAAGCATTAAAGAATATACCGTCGTTATTTTCGGCGACCTTGACGGAGACGGACTGCATGACGGACGAGACGCTGTTTTAGCTCAACTTATCGCATCAGGAATGTTGTCTCCTCAAAGGGCGGTGCTTGCCGCTGCAGACCTAAACCGTGACGGAAAAATTGACAGTCATGATGTCGATAAGCTCGTATCCGCAGGACTGTTTCTGTCGGAGCCGGATCAGATAAAAGCTCCGGTTTTGTAATATTATTTTATATACAACGCTTTTTTGAATATTTTTTCAAGAAACAGGGCAGTGACGAAAATCGCCACTGCCCGTTGTTATTCTTTCATTTACTCTCTGTGCCACTTTACACCTTGTGCGGTATCTTCAAGAACGATGCCCTTTGCTTTAAGCTCATCACGGATACGGTCTGCCTCAGCCCAGTTTCTGTCCTTACGGGCCTGTGTTCTCTGCTCGATAAGAGCTTCAATCTCGTCATCAAGGCTATCCTTTTTACGGTCATAAACAAGACCGAGAACTCCTGCAAGCTCGTCGAATACCTTTATCGCTTCCTCAACGGAGCCTTTGTTTGCGTTTGCGGCAATGACATTTGAGTTTATGTCACGGACAAGCTCAAACAAAGCGGCAATAGCGTCGGCTGTGTTGAGATCGTCGCTCATTGCGTCGATGAACTGCTGACGGCGCTTGTCAAACATTGCGAGAAGCTCATCGCTCACTGCTCCGTCCTCTGCCTTTTCAAGCGCAAAATCAAGACCGTCACGGCAATTATAAAGTCGAACAAGGGAAGCCTTGCACTGTTCGATTATATCGGTGCTGTAATTGATAGGACTTCTGTAATGCGATGAAATCATAAGGAAACGAATCGGCTCGTAACCGTATTTTTCCGCAACGTCTCTTACGGTGAAGAAGTTGCCGAGCGACTTTGACATTTTAACATTATCGACATTGATATAGCCGTTGTGCATCCAGTAGTGAGCAAACGGAACACCGTTGCAGCACTCGCTCTGTGCAATCTCGTTCTCATGGTGAGGGAAAATGAGATCCTGTCCGCCGCAGTGAATATCAATCGTCTTGCCGAGGTAGCGTCTTACCATTGCCGAGCACTCGATATGCCAGCCCGGTCTGCCGTGACCCCACGGTGACTCCCAGTAAGGTTCACCCGGCTTTGCACTCTTCCAAAGAGCAAAGTCCATCGGCTCCCTCTTGACCTCGCCGACCATGATTCTCGCACCTGCTTCAAGATCCTCAAGCGGCTGATGCGAAAGCTTGCCGTACTCCTTGAACTTTGAGGGGCTGAAATATACGTCGCCGTCCACTGCATAGGCATAGCCCTTGTCGATGAGCGTTGAAACAATGTCGATAATCTCGTCGATATTTTCCGTAGCCTTCGGATGAACCGTTGCTTCCCGGACATTCATGCCCTTAACGTCCTTCCAGAATTCCTCGATATATTTCTCGCTGACCTCCTTGTAGGTCAAGCCTTCCTCGTTTGCACGCTTGATAATTTTATCGTCAATATCCGTAAAATTCTGAACAAATCTTACGTCATAGCCGATATATTCAAGGAAGCGGCGAAGAACGTCAAAAACGCAGAGCGGTCTTGCGTTGCCGATATGGATAAAATTGTAAACGGTAGGGCCGCAGGCGTAAATCTTAACCTTGCCCTCCTCAATCGGTTTAAACTCTTCCTTGCTTCTTGTGAGAGTGTTGAAAATCTTCATTTATTTGTCCTCCAATTTCTTTTTAAGCTTTTCAATTTCGCTCTGCAGTCTGCAAAGCTCCTGGGAAACGGGGTCGGGAATGTGAATCTGGTCAAGATCCTGAACCCTTTCGCCGTTCCTGCGAACGACTCTTGCCGGAACGCCGACAGCCGTTGAATTCTTCGGTATTTTATCAAGAACAACCGCACCTGCGGCAATATTTGTATTATCGCCGACAGTCACGGGGCCGAGTATTTTTGCACCTGCGCCAATCAGCACATTGTTGCCGATAGTCGGGTGCCGCTTGCCGATATCCTTACCCGTGCCGCCGAGAGTCACGCCCTGATAAACCGTAACGTCGTCGCCGATTACCGTTGTCTCGCCGATAACCGTGCCCGTACCGTGGTCTATGAAAAATCTTCTGCCGATCTGTGCACCGGGATGTATTTCGATTCCGGTTTTTCGCACACAATGCTGAGAGATCATTCTCGCAATAAAAAACATATTATGATTATAAAACCAGTGTGCTTTCCTGTGACTTCGTATCGCTTTAAATCCGGGATACAGCAGCATGACCTCAATCGCCGAGGTTGCCGCCGGATCACGCTCACGGAAGCACTTTATATCCTCTTTTATTCTTTCAAACAATAAAAAGTCTCCTTTCAAGTAACCGCAAATATGCAAATACCGGCAGATACTCAACAGCTCGGAGCCGAAAATTAAAGCCTCCGCCGCACATAATGCGACAGAGGCGGTTTTTCCGCGGTTCCACTCCGACTTATAACTTTCAGTCCTGTAACGGGGACGTCCGCACAGAGATACTTGCCTATGCTTTCCCTCTGCGTGCTGGCGGGTGCATTTCATCCGAACGTTCACAAGAGGCTTTCACCGTTGCGCCTCACTCTCTGCTGTGTCCGTTTCGGGTTACTTCTCCCGATAAACGCATTTTCTATGTGTCATTATATCACAAAATCATAACAAATCAATATCTTTTTAGAAATTGCCGCCGTTCCAGCCCCACATTTCAACCTCTTCATACTTAATATACACGTTTGAAGCATCAATATCGAGAACATCGCCGAAAATTTCGCATATTTTTGCGGTCAATTTGTTGGACTGCGAATAATCTATCCTGCCGAAAACCTTAACCTCAACATAGGCAATCGGATTGGAATTATTGCCCTGGAAATAGAGGTGACATTTGTCCTCAAAGCTGAGCATAAGCCAGCGCTCACTCTTGCCGGAGAGAATTGAAATTGCCTCGCCGAGCCTTGATTTGAGTGTAAGCTCCTGCTCGGGAGAAATTGTAACATTTGTCTTTGTTGAAATCATTGGCATAATAAATCATCCTTTCATCATTGATTTTATAGTATCTCTTATCAATTTTTCGCCATCATCGGCGTCATTAACGTTAAGAACAGCCTCTTCCATGGGGCACATATCCGTTCCCGAACGGTTGATTATGTGATCCGTCTTTTTCTCATATGTTAATTTTACGCTTTTATTCTCAAGATATGCAACGGCATATTTGCTTGTGACCTGCGCATAAATTTCCGAAACGCCGTATTTTTCGAGTAGCATAGCCGCCTATTACAAACCCTGTCAAAATCACGGGAATGTGCATCGGCAGTTAATCTTTTTGTTGTTGATTTCCGTTTCACAATTATCCTCTTAATAAATAATGTCTGCAAACTGTATTTTACAGCAAAAGCAGTTGTTTTTCAAGTTCCTAATCAATATAAGCAATATTTTTCTTGAAATTCAATTTCACATATGTTATCATAGTTTTATCACAAAGAACTGAGGGATAAATATGGTTGCGGAAAAAGAAAAGAACGAGAAAATTGAAGAAAAACAAAAGCCGGTTAAAAAATCCGAAAAATATATTTGGTTTTTAGCTTCTGTCATTATTGCGGCAGTCGGCAGTATTTGCCACATAAACGGCGTTAAGTTCAATATCTGGGTCAGCGTCGCTTACTCATCATTTCTGCTGTTTACAATTATTATGTCAGCTCAGCGCACCAGCGTTGAACGGTTCGGTTATGCCGATGAAGAATCTCCGACAGCCGACAAAACAAAATATGCCCTGACATCAATTCTCTACTACATATTCATCATAATCGCAGTCGCTTATGCGTTCCTTGCACTTTGGGTGTCCGGAGTATTTTCAATATAAATTTAACCCGCCAAACGGCGGGCTTTATTTTTTAGTATTCTGCGATTGCCCGGAAAAAATATCAATAATATCTCATAACAGCAACCACCTTGCCGAGAATTTCACATTCGTCAACAATAATCGGCTCATAGGTATCGTTTTCCGGCTGCAAACGGTAGTGACCGTTCTCCTTATAGAAAGTCTTACAGGTCGCCTCGTCATCAATAAGTGCAATAACAATCTCTCCGTTGCGTGCAAACGGAGTTTTCTCAACAATTACAAGGTCGCCGTCAAGAATTCCGGCGTTTATCATACTTTCGCCCCTGATGTGCAGTCCGAAAAGCGGCTTATCCCTTGTAACCGTGCCTGTGTATGGGAAATATCCCTCAACCTCTTCAACGGCAAGAATAGGTGCACCTGCCGTTACTGTACCGAGAATGGGAACCTGAGTAACATTCTCTGCCTGACCCATAATTCTGATTGAACGCTTCAAGAGGGGGTCACGCTGAATATATCCTGCCTCCTCGAGAGCATCAAGGTTAGACTGTACGGACGAGGTGGAGCGCAAACCGACCGCTGCGCCGATTTCACGAACTGACGGTGGGATTCCGTCGGCACTGCGCTGAACCAGAAATTCATATATTTTACGCTGAGTTTCGTTAATAGACATAGGCTCAACCTTCTTTCAAACTTAGTGTAACTGTATTATAACACATTTGTTCGGGAAAAGCAAACATTTGTTTGGCAAAAAATATAGAAAATTTTTCTTTATTTTTTCAAAATTTTGTGATATAATTATATAAATGAATAGATTTGAGGTCGAATATGGTTAATTTTAGTAGAAAAACGGCAGTTTTAATGCTTTTACTTATATTTTTTGTTACACTTTTGACATCAACGGTGCTTGCCACGAATGCTTCGGACGTTGCGAGCCGCTTTTCCGACGGTCAAAAAAAGATTATTTGCATAGCTCACAGGGGCGATTGGCATAGTTTTCCGGAGAATTCAGCAGAGGCAGTCAACGCTGCCGCAGAATATGACGCAGTATCCGTAGATGTCCGCCTGACATCGGACGGCAAGCCCATTCTCATGGCTGACGAAACGGTTGACAGAATGCTGGTTGACGGCGAGGGCAAGCCTGTTTCGGGTAATGTTTCATCTTTTACTCTTGCTCAGCTTAAGGCACTTTATCTCAGAAAGGCTAACGGCGGAGCGGACAAGGAAAAAACCGATTGTCGCATTCCCGAGCTGAAAGAAATTTACGAAACAGCTGACGGCAAAACGGCAATTATGCTAAATGTTCAGGTAAACGATTTTAAACCCGTTTATGACTATGTTAAGTCACTCGGCAAACTTGATGAAACGATTTTTCGAATCAATGCTAATGCTAAAAAAATAATCGAGCTGACAAAAGGCCTTGACGATATTAACGTAACCGGCAACTATCAGGGCAACATTATTTTTCTTGCCACGTCTGCGGCAAAAGAATGTTTTGCAAACAAAATTTATACAATAGAAATGGGCAGCACCAACGGCAACGGTGTTCTTTACGGTAATTTTCTTATGAAACGCTTTACGGGCAACAAAAGAGCCATGGTTTCTATGGTAAACGGCAGATGCGGAAAGCGAGCCGACAACGAAACCGGCTGGGACGACCTTATCTCCCGTGGCTACAGCGTTATTGAAACCGATTATCCTGCCGAACTGACAGAATATATAAGGAAAACAGAGTCGACGGCAACAGAGCTTGAAAAGTACATCGATCTTTACGGAAACACAGATCTTTCGCCCTACACAAGCGAAAGCGAAAAAGCTTTTACTACCGCTCTTTCCGATTCTAAAGAGCTTCTAAAAGGCAAGTCGTCTTTTTCCGAGCTTACCGATGCACGTTCGGCATTGCAGACGGCTTACGATTCACTGACAGTCGGCGAAAAGAAAAATGTTTCGCTGAAATTCAAATTTACTCCCGGTAGAATAATCACCGTTGTTCTTTGCGCAGCGGCATTTACGGTCGGAACTCTTTATTTGAGAAGCAAAAGAAAAACGACTGATAATTAAGCGCAAAAGCAGTTTGAAAACCGCTTTGAAAGGCGGTTAAAATAGGAGGGGTCATACATGGAAATCAAAGAAAAAGTCCGTCTTCCTCGTGCGGATTATCCCGAGCAGGTCGGTATTTCGTCCAAGACAATACATGAGCTTATCGAGGATTTCCGTGCACACAACGTTGAGGTTCACAGTATAATGATTTTGAGGGATGGCAAGGTTGCCTATGAAACGTGGGCAGCTCCATACTCAGCCGACTATCCTCACATGATGTACTCGGTCAGCAAAAGCTTCACCTCAACTGCGGTCGGCTTTGCGATTGATGAGGGGCTGATGACGCTTGAAACCAGGCTCATTGACATTTTTCCGGAATACAGACCGAAAGCAAAAGATGAGAATCTGGAAAAGCTGAACGTCCACCATCTTCTCTCCATGCAGTCGGGTAAAAACGTCAGCGTTTTCTCTGACAAAGCAAAAAATCATTGGATCAAAGACTACTTCGATTCTGCATGGAAGTTTTCGCCCGGTGACGGACACTGGCAGTACATAAGCGAAAATCAATATATGCTCTGCGCAATGCTGACGAGAATAACAGGCATGTCGGTCGTTGAATACCTCACACCGAGACTTTTTGAGCCGCTTGGAATTGATGTCCCCTTCTGGGAGCATGATGTTGACGGCATTGAAGCAGGCGGCTGGGGACTTTATCTCAAAACCGAAGACCTCGCAAAATTCATGTATTGCTATCAGCAGCACGGCATGTTTAACGGCAAGCAGGTGATTCCCGAAAAATGGACTTATCTTGCACAAAAGCAGCAAGCAAACAATTCTCCATTTACCAATGTTATTGACAGCCAGTGCGGCTACGGATATTGCTTCTGGCGCTGCGGCGGAATAAACGGATACAGAGCCGACGGAATGTTTTCACAATTCGGAATCATATCGAACGATGATGACATCATTTACGTCATGACGGCAGGAGAAATAAATGAGCAAAAAACAAGAGATTGCATTTGGCGTCACTTTGATAAGCTCATAATCGAAAACGACGGTGAACCGACTCCGGAGGTCAAACCTGAGCTCGGAGCCTTGCCGGACGACCTTGAAGCAAGGGAACACAGCAGCTTTGAAAAACAGCTCAAGGGCAAAACAATCTCCATGCAGATTAATCCCATACTCAACGCTGCAGGCTTTCCGTTCAGCATGCTTCCGATTCCGATAGTTTATATGTCGGGAGACAGAGCCGGCAATGTTGACAATATCGTATTCCGCTTTGACGGCGACACCTGCACAATGACGTGGGACGAGGGCGATGAGCACAACACCATCCTTTGCGGAATGGACGGCAAGGCTCGAACAAGCCCGATAACTCTTGCAGGAATGAATTTCACGGCATTTTCAACGGCGGCATGGATAGATGAAAGCACAATCGAGGTTCACATGCGTCCGGTCGGCGGAATCTGTATGAGAAAAATCAAGCTTAGTTTCAACGGTCACATTGTTACTCTCCGTCCGTCAAGCCAAATGCCGATAAGTGCAATGGCTGAATCTTTGGCACTTGATGTAGATTCGTTTTTCCCGCCGATACTTCACAAATTCGGACTGGTTGCTTTTGACCAGCTTCCGGGAATTATAGACGCACCAATCCTCGGAAGGATTAAATGATATTGAGAAAATAAAGCTTTGAGAGAATAAAACTGAATCATATTTTATTCGAGGTGACAGCACTATGGATGATAGGCTTTATTATGTTATTTTTGTTTTGTTGCTTATAGTAATGGCGATTGTCATTCCGTTTTTTCTTAAGGCGGAGCAGCCTAATCCTTGCAAGAAATCGCTTGTTCTTAAGCAGACCTGTTCAACCATTTTCCTTGCAAATGCACTTATCGCCGGTCTTATCGGAGACTTTACGAGATATGCGGCACTGATGTTTGTCGGCCTTTGCTTCTCGTGGCTCGGTGATTACCTGCTTCATGTCCGCCCCGGTTCAGGATTTTTCGTCGCAGGACTTTCTTCGTTCCTTGTAGGCCATGTTTTTTATACCATCGCCTATTGCAAAGCTTTCAAGGTTCTTTTCCCGTTTGCTTCCCTGATTACTGTTGTCGAAATAATTATATACATAGCTCTCATTGCAGCGGCACTTCTTTCGGCAATATTCATCGTCAAAATTGAGCTTGGCAAGCTGCTCGTTCCCTGTATTATATACACGGCAACGATAGCGGCAATGGTGGTTAAGGCTTTTTCGCTTGCAATAATGATAATGAAAGCCGGAAGCTTGGTTGAAGCTCCGATATTTACAGGCATAATGCTTATGCTCGGTGCATTTCTTTTCATGCTTTCTGACTATACGCTTTCAATTCTCAATTTCAAGAAAGATGTCGAAAAGCATGGAGCACTCAGGCAGGTAAACATCTGGACTTACTTCTATGCTCAGATGTTCCTCGGTGCAACGATATTCTTTATTTCAACATAAAAACAAAAACAGCGGGTCGCTTCTTCTTTTATGAAGTCGCGGCTCGCTTTTATTTTTACAGATTGTTTTTAGCAAAGAGCTTCCTGCTTCGTATCGTTATTCAACAACGACCGAACGGCAGGGTTTCTATGTCTTGTTTTTTTAATTTGACTTTCCCCAAATTCCCCCCACAAGACATATTGCCCTGCCCCGACAGCAAATATTCAGCCGTCAGAGCTTCGGTCGTAACTTAGCTCTGTGCCAAACAAAACTCTGCTGTCGACTTTTCCCCCTTTTTCCGCGGACGCCTCTTTCCCAACCGATGCCCGCAGAAAAAACTTTTCAATTTTGTTTTCCTCTTGATTTTCATTCTTTTCTCTTCCGGATTCTTCTTTCCCTGACGGTTGTATTTTGCACTTTCCCGGATATATCAAAATCGGAACGTAACGCTCCTTTTCATGATACCTTGTTCATAACGGCGCACATACCGATATGTGCATTGTAATTTGCATTCACCATATCTCTCGCCTGTGCCGAGAGAAGAAAATCCGAGGCAGGATATGATGCTTTAAATGTCTTTCCGCAGCATGGGCATCTCTTAATATACTCTGATCTTGCGATAGGCTTATGTGTTCTTTTTACAGCAAACAATTTCATGATTATTCCTCCGATTTAAGCTTATTTTTCTTTCCGTTCGGTTCTCTGTGAACCTAACAGGTGCTATTATATCACGCAAATTTCGCTTGTCCATAGGCTTAATCCAATCTTAATCAGTTCTTAAGCAAATCTTAATTAAATCTTAAGAATTCATCCTTTTCTTAATGTATTTCTCCGTTAACAAAATAAAAACGTGCCGCTTATCTAACGATTGCAACACGTTTTATGAATCATTTGTTTTAATATTATTGCTCCATTTGCTTACCGATAAAGGAGGCCGCCACCTGGGCAAGCTTTGTCTCCGTCGTGGAAATTTTGGAGCCGTCGCTCCAAAGAAAAACCACTGCTCCGAGAATGTCTCCGTTACCGATTATCGGCATCGCAATAGAAGCCCCGTAGTCGATTCCCTCAATCGGAAAAAGCTGCTTATCTCTATCACCCGTGTAGAGCTGTCTTGACTCCATTACACTTTCCAATTCAGCACTGATTCGCTTCTCAAGAAAATCCTTTTTGGAAACACCTGCACAGGAAATCACATGATCTCTGTCGCAAATCAGCACCGGTGTGGTAACACTCCTGTAAAGCACATCGGCGAAGTGCTCTGTTACATCGGAAATTTCATTTATCGGCGAGTATTTTTTAAATATAACGCCGCCCTCCGTGTCGGTGAAAATTTCCAGCGGCGCACCCTCTTTGATATGCATGGTACGGCGAATCTCCTTTGGAATAACCACACGGCCGAGGTCGTCAATTCGCCTTACAATTCCGGTTGCTTTCATATATAAATCTCCTCTTTTATGACCGCCTGTCGGTCGGTTTATCGTTTGCAAAATTAGTGTTTGCCTTATTTTATTTTTTATGCCATTATAATTGCAAAAAATACGATAAAGAGTTATAATATAGAAAATTTTTGGGGAGGTGAGAAAATGAAGCCTTGTTTTTACTCTTTTTGCTACCGTTTACCGGGCGGAAAACGGTTCAATGATTTTATAAAGTGTATTTTGGCTTATTTGAAGCACCCAAGAGCTTTTTCGCCCTCTGCTTTTTACAACTCCCTGCACCACTTTTTTCTTGGCGGCGGTCACGGTATAATTATTCCTCGGGACGGTGTTGAAATTCCCGATAAACTTTATCATGTAACTTCCGAAAAGAATCTCGATAATATCCTCAAAAAAGGAATATCCTCTGCTTGCGGCGTGGTTTTTCTCACAGACAGCTTTCAGGACCTTGAGGACTACCTCGAATGGAAACAGATTCACCGCAAGAATTGGGACAAAATATTTCTGCTGACTATCAACACAAAGCCTTGCCGTGAACAGGGCATCGGCATTTGTAAAATAACCCGTGACAGGGAATTCATTGCTCAAAGCGTCCCTCCCGAGGCGATCGTCGCCTGCGAGAATTTTCAAGAACGGCTTGCTTCAAATCGTCACGGTAATTAAGCAAGGCAAACGCCTGATTTTTTCTGAACTTTAAAGGCAGAGAGCTGTCACAGACATTATTTTCAAGATCCTTGATTCGCTGTTTCAGATATTCTTCTGTCGTCATAAACATCACCGATATTACTTTTTGCATATTAAGCGAGGTTATTAAATGCAAGTACAGGAAGAATTGAAAAAATTTTTATTTGAAAACGGAGTCGCCGACGTTGGCTTTACCTGCGTTTCCGACGGTCCTTTCGGTGAAAGAAGCTATGCTGTGAGCATTGTCGTTAAGCTCTCGGATGCGGTTATTGACGAGATAACCGACGAACCGACTCACTCATATTTTCACCATTACAGAACCGTGAATGCCTTTATCGACCGCACGCTTTTGCAATGCGGATTCATCCTTGAAAAACACGGGTATAAATATATTCCGATAGGTGCCTCGCAAAGCGTGAATAAGGATGGTTGGAACTATTGCGGAAGATATTCCCATAAAAAAATTGCTACGCTTTCCGGCCTTGGAGGAATCGGCAAAAACTGTCTTTTCCTCCACAAAGAATACGGTCCGAGAGTTCGTCTCGGCACCCTTTTTACCGATTGTCCGTTTGAAACGGAATCGCATGAATATTTTTCACCGTGTATTGACTGTGATTTGTGCGAAAAGGCTTGCCCCTCCGGTGCTATTCGTGGTAAAATGTGGACTGTCGGCATGGAGAGGGAAGAATTCTTCGACCCTGAAAAATGCAGCACATATATGAAAAAGAAATTTCAACATATCGGCAGAGGTGCAGTCTGCGGCATTTGCATGAAGGTTTGCCCCGCCGGAAGGAGAACAAACGATGGACGATAAAAGAATTGCAAGAATAAACGAGCTTTCTGCAACAGCAAGAGAGCGTGAACTGACCGAGGAGGAGCATGCCGAGCGAGCACAGCTTAGGGCAGAATATGTTGCGGCATACAAGCAAAGCCTCGTGAACCATCTTAACAATGTTAAAATTGTTGACGAAAAGGGTAACAAAACTCCCCTTCGCAAGAAAACGGAGAAGAAAAATGAAAAACACTAAGCTTTACGCCGTCGGCATGTCCGTTATTGCCCTGTTGGGTATTATTTCAAGACTGCTTGACAAGCAGTTGGCAAAGTTGCTTTTTAAAAGCGGAAATTTTATCGGCGGACTTTGTGAAATTGTCGGCGGTGCAATTCCGTTTGCACTTTGCGCCTTTTGCTTCGCAACGCTGATGTTCTGCCGTCACACAAGAACAACTCGAACAAAAAACAAAATACTCACCGTCGTTTTCGGTGCAGCGACACTGCTTTCGTCTGCGGCAGCGATATATATTCCCCTGCGTGAGGTTTCAAGCAAAAATTATTATGCTATTGCAGGTGCAGCGGCAGTTATGACGGCTTTGTTTATATATCTCGGAGCAACCCTTTTCAAAAACACATATCAAAAAATGCTGATGACGAAGCACGCAAAAATCGGTTTGTTCGCTTCGGCAGTCTCCGTTGTTTTTTTCTATGCGGCATCATTTATTCCCCGCAGAGCTTCATATTCGGCCCTTCAGGTTTCCATGGAAAAATTCGGAAATTATGACTCGCCCGAAGCTTTTGTACCGTTTTTTGCCCTTTCGGGTATCGGTGCGGCATTGGTAATCTGGATGACCTGTTTTACGGAGATTTTTCCGAAGCTTAAATTCAGTAAAAAAATATTCGTTGCTTTCTCCGCCTTTTTTGCCGTTGCAATGCTTTTAGGCTCGGTCTCAAGCGGTAACACCTATGCTTCGGAATTTCTTTACGGACTCGCCGTCGGATACACGTCCCTGTTTTTGATTTCAACTTTTATTGAGAAAAAAGAGCATTTATAATCTTATCCGCTTTAAATCAGCGAACAGATAATTCGAGCAATTTATCGGCATTCGGATGCATTTACCGACACCCATCAAACTCTTAAGAAAATGTTTTTATTGACATTATTGTTCTTCTATGGTAATATGGAGTTGCAGATAGAAATATCTGACACTCAAAAAGGAGGATAATAAAATGGAAGCTATTCTTGCCTTTGTACAGGAGCTCCTTACTCATCTTAAGGAATTTGATGCAGCGGCTATTATTGAAATTATCAAAAACTTCTTTGCAGGTCTTGTATAAGTTAAACCACTTGCCCCGATTTTCGGGGCATTTGTTAACTGTTTCATAATTTTTCTGCTTTATGCATTGTTGAATATATGGTTATTTTACCTATTTTATGCATTGTATAATTGACAATTGATACTTTATATGGTAAAATATACTTGCAGATAGTTATCTGACACTCAAAAAGGAGGACAAGGCCATGGATGCTATTCTCGCTGCAATCCAGAAGCTTCTTGAGGCTCTTAAGGATATTGACTTCTCTCATATCATCGATGTTCTCAAAGAGTTCTTCATTAAGTTTGCTTAATTGAAATTGCAAAATAAATCGGCATCCTGCTTTTGCAGGATGCCGATTTTTCGCATTCTTATTATAAAATACTCTCTGTTGGTTTGATATTCATTATGCTTATGATTTCGGAAACGGTTTTTTCTACGTTATCGGTAACCTCAACCTGTATATCGGCAAGGAATTTATAAATCGGAGTTCTCTCATCATCAAGGCGTTTGAGTGCTTCAAAATTTCTTATCAGCGGAACACCGTCAAATTTCAAGCCGCTCAGCTCACGGGTAAGCCATACAACATAGCCGTTCTGACGGATATAATACTGATTTTCCTTGCTGAGTATCGCTCCGCTTTCGCACGCAATGACCTGACCGCCGTTGCGTGTTATTTTTTTAAGCGTCTCCGTCTCAAGCTCACGGTAGTATCTTTCACCGTATGCCAGGTAAACCGTCGAAAGAGGAACACCCGCTTTCATCGAAATAAGCCTCTCGACATCAATGCAAGGTCTGCCGAGTTTAGCGGCAATAACCTTTGCAATCGTTGTTTTTCCGCAGCCGGGAAGTCCGACAAGAATAATATTCTTTCTGCGGTCGCTCATCGTCTTGTACGTTGTTCTGATAAGCTCGTCATCAGGCTCAATTCTGCCAAACTTGATCTCGGTCTGATACGCCTGAGCAACAAGCATGGAAAGTCCGTCAGAATTGGGAATATCTCTGTCCTCGGCATCGCAAATAAGACGTGTCCTTCTCGGGTTATAGATAAGCTCCATAACGCCGCAAAGCCTCGGAAAGCGGTCAAGCTCAATGAATTTCATTCCGTTATTAGGATACATTCCGTTGGCTGTGGTATTGATTATTATATCAACCTCGTCGTGATTGTAAAAATCCTCCGACTCCTCAATCTCCTGCCTTGAAACGGTGACAATGTTCTTTGCCCCGAGATCCTTTATAACAGCCTGAACCGTCAGAGAATCGCTGCCTGTTCCGAAAACAATCACATTTTTGCCCGAAACGTCAATGCCACACTTGTTTATCATGAAGCAAAAGCCGAAATATTCCGAATTATCGCCTATGAGTTTGCCGTTTTCATCAACAACAATTGTATCGACGCTCCCGATTTTCTTTGCCGACTCAGTTATAACGTCGCAGTATTTCATAACATCTTTCTTATAAGGGAAAGTCACATTGATTCCGGCAAAGTCACGCTTTTCAAAAAAAGCGTCAAGCTCATTGGGTTCAAGCTGGAAAAGATCATACCTGTTATTTCCCAGCTCTCTGTGAATTTCCGGAGAAAGACTGTGGAGAAGCTTTCTTCCTAACAATCCGTATTTTTTCATTATTCATGCCCTCCGTCTTTATCTTTTTTCCTGTTTTTTATTCCTGCCGCACATCCGGCCGCAATGGCAACAATCGCCGCCGCTGCACCCAAAGCCAGCATAAGCTTTTTCCTTCTGTTGTTTATCTCAATATTGTTGTCGATATCCGAATCAATAACGACCTGAGAATCATCTTCGTCGTAACAGTCCTCGTCGTCATCTTCGTCTTTATTGGTCTTAGCCTTCTTGGTTCTCGTCTTTTTTGTCTTTGTCGTTTTACGTTTTGCAGTCTTTCTCTTTTTAGTCTTTTTCTTGGTCGTTTTGATTTTGGTTGTTCTAACCTTTGTTGTCTTTTCTTTGGTAGTTTTTTCGGCCGACGACTTTTTAGTCTCCTCTCCGGGATTATCTTCGAGCTCCTCGATTTCTTCGGTAATATCGACCTCGTATGTATTCGATTTCACGCCGTTAGTGTCAATAACAATGAGATCCATTATTACATTATCCGGAATTCCACTCTTGATTCCGACAGTTGCTTCAAGTAAAACGTTTTTGCTTGAAGCGTCATGAAGCTCATCCTCAAGCTCGGCAAAATAAACACTGTTGTTGTATTCTGCCGTACCGTTGCACATCATTTTTATATTACCCATTCCGTTGAAATTCATGATAACGCCGCAGGAATCTATATCATTAAACTCTTCAAATTCAAACGTGAACAGCAGGTAAATGCGATTGATTTGATAATCGTATCTGACCTTAACCGCCGCAAAATTAAGATCGTTATTTGCCTCTTCGTTTGCATCAAGAATCGGGCATTCCGTGCTATCCCGCCACAATCCGTTACCCGATATGGCACTTGCACCGAATGTTGCCGAGCAAAGAATCGCCAAAGCAATCAGCAAAGCAACGAACCCGGTTAAAAATCTCCTCAACTCTATCCCTCTTTTATAATCCATTTATTTTACCTTGATAGTAATAATCTCAAATGGTTTTGCTTTAAAGCTTACCGAATTATTTTCAACCGTCAGCTTTTCAATATCTCTTTCGAGAAGATCGCAAAGGATTGCTTCCTTAACATCAAATCCGAAATTAAGCGTTACAGAAGTTCCCTTGTTGTAGCTTTCATAGCCACGAACAATAATATCATCGCTGTTTTCTGCTTTTTTAACGGTTTCAACAATGAAATTGTCCTTATCGCAGGAAACGAATGAATACTCCTCGGGAAGTGTTCCGTTCTGTTTATCTATTAATGAAGCCTTGAGCGGATTATTGATTTCATACGCAAGCTGAACCGTACCGGCGTCCCTGTAATTGCCTGCATGAGGGAACAATGAATATGTAAAAACATGCTCACCCTTGTCGGCATCGGGATCGGGATGAGTTGCACACTTGAACAGCGAAAGCTTCATCGTACCGTTATCGACATTGTAGCCATACTTGCAGTCATTGAGAAGACTTACGCCGTAGCCGTAATCCGAAATATCCATATACTTGTGTCCGCAAACCTCAAACCTTGCCGCATCCCAGCTTGTGTTCTTGTGGGTAGGACGTTCAACGGAGCCGAACTGAATTTCATATGTTGCCTTATCTGAATTGACGTCAACATCAAACGCTGCCTTGACCATGATATGTTCTTGATGCCAATCGGCACGGGTATCGAAATCAATTCTTGCACTGTTGTCGTAGAACCAAATCTTCTGGCAGAACTCCGACTTGTAAAATTTTCTTTTTATATTGAAACCAAAACGTGCACCCTCGTCAATAAACTCAACAGAGGAGACATCGCTTATTTCATATTTCTTCTCTGTGTAGTAATTGGAAAGCTCCCATGCATCATAGGAATACGGGAGATCCTCAAACGCTTCAATGTAGTTTGCTCTGCCGCCATCACGGAGAACCTCACGGTCATTAATTTTATCATAAAGTCTCGTGATCACATATTCGTCATTAAATTCAACGATATAGTTTGAGGTTTCAAGCTGTTTTCCGTCAAGCCTGTAAGCCGATTTGTATTCGTCAAGTTTGATCACCTTATAGCCCTTGGCCGGTATTCCGTTCACACGGTAGGTCTTGCCCTCAAAATTAAGGAAACCGTTATCCGTGAACGAATTCGGATTGAACACAACCACTCCGCCGTCGGTTTTAATGTTTGATAATACGGTATTATATGCGTCGCTCTCAACCTTGTTACCGATTTCGGCAATTTTTGCATAATCCTTGTCACACTGCTCATAAACCGAATGGATTGACGAACCGGGGATAATGTCGTGGAACTGGTTAAGGAGTATGCATTCCCATCCCTCATTAAGCTTTTCCTGCGGATATTCCGTATTGAAAAGCTTGTGAGCCATTGATGAAACCGTCTCGGCATTTTGATAGAGAAATTCGCTTTTTCTGTTGTTCTTCTTGTTCTTTGCCTGAGAGGTGTAAGTACCTCTGTGGAACTCAAGGTAAAGCTCACCGACCCATTTCGGCAGTCTCTTGTTACCCTCGGTCTTTTTTCTCAGCCTTTCGAGGAACTCGCCTGCGAACTCCCAGTGCGGCTGAGGGCAATTTGCAACACCGTATTTAAGTCTTTCAATAAGCTCGATATTTTCGGTCTCCGGTCCGCCGCCTCCGTCACCGTGGCCGAACGGCATCATGACCTCATTTGTAAGCTCCTTCGGCTCAAAGCGGTCATATGTGCCCTTGAGATAAGATGCTCTTGTCATCGGTATATATGTTGCAATGCTGCCGTCGAGTTCGCCCTTGTTATTAAGCTCCATTGCGGTCATGAAGTATGAAAAGACCTCAGAGCCGTCAATGCCCTTCCACATAAATGCGTCATAAGGCATTCTGTTTGTCTCATTCCAGCCGATTTTGGATGTAACGAATTTGTCAATGCCGCTCTTTTTCATAATCTGCGGCATGGCTGCACTATAGCCGAAAACATCCGGCAGCCAAATTATTCTGTTATCAACGCCGAACTCGTTTTTGAAGAAACGCTTGCCGAAAATAATCTGTCGAACAAGACTTTCGCCGCTTGTAAGGTTGCAGTCCGCCTCAAGCCACATTGAGCCCTCAAGCTCAATCCTTTTTTCCTTAACAAGCTTTTTGACCTCAGCGTACATCTCCAGGCTTTCCTCTTTGAGGAACTTCAAAAGCTGCGGCTGACTTGACATGAATTTGTAATCGGGATATTTTTTCATCATCTCGATAACACTGCCAAAGGTGCGCTGAACCTTTTCCCTCGTCTGGTCGAGCGTCCAACGCCATGCAACGTCAATATGGGTATGACCGATTACGCTGACTTTAATATCCTTATCACAGCAATATTTTCCGTAAAACTCGGTCATCAGGTATTCATTTGCCGCATTGATCGATCGAAGAAATTCCTCCGACATCGGATCACACCAGTTGATATAATTGATTGCCGTGTTGAGATATTCTCTTACATCGGCATACTCCTTGGCACTTTCGTCTGTATAATAAAGAATCCTGTAAGGTGCTTTGAGATTATAATAAAGCTTCTCCACCTCACGGTTAAACTCACAGAGCTGAGCAAAAAAGTCTGTTCTCTTTCCCGACGGCTGAGAATATGCATAAATATGAACATCGCAGCTATCCTTGTTGCCGTTGAGCTTAACGTATCTGTGCTTTGTGTCCATTCCGCGGACAAACTTTCCGTCAAGATAAATCATGAACTGCGGTTCCCAATCCTCATCATGAACATCGGTTGAGGAAACATAAAACTCCAGATCCTTACCTTTAAGCTCCTGAGGAATCTCAATGTGCTTAAAGAACCATCTGTGCTCCTCTGGCTTCATGCCCCAGCGCTCGGTTTCGCCGAATTCACGCCATTCACCCTCATTTAGAGACGGAACAACATTGCCGCTCTTGTAGCCGCACTCCATTGTCAGCCAGCCGTTTATCGGAATCCTGACAGGCGTAATATATTTTTCAAGCTGATTAATTACTTCTCCGATTCGTTTGTCAAGAAAATTGTTCATTTGCCGCTCCCTAAATTAATTCATAAAGTTTTTTAATTTCATCCGATTTTGAAAAATCGATATTGCTTATATTCTCAGCAATTTTTTTCTGAAGCTCTTTATCGTTCACAAATCGCATCAGACCCTCGGCACAATCTTTGTTATCAAACGGAACGATCACACCGTCAACACCGTCATTTATCTGGCTTTTCGCCGTTGCATAGTTCGTTATTGCGACCGGCTTGCCAAGTATCAGAGCCTCGTTAACCGTAACGGCATTTCCCTCATAGCGTGACGGCTGAATATAAAAATCACATGCCTTAAAATAAGGATACGGGTTCGTTTTTTTTCCGAGCAAAATCACCCTGTCCTGCATGCCAAACTCTGCAATTTTACTTTTGATGAGGTCTTCATCAGCTCCGTAGCCGATTATATACCACTTGACATTTTCAAGCATTGAGCAAATCTCGGGAACATTGTCAAAATTCTTTGCATCGCAAAAACGTCCGACCGAAAGAAACTTTACAAAGCCGTCATTGGGCATTTCGTCCGTCACATTAAATTCATTCGCCTGTGTCTTAACAAAATCGGCAGGATGAATATTTTCGATAACCTCTATTCTGTCCGCAAGGGCCGGAAATTTTTTAAAGAAAGCAGCTGCAACGCTCTCTGAAATTGCAATTATTTTATCATATGCCGACCACATTTTAAGCTCGGATTCAACATCAATTTCAATGAAAGAATAATCGGTATGAATCCATGCGATTTTTTTCTTCGCTTTGGTTTTCTCCGCCGCAAAATAATGGGGCGTTAAAAAACTGATTACCAAATCATATTCCTTTTCGGATATCATCGGCATATGGCGAACCGTGTATTTGTGGCTGTATTCGATAAAGACATATTCGCTGCTTTTAAAGCCCTGTGCAGCCGTGAATTCCGCCGCCCTTTTTTTGCCCTCAAGCCGACCGAACGCAACTCCGAATGCACCCTTTTTTATAACGTCCGCAAGCGGAACGGCAAGCGAAGAATACTTCTTGTTTTCGGGCAAAAGCTTGACCCTCTCGGGAATATACTGCATCAATTCACCCGTATGACGCAGAAGGAAAAGCTCAACATTGTATTCATTATAATCAAATGCACCGAGAAGCCCGAGCAACGCCCTTTCGGCTCCGCCTATCTCCATACAATGGCTGATTATAAGCACGTTTTTCATGCCGCACCTCCGATACTCGAAAAAAGAAACACAATCCGAATATATAAAATTTATTATACTTATTTAATAGCATAAAGTCAATGAATGTTTCGACATATTTTTAATTTTTTTGCACATGCGGCATATTTCGGCTTGCAAGGCTAAAATACTTTGAAAAAAGACTGTATTCCGAAGCTAAATATATTGACTTTTCTAAATGATTTTGATAGTATAAATTGATTTAGATTTTTTAAAGCAAAGGAAGTATCATATGCTTTTGGACAAAACAATTCATATTCCCGATTTGGGAGATATAGGTGCAGACAGCGGCTTTCACGTTTTAAATTCTACGGAGGACGGAAAGTTTTCAGTCGGCAAAAACGGCGTTGTTGATATCGTCTCGACAGGCGACAGCAAGGTTGAGTTTGTTTCTTTCGGCTCGCACACTCTCGCTTGCGTAAAATCGGCAATCGCATACCCTGTTTATTATCCCGTTGCACCCGTTACCCTTGAAAAGCCCGTTAAGGCTGTTCTTATGGATCTCGACGGCACAACGGTTCGCAGTGAAGAATTCTGGATCTGGATAATTCAGATGAGCATTGCAAGTCTCCTCGGCAACCCGAAGTTTGAGCTTGAAGAAGCCGACCTCCCGTTTGTTTCCGGTCACTCGGTTTCCGAGCATCTTCAGTATTGCATTGATAAGTATTGCCCCGGTGCATCGCTCGATAAAGCCCGTGATTTCTACTTTGAGCATACTCACAGAGAGATGGAAGAAATCATGGCCGGCAGAGGCAAGGACGGCGCATTCACTCCGACAGAGGGAGTTAAGGATTTTCTCTATGAGCTTAAGGACATGGGCGTTAAAATCGGACTCGTTACCTCGGGTCTTTACGAAAAAGCTTGGCCGGAAATTCTTTCGGCATTCAAAACCCTCGGCATGGGCGACCCGAAGGACTTTTACGACGCAATTATTTCCGCAGGCTTCCCGCTCAGAAAAGGTTCGGTCGGTACTCTCGGCGAGCTTTCTCCGAAGCCGCACCCGTGGCTCTACTCCGAAACCTCTATCGTAGGTCTCGGCGAGGCTTTTGCAGACCGTAATCATGTTGTAGGCATTGAGGACAGCGGTGCAGGAGTTTGCTCCGTCCGTCTTGCAGGCTACACGACAATCGGTATCGCAGGCGGCAATATCGTTGACAGCGGCACAAAGGCTGTTTGCAATTATTATGAGAACAGCTTTGCCGATATTTTAAAAATTATAAAGGGATGATTTAATTGAAGAAAAGGATCACTTCCGAAAAGCTTGTACACGCAGTAAGCTTTGCTCTCTTTGTTCTCATGCTGACCGAAGCATATCTTGTGCATGAGGATGAAATTAAAGCGAGCGTTGCAAGGCTCAAAACAATCATCGAGAATAAGAACAAAACAAATGAAGCCGAAGCCGGCGAACAACCGGAAGTTTCGGAAAAAGGAGAACAGACAGATGGACAACAAACCGCAGAAAATTAACTGCCATTTCATCTCCAACACCCACTGGGACAGAGAATGGCGTTTTTCGGCAAGAAGAACACAGTACATGCTCGGCTACATGCTCGACATGCTGACGGATATACTTGACAAATATCCCGAATACAGACATTTCCATCTTGACTCTCAGACTATGCCGATTCAGGACTACCTTGAGGCATATCCCGAGAAGAAAGAGCTTATGAAAAAATACATATCCGAGGGTCGAATCGGTGTCGGTCCTTGGTTCTGCCTCCCCGACGAATTCACTGTCGGCGGCGAGTCGCTTATCCGTAACCTCCTGCTCGGTCACAGAATCGGCAAGGAAATGGGCGGCATAAGCAAGACAGGCTATTCACCGTTCGGCTGGGGTCAGATTTCTCAGCTTCCGCAGATCTATGCAGGCTTTGACATTCACTTTGCCTCATTCTATCGCGGAATCAACGAGTATTGTGCTCCGAAATCCGAATTCTACTGGGAAAGTCCGGACGGAACAAGAATTTACGCTTCTCGTCTCGGCAAGCGTCCCCGTTACAACATTTGGTATATTGTTCAGCGTCCTGTTTATTACAATCAGCAGAATGAGAACAACCGTGACATGGTATGGAACGACAACAACGGTATATTCAAGTTCATTGATTCCGAGAATAAGAATCTTGACTATCAGTATGCTCACCCGTTCTATGAGTATCACAAGGAGAACATCAAACCCCGTGCAGAACAGGCAATAAAGGAGCAGGACAACGACTGGACAACGTCTCACCGTTTCTGGTCGCTCGGCCATGACTCATCATGCCCCGATGCCCGTGAGGTTGAGATGATTAAAGACCTTGATGCAGCTCTTCCGAATGCAGTTGTTTATCACAGCTCGCTTAAGGAAATGGAGCAGGGTATTATCGATGAATTTGACCCAAATTCACCGGTTCTCAAGGGTGAAATGCGTGACCCTTACACCAAGGGCAGCGTCAGCAGCATGATGGGCTGGATCATTTCCGCAAGAACCTACGTTAAGCAGGCTAACTTCAAGACGGAAACTCAGCTTCAGAATTATGCCGAGCCGATGGCAGTTTTTGCAGCACTCAGCGGAGCACCGTATCAGAAGAACTTCATCGATCTTTCATATAACTATCTCCTTCAGAACCACGGCCATGACAGCATCGGTGCATGCGGACGTGACGTTGTTTACGAGGATGTTATCTATCGTTACAGACAGTCGAGAGAGCTTTCAAGCTGCGTTTATGAGCGTGCATTTATGGACGTTGCAGGCGATATTAAGCTTGACGGCTTCAGCCGTGACGATGCGGCGATCGTTGTATTTAACCCGGCTCCGTTCAAGAGAAGCGAAGCGGTCAAGATGACGGTCGAGCTTCCGGCAGAATGGAAAGCAGACAGCTTCAAAATTACCGATCCCGACGGAACGGTTCTCACCTATCAGGTAATTACAACCAACAACAACTCCGCTCAGATCATTCAGAATCCGAATGACGTCGCTAACGTTCTTCATACTCAGCAGTACACGATCGAGCTTGACGTCAAGGACGTTCCGGCTATGGGCTATAAGACACTCAAGCTTCAGCCGCTCTATCATGTTCGTGCAACCACGCCTAAAACCATGCTTAAGAGAAATCAGGTCATGGAGAACGAATATCTCAGAGTTTCGTTCAACTCCAACGGTACTTATAATGTTCTTGACAAGGAAAACGGCAAAAGCTACGAGGGTCTCGGCTACTTCAAGGATACCGGCGAGATCGGCAATCCGTGGGAGCACTTCACTCCGGAGAACGACGAAACCTTTACAACTCTTAACGAGAATGCCAAAATCACTCTCCTCCATGAGGGCGAGCTTGCCGTTTCATACAAGGTAGCTATCGACTGGGCACTTCCCGAGGGAAGAAATCCGGACGAGAAAACCCGTTCAAAGCACCTCAACCCCTGCAAGATCGAGAGCATTATCACATTGAAGAAGGGCTCACGTTATCTTGAGGTTGAAACAACAATCGACAATCAGAGCGAGGATCACTACCTCCAGGTAGCATTCCCGACCGATATTAAGTCGGAATTCTCATATGCTCAGGGTCAGTTTGACGTTGTTAAGCGTCCCGTTGCAAAGCTTGACTATTCACTTTATGACGAGATTCCGATGACCGAGCAGCCGATGAACTCCTTCGTTGACGTAACAGACGGCAAGGTCGGTGCAGCTCTCCTTAACACAGGCCTCAAAGCATACGAAGCCTCCGACGATGAGTGCGGCACGGTTTACCTTTCACTTCTTCGTGCTTTCCCGCTTCGTATCTGTGTTACAAGCGATATGCAGGATTACAGCGCAAGCGACAAGGGCTCACAGTGCATCGGCAAGAACACCTACCGTTATGCATTTATGCCGCATAAGGGCGACTGGGAGGACGGCAATGTTTGGGGAGAGAGCGAGAGATTTAATCTTGCTTTCGGCGTAGCACAGCTCGCTCCGACAGACCATGGCAAGAACGGCCTTGTTCACTCTTTCCTTGAGCTCGGAACAGAGAAGCTCAATGTCAGCGGAATTAAGCAAAGCGAGGACGGCACGGGCTATGTTGTTCGTCTCTTTAACCCGTCAGACAAGGCCGTCAAGACAAATATTCGTCTCAACGGCGGCATTGCTCCGATTAAAAAGGCTCAGTCTCCTGTTGAAAGACAGCAAACGGAATTTGAACTTCCGCCGTATTCGGACAAGAAATGGAGCGAGGTTAAGCTCGTAAGCCTTGAGGAAAAGGACATCGCTCCGCTCACGGTTGACGAAAACGGATTTGCAGACTTTGAAATCACAGGCAAAAAGATTCTTACAATTAAATTTGTCGGCTGATAAATTATAACTGAGGGAACGCCATTAGTCCGGCGTTCTCTCGGGCAATTCGATTGCCCGAAATTGAGGATAAATCAAGAATGAAACATCTTCGGAAATTTATGTTTACGGCGGCGGCTTTGTTCGCTGTCCTCAGCGTTATTTTCCTTATCTCACATATTCATCACGATAATCACTATTCTTTCACCTGCTTTATCACTTTTTTGACCTGCTTCTATCATTTTGCATACAGGATTCTTGTTTCTGAAGCTGTGTCCAAAAAGCATGCGAGCTTCAACTACCGAAGCGGCTGGTTTGCTCCGAAAAAATTCGAAGAGTCTGTTTTCAAGGCTCTCAGGGTAAAACGTTGGAAAGAAAAGCTTCCGAACCTCCTGCCTCAGACGTCCTCGACAAAGGATTTTCCGGTAGAAACGCTCATCAACGAGACTTGCTCGGTTGAAGCTGCTCACGAGATCAATATTGTTCTCAGCTTCGTACCGTTTGCCGTTTCGCTGTTCTACAGTGAGCACGAATGGATTTTCCTTGTTTCAGGATTGGTTACGGCTCTGTTTGACCTTTGCTTCGTTATTTTCCACAGGCATTTCAGACCGAGATTGATTAAACTGTTGAATACAAAAGCATAAAAAAGTATCGGGCATTTTTTCTTGTCCGATACTTCTTAATAATCTTATATTGACAAATCAGCTGTTATTGCATAAAATCAGGCTGCAAAGGGCGTCACTGCCGACAAACGGTTACGCCCTCATGAAAGTTATTAATTAAAGATTAACCGTTCTCATCGGCGTGAGGCGGTTATTTTTTTACTGTATATTAATTAACCTGTCGCAAAAAGCAGAATAATAGCCATTGTAACAGGATACTCCATACAATCCCCCCTGTGAGGGCAAAGAGCGTACCCGCCTACCGCAATGGCAGTGCCACAAGAGCATTATATCTGCCATGGTTAGCTTTGCCTACACTTTATAAAAAGATTGATTTACAGGTTTTTCTCAAGGCACACAAGCTGTACGCCGTCAATGCCGTTAAACACACATGGCACGGTTGAAACCTCAATGTATCCAAGCTTTTTATAAAGACTGCGTGCGGCAGCATTTTTCGCATTGGTGTCCATTCTGAGATACGGGCAGCCGTTTTCAAGCGCATATTTTTCATAGAAATCGACAAATGCCGTTCCGTAGCCCTTGCCCTTTATTTTCGGCGAAACGACAAGTGCGTGAAGCACCATAACCTTATCGTCGGGTGCATCGGCAGTCCAGCTTGCCTCGGCATATTCCGGTACCTGCTCCTTATTTATTCTTGCGGCGGCAACAACTGTTCCGTCAATTTCTTCAACAAACATATCACCTGCCGCCACTGCAGCTTCCGCCGTCTTTCTTGTCGGATAAATTTTCCTTATCCATCCGATTGTAACCAGTCCGGCTTCTTCGGCGTCATGAATTTCATCATAAATTTCACTGATACGGTCAATGTCTTTTCTTGTAGCTTTTCTGAACATAAACTTTCATGCCTTTCAAAAAAATCGCCCGTCGAAACGGACGATTTTCTTTATTTATCTTACCAAATCGTCAAGCTTTTCTCTCATTGCCTGCTCGGTATCACGGTAATATTGCGTTTTAGGATTAGGATGCTTATTTTCTGCCCAAAGCTTGTCCGCCTGTTCCTTCCATGCTGCGGCAAATTTATCGCACTTTGCGCAAAGATGCTCAACCCCCTCCTGATTTTCAAGGTCGGTCGATTTTGCGCCTGTCTGCTTGATCAGCTTCCTGAGATATTCGGGATTCTCAAGCATCGGGCACGGACGCAGATGGTTATCATTAAACGGCTGATTGTGATAGTAGCTCATAAACAGCGGATTTCTCAAAGCCTCAAGAATCGTATGCGTTCTGATGTTTGAATCAGAAAAATGAATGAATACGCAAGGCTCAATATCACCGGCGGAATTGATGTGGAAATAGTTTCTGCCGCCCGCGATACATCCTCCGACATATTCGCCGTCATCCTGGAAGTCCATTACAAATAACGGCTTACCGGTTTTGCCGTTTCGCATCTTTTTGAGCCAGAAATACATGTGCGTTCTCTGCTCAGGGGTAGGAATAAGCTCCTCAACAGCTCCCGTGCCGACCGGCATGTAGTTGAAGTAGAGAGCAAATTTTGCACCCTTATCAATCATCAAATCAATAAATTCGTCACTTGTTACCTTATCGACATTCTGCGAGGTGTAGCAAATCGAAAGGCCGTAAATGCACTTATTCTTTTTGAGAAGCTCCATTGCTTTAATGGTTCTCTCGTAAGCTCCCGTGCCACGGCGGAAATCGTTTGATTCCTCAGAACCTTCGATGCTGAGTGCAAGAGTAAGATTACCGACATCCTTCATGTCGTCGCAGAATTTTTGGTCGATCAATGTTGCGTTTGTATAAGCAAGGAACGTACAGTTTTTATGCTCACGGCAAAGACGAAGAATATCGTTCTTTCTGATAAGCGGTTCGCCGCCCGTGAACATATAAAGATGCGTTCCAAGCTCAACGCCCTGATTTATGACATTATTAATTTCATCATATGTGAGATTGAGTTTATGGCCGTATTCCGCTGCCCAGCAGCCTTTGCAATTCATGTTACATGCACTTGTCGGGTCAATGAGCATCAGCCACGGAATGTTGCACTTGTATTTTTCACGATTTGCCCTGACGGCTCTCGTTCCGTGGAGGCCTGCACCGAGAACGAACGACAAAAACATTTTTTTGAGATAATCCCTGTCGATATCCTTAAGCAGATTCATCGCATAGGTGTTCCAAACGTTATTGTCATCGCTTATCGCATCGCGGAAGCCTTTAAATGTCTTTTCGGGAAATGTTTTACCTGCAAACTTTTCGGCAAGACCGATAAGCTTGAGAATATTCTTTTTCGGATCCTTGTCAATGTACTTCAGCATTCTGTCAAGCAAAAAGCCTACGCCTGCTCGCTGAATATTTTCTTTCAGTAACATTTCGCTGTACCTCACTACTAAAATTGATATATATTTTCTCATATTTTCTTTATAAAGTCAACCGAGATTAGCAATAAAGCTAACTTATTCGACACTTTGTCTATAAAATGTCAATCATGTTGCTTTTTACCCGTCATTCATACAATTAACATTCTAATATAAAAAGTATTTTTCCATATTATTTGCAATAAATCCATAAGCCGATAAAATTATACCGCTTTATCCGGTAGGTAAAATGCGACCCTTCCTTTTTGTGTAAATTGTCATATTTTTCCCTGTGTATCTAAACCTTTATGTTGACTTTATATTTTTGTTGGTGTATAATTAACCTACAAAATTATTTTTTCGGAGGTTAAAACAATGAAAAAAGTCATAAGTATTCTTCTCTCGGTTGTTATGATTGTCCTCCTTGCTGTCCCGAGCTTTGCGGCGATCAGCACCGACACGGCATTCAAGTTCAACTCAGACGGAAAATTTAAGATCATGATGATCAACGACACACAGGATGTTATTCTCAAGGACGTTCTCCAGGCAAGCTACCTCAAGAAGATTGCCGAAAAGGAAAAGCCCGACCTCATTGTTATGGCCGGCGACCTTCTCACAGACTTCTTCCCGGGTGCAAACAAGGCTCAGCTCAAGAAGTGCCTTACTCAGGCTCTTGACGGCGTCAACGCTCTCGGAGTACCTTTCGTAGCTACCTTCGGCAACCACGACCATGACTGGGAAGAGATTTTCCCGCTCGAGGAGCAGATGGAGGTTTACAAGTCATATTCCAACTGCGCAATCGTTAATAACGGCTGTGATGTAGGTACATATTATATTCCTGTTAAGTCGTCCGACGGCAAAAAGGTTCCTCTTAACATCTATGTTATGGACTCCAACAACAAGGCTAAGGGCGAAGGCCTCCTTACAGGCTATGAGGGACTCAAGCCGGAGCAGGTTCAGTGGTATAAGGATACCCGTGACGGACTTAAAGCAGCTACAGGCAGCTATGTTCCTTCTCTTGTTTTCCAGCACGTTCCCGTTAAGGAAATCTATCAGTTCGTTGATAAGGTTCCGTTCAATGCAGATCATACAGATTGTATCTTCGGTCTTGACGACGGTCAGTGGTACAAGCTCAACGATAAAGCTACAAGCGGCGTTCTCGGTGAGGTTCCTTGCTCAGAATCCGTTAACGGCAATACAGGCGAATACGAAGCATGGCTCGAGCATAAAGAGATTATCGGTGCTTTCTTCGCACATGACCACGTTAACAACTTCATGGGCGTTACGGACGAGGGCATAACTCTCGGCTACAATGGCGGTTCAGGCTTCAGCACATACGGCAGAGGCGGCGACCGTTCGGCAAGAATTTTTGAGATCGACGAGAACGATGTAAGAAATTACGAAACTCATCTTGTAACATATAATGATGTTGCATCTAAGCCGATAAATTACTACATCATGGATCTCTTCTCACCTGTTATTGCAACATGGATCGGCAGAATTATTGATATCGTTTGCCCGAAGTTCATCAAGGACATCATTGCAAACAAGCAGAAGTAAAAACTGATTCTTCAGCTCCCCGATAACTCGGGGAGCTTTTCATTTCTCTGTTAATTTCAATTTAACTTCTCGGCTTTTTATTGACATCGACTTTTATTATTGATATAATTTTTTTACAAAGTAAAAAGGAGTTTAAATTTATGATAATCAACAGACCTCCCATGGGCTGGAACTCATGGAACACATTTGCCGAGAATATAAACGAAAAAGTTGTTATGGAAACCGCCGATTTTATCGTTGAAAGCGGACTCAAGGACTGCGGTTACGAATACGTTATCATTGATGATTGCTGGAGTTTGAGAGAGCGTAATGAAAAGAACGAGATCGTTCCCGATCCCGAAAAATTTCCCCATGGCATGAAGTATGTTTCTGACTATATTCATTCTAAAGGTCTGAAATTCGGTATGTATTCCTGTGCCGGTACAATGACCTGCGCCGCTTATCCCGGAAGCCTTGACCACGAATTCATTGATGCAAAATGTTTTGCCGAGTGGGGCGTTGACTATCTCAAATATGATTATTGCTACCACCCGTTTACAACCTACGGTCATGTGCTCTACAAGAGAATGGGGCTCGCCCTTGCCAACTGCGGAAGGGACATTCTTTTCGCCGCCTGCTCATGGGGAAGCGAGAACACAAAAACATGGATCAAAGAAACAGGCGCACATACATGGCGCTCAACAGGTGATATCTTTGATACATGGGAGTCTATAAAGGAGCTTGCGCTTTCGCAGTACAAGGTTGCGGAGTATAACGGCTGCGGCTGCTTCAACGATATGGATATGCTCGTTGTCGGCATGAAGGGCAAGGGTCACGTCGGTCTCAAGGGCTGCACGACCGAGGAATACAAAACCCATTTTGCTTTCTGGGCAATGATGGGCTCACCGCTTATTATCGGCTGCGACCTCAGAGAAGCCGATGATGAGGCTATGGCTATTCTAAAAAACAAGGAGCTCATCCGAATCGACCGGGATGCGGCATACAGGCAGCCGTATTTCGTTAACGGAAACAGAAATGTGAATAATGAGAGAAAGGGCGATGAACCGCTTTACAGCTGGTATCCGGACCATATGCCCGTTATTGTCAGACACCTTGAAAACGGTGACATTGCAATCGGATTCTTTAACTTCACAGATGACGAGCATTACGAATGCTTCACCCTTGACGCAGTCGGTCTCGGCTTTTGCACAGGCAAATCGCTTGAGCTCACCGACGTTTGGACCGGCGAAGTTTCAAAGCCCATTAACGATACCGTCGGTGCAAATCTTCCGGCTCACGGCTGCGTTGTTTACCGTGCAAAGGTAGTTGACAGATAATGAGCACCTGCAAAAAATGCGGCAGAGAGCTTAGCGGCAACGATATCGGCCTTACAAAAAAGTTGATTAACCGCGGCTCGACGGAATTTTTATGCATAAACTGCATTGCCGAAAAATTTGACTGCTCCAAGGAATTGCTTGAAGAAAAAATCAAGCAGTTCAAAGCGGCAGGCTGTACCCTTTTTAAATAAGCTTTTTCGGAGGGAAATCTATGAAGAAAACCTTGCAAAGAGGATTTGCAATTTTACTTTCCTGCATCATGATTTTCAGTGCCAACTTTACTTCCGTTTTTGCGGCTCAGAGCATTTGGCAGAGAATCGGTACGGGAGCGCTCGGAACGGTTGTATCCACCGCTCTCGGAGCGATAAACTCAACTCTCCCGGACGGCAAGAATTTTATTGCCGAGGAGGATTACAAGAGCCATGATTTTTATGAGGGAAACAATATATTTCTTTCGGCTCCGACCGAAAAATCCTGCTGGAAACTTGGCTATAAAAGCGTAAGCCTTATTCCCGATGACTGGCAGGAGCATCAATATTATATCGGCGGCTACATAATGGCAGAAAATTGGTTCACCAATAAGGTTGAGGGCATAATCGACGATATGAAAGCCCGTGTTATCGCCATTGACGATTCAAGCGGACGCGGAGTTTCTGTTTTTGCAACGATTGACTGCATCGGCATGACAAACAGCGATATTAAAGAAATACGACGTCGACTTGTTGAAAAATCGGGTGACAAATTCAGCTTTACTACGATAAATGTTGCTTCTACCCATTGCCACAGCGGAATCGACACCGAGGGCATTTGGACAAACCTTTTCGGCAAGCTGATTCCGAACCTTTTCAAACTTAAAACAGGTCTCGGCGAGGTTAAACAGGGTACGGATAAACACTATATGGACTTCCTATTTGATAAGGTTTCCGACGCAATGCTTGATGCGTGCAGCAGCATGACCGAGGGCAAGCTTACAATTTCAAGAAAAGATATCGGCGACGGTTATTTCACAAACAAGAACCGTTCCTCCGCCTCTGCAATGATGACGGACATGACCGTTATGACCTTCACTCCGTTCGATAAGAGTGCAAAACCGACCAAGATCGTCAACATTGCCGCTCATCCCGACGTTGCCGGATTGCCGACAAGCGACGGACAGAGCAGCGGCCGTGAGGTCAGCGGCGACTATGTCTACTACATGGACGAGCTTATTTCAAAGGCAGGCTTCAACTGCATGTTCTTCAACGGAGCGATTGCGGGAATTTATATGGCAAGAGGCTTGACGAACGATTCGCAAGACTTTAACCGACGCTGGGAACAGTCCATGCGCTACGGTCATGAAATCGCTAAAATGGCTCTTTCACTCAACCTGACAGAGGCACAGATAAAGCAAAACAAGCTTCTCTACGACGAGGAAGAGATTAAGCGTGAAACCGAGATTGCCGAAAAAAACGGCGGAGAATACACACTTTGGTGCGATGGCTGGACACCCGTTCAGGACACCGAGGTCAAGCCGTTCTTCAATATCAGAATGAAAGAAGTTCGTGTGCCTGTTACAAACCCCTTTATACTCATGGCAGGCAAGCTGAAAATGGCGAACTACGAGGTCATTAAAACTGCAAACGGCTATGAAATCTCCACCGAGGTCGGTTACATGGAATTCGGCGACTCACTCAAAGCCGTCACCGCTCCGGGTGAAATCTGCCCCGACATTATCTACGGCGGCACGTCGCTGACAGCTGCCGATTCATACTCAGGCAAGGATTATGAATACCCGAAAGCCACGGAGATTTTTGATAACGACGAGCTTATCTGCTTCGGTCTGATGAATGACGCCGTGGGCTACATTGTACCGGATAATGACTATTGCATGGCCCTTGCATTTGACCATTATCATGAGCTTGTTTCGCTCGGAAAACACGTCGCAAGCAGCGTTTCAAAGGCATATACCGAACTGGCAAAATAAAAACAAAAGCCATAAATTACAGAAAAAGCTGTAGTTTATGGCTTTACTTTATTCGTTAAAGATATCATCGTATGTCAGATCAAGCAGTTCGCAAATTTTACGAATATTATTAAAATGCGGCTTGCCTATTCCGTTTTCGTAATGCACAATTTTTATCAAATTGCAGACTTGCACTTACCTGAGTAATATTTACTCTATGCCGCACGATTATTATATCATCGTATATGTGAAAAATTCAGTGCTTTTCCCTAATTTGTGCAAAAACTTCACATTATAATCCGGACAAAAAAACAGACCATGAAAAAACATGGTCTGTTTTACTGTCTTTGTACAGCATATTTGATACAATGTGACCACCTGTCCAAAATGTGACCCTGCACTTGAAAATGTGACCACACATAAATAAAACAATTTTTACGGATTACAAACAGCACAAGGCTCCCAACCTTTTCGTTCAGCTTCAGCCACAGTCATTTTAGCTCCGTTTGCATATCTGCAACCTCCAAGATGATAATGATTACCGGTCCTTGAACCATAAACGATTTTTTGCGAACGAGAAGTTGTAGATTCAGTAGTTTCCTTAGTCGTTTTTTCCGTGGTTTCTTTTGTGGTTTTTTCAGTAGTTTCTTTCATAGTAGTTTCGGTGGTGGTCGTAGTTGTAGTAGCAATCGTTGTCGCAATTGTTTCTGTTGTATTAGCAGTAGTTGTTTCAGTAATTGGTTTATCAGTATTTGCGATTGTTGTTGTTTCAATAAATTCCGTTGTGGTTTGAGGTTCCGGATGTATTTTTTCATTTATTGAACCAACAGTTATAGCAATGACACATACTATAACAAATGCAACGATACCTGACAATAAAAATAGTTTGTTTCTTTTATCGGTTTCAGCTTCTTTTTGCTTTTCTAAATTCTTTATTTCTTTTTCAAGTTTTGAGATTTTAGCTTTAAGCAATTTCTTTTCTGCTTTTATTTCCTCATTAAAATTCGTTTTATTTTTAACATCATACCACTTGAAACTTGTGCTGTCTTTTTCAAATTTGATTTCATCAAGCTGCTTTTTGCAAGTATCTATTTCTTGTTTTTTAGACAGTATTTCGTTTTTTATATTGTCAATGATTTTAAAAGAATCTTTAAAATAATCAATCGGATTTTTCATATTTTTATCTATCCTTTTTTATAAAATTGTAACATAACTATAAAGCCATTATATCATTTCAGAATTATTAATTCAATGTATTTAATAGTTTTTATTGTCACATCAAAATGCAAAAATTAGTTAATTCTGCTCTAAAAGCTAATATAAAAAAGCATCTGCTGAAGAAATAAAAACATCAACAAACGCTGAAAAGCCTTTATTTACAAGGTTTAAGGCAAAAAAATAGGGCACTAAAAATTGTATCATTTTTAGTGCCCTACGGTGGCAGCGGAATAGGGATTCGAACCCCAACAAACAGAGTCAGAGTCTGTCGTGCTACCGTTACACAATTCCGCTAAAGAACGTTTGATATTATACATCAGCGAATGGGTTTTGTCAATATGTTTTGCAGAAAAAATTAAAAAATTCCGAAAAACTAACCCATTGCAACGTCCAATAGCATCATTATGGCAAAGCCGACCGCTGTGCCTGCCGTTCCGACTCGGCTTTTGGCCTCGGGGATCAGCTCGTGCGACACGACATATATCATGGCCCCTGCCGCAAAGGAGAGAACATACGGCAATATCGGCGCAACAAGCCATGTAAGCAACACCGTCAAGACCGAAGCTACAGGCTCAACGGCTCCCGAAATCACGCCGTAAAGAAATGCTCTTTTTTTGCTCATTCCGTCAGTCACCAACGGAGCGGATATAATCGTACCCTCGGGAAAATTCTGCACGGCAATGCCGATTGAAAGAGTCAACGCCTCCGATAGCGGTATAATTCCGCTTATCAAACCTGCAAAAGCCACACCGACAGCCATACCCTCGGGTATATTATGCAAGGTCACGGCAACAAAAAGCATAAAGTTTTCACCGAGCTTCGGCTCCTTATCCGTATTCAAATCAAAATCGGGCACAAGCGTATCCAAAAGCATCATTGCCGCCGTTCCGACAAGAAAGCCCGTAACGGCGGGAATCCATGAGCCTGCCGCTTCGATTGACGGAATCAAAAGCGACCAAACCGACGCCGCCGTCATAACACCCGCCGCAAAGCCGAGCATAGCTCGGTGGAAGCGTGGATTTGTCTTTCCTTTTATAAAAAACACTGCCGCCGCTCCGATTGTTGTCCCGAGAAAAGGCAGTAATATTCCGACGACTGTTTCAGTCAAAAAGTTCATTAAAATCACCGATTTCACAAAATATTCCTACTATCAGAAATATTCGCTCCGTCAAGAAATGTTCGTTATTAATGGTTGTTTTTTTCTCGTCTGTGTATTATAATATTTTCCATGAACGGAGGGATATTGATGAAAGAAAACCGCTTTGACGCTTTCTGCGAAAGAACCGCTTCCAAAAGCAAGGCTTTCTCAGGTAAATTGTATTCCGCTTTTTGCCGTGCAGATAATCAAATTAACGCTAAACAAAAGCTGAACGTTGCGATTATAGCCGTCGTCAGCGTGATTCTTTTTGCCGTCATGCTTTTTCTCAATTATTGTACTCCGTATCTTAACGACGATTATATTTATTTTAATATTTTTTCCGAGAACGGAATCGGAGATTTCATCCTGCTTTCTATTAAAGATCAAAGGGTTGAGAGCATTTCAGATATCGTCGAATCCATGAAGGCACACTACAATGTCATGAACGGACGAATTCTTATCCATGCAGTTGTTCAAGGCGTTCTGATTCTCCCGAAAGGTGTTTTCAACGTTCTCAATTCTGCGGCTTACGTTGCACTGATGCTTCTTATTTACAAGCATTGCAAGGGTACAAGCAAACAGCACAAAGCCGTTCTTTTTGTGCTCATCTGCCTTGCGGCGTGGACGTTTCTTCCTGATTTCGGCAAGACGGCACTTTGGCTCACGGGCAGCATAAATTACCTTTGGAGTTCGGTTTTCAGGCTCGCCGTTCTGCTTCCGTTCAGGCTCTATGCAGACGGTAAAAACGACAAAATTCCATGGTTTAAGACAATAGTAATGACCCTCGCCTGTCTTGCGGCAGGTGCAACAAACGAAAACACAAGTGCAGCATTCATCGGCGTTACCGTGCTTTTCATGATTTATTGCCGAGTTCACAAAAGGAAGCTTCCGATTTGGTCGGTCACAGGTCTCATCGGCGCACTCTGCGGATTCTTCTTCATGGTTTCGGCTCCCGGCAATTCAAGACGTGTCGATATCGGCGACGAGGTCGGTAATTCGATTGCAACAAGACTCGTAAATATCCCTGCGAATATGATTCTATTTCTCTCCGTTTTCGTTGGAGCATTCGTTGTGTGTGCAATTATTCTTTATGTCTACGACCGTGAAAACGGCAACAAAAAGACAGGCATCGCATTTATCGCCTTACTCGGAGCATTCGGTGCGGCTGCGGTCATGGTCGCTTCTCCCCAGTTTCCGACAAGGGCATGGTTCGGCATTTATGTCTATGCCATGACGGCTGTCGGAATCCTCGTCTACCGAATTCTGCTCAGTGAAAATCTCACTCGCAGACTCCTTCTGATTTCGGTCATATTCTGGTCGATATGGAGCATGATGTCGTGCGTTCATACGGCACAGGATATGAAAAAATTTCATGCATTCAATGTCAAGCGTGATGCATATATCGAAGAACAAAAAGCACAGGGCAACTATAACCTTGAGCTTGAAAAATACTACACAACCGATAAGCACGCACCATCAACGGACGGTGCGGACATAACCGAGGACCCGGAGCATTGGCGCAACATTACCTTTGCCATGCATTACGGGCTTAACAGCGTTAAAGAGAAGAAATAACTTGACCCCGGAGGGAGCGGCATATATGAAAATCACAAATATTCTCAACAACGGAAAAATGTCTTTATCTTTTGAGGTTTTTCCGCCCAAAACAGACACAGCTTTTGAAAGTGTTCTGCATGCAACCCATGAGATTGCGAAGCTCAAGCCTTCTTACATGAGCATAACCTACGGTGCAGGCGGCGGAACGAGCAGATATACGCTCGATATTGCCGAGGACATCATGAAGGATTACGGCGTGCCGACACTTGCTCATCTAACCTGCGTTTCCTCATCAAAAGCGACCGTTCACGAGCGAATTGCCGAGATGAACAAGCGTGGGATAAAGAACGTTCTTGCACTTCGTGGTGATATTCCTGCGGAAATGGAGAACGAGGACAGGAGCGGTTGGGATCATCAATTTGCCGTTGACCTTATCCGTGAAATCAAGGAAAGCGGTTTTGATTTCTGCATCGGCGGCGCATGCTACCCCGAGATTCATCCCGAAAGCCCCAATCAGAAAGAGGATATCAAACATCTTAAGGAAAAGATTGAGGCAGGCTGTGAATTCTTGACGACTCAAATGTTTTTTGACAATAATCTTTTATATAATTTTCTTTATAAAATCCGTGAGGCAGGTATCACCGTGCCGATCGTTGCCGGAATTATGCCGATAACCAATGCGAAACAGGTTGACCGTGCAATAAAGCTTTCAGGCTCATTCATGCCGCAAAGATTCAAAAGTCTTGTTGACAAATTCGGCTCCGACCCCCTTGCGATGAAGCAGGCCGGCATCGCCTATGCAACGGATCAGATCATCGATCTTTATGCAAACGGCGTTGAGAATGTTCACGTTTATTCAATGAACAAGCCCGACGTTGCACAGAAAATACAGTCCAATCTTTCCGATATTTTAGGCAAGTGATGTTATGGAAACGGTTTACAGCTTATCATTCCCAGAACCGGATATAAACAAAAGAGAGATTATGCGATATATGTCGTCGCTCGGCGGCGGTGATGAAATTATCGAGCTTATCGACGAATGTCTCGCCGAGGCTCGGGCAACGCTTCAATATAAGGTTTGCTATGCCGTTTTGTCGGCTGAAACTAACGGCGATACAATAGCTCTGCCGTGCGGACAAATCGAAAGCAAAAGCCTTGCAAGAAATCTCAGCGGCTGCGATAAAGCAATAGTCTTTGCCGCGACAATCGGTGTGGGAATCGACCGACTGATTTCAAAATATTCAAGACTTTCGCCGACAAAGGCTCTCTGCTTTCAGGCAATCGGTGCCGAAAGAGTTGAAGCTCTCTGCGATGAATTCTGTGAGAAAATGAAATCGGAATATGAAAAAAACGGAGAAAGACTCAAACCGAGATTCAGTCCCGGCTACGGTGATCTGCCGTTAGCAACCCAAAAAATGATTTTTGCGTTGCTTGACTGTCCCAAGAGAATAGGCGTAACGCTCGGCGACACACTGTTGATGTCACCGTCAAAATCGGTAACAGCATTTGTCGGAATACCAGGATGATAGGGAGTGTTTCAATGAACATTCGTGATTTTATCAAAAATAATATAGTTTACCTCGACGGCGGTATGGGCACGCTCTTGCAAAAAAGCGGATTGCAGCCGGGGGAGCTGCCCGAGCATTGGAACATCTCCCACCCCGAGGTAATCCGAGAAATACACAAAAACTACTACGACAGCGGCAGCAATGTCGTAAACACAAACACCTTTGGTGCAAATACGCTTAAATTCAGCATAGATGAGCTTGATGAAATTATTTGTCATGCCGTTAAAAATGCCGATGAGGCAAGAAAAGCTTCGTCGGGAGAGCAGGAAAAATTTATTGCACTCGATGTAGGCCCGACCGGAAAATTACTTAAACCTCTTGGCGATCTTGACTTTGAGGATGCGGTTAAAATCTTTGCCGAAACGATAAGGCTCGGCGTAAAATACGGAGTCGACCTCATCACTATTGAAACAATGAACGACAGCTATGAGACTAAGGCTGCCGTGCTTGCTGCCAAGGAAAACAGCGACCTTCCGATTATTGTAACAAACGCATACGGTGAAAACGGGCGATTGATGACGGGAGCGAATCCTGCGGTTATGGCGGCAATGCTTGAAGGAATGGGCGTTGACGCAATCGGTGCAAACTGCTCGCTCGGCCCGAAGCAGCTTATGGACGTCATGGACGAGCTTTTGAAATATTGCTCTGTTCCCGTTGCGTTCAAGCCGAATGCCGGCCTGCCGAAAAGCGACGGCAAGGTGACATATTACGACGTTGACGCAGATGAATTTGCACAGGATATTAAGCTTTCCGTTGAAAACGGAGTGAGAATCGTCGGCGGCTGCTGCGGCACAACACCGGAATATATCAAAAAAGTTTGCGAGCTTACACGCGGCATGAAGCCGAAGGAGATTGAAAAAAAGACATACTCCGTCTGCACATCATACAACAAAGCCGTTTCCTTCGGAGAAAAGCCGATTCTGATCGGCGAAAGAATCAACCCCACAGGTAAAAAGCGTTTCAAGCAGGCTCTTCTTGAAAACGACATAGGTTACATTCTTCAGGAGGCGGTAAACCAGCAGGCCAAGGGAGTTCATGTGCTCGACGTTAATGTCGGTCTGCCCGGAATCGACGAGGCACAAATGCTGACAACCTCTGTTTGCGAGCTTCAATGCGTAACCGACCTGCCGTTGCAGATAGACTCATCCGACCCTGTCGCAATGGAAAGCGCACTACGCCGATACAACGGCAAGGCGATGATAAATTCGGTCAACGGCAAAGAGGACAACATGAATGCGATTTTCCCTCTTGTTAAAAAATACGGCGGATTTGTCGTTGCACTCACACTTGATGAAAAAGGAATCCCGTCAACGGTTGAAGGCAGAATGAAAATCGCAAGAAAAATTCTTCTGACTGCCGCCTTATACGGAATCAACAAAAAAGATATTATATTCGACCCATTGGCAATGACCGTCAGTGCAGATAAAATGTCGGCGGTTACAACGCTTGAAACCGTCAAAAAAATTACGGAACAGCTCGGATGCAACACCTCGCTCGGCGTTTCCAATGTCTCGTTCGGCCTGCCGTCAAGAGAGCTTGTCAATGCGGCATTCTTCACCACGGCGATGGAAAACGGCCTTTCCGCCGCAATCATGAACCCGTATTCGGCAAGAATGATGGAGGCCTACTACAGCTTTAACGTTGTTAAAGGTCTCGACGACAACTGCATGGACTTCATCAATTTTGCTTCACAGCAGGAGGTTCAGCCGACAGCTAAGCAAGAAAGCTCGCTCACCCTCAAGGAAGCGATTGAAAAGGGTCTCAAGGAGAAATCAAGCGAGATAACGACGGCTATGCTTGGCGAAAACGCTCCGCTCGATATAGTAAACTCTCATGTTATCCCCGCACTTGACGATGTGGGAAAGCGATTTGAAGAAAAAAAGCTATTTCTCCCCCAGCTTCTGATGAGTGCGGAAGCTGCAAAAGCTTCATTTGAGGTCATCAAGGCAGCCATGGCGGCGGACGGCAACAGTGTCAAAAAAGGAAACATTGTAATTGCAACCGTCCACGGTGATATCCATGATATCGGAAAGAACATTGTAAAGCTTTTGCTTGAAAACTACGGATACAATGTTATCGACCTCGGCAAAAACGTTCCGCCCGAGACTGTTTTAAACGCCGTCATAGAAAATCATGCTCCGCTCGTCGGGTTGAGTGCACTGATGACAACAACAGTTCCTGCGATGGAGGAAACGGTAAAGCTTGTAAAAGAGAAAGCCCCCTGGTGCAAAACCGTTGTAGGCGGTGCTGTGCTCACTCAGGACTATGCCGATAAAATAGGCGCAGACAAATACGCAGCCGACGCAATGGAATCCGTTCGTTATGCCGAAACCGTAATAGGATAAAAACACAAACAAATTGCTCCCCGACTTTTTACGGTCGGGGAGCTTGGTTTTATATTCTGATTTATCAATCGTCCTCAAGAAGCTTTGAGTCTGCGATAACCTTTTCCGCAACGGGAACGGGAGCGTCCTCATAGCGTGTGAACTCAAAGGTGAACGATCCTCTGCCCGCCGTAACGGAGCGGAGAACGGTTGCAAAGTTAGCCATTTCAGCCATCGGAACTTCGGCAACGAGCTCTTGGAGACTGTGATCCTCTTCAGACGGACCCATGCCGAGGACACGGCCGCGACGCTTTGTAACGTCACCCATGATATCGCCGAGATATGCTTCGGGCATAAGAGCCTTAAGCGTTCCTATCGGTTCGAGGATTGCCGGGCTTGCCTGCGGAATACCGGTCTTGAAAGCAAGGGAAGCGGCCGTCTTGAATGCCATTTCAGATGAATCAACCGGATGGTAGGAACCGTCATAAAGTACAGCCTTGAGACCAACCATCGGATAGCCTGCCATAACGCCCTTCTTCATGCACTCACGAAGTCCCTTTTCAACTGCCGGGAAATAGTTCTTCGGAACGGAACCGCCGACAACCTCAGATTCAAATACAAGATCGTCGCCCTCTGTCGGCTCAAAGCGAATCCAAACGTCACCGAACTGGCCGTGACCGCCCGACTGCTTCTTATGACGACCCTGAACCTTAACAGTCTTGCGAATAGCCTCTCTGTAAGCCACACGAGGCGGAGTAAGCTCAACGTCGATACCGAACTTGCTCTTGAGCTTAGAAACGATAATGTCAAGGTGCTGCTCGCCGAGACCGGAGAGAATCTGCTCCTTTGTCTCGTGATTCATCTCAAACTTGATTGTCGGATCCTCTTCGAGAAGTCTGTTTATACCGGAAACGACCTTTTCCTCGTCGCCCTTCTTGCAGGCCTTGACAGCCATTGAAAGACACGGCTTCGGGAAGTTTATTCCGCTAAGTTCTATAACGTTTGATGCCGAGCAAATTGTGTCGCCCGTCTTAACGCAGCTAAGCTTTGTAACAACACCGATATCACCGGCCGGGATGCACTTGCAATCCTCCGACTTGTTGCCTCTGATTGTAATAATCTTACCCATACGCTCCGTTTCGCCTGTGCGTGCGTTATAAACCGGAGTTTCGGGGGTAATCTTACCGCTGTCAACCTTGAAATATGACATCTTGCCTACGAACGGGTCAGCAACAGTCTTGAAGCAAAGTGCTGCAAGAGGACCGTTCTCGTCGCACTCAACATCCTTACCGCCTGCGTAAGAAGCGGCGTCGGGAGCAGAGTATGCCAACTCGTCCATAAGAAGGTCAACGCCATCGGTTGTATAACCGGCACATGCATAAACAGGATAAACCGAGCTGGTATTAACGCCGTCGTTAAGAGCCTTAATAATCTCTTTACGGGTAAATTCTTCACCTGCGAAGAACTTTTCCATAAGCTCATCGCTTGCCGTTGCAACAGCCTCGGTGAGGATATCGAGCATCTCCTGAATCTTCGGGTCATCCGGCATCGGGATTTCAACAGCCTTGCCGTCATGATACTCATAGCCCTTGCGAGCGGCAAGATTAACATAAGCCTTAACCTGACCGTCAACTATGTAAGGAACGATAACAGGACAAACCGCTCCGCCGTGAACCGCCTTGATCTCTTCAAAGGTTTTATAGAAATCGGCATGCTCCTTGTCACAACGAGTAATCGCAAACATCTTGCCACGCTTCTTGGCGGCCTTGAAAGCTTTCTCTGCACCGACGTCATATTTGTGACCTGCACCGAGAACGATAAGTACACACTCGGAAGCGGCAATACCTTCGCACATTTCTCCCTCAAAGTCAAAAAGACCCGGGGTGTCTATTATATTAAGCTTGCAGTCCTTCCACTCGATCGGAGCGACGGCTGCCGAGACTGAAACATTTCTTCTTCTCTCCTCGGGGTCAAAGTCAAGAACGGCTGTTCCGTCATCAACTCTGCCGAGTCTGTCTGTCAGACCTGCGATATAAAGCATTGCCTCAACAAGGGTAGTCTTGCCTCGTCCTGCATGGCCTGCAACAGCAATATTTCTGATATCCTTAGCGTTATAGTATTTCAAAAGAAAACCTCCTTACGTTCTACATTGATTTCAGCGTACCTTAGATGATTTTGAACGCAGAATTGCAACAAATAACAGAGTTCCTATCAATGTATCAACGCTCTAACTATATCACATATTAACATAAATTTCAATAGGTTTTTAAAAAATATGTTTAATATTATTAAAAACAGGGCAAAAAATATGGACGCAAGCATTAAGCCTGCGTCCTAAATTACTCAGATACTTATTTTACTTCCGTTTTGAACTTAGTTTACGGCTTTGAGGGAGCCGCAGCCTTAGGATAAAGGCTGCCGAGATCTTCAAGACCGACCGAAATTCTGAGAATCCTCAATGCGTCCGAAGAATTGACATTATTGTTTGCATCAAGATCGGCAGCTACAAGATTTGCTCCGGCCAATGTCGAAAGGGCAACCGAATGTCTGAGAACACAAAGCGCATCGGCAGAATTGACTGCACCGTCGCCGTTGACATCACCCATCAGAGCAAATGTGTAGGTGTTTGAAACAGATGCACTGTACGATGTCTTGAGTGTTGTTCCGGTTGTGACCTTTTTAATTTCACTGACCACAAGATCCTTGCCGATAATAAAATCGGCCATGATTTTCTCTTGTGTTGCGTCCTGAGCATAAATCTTAATTATTTTTGCTTTCTCGTCAAGAGTACATATTGTTGCCTTATCGCTGAGTTTAAATGTGGTATCCGCCGTAGCAGGAGGATCAACTGTCGGGTCAAGCGTTACAAAATCAATTCCGTTCTTTGCGGCATATGTTTCTGCCGCAGTTGCAGCATAACCCTCGATAATACAATTTTTATTGAGAATAAAACTGCTAACCTCGGTATTATCGTCATTCAAAACGATATCCTCCGAGAAACCGATTGCATGATCGCCAATAGTTGTTACGCTCTTTGGAATTCGGAAGGTGATCTTGCCGTCACCGTTCTCGATATCAAGAAATCCGTTTTCGGCGATCTCCTTTATACCCTCTTTAATAACAACCTTCTCAACTGGATAACCCTCTGCAATGAAGCTCGGTACAGATGTCTCGTCATAATTCATATCAGCCTTACCCTCGCCGCTGATTGTCAGCGTCTTGGAAGCTTTATCGTAATCCCATGTCGATTTTTCGCCGCAGCTGCCGTCATCAACTATTGCAATAAAGGCGAAGCCGTTATTTTTTGCATATGTTTCAGCAGCCGTACCCTTATAGCCGACAATCTTGAAGTCCTTAATTTTAACTATCCTGCCGACCTCGTCAAAATAATAGCCGATAGCCTTTTCGCCGATAAAAGTAACTTTTTCCGAAACAACAAATATGTCGCCAAAATTGCCGAACAGCGAATATGCGCCAATCGCCGTTATTCCGTCATCAATAACAATTTCCTGAATTTCACTGTTGAGATAAACAGGCATATTATAAATTGAATAATCAGCTACCGCACCGCTGCCTGTAAACACAAGCACAGCGTTCTCATCAATTTTCCATGTAATTTTATCACCTGCATTTCCGCTCTTGGCAAGCGGATCACCGAGAGAAGTGAATCCAATCTTATTATCGGCAGCATATTTCTGTGCCGCTGTTCCGTCATAACCCGTAACCTTAAAGTCGCTTATCAGCTTACCCCTTTTACCATATCCGAGAGCCTTAGTTCCTATTGTTTTAACGGAATAAGGAATCCTAACCGTTTTTAAAGATGTGCAAAGCGAAAAAGCTTCGTCCTCAATCGTTTGAATTCCTTCGGGAATGAGCACCTTTTCAAGGCTATTGCAGCCGGAAAAGGTTGCACTTGCTATTTTCTGAATACCCGCCGGGAGTGTGATTTCTTTTAATGCGGAACAACCGTCAAATGCGTTTGCTCCGATTGATTCAACATTCTCTCCAAGCGTTACGACCGCAAGATTTTCACATCCGGTAAATGCCCCGTCACCTATCGTTTTAAGCGTTTTAGGCGCATTAAAAGCTTCAACGGCAGTGTTGTCAAAAGCACTTACACCGATTGTTGTAAGCTTATCGCCGTATGTTACATTCTTGAGCATTTCACAGCAATAGAAAGCTCTGTCACCGATTGTTTCAAGCGATTTCGGAGCGGTAAATGTCTCAAGAGACGTACATGTATTAAATGCACTTATGTCTATCGTTTTTACCGAATCGGGAATTGTAATAGCTTTCAAAGCCGTACATTTATAGAAAGCATTTTTTCCGATTCTTGTTATACCGGTCGGAAGCTCAACTGTCGAAAGTGCCGTACAACCCATAAAAGTTCCGTCGCTTATCTCTGTAACACCGCTTTTAACAGTAACACTTTTAAGAACGAGCGAGTTGGAAAATGCCCCGTTGCCGATTTTTTTAATCGTCTCGGGAATAGTAACAGCAACAAGATCAGAGCTCTTTCTGAGTGCATAATTACCGATACCTGTGATTTCCTTGCCGAACTCAACGGTATTGTAAGCACAGCCGGCCCAGGGAATTGTTGATTTTCCGCTCTCATCCTCGTATGTATCATAGTCCGGGATGTTACCCTTTCCGCTGAAGGTAAGAGTTTTGCTCGTGTAATCAAAACTCCATGTAACCTCCGAGCCTTCGATTTTCTCAACGGCAGAGACCGTGATTGTCATAAATCCGGCACTGCACACCGTCAACATAATACATAACGTCAACACTAAAGATAAAATCTTTTTCATTTCAACTTCTCCTTAATATTTTTTGTAAAAAGCCCGAAGCTGTGGACTTCTATACATTGTAATTATAAATCATTTTCCCTTTTGTGTCAATATACGAAGATATCTCCAAATAATAGAAAAAGCATTGCACAAATCGTTGTTTTGTCCAATGCCTTAAATTCTGAGTTATTCGTGATGTAAATAACCACCCGTAAAAAGGGGGAACGGTCCGACGTGTGCAACATCGAACCGTTCAAGGGAAAGAGAAAATAAAAATGAAAATAGAGATAACTATCTCCATCGATATAGTATTATATCAGTGCTGAAAAAATGTTGTAATTGTGTGAACAAATTGTTAACAATTTCGAGCTTTCGACATTTTTTATTGTTGTTTTTGACTTTACGGCACAATTTTGCTCTTTTTCATGTGTTAACAGAAAAATAACAAGCGTTTTTCAGTTTTATTTTTCTTTATTAATATTAATCTTTTTCAAAAAATTTTTTAGGATTTTTAAATCTTATCCCCTTGTTCGTTGACAATCGCAGTTTGCACTGGTAAAATAGCTGTATAATTGAAAGGAGAGGTTTTATGTTAAAGAAATCAATAAGCATTATTCTTTCGCTGACTCTTATTTTATGCTCGTTGCTTACATTGACTGCTTCGGCAGAAAAAAGCGGCGAAAATTTCGGTTTTGCGGTCGCATCGGATACTCACTATGTCCATCCTGTAAAGCAAGTCGGAACAACTTTGGCTGATGAGGGTTGGGTTACAACCTTTAAATCGGAAAGTGAATCGCTCACCAATCAAAGCGGATACATAATCGACCAATTTCTTAAGGAATGTGCGGAAAATCCGAAATGTCAGTTTGTTCTTGTAACAGGCGACCTTGCAACTCACGGCAGAGACTATGTTTCCGAGCATGAAACTGTTGCCGCAAAATTCAGAAAATTTGAGCAGGAAACCGGCAAACAGGTTTATGTTATTAACGGCAACCATGACAATGCCAAGGATATGCCGGTTGACCACAAAAAGTTCACGGAAATCTATCATGAATTCGGCTATGACGAGGCTCTTTCAACCGATGACGGCACCTGCTCATACAGTGCAAATCTCAATGACGAATACACCCTTGTCGCCCTTGACACCTGTGATGAGAGATATCGGGTTGTTCCGAACAACGATGTAACAAGAATGGATTGGGCAGTAAAACAAATTAAAGCGGCAAAAAAGCAAGGCAAAAAGGTCATTATGATTATGCACCACAATCTCCTTGAGCACAATCCGTTTCAGAAACTCAACGAAAAGAACTATGTTGTCAACACTCCGTATTCGTTTGCCGGACTTCTTGCCGATTTGGGTGTTAAGCTTGTTTTTTCGGGTCATACTCACTGTAACAACGTAAAATCCTACACAAGCTTTCTCGGCAATACAATTTATGATTTCTCGATGTCGAGTCTCGGCAACTTCCCTGCCGAATACAAATACTTTAACGTATCCGACAGCGAGATCAATTACGAAACGAAGAAAATTAACCATATTGATGCCGATAAACTTGCCGAGGTTTGCAAAGGCTACTCAAAAGACGCTCTCGAAATGATGAAGAACAGTCTTCAGGAATACACTTGGAGCATGTCTTATAAGGAGTATTCCGAGAATCTCAGAGAGAACATCTCCCCCGAAACGCTTGGAGTTGAGGAATCGAGTGCGCTTTACGCAAAGCTTAAACCGATTACAGACGTGATAAAAGAAATGTCAGATACTCCGATTTACGGCGAGGGCGGAATCAAAGAGCAAGCCGCAGAGTACGGACTTGAAATTCCCGACAGCGAATACAAAACTCTTAACGACGCCATAACCTTGGCCATGCTCAGATGTAAAATCGGTGACAAAAGATACAATCTCGGCTCAGACGACTTCACCGTACTCATCAGACTGATTGCATTCACTGTTCGCAAATCCATTGCCGAGACGGCAGACGGCGACATACTTGCAGGTGCAAACGAGCTTCTCGGTAAGCTCGGCTACAAGGGCAGTCTTGCAGATAATATGCTTCGTGAATTCAGCGAAAAATACGGCTTTGCCACTCCCGAAGAGAAAGAAGCGCTTGCAATCGCTTACAGCCTTTGGGGCGGATATATCGGAGAGGTAGACGGAGTTGAAAACCGTAACGGCACTATCCCGGGCTATGAAGTAAAGGAAGCTAACACAAATCAGTTCATAATCATCGCAGAAAACCTTGTTAAGCTTGCGAAGAACATAATAAAAAAGCTTATAACCTTTGTTTATCCGATTTTCGGCAAATAATTTGCTCAAAATTAAAAATAAGTATTGACAAAGAGGCAAACGTGTGCTAATATAATTAAGCTGTTCTTTTTCAAAGACAGCAGGTGCAATCAGCGTAATGGTTTTAACAGACCGCCTGCCGAGAATGGGAGCATACGATAACCGATTTTTCGGGTCAATATTTGTATGTCACATCCCTGTTCACGGTAAGTGGACAGGGATTAATTTTCGTTTATAAGCACCTATTTCATTGCATGAGAGGTGAAAAAAATGCCAAGTGCAAGCGTATTGGAACAGAAGAAGCAGATAGTTGCTTCCGTTGCAGACAGAATCAGCAATTCATGCGCAGGTGTAATCGTAGATTACAAGGGAATTTCCGTTGCCGACGATACAGCTCTCCGTAAGGAGCTTCGTGAAGCAGGAGTTGAGTACACAGTTGTTAAGAACACTCTCCTCAAGCTCGCAATCAACGGTACGTCTCTCGAAAGCATGGGCGAGGTTCTCGACGGAACAACAGCTCTCGCAACTTCCAAGGACGACTATGTAGCCGCAGCTCGTATCCTCAACAAGTATGCAGAGGATCACGAAAACTTCAAGCTTAAAGCAGGTTACCTCGACGGTGAGGTAATGTCGATGGATAAGCTCAAGGATCTTGCAAACCTTCCCTCGAGAGAAACATTGCTCTCTATGGTTGCAAATGTATTCAGCGCACCTATCGCAGGCTTTGCTCGTGCTGTTCAGGCTATCGCCGATAAGGCAGAGGCTCCCGCTGAGGCTTAATTGTCAGCGAAACTAAATTTTAAAAATTACTAAAATTATTATGGAGGTAAATTACCATGGCATCAGAGAAGATTAATGCTATCGTTGAAGAGTTGAAGACTCTTTCAGTTCTTGAGCTTTCAGAGCTCGTACACGCAGTAGAGGATGAGTTCGGCGTATCAGCTGCAGCAGCAGTTGTAGCAGGTCCGGCAGCAGCAGGCCCGGCAGTTGAGGAGAAGACAGAGTTTGACGTTATCCTCAAGAGTGCAGGCGCACAGAAGATCAAGGTTGTTAAGGCAGTTAAGGACATCACAGGTCTTGGACTTGCTGAGGCAAAGGCTCTTGTTGACGGCGCACCGAAGGCTGTTAAGGAAGGCGCTTCTAAGGACGAGGCTGAGGACATCAAGGCTAAGCTCGAAGAAGTTGGCGCAGAGATCGAACTCAAGTAAGTTTGTTTCAACAAAAAAATTAAGCTCTCGGATTTTTCCGGGAGCTTTTTTTGACAAAAACTTTGTACAACCCTGTTCTTATTTATAACCTAAAATATCATTTGGCGATAAGTTGTAAAAGTGACAGAGCTTTACCAAATCTTCTATCGACAATTTAGCTCGTCTTTTTTCAATATGATCATATCCCTGTTGTGATTTGTTTATTATTTTCCCCACTTCAGTCTGCGTCAAATCATTATCAATTCTTAAAGAAATCAACTTGTCGATGTAATCCAAAAAATCACCCCGACTTTATTTTATTATACTCTTAATTTGAGTATTGACAAATACTCAAAGATTGAGTAAAATAATGGTTGGAAGGAGTAGATTTTTATGATTAAACAAAAAGTCAGATGCCGTGGCAGTCCCCTAATCATAATTAATTTAAAATTAATTAATTTATGAAAGGAACTGTTTTATGAAAAAAATCACATCAATTATTTTAGCAATTATAATGCTGTTCTCTACCGTTGTTATTGCCAATATGACCGCAACGGCAGCAAACTATACAACCTCATATTGGAACTACACTGAGCCAAGCGGAGCCGACTATGCATACTGGAACGGCAAAAAAATGGTCAAGCACAAAAACACATGGACAACCAATATTAAATGGATGCAGGCTTCATTAAATTACTGCATTTCTGAAAGAAATCTGGATGCATCATACTTAGATGTTGACGGAAATTTCGGCCCGGCTTGTAAAAAGGTCACAATCAAGTTTCAGGAGGCAACCGGACTCAGTGCCGATGGAAGTTTTGGCCCTGCAACAATAAAGAAAATGAAATCGGTTCTTAATAATGACGACTGGATGCTTGGCGATGATAATTATTCTTCAAGCGAAATCACAACATCAGACATTCAAAGAGTTCTCAATAAATATGGCTACAAAACAAACACATATTGGACTTACAAAAACGGCGGAAGCCCAACTTCAAGTTATATGGCCACAAGCAGAAAGGGAAGGAATTATTCGTATAGATATAACGGCGTAGAATGTTATGGCTTTGCAAATTTTGTTATACATGAGGTAACGGGAACAACCGTAAATCCGAACAACGGCAATAAATATGGTTGGAAATACTTAAAAGCAAAGGATGTTACATCTCTCAAAGTCGGAGACATTGTAAGAATCGGCAGCAGCAACAGCAACGGACATACCGGAATTGTTTTGACAATAGGCAAAAACGGAGTATGTACTTTTGCTCAATGTCTTGGCGGTGTAAACAACAAGATAAGTATCGGCACAAAACTTGCAAGCTCAAAATTTGGAAGTCACAACACTCTCAAATCTATGAAAAACTCCGGTGCACTACTTTATGTTTACCGTTATGTTGGCTGATTATATACATAAAAATGACGTGGCAATTTGATTGCCACGTCATAATTTTATTCTTTATCTTTGTTTTTATTTTTCTTGTCCGAGTCGTCATCGTCCTCATCTTTTTCCTCGACGGGGAGGATTTCGACCTTGACCTTTTCAATGCGTCGGTTTTCGACCTCAAGAACGGTAAATCTTATGTTTTCAAACATAACCTCGCTGTGCTCGCCCTGCTTCGGGAGATATCCGAGCTGACTTATAATGTAACCGGCAATCGTATCATAATCGCCCTCCGGCAAATCCTTGCCGATTATCTCGTCAAGCTCATCGATATCCGTTAAGCCGTCAATCGTAAAGGTTGTCTCGTTGATTTTTGAGATTTCCTCTTCTTCATCGTCATATTCATCCTGAATATTTCCGACGATTGCTTCAATGATATCCTCAAGGGTGACAAGTCCTGCCGTTCCGCCGTATTCGTCAACAACAACAGCCATTTGCGTATGCTGACTTGTCATTTCCTTGAAAAGGTCACCGCAGCTCTTGGATTCCGGAACATACATCGGAGTGCGCATAATTTTTCTCATAGCGTGCTTCGGAAGATCCGTTCCTATATATCTGAGTAAGTCCTTAACATAGATGATACCGATTATATTGTCCGGGTCGTCATCGAAAACCGGAATTCTCGAATAGCCCGATTCAATCGCAGTTTTGACAACATCCATTATCGGATCGTTGACGTCAACTGCCGTCATATCGGTTCTGTGGGTCATAATATCGCCTGCATCAAGATCGTCGAATTCGAAAATGTTGTTTATCATTTCCTTTTGAACGTCTTCGATAACACCTTTTTCGCCGCCGACATCAACCATCATTCGAATTTCTTCTTCGGTAAGAGGCTCTTCATCGGCATGAGGATTGTAGCCGAGAAGTCGAACGACCGCATTGGTTGAGACGGACAGCACCTTGACAAACGGAGAAAAGGCCTTGGAGAAGAAAAGCAAAATTCCGACAACCTTGAAAGAAATTTTTTCAGGAGCCTGCATAGCGATCTTCTTCGGTGTAAGTTCGCCGAGAACAAGCGAAAAATACGACATGATGATTGTTATTATAACAATCGAAAGTCCGCTAACTACGCTTGCACCGAGGGCGTTATAAAATGCCGTGCCCTTAAGAGCCTTGACTATCATGTCTGCAAAGGTCTGCGATGCACTCGCCGAAGTAAGGAATCCTGCAAGGGTTACTCCGATTTGTATGGTCGAAAGAAACTTGCTCGAATTTTCGGTCAGTTTAACAACCTGCTTTGCTTTCTTGTGGCCGTCTTCAGCCATTTTTTCTATTTTGTTATCGTTGAGGGATATTACCGCTATTTCACTCATTGCAAAAAACGCATTGACTAAAATAAGTAATAAAAGTAAAATCAGCTTGAGTATAATCCCACCCGGGTCATCCATTGTGGACAAACTCCTTTCATGAAAAAAATTTTAGTTATTATATCACATAATGCATAAATAGTCAATAACTATCATTTTATCCTTGTCAAACCGGTTTTTTTATTATATAATTGTATGCAATCGGGAGGCGATAAAATGTCAATACCTTTAGCTCAACAGCTCAGACCGCAAACCCTTGACGAGGTTGTCGGCCAGCGTCACCTTATCGGGGAAAACAAGCCGCTGAGAAATATAATAGAATCGGGCGAACTGCCCAATATGATTTTCTACGGCCCGTCGGGAGTCGGCAAAACCACTATCGCCTCAATAATTGCAAAGGCAACCGACAGGAAGCTCTGCAAGCTGAACGGAACAACCGCCGGAACAGCAGACATTAAAGCAATCGTCGCCCAGCTTGACACATTTGAAGCCCCGAACGGCATTTTGCTCTATCTCGACGAGATTCAGTATTTCAACAAAAAGCAGCAGCAAACGCTGCTTGAATATATTGAGGTCGGTTCAATAACCCTTATCGCTTCAACAACGGAAAACCCGTATTTCTACGTTTACAATGCTATCCTCAGCCGTTCAACGGTCTTCGAATTCAAGGCAGTTACACCTGCCGAAATCATTCCTGCAGTTGAGCGTGGATTCAAATTTCTTGAAGAAAAAAGAGGAATGAAGTTTGAACTTGACCCGGATGCAATAAAACACATTTCCTCCGCTTGCGGCGGAGATGTGCGAAAGGCGATAAATTCGGTCGAGCTTTGTGCCCTTTCGACCAAGCCGAACGCTGACGGAATAATCCACATCACGGCAGAAACCGCCCGTTCACTGACGCAGCGCAGTGCAATGAAATACGACCGTGACGGCGATGAGCATTACGACATAGTTTCGGCTTACCAGAAATCAATGCGAGGCTCAGATCCCGATGCGGCGTTGCATTACCTCGGAAGATTGCTTGATGCAGGTGATTTGCCCTCGGCTTGCCGCCGGCTAATGGTTTGCGCCTGTGAGGATGTAGGTCTTGCCTATCCGATGATAATTCCGATTGTAAAAGCTGCCGTTGATGCTGCACTCATGGTAGGCTTGCCGGAAGCAAGAATTCCGCTTGCCGATGCGGTAGTGCTTGTCTGCACCTCTCCGAAATCCAATTCGGCATACCTGGGAATTGATGCCGCTCTGAGTGATATTAAAAAGGGTAAAAGCGGTCCCATTCCACGACGGCTTCAAAACAAACACTGTGACGGCGAGGACAACCCGAATAAGGGTCAATTCTATCTCTACCCTCATACCTATGAGAATCATTGGATACCTCAGCAGTACCTGCCCGACGCAATAAAAAATGCCAAGTATTATGAATTCGGCGACAACAAAATGGAGCAGGCGGCAAAGGCTTACTGGGATAAGGTTAAAGGTAAAAAATAATCGCATAAAGAAACACGGACGGATAGACCGCCCGTGTTAATTTTTGTGTTGAAATTATTTGATTCCCGCTGCCTTGCGAATCGGCTTGATGCTGATGAGAACAACAACCATTACAAGAGAAAGAACGGTTTCGGGAATGCTGAACGTTGCGTTGTAAATAACCGAATAAACTGCGCTGAGAACGTTTCCGCTGTAAGACGAAAGAATCTTTGAACCGTAGGACATTCCGCCGCCCTCTGTAAAGAACCATTCAGCCCAGCCGCCAAAGAGAATGTAGCCTGAGAAGAAGTGTGAAATATACTTAAGTACGCAGGCGAAAAGTGCGCCGAGTGCAAACGATGCCTGCGGATTCTTGATTGACTTCTTGAATACGCCGCTGAGACCGAGTACACCGAATGCTACAAGATAGTCAAGAAGTGCGCAGAGAACTACCTGATACCATTTGAAGCCTGCACCTGCAGTTGCACCGGAGATTCCGAAGATCATCTGAAGAATTCCGTGAACAAGACCTGCACTGAGACCCCATTTTGCACCGTAGGCATAGCCTACGAAAAGAATCGGCACAAAGCTGAAGAGTGTTACCGATCCGCCATACGGAAGCTCGGAAAACTTGATGAACGAAAGCACTGTTGAAAGTGCAACCATGATTGCGCTGACCGTCAATTTTAAGGTCATTTCGTTTGATTTGTCCGTTGTTTTGCTTTTCATAATAAAACTCCTTTCACAGCATTACCTGATCAAAGAAAATCGCCCGGCGGATAACCTGCCGGGCGTAGATTTTACTTCGATAGCTTCCTACGTCGGTATTATCCGAATCAGGTTAAGGGTATGATCTCAGCCGATTTCTCAGCACCCCTGCTGTTGTGAATATATTACATCAATTATATTGGTTTGTCAAGGCTTGCAAGCAAGAAAATCAATCCATTTTCGGCAGACCTGCAAAGCCCTTTTCAAGTTCGGCATCGGTCGGGATGTAATCGGACATTGTGCCGTTGTTGAATGCTTCGTATGCGTACATATCGAAATAGCCTGTTCCTGTCAAGCCGAAGAGAATCGTCTTTTCCTCTCCGGTTTCCTTGCACTTGAGAGCCTCATCAATAGCAACTCTGATTGCGTGGCTGCTTTCGGGAGCCGGAAGAATACCCTCAACTCTTGCAAACTGCTCCGCCGCTTCAAAAACCTTGGTTTGTTCGACGCTTGTCGCTTCCATAAGACCGTCATGGTAAAGCTGGCTGAGAATCGAGCTCATGCCGTGGTAACGCAGACCGCCTGCGTGGTTTGCCGACGGAATAAAGCCGCTGCCGAGTGTGTACATCTTTGCGAGAGGGCAAACCATGCCGGTGTCGCAGAAATCGTAAGCAAATTTACCTCTTGTGAGGCTCGGACAGCTTGCCGGCTCAACTGCGATGAACCGATAATCGGCCTCCCCTCTGAGCTTTTCGCCCATGAACGGAGAAATAAGTCCGCCGAGATTTGAACCGCCGCCTGCACAGCCGATTATGATATCCGGCTTGATGCCGTATTTGTCCATTGCAATCTTGGACTCAAGACCGATGACAGACTGATGAAGAAGAACCTGATTGAGAACGCTGCCGAGAACATAGCGATAACCCTCATGAGTTGTTGCAACCTCAACAGCCTCACTGATAGCGCAGCCGAGACTTCCCGTTGTGCCGGGATGCTCTGCAAGAATCTTCTTGCCGACTTCCGTTTCCGGGCTCGGGCTGGGAGTAACAGATGCTCCGTAGGTTCTCATGACCTCGCGGCGGAACGGCTTCTGCTCATAGGAGCATTTTACCATGTATACCTTACAGTCAAGTCCGAGATATGCACAAGCCATGCTGAGAGCCGTGCCCCACTGACCTGCACCTGTCTCTGTCGTGACACCTTTAAGTCCCTGCTTCTTTGCGTAATATGCCTGGGCAATCGCACTGTTGAGCTTATGGCTTCCGCTGGTGTTGTTGCCCTCGAATTTGTAGTAAATCTTTGCCGGAGTGCCAAGCTTTTTCTCAAGGCAATAGGCTCTTACCAGAGGAGACGGACGGTACATCTTGTAGAAATCGAGAATCTCGTCGGGAATGTCAAAATAAGCCGTGTCATTGTCAAGCTCCTGCTTAATAAGCTCGTCGCAAAAAACCGGACGAAGATCGTCAAAGCCCATAGGCTCGTGCGTGCCGGGATTGAGAAGCGGTGCCGGCTTGTTCTTCATATCTGCACGAACGTTATACCACTGCTTCGGCATTTCCTTTTCATCGAGGTAAATTTTGTACGGAATTTTTTCTGTGTTGCTCATAACTGTCTCTCCTTTTCAAAAATATTTTGTCTGAGCCGTGCCGGGGCATAAAAACAAAAAACTCCTGTCCCGACAACATTGCCGGGACAAGAGATATACTCCTGCGGTGCCACCCTGCTTGACACATTTTCGTGTCCACTTAGCTCGTACCCCATTATACGACGGTTATTGTTAACGAAGTACCCTCTCCGGCTTGCATACTTTTAATTCTGCTCGCCCTCGGAAGTCCATTCAACTCTGCTTTCCACACTGTATCGCACCAAACTACAGCTCTCTGAAGTGTCCGTCGGAGTTTACTTACTCTTCCTCATCGGTTTACTGCATTGTAGTACAAAAAAATATATTTGTCAATGGTTTTTCTGAAAAAACCGCAAAATCCCGACATTATTGCAATGTCGGGATCGTGTTACGCAAAAATTTTATGCCGCTCTCGCATCGCCGAAGCCTCTCGGTCCAAAGAGATAATAGAGCAACTCGCTTGCTGTTTTGCACACAAAAAGAAGAGCATCATCCTTTGTCGTGTCTTTCTTTTCGTAAACGCCGATTTCGGCAAGAGCATTGTAAAGCTCCTCCTCTGCGGCCTCCTCCTCGCCCTCGACAACTATCGTTGTATCAAGGATTGCCTTTGCATTTGCAAGTGCAGTTGAAAGTCTTTCCGCCTCCTCGGGGGTAAGCGTTGAAAAATCAACCTTTTCCGCCTCGGCGATATATTTCTTGAGGTCTCTTGTATTTCTGTGTCCGTTAAACTGCGGATATTCAACCGTTGTGAAAACGTCCATATCCTTAACAATAAGCAAATCCATTGCAAGTGAGATTACAACGTCATTCCTTGCAAGCTTTTCGTGATCCTGATTGCCAAAGAACCATGTTGTATACGGGAATGCGCAGGTAGATGCATCCACCTGACCGTCGGGAGACATAAAGTTCGTGCCCTGATATTCCTTCTGCGTGTAACCGCTTGGGAACTTTTCGTTAACCTTGCTGAAGGTTGCACCGAGCGAAGTTGACGCAGAATGAATTATTTTGTCGGAATTCGAATCTGAATCAATAAGACTGTAAAGCTCAAGGCCGTAGCCGCTGATGTCATAAATCTTAACTCCGTTCGCAGCGTAATTTTTTAGATTCCTAATATAATTAACCTGTGAATTATGGAACTTTTCAACATCGTCGGCGAATTTTGTACCCTTGACAAGATACTTTGCGGCAAGCTCGTCATACATTGATGACGGAACAAGGCCCCACATTGTTGTTACTCTTGCAAGTGCCGAATCGGCAAGACCCGACGCAACGCCGTCAAGAAGTCCGATAACAACATTCTTCGGTAAAACTCTGATGGCAATATTTATAAGCCAACCGGTGTAGTTATCCTCTCCGCAGAGCTTTGTAAACATATTTCTGTAAAGACCTGCGTCACTGTAATCAAGTTGACCGAGCATAACCTTTCCGACAATTTCCGAACCGTCGGCAGCAGGAACAACGAGAACAATTTTGTTTATATCCTCTCCCTGCGGATGCTCACCGACATATGCAACGGAAACCGCACCGCCGAGACTGATCGGGAGAAGATTTACCTTATCCTTACCCGTATCTTTCTTTGCTTTTTCAATGAGCTTTTCAAGATTTTCGACAATCTCATACATATCGCCGAATGAATTATATGCGAAATAGTAAAGATTTTCTTCACCGACTACATCGGTATAACCCTTAATCGGAACATGGTCATAAATTGTTTCCTTTTCTTCCTCTGTGCATTCGGCAACAGAGCGGTTACCGTAATTTTCAACACGGAAATTATTCTTCGGCGTGCCGTCTTCATTGTATGCAATATACTCCAGTGCATCATATACCGCATTATATGCTGTCTTTGAAAGACCGCAGTCTTTCTGAGTTATAAGTGAAAGAACAAGCGGAACAATGAGCTTTACAACAAGCTCGGGAACATAGAAATAAAGCGGCCAGCCTGTAATCTTTTGACCATCGGGATCAACGGCATCATTACCGTCCTCATCCAGCATAAATGTTTTTGCCTGACCGATTCCGTGAATAAGAATTGTCGGATAAACCTCATCCTTTTCAAGGTCATCAACATGTTTGTTGTTAAGTAACACGTCCGTTGCGGCTTCAACGCTGTTAACTTTCGTAACTGCATCCTTATTTATTGCAAATCCGGCGGTTGCGAAAGATGATGCGGTTATGATAACGGTAAGAATGACTGCGATAATCTTTTTTTCAAAGCTGTGCATAATTTTACCTCACTGTTAAATTAGTTAATGCCATGTCTTCTTCGGCTGTTATGATAAATCCGCACTCGGCAGACTCACCTGCGGCAATTTCTTCACCGCCAAGCGTAACGCTTTTGCCCTCGACGAAAGAATTGCAATCCCAGCTCTTTGTCAGCGAAACTACTTCCTTGTCAAAAACAATGGCAGCTTTCCATGAATCGGAATCCGAATCGGAATCGTTGCGAATCGTCAGATTCACCTGATAAGAATGTGTACCGTCGTTATTGTCCCACTCGTTAACAATCTGTGCTGTCGAAGTGAAGCTTCCGCCGGTAACGGTTTGCTTTCTTTTATATGAGCTGTTAAGAAGTCTTTCCTTTTGCTCGTCATACGGAATTGAGGCGATATCTCCGATTGAATACCTGAGTATAAGCAGCGCATCCTGGGAATTAACCTCTTCGTCAAGATTTGTATCGGCATTTTTAATCTGATTCTCAAAAAGCTTGTCCTCTTGACCGACCATATACTTGAGAATAAGAATTGCGTCGCCCGAATTGATCTTACCGTCTCCGTTAACGTCGCCCACGGCACAATTCGCATAAGAATCGTTTGTAACTCTTGTTGTGAAATGAATTATAACCGCAAGGGCTGCAAACAAAACAGCAAGCGAGAGAAGAATTATGCATGTTTTTTTTGCGTTATATTTTTTCTTTTTTCGTTTTTTTATAACAGTTGCGTTTGTATTATCCATAAACATCCTCTTTATTCATTTTTATACATTATATCAAACAAAAAAAGTTTTTTCAATCAAATATGAAAAATATAATATTATTTTACAAATAAAAGCGGATAACTGTACAAATAACCGTTTATGCCGTATATCCGAACCGGCCCCGTGCGTGCCGGAACCGAATTGAACCTGCCATAATTGTCGAATAAATACCGATTTGCATAACACTTGTTCGGCAAATGAAGCGAATTATTTTACGCTTTACCTTTGTTCTGCCGAATCTTAATTAAAAAATGAGTCAAAATGTAAGTGATAAAACTTGACTACCGACCGATAATATATTAGAATATAATAATCAAAATGTAAAAGTGGCTCGAATTTTTGCAAAATCGGCACATCCTATGCGGGATTTTGCAAGAACTCGAACCACCGGATAATGAAAGGTGATACTATGTCAAAAAGGGAAAATCTCAGAAACGTTGCCATCATTGCTCACGTTGACCACGGCAAAACGACCTTGGTTGACGAGCTTTTGAAGCAGAGCGGAACGTTCCGTGAAAACGAGCAGGTTCAGGAAAGAGTCATGGACTCCAACGACCTTGAAAGAGAGCGTGGAATTACAATTCTTTCAAAGAATACGGCAGTTCATTACAAGAACACTAAAATAAATATTGTCGACACCCCGGGTCATGCCGATTTCGGCGGCGAGGTTGAGCGAATCCTCACCATGGTTGACGGCGTTTTGCTTCTTGTTGACGCCTTCGAGGGCTGCATGCCTCAGACAAGATTTGTTCTTAAAAAAGCTCTTAATCTCAAGAAAAAGGTTCTTGTTGTTGTCAATAAAATCGACCGCCCCGGTGCAAGACCGTCCGAGGTTATCGACGAGGTGCTCGACCTCTTTATCGAGCTTGGCGCAGACGAGGATCAAATTGAGTTCCCTGTTGTTTACGCTTCGGCCAAGGACGGCTATTCGTCGCTCGACCCCGACGTTCGTGAGGGTGATATGAGACCGCTCCTTGATGCAATTCTCGAGCATATCAGTGCTCCCGAAGGTGACATTGACGGGCCGCTTCAGATTCTTTTCTCCAGCCTTGATTATGATGATTATATCGGCAGAATCGGTGTAGGCCGAGTTGAAAGAGGTAAGATTCTCCGTGGAGAAAACGTTGTTCTCTGCAAGCAGGACGGCGAACAGGAAAACGTTAAAATTTCTCGTCTTTACCAGTTTGAGGGTCTTAAAAGAGTTGAGGTTGACAGTGCAATGATGGGGGATATCGTTTGCGTTTCCGGCATTGCAGACCTCAATATCGGTGAAACGGCCTGTGACCCGGAATGCATCGAGCCGCTCCCGTTTGTTAAAATTGACGAGCCGACTATTTCAATGAACTTTATCGTTAACGACAGCCCCTTTGCAGGACGTGAGGGTAAGTTTGTCACATCGAGAAATCTCCGTGACCGACTTTTCAAAGAGGTTGAAACAAACGTAAGCATGAGGGTTGAGGAAACAGACTCAACCGACACCTTCAAGGTTTCCGGCAGAGGCGAGCTTCACCTTTCCATTCTTATTGAAACAATGCGTCGCCAGGGCTATGAATTCCAGGTTTCCCGCCCTGAGGTTATCTATAAAACAATTAACGGTCAGCTTTGCGAACCGATGGAGCTTCTCATCATTGAGGTTCCGGAGCAATACGTCGGTTCGGTTATTGAAAAGCTCGGCTCACGCAAGGGCGAACTTGAAAACATGGGTTCGAGGAACGGCGGAGCAACTCACCTTGAATTCAAAATTCCGGCAAGAGGCCTTATCGGCTACCGTTCGGAGTTTATGACCGACACCAACGGCAACGGCATCATGAATCAGCTCTTTGCGGGCTACGAGCCGTACAAGGGCGATATTCAAACCAGAGAGCGTGGCTCGATCGTTGTTCACGAAACAGGCACAAGCACAGGCTATGGCCTTTTCAACACTCAGGACAGAGGACGTCTGTTCATCGGACCGGGCGTAGAGGTTTATGAGGGCATGATCGTCGGTGAATGCTCAAGAAATGAGGATATCGTTTGCAACGTTTGCAAGAAAAAGCAGATGACAAACACCCGTGCCGCCGGCAGTGATGATGCACTTCGCCTTGTCCCCCATTCGACGCTCAGCCTTGAGCAGTCAATGGAATTCATCAAGGACGACGAGCTTCTTGAGGTTACTCCCGAATCGCTCAGACTTCGCAAGCGTGTTCTTTCGAAGGAACAGCGCATGAAGCAGATGTTCAGGAAGAAATAATTATTTTTATGCCCCATATTTCGGCAGCATCCATTAAATCAGACTATTAACATTCCCGGTGATACTATGACAGACGAAAAAATTGCAAACAGAACAGCGGTTGCTCTTGGCAACTTTGACGGCATGCACGTCGGTCATATGGCGGTGCTTGAAGCTGCAAAAGGCTTCCGAAAGGAGGGTCTTGTACCCGTTGCCGTGCTTTTTGACGAGCACAGTATGAAAGCAATCACCGGCACCGCTCCGCCGATGTTGATGACCGTCGGCGAGCGAAACGAATTTATAATAAAAAACGGACTGAAAATCGAAACAATCATTTTTAACGAGATAAAAAATCTTTCTCCCGAAGATTTTGTTGAAAAGATTCTAATCAAAAAACTCAGAGCGGCGGCAGTTTGCTGCGGCTACAATTATCGCTTCGGCAAGAATGCTGCGGGTACAGCACAAACAATGCAGGAAATCTGCAACAAACTCGGTATCAAATGCAAAATTGCCGGTGAGGTTGACGTTGCCGGCTGTGCAGTAAGCTCAACACAAATCAGGGATTTAATTGAAAACGGCGAAATGAAAAAAGCTAATGAAATGCTCGGCCATAAATTCGGCTTTTCTGCACCCGTTATTGACGGAGAAAAGCGAGGCAGAAAGCTCGGTTTCCCAACCGTTAATCAGGAGCTGCCAAAAGAGCTTGTGCTGCCAAAGTTCGGAGTTTATCAGACGGACGTTACCGTTGAAGGCAAGCACTACAAAGGCGTAACCAATATCGGCAGACGTCCGACTGTCGGAACCGAAAAGATTCTCAGCGAAACATATATAATTGATTTTCACAGAAATATCTACGGTGAAAGCGTCGATATACGGCCGATAAGATTTATTCGTCCGGAAAGAAAATTTTCTTCTTTCGATGAGCTTGCCTGTCAAATAAAAAACGACGCAAAGGAGTGCGCTGATGTATACTAATTGGAACGAGCTGAAAAACGACTGCTACGGTTGTAATAAATGCGAACTCGGTGCAACGAGAACCAATCTCGTTTTCGGCGTTGGAAATGAAAATGCGGAAGTTCTTTTCATTGGCGAAGGTCCGGGCGAACAGGAGGATCTCAAGGGTGAACCCTTTGTCGGCAGGAGCGGCCAGCTTTTGGATAAATACCTTGACGCAATAGGCCTGGATAGGAAAAAGAATATTTACATAGCTAACATGGTTAAGTGCAGACCTCCGCACAATCGCGACCCAAAGCCCGAGGAGCAAAACGCCTGCATCACATGGCTTAGGGAGCAGGTCAGACTTATGCGACCGAAAATCATTGTTTGCGTCGGAAGGATTTCCGCACAGCGGCTCATCGGTCCCGATTTCAAGGTTACGAAGCAGCACGGCGAATTTATTGAAAAAAACGGCGTGCTTATGATGGGAACTTTCCACCCTGCGGCCCTGCTTCGCAACCCCAACAACAAGCCTCAGGCGCTTGAGGATTTCCTTGGGCTGAGAGATAAAATCAATGAAGTATGTGAGCATACATACTGAGTTTTTGAGAGGAGAAATCACATGAAAAAAGCACTTTCAATCCTTGTGGCGGCCGTAATGCTTTTCGCAACCTTTGCAGTCGGTATTTCGGCAGAAAAATCTTCCCCGGCACTTCGTTTCAATGAGGACGGAAAATTCAGAATCATGCAGGTTGCAGACCTTCAGGACAACGCAGTTCTCAATCCCGTTGCCAAAGATTTTCTCAAAGCGGCAATCGAAAACGAGAAGCCTGATCTTATCGTTCTTACAGGCGACAACTTCGCAGGCTATTCAACAGGCACAAATATTTGTCACACCATTGACAAATCTCTTGCAAAAAAAGCAATCAACGAGTATATGTCTATCTTTGAGAAGTATGGCATACCCGTGACAATGGTTCCCGGCAACCATGATGATGACGATATCAAGCTCACAAAGGAAGAGGAGCTTGCAATGTACGAAAAGTACGATTGCTTTATCGGCTATGATGCAGACCCCGAGATGTACGGCTGCGGCACGCATAATATCCCGATATATTCTTCAAAGAACGCTTACAAGCTTGCATATAATCTCTGGATGTTTGATTCAAACACATATGACGAGGAGCTTGGCGGCTATGACTATGTTCATGACGATCAGGTTGAATGGTATGTGAACAAGTCAAATGAGCTCAAAGCCGCGAACGACGGCAAGACTGTTCCGTCAATGGTATTCCAGCACATCATCGTTAAAGAAATTTACGATATCCTTGAGGAATGTCCGGCAGGTACTCCGAACTCAATGGAGAAAGACGGCAAGACCTACAAGTTCAAGGACGAGAACTATAAGACAGGCAGCTTCAAAGAGTGGCCCTGCCCGGGAACAAGACCGAGCAAGCAGTTCGGCACAATGGTTGCCCAGGGCGATGTTGTTGCAATGTTCTTCGGCCATGACCACAACAATTCCTTTGAAGTAAACTACAAAGGAATTGACCTTGTTGCAACTCCGGGCTTTACCTTTTCAAGCTACGGCAACGAGGAAAAGGGATTCAGAGTTATTGACCTTGACGAAAACGATACCTCCACATATGAAACTCATATTGTTCAGTGGCAGGACTATTACGGCTCAAGCAAGATGGCAATGAACCATTACAACATGTATGCACAAGAAAACAGCGGCTGGGTTAAATTCACTTCGGCCCTCAAGTATATCCCGTTTGCACTTATCAAAGTTCTTTTCGGTTACATATTTTAATTAAAAAAAGATAATCCGTCGGAAAATTCCGGCGGATTTTTTATGCTCACTCTGAGCTACACAATATATTGCAAAAACACCGCAGTTATAAACAAAACCCCGAAAGAGGAATCTTCCGGGGTTGATATAACAAGATAAATTTTTATCTCTTGCTGAACTGTCGCAGCGTTAAGAAAACAGTCCTGCGGACTGTTTTTAGTCTGCGACCGCAGCAACTGTGCTGCGAGGACACCGCAGTTATAAAAAACAAAGTCCGAAAGCATAACTTCCGAACTTTGAAAAATTTTGAATTTTTATCTCTTTGAAAACTGCGGAGCACGACGAGCGCCTTTGAGACCGTATTTCTTTCTTTCCTTCATTCTCGGGTCACGAGTGAGGAAGCCTGCCTTCTTGAGAGCTGAACGAAGTGATTCGTCATACTGAAGAAGAGCTCTTGAAAGACCGTGACGGATAGCACCTGCCTGACCTGTTACACCGCCGCCGTTAACACGGCAAACGATATCGAACTTCTCGGTTGTACCTGTAAGCTCGAGAGGCTGACGAACGATAAGCTTGAGTGTCTCAAGTCCGAAATAATCATCAATGTCTCTGTCGTTGATGGTTACCTTGCCCGTACCTGCATAAACACGAACACGAGCTACTGATTTCTTTCTACGGCCTGTACCGTAGAAGTAAGGATTAGAATCGTACATTATTGTTGCCTCCCTTCATTAAAATGCCCACTCTTCGGGCTTCTGTGCGGCATGCTTGTGCTCTGCACCTGCATATACACGAAGTCTTGTGAGTGCTTCACGGCCGATTGTTGTGTCGGGAATCATACCCTTAACAGCCTTCTCAACTGCAAAAGTCGGCTTTGTACGCATAAGAGTGCTGTACTTAACCTTCTTCATATTGCCGATGTAACCGGTGTGATGATAGTACATTTTCTGATCGAGCTTGTTGCCTGTAAGAACAACCTTCTCTGCATTGATTATGATAACGTGATCGCCGCAGTCTGCATGAGGAGCGAACTGGGGCTTATGCTTACCACGGAGAAGAACCGCAGCCTCAGCCGCAACACGGCCGAGCGGCTTTCCCGCTGCGTCAAGCACATACCACTTGCGGACGATGTCGCCCGACTTAGGCATATAAGTTGACATAAACTTACCTCCAAATAAATTTTTACTGCTCGAATATATTAACACAACCCTTTGATTAAGTCAAGAACTTTTTCTCAATTTTTTAATTTATCGTTCACGAACTCTCGTATGCTCGTTTTTTCTTCGTTTTTCATGCACTTTTCTCATTAATAATTTACAGAAATTTTTAGAAAAAATCTACGTGCTAACCCATTATCATTCACGTTGTCCCTCTTTTTATTGAATCAGGCCGTAATATATGTTATAATATTTTTATATGGGAGGGTTGTGTATGACAAATGTAACTATAAATATTCCCGCAAGAACGCTGCACCTTTGCCCTGTTATGACAGGTTTTATTCTGCTTAAAAATCAAGGGAAGCTTAGCTTAAAAATAAATACAGATGTCAGCTTGCCCTCGGCGAGCATCATGGAAGCTATTGTCGACGGTAAACGTCTTGCATACGACATGGCAGACGGATATAATTTTCATAACCTCGCCGAAATCGAAGAATATATAAAGACCTGCGATTTCTATTTTAAACGCAGCTTTTCCGACAATCAGAACCGTAGCCTTTTTCGAGAGCAAGCCGATAAAATATATCGGTGGGGTTTTAACTATCTTGTAACCTGCGACGGCAACGACTGTTTCAATCACAATCCCGAAAAAAGGCTGATTGAAATCGTAAATTTTTTCAGAGGAAGAAAACCGTTAAGATATTTCACATATGACCGTTTCGAAGCCGTTCCGAACAAAAAAGATGAGCAAAAAATTTTGTTTATGACCCGTCTTTGGAGCGATAAACAAACCACATCAAAAAATATTGACGAAGTCAATTCAATGCGAATCGACATTGTGAAAGCCCTGCAAAAGGAATACCCGAACAATTCAATTACGGGAATCTACGACAGCGAGCTTGCAAGAATGCTTTGTCCCGAGCTTATTCTGCCCGATAAAATCACCAAGAGAGACAGTTATCTTGAAACAATGAAGGCCTCGGATATCTGTATAGGCAGCACAGGACTGCACGGCTCAATCGGCTGGAAAACAGGCGAATATATCGCCGCCTCTCGTGCAATTATAAATGAAGCTTTTTGCTACGAGGTAACAGGAGATTTTGAGATAGGCAAAAATTATCTTGCTTTTCAAAGCGTTGACGAGTGTATAACACATGTCGACAAGCTTTTCAACGATTCCAATATGGTTTACGAAATGAAGCAAAATAACCGTAACTATTATCTGAACTATCTTCGCCCCGACATTCAGGTTGCGAATTCTCTGAAAGAAGCGGGTATTACAATATAATAAACTAAAAAAGGCGTTCGCCCTCAGGAGAGAGTGAACGCCTTAATTTTATTATGTTTATTAAAGCTTTGCTGCAAGATCCTTGATATAAGCCTTGAAGTCTTCGCCGATTTCATCATGATTGAGAGCAACTTCACAGTTAGCCTTCATGATGCCGAGCTTATTGCCCATATCGTATCTGATTCCGTCAAAGTCAAGAGCGAGAAGATCGCCTTCCTTGCCGAGACGGGTAAGAGTATCTGTGAAATAAAGCTCTTCTCCCTCGGGTGTTTTTGCAAGATCTTCTGCAAGATAATCAAATACCTGCGGCGGTGCAACAACACGGCCGAGAATCGAATAACAGGACATAATCTGGTCGTCTGTCGGCTTCTCGATGATATTGTGGACATCCATAACCTTCGGGTTATCCTCATGATGCGTTACGTCAAGCGAGCAATATTTCGGAACGTCCTTTCTCGGAACTTCCTTAACGCCTACAACGCCCTTGCCTGTTGCTTCAAAAACATCGCAAAGCTGCTTTGTTACCGGATACTCATTGTTGATGATAACATCGTCACCGTAGAGAATAGCAAACGGCTCGTTGCCGACAAAGCTCTTTGCACACATAATAGCATGGCCGAGACCCTTTGTCTCCTTCTGACGAAGGAAATAAACATTTGCAATGTTTGAGCAGTGAAGAACATCCTCGTAGAGCTTTTTCTTGCTCGGATTCTTTGCAAGCTTATCTTCAAGCTCGTAGCTGTGGTCGAAATGATCCTCAATAACACCCTTGCCTCTGTTCGTGATTATAAGGATATCCTCAATGCCTGCCGCTGCGGCTTCTTCGACAATGTACTGAATCGCCGGCTTGTCAACGATGTTGAGCATTTCCTTCGGAACTGCCTTTGATGCAGGCAGAACTCTTGTTCCGAGACCTGCTGCGGGAATTATGGCTTTCTTGATTTTCATAAAAAATCCTCCTGAAATCAGAAATTTATTTTATATGCAATGTTCAACAGCAGGCTTGGCAGATAATTATCCACCATGATTGCAATTATCGGCATAATAACTGAAACGCCGCCGTTGCGCATAATTGTATACTTAACAATGTTCGGCTCAGTCGATGAATCGTGTGCAAGACTGATAATCCTGAGCATTTTTTTCTTGAACAAATAGTTTGCAATAAGTGCAGCTATTGTATTAGGAATGACTTTTTGAATCAATAATATAATAGCAAGCGTCGGAATTGCCGCCTTGGTAAGCTTCTGTGCTTCGGCATAAAGCTTATCAAACTTTTGACTGTCCTCACCCGAGAGATCGTCCTTACCCTTAACAAGCTCGTTTATCTCCTGCTGAACGGAAACCATTTTTTCATAAACTCCGTACACCTTTTCGGTCTGCGAAATAGTTGCAAGACTAAGCGCAACAGAAAGTGCGAGAAAAACAGCTCCTACCTTGTAAAGCTTCCTGTAAAAGAACCAATAGGGTGCAAAGAAGAATGCCGCCCAATTCCATGAGAGCTTACCGTTTTTCTTTTTCTGCTTCATGAATTTGGAAATATATCTCGGAGCGGAATTCTGAATATAGTCGGCAGCTTCGCCGACTGTTGCCCCGCCGATATCGTCCTTCGGGTCGTAAAGCACACCTCGCATGAACACAGATTCCATGCTCTGCGGCGTTGCCTGAACAAAAGGTGAGCTCTGCTCCGGTTGTTCCTGCTCCTGTTGAACGGCCTGCTCGGCTTCCGCCTTTCGCTTCTCTTCATCGGGATCCGTCCACGTGAAGCCCGTTGAGTGGAGATACTCATTGACGCATTTATTATTTTTTTCGTAACAGCTTCGGTGCTGAGGTGTTCCGCATATCGGGCAAACGACAATATCGTCGCCTTCCTTGAGCGGTTCTCTGCATCCGTCGCAAATTTTTCCTGTATAATTCATCAATTTACCCCAGTTTTCATATTTGACGGTATTATTATAACACAACAGTCAAGTATATTGTAGCATTTTTTTGAACTTTTTGGGAAATATTATTTAAATCTTTCTTTACATACAACCATTTTTACGATATAATCTATTCGTAAAACTATGTGTATATGGTATTGTGAGGTATTCTAATGGTACAATTTGAAGAATTAAGACTGCATTTGCTTGAATATGAAGATAAGCTCAAGGAGCTGGGTGAAGCTCTCGGCTTGGAAGAAATGAAAAAGACCGTTGCCGAGCTGGAAGCAAAAACAGCCGAGAACGGATTTTGGGACGACGTTGCCGGAACGCAGGTCGTTCTCCAGAAAATTGCATCGCTTAAAAATAAAATTCAGAAATACGAAAATCTTAAGGCAACCTATGAGGACGATCTGACAATGATCGAGCTTTCAGACGAGGAAGAGGATCTTGACATGCTCGAGGAATGTCAGCATAGCGTTGATGCGTTCATCAAGGAGCTTGATGCGCAGACCCTCAGCACTCTGCTTTCGGGCGAGTATGACAGCAAAAACGCTATCCTCACCTTCCACGCAGGTGCAGGCGGAACAGAGGCTCAGGACTGGAACCAGATGCTTGTCAGAATGTATACCCGTTGGGGCGAGCAGCATGGCTTCAAGGTCAGCATGCTCGACTTCCTTGACGGCGATGAAGCAGGCCTCAAATCTGCCGTTCTTTGCATCGAAGGTGAAAACGCATACGGCTATATGAAGAGTGAAGCAGGTGTTCACCGCCTTGTTCGTGTTTCTCCGTTCGATTCATCGGGACGTCGCCATACATCGTTCGCTTCTTTGGAGGTTATGCCCGAAATCGACGATACAATCGAGGTTGAAATAAATCCCGAAGATATCAAGATGGAGGTTTACAGAGCATCCGGTGCAGGCGGACAGAAAGTTAACAAAACTTCATCTGCCGTTCGTCTTATCCATATCCCGACAAACATAGTTGTTTCCTGTCAGGTTGAAAGAAGCCAGCATCAGAACCGTGAGGTTGCGATGAGAATGCTCAAATCAAAGCTCCTTGAAATTAAAGAGAGAGAGCATCTTGACAAGATTGAGGATATCAAGGGCGAGCAAAAGGAAATCGGCTGGGGCAGTCAGATTCGTTCATATGTTTTCATGCCCTACACTCTCGTTAAAGATCACAGAACAGGCTTTGAGGTCGGTAACATCAACGCTGTTATGGACGGCGACATCGACGGCTTCATAAATGCATACCTTAAGCAGGCGTCTTTGGAGAATAAATAAAAAGGGATGTTATTATGAATATCATTGACATTTCAAAACCGCTTTTGACCACAGTCGAATATCCGGGCGATCCCGAAACAAGACTTGACACCGTCCGTTCTATCGAAAAGGGTGATGAATGCAACCTTTCGGCCGTTTATGCGTGTGTTCATACGGCAACACATGCCGACGCTCCGTGTCATTTTCTTGACGGCGGCGAAACGATTGAGGAGGTTGACCTTAGCAAATACATCGGCCAGTGCACAGTCATTGAGGTTCCGCCGGGGGTTATAACCGGTGAATATGTCAACAGATATTTTCCGAAAAAGTGTTCCCGGCTTCTCATTAAGGGCGACGCCCAGTCGTTCTTCATGGAAAGTGCCGCATACGAGGCGGTTGACACGGGAATTTGCCTTATCGGCACGGATGCCGACTCGGTCGGAAAATCGGGTAACCAAATCAAGCCGCACAAGGCTTTTCTGCAAAACGGGGTTGCAATACTCGAAAACCTTGACCTTTCAAAAGTTGAGCCGGGTGACTATTACCTTATTGCACCTCCTGTTAAGATGGGTGCAATAGACGGTGCACCCGTCAGAGCAATTTTGATTGACGATTACATTTTATGGAACAGAGTAACCCTTGGTTAAACGGAGGACAGAGATGAAAGATTTCATAAAACAAGCGGCACATGTTAAGCCAAGTGCAAATCAGCTCAGGCTTTTGACCGAAACGCCCTTTTATGCTTTCATTCATTTCAGTCCCAACACATACACAAATCTTGAATGGGGTACGGGCGATGAAGACCCGACAATTTTTAACCCGGTAAATCTTGACTGTGACGGTTGGTGCGAGGCTGTCAAATCCGCAGGAATGAAAGGCGTTGTCATCACAGCAAAGCATCATGACGGTTTCTGCCTTTGGCAAACAAAATATACCGATCACAGCATGAAAAAAAGTCCGTATAAAAACGGTAACGGCGATATTGTTAAAGAGCTTTCCGACGCATGCCGCCGTTACGGGCTGAAATTCGGCTTTTACCTTTCTCCATGGGACAGGCACTCCGAACTTTACGGCACGGACGAATATAACGATTACTACAAAGCACAGCTTACCGAGCTTCTGACAAACTACGGCGAGATTTTTCATGTCTGGTTTGACGGAGCGTGCGGCGAAGGGCCGAACGGGAAGAAACAGATTTATGATTTTGACGGCTATTTTGAGCTGATACATAAATATCAGCCGAATGCAACTGTTTTTAACGATAAAGGTCCGATTCGCTGGTGCGGCAATGAGGATGGGTCATCGAGACATGCCGAATGGGCTGTCGTTCCGTCCGAGCTTTGTCCCAACTGTGAGATTCAAACCGAGCCCGGACCTTTAAACGGCGACCTTTCCTATATGTATAACATGGACGAAAACATCGGCTCGCTGAGCAATATACTTTACTCAAAAGGCTTAGTCTTCGCTCCGTCCGAGGTGGATATGTCAATTCGCCCCGGCTGGTTCTACCACGAAAACGAAGAACCTTATTCGCTTGACCGTTTATTTGACACATATTTGCGTTCGGTCGGCGGCAACACAACTTTTATTTTGAATATTCCGCCAAAACCCGATGGCACCTTTGACAAAAAGGACGTTAAAAGGCTTAAGGAGCTTGGCGAGAAAATACGGGGATGCTTTTCGGAAAATCTTGCCGAGGGCAAAAACATAACGATCGAACCGTACCATGGCAGCGATTCGCAATGTACGGTAGAAATTGATCTTGAGAAAGAAGAAAATATAGCTTACCTTGAAATATGCGAAAATATTGCCAACGGGCAGCGCATAGAAAGCTTTTTTGTTCAGCTGTTCAACGGCAGATGGGAAAACAAATTTGAAGGCACTACTGTCGGCGCAAGGAGAATTATTCGTTTCAATAACGGGTTTACTGCGAGTAAGCTGAGAATTTTCGTTACCGCTTCCCGGGATATGCCCGAGTTTGGAAAAATTGCGGTTTACTAAAGCGACTGTTGATTAATTCAGCGGTTATCAAAATGGAGGTATGTTATGAAAAGGGTTCTTGATTTTATAATCAGCCTTTTTGCATTGATTATTCTTTCACCATTGTTTCTGATAGTTTCTGTCTGTATTCTGATATCCGACGGAAGCCCTGTGTTTTTCCGCCAAAAACGAGTCGGTAAAAACAATGAGCTTTTTGAAATATATAAATTTCGAACGATGAAACGCGGAACGGAGAACGTTGCCAGCAACGACCTCTCCGATGCCAATGTGAAAATAACAAAATTCGGAAAAATTCTTCGTGCGACAAGCATTGACGAACTTCCTCAATTTCTTAATATTCTCAACGGAACCATGAGCCTTATAGGCCCTCGTCCGCTTATTCCCGAAGAAACAAAAATCAGAGAGCTTCGCCAAAAATATAATGTATACAGTGTTCGCCCGGGCATAACCGGCTGGGCGCAGGTCAACGGACGTGACAATGTTTCGGCAGAGAAAAAGGCTCTGCTCGACAAGGAATATGTCGAAAAGCAAAGCCTTATGTTTGATATTAAAATTTTCTTTATGACGATTCATCAGGTTCTTTGCCGCAAGGACGTAAACGAAGGAAACAACAGAACTTAATTTGCGTTCAGGTACTCCTCAAGCGTAACGCCTTTTGCCGTGATATCCTTTGCGGCCTCAACGCCGACAAAGCGGTAATGCCACGGCTCATAGATAACCTTGGTAATGGCACGGGATTTTGCGTCTTTCGGATAGCGGAGTATGAATCCGAAATCGGCGGCATTTTCTCTCAACCATGCTGCCTCATCGGTATCCTCAAAGCTTTCGGAAAGTGAGCAGATATCCATTGCAAGACCTGCATTGTGTTCGCTTCCGCCGGGAATCATTACCTCGGTTGCGGCAGCAACGGTTGCCTTTGTTTTGTCAAGACCGTTGTTATCAATTTCAAGCTGAATTTGGTCTTCGAAAAGCTCGACCTGAAGATCATATGAGCGGTAGCCGGAAACAGGTGTCAGCTCAATTCCGTCCTCCAAGGCCTTGTCATACATCGCCTGATAGTACGGTGCAACACGGTAATCGAGATATTTTCCCGATCCTTTAACAGCTTCGGCAAGTGTCGGTTCATAGCCCTCCGGCAAAACATGAGTTCCGTTAAGAAGAATTGATGAAAGAGAAGAATTTGCGTCAATGTTAATTATCTGCGGATTAAATCCGGCATAGGAATATTTATAATCGCTGACAGCATTTTGCTTCTTTTCCGTTTTTTCTTCACTGACGGTTGTTTCATTTTCAGCGGTCGTGTTTTCGTTCTTTTTGGACATTTCGTCAGAATTGTTCGTTGTGTTCACCCCCGGAATTGTGGTAATCTCAACTTGTGCATTTACTGTTTTTCCGGTGTTTTTATATTCGCTGTGCACATTAACCGCCGCGCCGACGGTTGTAACGGCAACGATAAGAATGATTGACTGTATGACAATCATCTTTATTACACGAGGCGTAATTTTTTTATTCATTTTATGTCACTTCCTTGATATTTTATATTTCTATTTTATTCGTTTATTGAGCCATTGTCAACAATGCTTTATAAAAATTATATTCTTTGAAAGGAAAGATTCCAATGAAAGCATCGGAAAGTGTAGCAAGATACGATTCGGAAGTCCGTCTCTATACAAACTACGCAATTAAAAACATTAAAAAAGTCTGCAAGGACTTTGGCCCCCGCCCTGTCGGCAGTGAGGCAGAAAAAAGCGCTCAGCTTCACATGAAGAAAGAGCTTGAATCATCATGCGACACCGTTACGAGAGAAGAATACAAATGCTCGGACAAAGCGTTTATGGCATGGGTTCCCCTCGGAGCAGTTCTTATTCTCTTCTCAATCGTAATGTTAACGCTCGGTATTCCCGTTGCATCACTTGCAGCTTCACTTGTTACTCTTTTTATCATTCTCGCAGAGTTCATTTTTTACAAACCCGTTCTTGACGTTTTCTTCCCGAAAAAGACCTCAGGAAACGTTATCGGTGTTCGTAAGGCATCCGGAGAAACCAAGAAGCGTATCATCATTGCCGGACACACAGACTCGGCTTTTGAATGGACATACACTTACCATGGCGGACATAATGCCGTGCTCACAATTATTCTCACAGCTGTTATTGCAATCCTCCTCGGCATCGGCGGAAGCATCTACGCTCTTATTGCCGACGTGCAGGGCATTGTTTGGACAGGCGATAACCTCGCTATGAAAATTATTGCTGTTGTTACCTATGTAACTGTTCCCGTTATCTGCGCAGCTATTGTTTTCACAAACTATAAGCGTCCTGTTATGGGCGCAAACGATGACCTTTCCGGCTGCTTCATTTCGGCAGCTGTTGTAAAGTTCCTTGCCGCAAACGATATTCGTTTTGAAAACACAGAGGTCGTTGCGGCTATGGTAGGCGGCGAAGAGGCAGGCCTCAGAGGTACAAAAGCTTACATGAAAGCTCATGCGCAGGAGTTTAAGGACGATAAGAACGTTGAAACAATTTTTGTTGCTTTCGATACAATCCGCGAGCATGAATTCATGGCTATCTATGACAAGGATATGACAGGCGTTGTAAAGAACGACAAGAGAGTTGCAAAGCTTCTTCAGGATGCGGCAAAGGAAGTCGGCTATGATGTTCCGATCAAGGCAATCGAGCTTGGTTCAACGGATGCTGCAGCAGCTTCTCAGGCAGGTATCCCGGCCGCTTCATTCACGGCTATGGACCCCGCTCCGGCAAGATACTATCATACACGTCTTGATACCGAGGATAACCTCGACCCGAAAACACTTGAGATCGGTCTCAAAATTGCTCTTGAAACCGTATTTGATTTTGACGAAAAGGGAATCTGACAGAATTCAATCACTTTTCCCAAATATTTTCCTTAAAACTATTGGATTTTTGAATTTATTATGGTATAATCAGATAGTGAATTTATTATTGCTCAAAAGGAGTTGGCATTGTGAATAAAAAAATTGTAAGATTTTCGTCACTCTTGCTTGCATTGCTCATGGTACTTTCCCTGTGCGCTTGCGGCGAGGAGGAAAAAACGTACGATTATAAGTCACCCATACCTACAACTACGGAAGAAATCCTTACAAGATTTAATGACGCAATGGCAGATGCAAAAAAGGGCAACCCGGGCATCAGCTACAGCATCAAGCAGGGAGCAAGCATGAGCGGTGAGCAGAAGGATAAGTGCGAGAACGAATACGTTAAGGCCGCTTTCAAGACCGTTTCAAAAGCTATCACAAAGGAGAGTTTCTCTAACGATACTGCCTACGGTGAAAGCACAAAGGATATTTTCCCGACTTTCGGTTCCGAGGAATCTCCCGTACTCACAAATGCCGACATTCGTTCTGCATATGTTATGGAGAACAAGGATGACGGTACAGGTGCAACCTACATAATCGTTATCAAAATTTATCCCGAGAAGAATCCTAACCAGAAGGACAGCATATACGGAAAGCTTTATAACATCATGGATGATAAGGAAATTCTTTCTCACTTTGATGTTGTCAACAGCGTCGTAACGGTTGATTCCTACAGTGCGCAGTATGGTGAAGGAACAATCCGTGCAACTCTCAGGAAAGATAACAATCAGCTCACAGAACTTAAGCTTACAAGAAACGTTGTTGTTTCGACGGCTCTTACGGGCGTAGGCACTCTTGCAGATCTTGGCACAGTTCCGTTTGAGTTCAACTATGATGCAACCGAAACCTATACTGTTGACTGGTTTGATCCCGCAACAAAGGATGCAAAATAAAATAGCTTAATAACAAATTACCCTCGGCGGAAACAATCCGCTGAGGGTTTTGTCATGTTATGTTTTTACTTACAATAGTTTTCAATATAATTATCAATGGCTTCGGATATAATCTTAATTGCAACGCTGCGTTCGCTTACTTCATTTACCGCAGTTTCTTTATTTTCAAGTGTTTTATAAACCGAGAAGAAATGACGCATCTCATCAAAAATATGCTTTGGGAGCTGGTCAATGTTGGTATAAATATTGTAATTCGGGTCATTAAAAGGAATTGCAATTATTTTTTCGTCGTTGTGTCCGTTATCAATCATAGAAATTACGCCTATCGGATAAGCACGGCAAAGAGTAAGAGGCTCAAGCGGCTCGGAACAGAGCAGGAGCACATCCAGCGGGTCGCCGTCATCACCGAGCGATCTTGGAATAAAGCCATAGTTAGCCGGATAGTGAGTCGAGGTATAAAGAATTCGATCAAGAATAATCAAGCCCGTTTCTTTATCAAGCTCATATTTTTTCTTGCTGCCCTTCGGAATTTCCACCACGCAGACAAAATCCTCCGGTGAAATTCTTTTCGGCGAAATATCATGCCATATGTTCATAAGTTAACACTCCTTTGGTTTTATAGTAACTTATTTCAAAATAAATGTCAAGCAACGGGATTGTTCAAAACAAATTCATTTTTCCCGACGGTGAGCGGCATTTTTTTATTGAATGCAACGAGCGAAGCGTTGATTCCGTCACACAGATCAATACAAATTTCAATTTCGTTACCGCATCGCTTCCATGAAACCGCAATCTCACCGTGCGGCGTCGTAATTTTTCCCTTTGCAAATCCGAGGCATTCGGGAAAGGCGGGAGCTATTGTAATTTGGTCATATCTTACGGTTTCCTTTCCCTGCTTTATACCGAGAATCTCTTCAAACAGGAACTCGGTACTTGCTCCGAACATCGGGTGAGAATGAGAAGCCTCACCGTTCCAGTTTTCCCAGAGCGTTGTTGCCCCTGCACGTCGCATAAAATCAAAAGAGACCTCGCCCTTGTTGGCAAGCAGTCTGGTTGCAAGCTCGCCGTTACCTGTTTTATAAAGCACGTTGAGAAGTATTTCCGTGCCGAATATCCCCGTGTCAAATTCTGTTTTTTCGCTGTATTTTTTCACTATATTCTCTATCGTTCTCTCATCACCGAGACCGCAATCGACAGCAAAAGCATTTGCACCCTGAATATTATTGAAAAAGTCTCCCGTCGTCTCATCAAAATATTTCTCCGTCACCGCCCGTGAATATTTTGTGATTAAACTCTCGTATTTGTCATACGGTCTGCCGAGCACCTTGGCGCAGAAAATCAATCGTTTAAGCTGCGAAATAAACATAGTTGTGTTGACAAGCTCTTCGGGAATTTCTATCTTCGTCGGCGTACACCAATCGCCGAGACACCATCCGTCTTTTTCTTCCCGGACAATCATTCCGTTTTCTGTTCGGCTTTCCATGTATTCAACAAATTTTTCCATAGAGGAAAACATAGCTTCAAGCTCATTTCTGTGGCCGTAATGCCGATAGAATTGATACGGTACGTTGATTATCGCCCCTCCCCAGCCGGCCGGGCCGCCACCGCCGCCTGCAAACGGTGCAGTATGCTGAACATGGCCTGTCATCTTGTCCTGGCAGTCCCATATATCCGCTATCCATTTTCTGTAAAAGCTTTCTGCGTCAAACTCAGTCATTACGGCGTTACACGTCAGCTGACCGTCCCCCGTATATCCGAGCCTTTCACGATGGGGACAGTCCGACGGAACGCCCGAATGCATATTGGAAAGCTGAGTATTTACAAAAGTCTTGTAATACCAGTTAAGCGTTTCATCGCTGCACTCAAAAGCCGATGTCACATCAATATCCGAATGAATCACTCGGATTTCGACAGGTCTTGCATTGTTTGTCAAGGTAAAAAATCTGAACCCAAACCAGCAGAAAAACGGCTGATAAATTTTTTCTTCATCTGTTATAAATATTTCCATCTGCCGCTGCTCATTAAAGCCTACAGACATATTGTTGAGCGTTAAATCGTCGTTCAGGTTTTCTGCACATTCCATTACGACCGTTTCGCCTGCACGCTCACACATAACAACGGGATATCCGGAGACATTGCGCTCAATTTTATAAACCGAATACTCGCCGAAATCTTTGACAAACTCGGGCACAAGTGTCTCAGTCACCCTGTCGGGAGGACAATCCTGAATATAAAAATCACTCTTCGGAGGAACAACTTCGAGCGGCTCTTCGCCGTCGGCCAATGTTCCGTCGACCGTGTTCCATTTGCGGTCAAATCCGGAAAAATCCAATGTTTCACCAAAATATAAATTTGACTTTTTAAAGAATCCCGGGGAACAAGTTACATCTTTTCTGTTGGAACAGAAAACCTCACCGTCAATATCGATCTTATAACACAGCTTAATCTCGCCATAGTTCATATTGCCCTCGGCCTTGCGAACCGTCTGATGATAATATCCCCCGCCGACAGCAATTCCTACAACGTTTTTGCCGCTATGTAAATATTTCGCACCATCATATTTCATAACATAAATCCGATGCGACCACTCGTCGTTGAGCGGATAGTACAGACTCAAATCCGGCCGCTCGTGATAATCCGAATAAGCCGGAACGAACTCATCAACGCCAACACGCTTTCCGTTTATGTAAAGAATAAACCAGCCGAGACCGCAAATCGTTATCTCAGCCTTTTTAATTTGCTTTTTTATTTCTATCTCAGAGCGAAACAGTGCTGCATCTAACGGGGAACGTGGACTGAGCCAATGTGCCTCACCGAAAATTTCTCTGTGCTTCATATAATTAATTCCTCAATTAAAAATACCGCCGTATTAAAGCTTATTCGCCTTAATACGACGGTCAATATTTTAGTTTATTTTACCGTCGCAGTATATCTGCTTACATAGCCCATGTACTGCTTATTGGCCTTAGAACCGTTAAATGCCTGCTCGTTGCTCTTTGTCCAACCTGCAATAGCTACAGAACCGTCCCCGAGCACTGCAACGTCCATCACGCTGTCGTCCTGTTCTCCGTTGAGACGAATTGTTGAGGTTGTTTTACCCTCATCGTTAAGATAAAGGATATATCCGTCCTCTCCGCCGCCTACCTTATAGCCTTGGAAATCCTCCGTTGCCGACTTGGACTGTCCGACCACGGCATAGCCGCCTTCGACACAAACAATTCCCATTACGGAATCGTTATCCGCACCGCCGATAAGCCTTGACCAGCAAACCTGACCCTTGGAATTATATCTGAGAACATAGCCGTCACGCTTGCCGTAATTCATGGTATAAATTCCGTCGGCTCTCTTGTAAATCGTAAAGGTTCCGCCAACGACACATCCTCCGTCATCCGTTGCGGCGAGTGCGTTATATTCGCTCAGACCCGAACCTTGAAGATACTCGGCCCAGTCAAGGTTGCCCTTTTTGTTGAGCTTAAGAAGTACAGTATTTGCAGCCTGAATCTTATTGAATCTGATTCCCGAGAAATCTTCGTCCGAGGACATAGTTACGCACGTTGCATAAATATCTCCGTCCGAGGTGACTGACAAAGCGGAAATGTTGTTTGACTTTGAACCCTGAAGAACCTTACGCCATTTGATATTTCCGTTTTTGTCAAACTTGAAAATGAATGCCTTTGTGCCGCCCTTTTGCGTTCCCGTGAAAAAGCCCGACTCGGAAATAGCCTTACCTCCGGCAACGAAGCCGCCGTCCGGGGTCGCAGCCAAAGAGCTGATATATTCGCCCGTTGAAGAAGAATCGGACGGGAAAATGTATTTCCACATAAATGTTCCGTCAGCCTTAAGACGAATAACAAAAGCCGAGTTTATAGATGCCGTTTTTACAACATCACCGCTTGTAGCCGAGGTATATCCGGCAGCAACGACTGTGCCATCCTTCAGCTCTATAACATCATTTATATTAATCGAATCGTCGCCGCCGATTATGTATTTCCACTGAACCTTGCCGTCTACGGAATACTTTACAAGAGAAGTATGCTGTCCGTCCCATTCGCCGGAAACGCCCTTATAATCTCCGTCCTTTGATGCCGATATACCTGCGGCAATAAATCCGCCGTCCTTACAGCCGATAATGTCTCTGAAAGCGTCAAGACCTGTACCGCCGAAATATTTGGTGTATTCGCATTTGACGTCCTCAATCTTTTTCTTTGACGGTTTGTCAACGCCTACGGTTGTCGAGGTCGTTATCTTAGCGGAAGAAACCTTGGTTGTCGGAGTTTCATTGGATGAATAATCCGGAGTTTCGTTGGTTTGCTCAAGCTCCAGCTTTCCGTCCTTAATCTTGCCGGTATAATAAATCATATCGCCAAAGGTATCAACCTCATTCTTTGTGTAAAGAATATTGCCCTTGGAATCTTTTTTGCCGGTAGTATAAATCGTCTTACCATAACTGTCCTTAAGACCTGTTGAGTAGATTCTGTGGCCCGCCTTATCGATGATTCCCGTTGAGTCGGTAACCTTACCGTTTGTATCGGTAGCCCCCGTTATAGCAGTAACCTCTTCGGCACCTTTTTTAAGCTCGTCATCAACAATGTCCAAATCATCCGGAGTTTCCGAGATAAGCTTATCGTTCTTTTCGCCGGGAGTTGCAGAATTGCCGCACGCAGCCAAAGAGCACACAGACAAGGTCAATATAAGCAATAAAGCAATTATTTTATACTTATTCATGTTAATTCCTCCTTTAGAGTTTATATTTATGATATCATACTTTATAACTTTTTTCAATGCCCTATCATAACTGTTTACATTCGTTTTAAAAAAATACGTTTATTTTATCTTTAAAGCTTTATTTTAGATTGATTCCATAGTATAATATTCATTTAAGTGAGGTGTATGCTTATGACAAAAAAACAAAGAGCTTTACTCTGCGTTGAGACTTTAAAAAAAGAGTACCCCGATGCAATTTGCTCTCTTGAAGCGAAAAACGATTTTCAGCTTCTTGTTGCGACAAGGCTTTCCGCCCAATGCACCGATGCTCGGGTAAACATCGTCACTCCTGCACTTTTTGAAAAATATCCTACCGTCGAAGCGTTTGCAGACGCAAAGGTTTCCGACGTTGAAGAGCTCATTCGCTCATGCGGATTTTATCGCACCAAAGCAAAGGATATTGTCGCCATGGCACAGAAAATCCTTTCGGATTTTAACGGTAAAGTTCCGGATAATATTGAGGATTTAACCTCCCTGCCCGGCGTAGGCAGAAAAACCGCAAATCTGATTTGCGGCGATATTTACGGCAAACCTGCGGTTGTTGCCGACACTCACCTTATTCGCATAAGCAATCTCCTCGGTCTTGTCGAATCAAAAGACCCCTACAAGGTTGAGCTTGCGTTGCGTGAACTGCTCCCTCCCGAGGAGAGCAATGATTTTTGCCACAGATGCGTTCTGCATGGCAGAGCCGTATGTATTGCAAGACGTCCGTCCTGTGAAAAATGCTGCATGGCGGATTTCTGCAAATCGGTCAAAAAATAAAGCAACACCCCAAAATAGGCATTGCTCTTTAATCCGATTTTTTCAGAATATAAAACGACTGACAATCAGTGCAACGGTAGCTCCGGCAATGGCAGACCCCACAAGCTTTGCGGCAAGAATCAATCTGCTTCGCTTCACCTTTGTCGGCGGCGGTGCGCCGGTTTCACCTGCTATTTTTCCCGCACGTTCTCTGAGCGTTCCCTCGCTGACTTGAGAAAATTCGGGCTTCACAAAGAAGATAACACGCTCAAAATATTCACAGGTCGGCTTTGTAACCTCAACGACCTGATGATTTACTCCTTTAATCAAACTATCCCTGCTTTCGCTTGTTTTTCCCTTTTATTGTTGTCATTCGGATTGATTTTTATACAAGACAAAGTGAATAAAACACGACCGAAAACGACAGCTTGTAACATTTTCCACGTTTTCTGTGGAAGTGTGGAAAACTTTGATTTTTTCACAAAATCGGTGGAAAACTATGTGGAAAGTGTGGATAACTCCTTTCAAGAACGTTGATTTTACGCATTTTTCCACATTTTTGCCCGTTGAAAACCTGCTTTTTGTTAAATTATTAACAATCGTCATTGTTCTTTGTCAAGTATTTTTTTGTTATAAAAAGCGGGAAAAATTACTCAAAATTTAATAAATCTTTGTGCAAAACAGAGTTTAAAAAAAGCTTGACAAGAAATATGTGACAAAAGGTTACAAAATGAATATTTTTACAAGAGCTTACCATTTCATCGTATGAATCGAAGGAGATTTGGCATGAAAAGCTATATTAAGGACAACAGTATAATTTTTGACGAGGCGGACAACCTCAATCTTGCCCTGACGCTTGACTGCGGACAAGCCTTTCGCTGGATTCAAAAGCCGAACGGGGCCTGGCATGCAGTCGTATCCGGTCGAGCTGTCGATATAACGCAGGACGGCGAGAGAATTACTGTTATCGGCGACACCGATGAGCACTTTTGGCGAACTTATCTTGACCTTGACCGTGACTACGGGGCAATTTGCGAAAAGCTGAAAGCCGACCGTTGGCTCAACAGAGCAATAAAAGAATACAGCGGAATCAGAATTCTCAGACAGGATACATGGGAAGCTCTTTGCTCCTTTATTATATCGCAAAACAATAACATTCCGAGGATAAAGGGAATTATCGAGCGGCTTTGCACAGCCTTCGGCGACGACCTGGGGAACGGCGATTTCGGTTTTCCGTCTGCCGAAAAACTTGCAAAATGCAGCGTTGACGACCTTGCACCTCTACGCTCGGGATTCAGAGCGAAATACATAATTGATGCGGCACAAAAGGTTGCCGGCGGTGCGATTGATCTTGATATTCTTACCACGGAGAATTTGGACGTCTGCCGAGCCGAGCTGATAAAAATCAAGGGAGTCGGTGCAAAGGTTGCCGAGTGCACCCTGCTTTACGGCTGCGGAAGAATTGAGGCTTTCCCTGTTGACGTATGGGTTAAACGCATCATGGCGGAGCTTTATCCCGAGGGTTTGCCCGAATGCACTTTTGGCATTGAGGGAATCGCTCAACAATTCCTCTTCCACTGGAGGAGAAACACGGAAACAATATAAACTGACATATAACGGGAGGCAATATGAAAGAGCTACTAAAGTATTTGCGGCACTATATCAAGGAAAGTATCCTTGCACCGCTGTTCAAAATGCTTGAAGCGAGCTTTGAACTGTTTGTTCCGCTGGTAATGGCGGCGATAATTGACACAGGTATCAAAAACTCGGACAAGCCTTACATTTTCAAAATGGCAATGGTCCTTGTCGGGCTGGCGATAGTCGGCTTTATCAGTGCGCTGACAGCTCAATATTTCGCCGCAAAGGCATCGGTCGGCTTCGGCAAGGAACTTAGAGGCGACCTTTACCGCCACATCAACACTCTGTCCTATTCCGAAATTGATAAAATCGGAACATCGACGTTGATTACACGCTTGACGGCCGATGTTAATCAAATGCAAACAGCTGTCAACCTTTTTCTCCGTCTTTTCCTGCGTTCGCCGTTTATTGTTATCGGTGCGGTTGTCATGGCATTTACGGTTGACCCGAAAACAGCAATAATTTTTGCAGTTTCGATTCCCCTGCTTGCGGCCGTTGTTTTCGGCATCATGTTCTATTCCGTGCCGATTTACAAAAAGGTGCAAAACAGGCTCGACTCCGTAATGAGAATAACGAGAGAAAATCTCTCCGGCGTTCGTGTTATCCGTGCTTTTAATCACGAGCAGAAGGAAATTGAGGATTTTGACAAATGCTCTGAGGAATTAAAAGATATGCAGCTTTACGGCGGCAAAATATCGGCATATCTCAACCCTATAACATATGTTATAGTTAATCTTTCAATCGTTCTCATTATTTATGTCGGCGGAATTCGAGTAAACACCGGCAGACTGACACAGGGCGAAGTAATTTCGCTCATCAACTATATGTCACAGGTTCTCGTTGAGCTTATCAAGCTCTCAAACCTCATAATTAACCTTACAAAATCCGTCGCATGCGGCAACAGAATTTATGATGTCTTTAAGATAAAGCCGTCAATCAACGACGGTAGCGGAATAAAAACCAACGGTGAGGCGGCCGTTGAATTCGACCATGTAAGTGCCACCTATGCCGGCTCAAAGGAAAAATCCCTTGACTCTCTTACGCTCAGCATACCGAGAGGTTCTACGGTCGGCATAATCGGTGCGACAGGCTCCGGCAAAACAACGCTCATTAGCCTTATTCCGAGATTTTATGACGTCAGCGAAGGCTCACTCAAGGTCAACGGAACCGACGTTCGCAATTATAATGTTGACGAGCTTCGCAAGCTTATCGGCGTTGTTCCGCAGAAAGCGGCACTTGTCAGCGGTACGGTTCGTGACAATGTAAAATGGGGCAAGCCGGACGCAACAGACGAGGAAATCATTGAGGCCCTTAAAACCGCTCAGGCTCTCGATTTTGTCAGCGAAAAGGACGGGCTTGACAGCAAGATTCTTCAGGGCGGCAAGAACCTTTCCGGCGGTCAGATTCAGCGTTTGACGATTGCAAGGGCACTTGTCAGGAAGCCCGAAATTCTTATTCTTGACGACAGCTCATCCGCCCTTGACTTTGCTACGGATGCCGCACTCAGACGGGCAATCAAGGCCGACACGGATAACATGACCGTATTCATTGTTTCTCAGCGTTTTTCGACAATTAAAAACGCCGATATGATAATTGTACTTGACGATGGCAGAGTTTGCGGAATCGGCAAGCATGACGAGCTTTTTGAAAACTGTGAGGAATACCGTGATATTTGCGAATCTCAGCTTTCAAGCAAGGAGGCGGTATAAATGAAAAAAAATAACAAAGGAACATTTCGCCGCCTGTTGAAGCTCATTGAAAAATACAAGTTTCTCGTGCTTCTTTCCATGCTTTTGGCTGTTGTAGTCGTTGCAACTCAGCTCTATGCACCGATACTTTTCGGCAATGCAGTTGACCTTGCTCTCGGCAAAGGTCAGGTTAACATTGAAGGAATTATCGCCATTCTGATTAAAACCGCCATTGTAATCGGCATAACGGCTCTGGCACAGTGGATAATGAACATCATAAACAACCGCATAACATACAGGGTTGTTAAGGATTTGCGTGTTCAGGCGTTCAGACACCTGCAAAACCTTGATATCGCTTATATCGACTCTCACGAGCACGGCGATATCGTCAGCCGAATTATTACCGATATAGATCAGCTCTCTGACGGTCTGCTGATGGGCTTTACCCAGTTTTTTACGGGTGTTATAACAATTCTCGGCACATTGATTTTCATGTTCTCCGTTAATGTAAAAATCGCCCTTATCGTTGTTCTTCTCACACCCCTTTCGCTTTTTGTCGCTTCGTTCATTGCCAAGAGAACCTATTCAATGTTTCAAAAGCAATCCGAAACAAGGGGAGAAATAACAACACACATCAACGAAATGGTTGGCAATCAGAAGCTCGTTAAGGCATTCAGCCGTGAGGAGGCTTCGGAAGAAAAGTTTGACGAGATAAACGACAGACTCACAAGATACAGCCTCAAGGCTTCATTCTTCTCCTCTATGGTCAATCCGTCAACAAGACTTATCAATGCCATAGTTTACGCCGGCGTAGGTGCATTTGGTGCTCTCTCCGCCATTACAGGCAGACTTACGGTCGGTCAGCTTAGCTGCTTCCTCAGCTATGCAACGCAGTACACAAAGCCTTTTAACGAGATTTCAGGCGTCGTTACAGAGCTTCAGAACGCCCTTGCCTCGGCAGCAAGAGTATTTGAACTCATCGACGAAAAGGAACAGCTTCCTGACTGCTACAATGCGAAGGAGCTTGAAAAGGCAAACGGCGAGGTTAAATTCGAAAATGTTTCTTTTTCATATGACAAGAGCAAGGAGCTTATCAAAGACCTTAGCATCAGTGCAAAACCCGGTCAGCGTGTTGCAATCGTAGGTCCGACAGGCTGCGGCAAGAGCACGCTCATAAACCTGCTCATGCGCTTCTACGACCCCGACAGCGGTATGATTAAGGTTGACGGCGAAAATTCAATGGATTTCACAAGAAAATCCCTGCGAAAAAATTTCGGCATGGTGCTCCAGGAAACATGGCTCAAATCCGGCACGGTCAGAGAGAATATTGCATATTCAAACCCGGACTCAACCGATGATGAAATTATTGCCGCCGCAAAGCTTACGCACGCTCACAGCTTTATAAAACGTTTGCCCGACGGCTATGACACGGTTCTCGGCGAAAACGGCGGTTCGCTCTCTCAGGGACAGAAGCAGTTGCTTTGCATAACAAGAGTTCTGCTCAATCTGCCGCCGATGCTCATTCTTGACGAAGCGACATCGTCAATCGACAGCCACACCGAGATTAGAATTCAGAAAACCTTTGCACGAATGATGAAGGGCAGAACATGCTTTGTTGTTGCTCACCGACTTTCAACGATTCGAGAATCGGACATCATACTTGTTATGAACAAGGGTCAGATTATCGAGCAGGGCACGCATGAACAGCTGCTTGAAAAGCACGGCTTCTACTATGACCTTTACAACAGCCAGTTCGCCGTGACAGAATAAAACAGCAAAAATGTTAACCGCTCTTTCGGCAAATGAAAGGGCGGTTTTGGTTTACCATTGTGCAATAAAGAAAATGTCCGGCGTTTTTGACACCTGAATTTTTAAATAACATAATAGACATCTTCATCCGGGAACTATTGTTTATAACAGCCATTTGTTCATAAAATGAGTGACTCTGTAATTATCCTTATAACAGCATAAATAAAACCGTCGATCAGATCGGCGGTTTTATTGCTTATACTGTTATTTTTTTGATATCATAATCGGCACTCATACTTGTAATGCTTGTTGCTGTAACGTCTTCTATACTCTTATCGGAAACCGAAGCCTGAAAATCAAAATCATCTGCACTTTCCGATCCCCATTTTATTGTACCATCGGGATATTTTACAATATTTTCAGCGCTTATATTTACATAAACATTTTGCTTTTTCCCATCATTGGTTATAAATACAATATGATATAAGAAGCAAATTGCATTACGTTGATAATTTGTATTGCTGTTATACTTTTCCCTCTTGTTAGATTTTAAAGAAAGCATATATGTATCCTTTAAATCCTTGGTCAAAACACTTTCCGTTCGCCATCCCCAATGAACATATTCGCCAAAAGCCTTATCGGAAGATTTTACTTCTGCACATTTTGCCGTTACATAATCATCACGTTCTTTTTTTACTGTTGATAAGTCAAGGCCGTCAACCGAAGAAATATATTCGGGCATATTTAAAACATCAAATTGCTTTGAAGGCGTAACAAGAGAATAAAAATTTGTTTTATCTGATTTTACTTGAGCTGTAACGGTTATCTTATCTCCGTTGGCATATTTCCCTTTATCTGTTTTAAAACTGACATTTTGCTGAACTTCTGAAGAACAACCCGAAGTGTTTATTGATACATCACAAAAAGGTGAAATTCCCGTTATTGTTATATCTAATCCTGCAAATGCGTCAAGCTGATTTGCTTTTATGCTATCCTCGCTGTCCCCCGGCTCATATACTTTTATTCCATCCGTCTTACTCTTTCCGCACGATGAAAAAGAAAGCAAAAGACCTATAATAACTATCATTGATACAAATCTTTTCATTGTCCTATGTCCTCCTTTATTTTTCTATTTCTCTTTGCGACCGCTTTTAATTTTTTTGAAAAAATAGCTGTAGAAACAATTACCAGGAATGTTTCAACTACAAAGATAATTGCCCATATTTTAATTGTTTCTTTATACATACCGTTTTTTGTTGATACCAGCCATACATTTGTTTCGAGGCGATATCCATTCTCCTTGTCAATATAATACCCGACAAATAAAAAATATCCGGCGCTGTTTAAGAACTGGAGCGTCATAAACAAATAATTACAAATTAAATACCTTCGTTTGTACGGTCTTCCGAGAACCAAAGGCAGGGCTGTGCATAATAAAGAAATGCCGGTCAATACTAATGCTATTTCTGCAAGACCGATAAATTGCAGAATACTGCCTATTATAATTTTGTAAGCATTTTCAACCTCAATCATATCGGTAAAGCTTAACGCGATGTTGACAGCTAAGCCGATAAATGTTGCCCAAAACCATATTTTAGCCTCTTTCATCCCGTTATATGAATCTATAACCCGGCTTCTATATGTACTTTTTCTTTTGCTTTCAGGTTCAATTTCTTTTATTGAAATGTTATTATCCAAGCGACTTCCTCATTTCTACAATCTGGCTATAGCAATTGTCACAATAACTCCACTTATCTCCATACGAATCTTTAACCTCATGTCGAGAACCGTCTGTAATTGTTTTTCCGCACCCCTCGCACTGAAACGGTTCTGTTTTTTTGCTTCCGCACGATGCAAATATGACTAATACCGAAACTAACAAAATAATTGAAACTACTCTTTTCATACTGTTCTTTCTCCTTTTAAAGTGAAATATCATCCAAGATGTACCAATCTCCGTCTTCTTTAACCATTTCCAGCTCAATCTCGTTAATCTGCTCAGCATTTCCGACATCTTCGCTTGTCCATAAATCAATCAAGAGTATAGCATGGGTTTTATCAACGAACTTGATCGCTTTAACGTTAAATTTTAGCTGCTCATCCTGTGCGGCAACACCCAGGCTGAACAGGGATTTAAAAGTATCTCCGCCGAGATTAAAACTAAACAGTCCGGCTGATCCCCCTATGTTTGATCCGAGATTGCCAAGTGCCTTGTAGGCATTCCGATTTTTGGCGTCCAAACAATCAATACATCCTGTGAGGTCCCCTCCGGCATAAGCCTTTTCAAAGGTTTCCAATCGCTCCAAAATTTTTTCTTCATCGCTTTTTACGAAAAAACCGAAGTATACGCTTATTCCGATTCCAAGGATGAGAACAACCGAGATAACCAATTTCACTTTTTTATTCATATTCACGCCCCCTTTCCTTTGTAGATCTCTTAAAACCGCAAAACTTACTTTTAAGAGGAATGTTACAATTTATTAGGAACTACGCTTCTTGTATTATAGCATTATAGTTCCTATTTGTCAACAATAATAAGAAGTATAATTCCTATATATAGCGATTGGAGGAGTTATAGTGCATACATTAAATCTTGTTGAAATAGGCGAAAAATTGCTTTCCGTCAGAAGAAAAAAAGGAATGACGCAAGGTGAGGTCGCCGAAAAAGCAGGTCTTTCCGACAGAGCATATGCCGATATCGAAAGAGGAACGGCAAACATGCGCGTAGAAACTGCTTTGAAAATTTGCAAGGCATTAAACGTTACGCCGAATGATATACTGATTGACGAAGAAATTCCTATGCAATCCGGAACGGATCTGTTGGTTAAGTTAAATTCCTGTTCCGAAAACGAAAGAAAAACCGCAATAAAACTGATCAATGTATTTATGAATTATATAAATAAATAACAGGACACTCTAAAAAGAAAAAGACTGCAATCCTTAACGCCGATATGCAATACGGCTTACGAATTGTAGTCTTTTATTTTTTATTAAAATTTATGCTTCGAGCTTAGCTCGTTTTTTGTGTTCTACCAAAGGTGCTGCGTTGTTTTCCACGCAATCCTCGGTCACCTGCACGCTGACGATTGATTTATCGCTCGGCACGGCGTACATAATCGGCATGAGAAGATTCTCCATTATGGATCGCAATCCTCTTGCGCCGGTTTTCTTTTCAAGGGTTTTTCTCGCTATCGCCGTGAGTGCCTCAGAAGTAAAGTCAAGCTCAACTCCATCCATCGAAAGCAGAGATTTATACTGCTTAACAATAGCGTTCTTCGGCTCGGTTAAAATCTTCACAAGAGCGGTCTCGTCAAGCTCCTTGAGCGTTGCAATAACGGGAAGTCGGCCTACAAGCTCGGGAATTATGCCAAACTTTGTAATATCCTGCTGAACGACCTTTGACATGGCATTCTCAATCGTGAACGCTTCTTTATCCTTGATGTCTGCTTCAAATCCGAGAGCCGAACCGCCGATTCTCTTTTCGACAATCTTTTCTATTCCGTCAAATGCGCCGCCGCAGATGAAAAGAATATTAGAGGTGTCTACCTGTATGCACTCCTGCTGAGGATGCTTTCTGCCGCCCTGCGGAGGTACATTTGCAACGGTTCCTTCAACGATTTTCAGCAATGCCTGCTGAACTCCCTCGCCGCTGACATCACGGGTAATTGACGGATTTTCGGATTTTCTTGCAATCTTGTCGATTTCATCAACATAGATTATTCCTCGCTCCGCCTTTTCAATATCAAAATCGGCAGCCTGAATGAGCCTGAGAAGAATGTTTTCAACATCCTCGCCGACATAGCCTGCCTCGGTGAGCGTTGTTGCGTCCGCAATCGCAAACGGAACGTCGATTATCTTGGCAAGCGTCTGAGCAAGCATAGTTTTGCCGACACCGGTCGGACCGAGAAGAAGAATATTGCTCTTCTGAATCTCAACATCGGAGTCTTCCTGCTTGAAAACACGCTTATAGTGGTTATAAACGGCGACGCTGAGCGTAACCTTGGCCTCATCCTGACCGATAACGTACTCGTCAAGACCTTTTTTGATCTCCATCGGAGTCGGCAGCTTGAAATCCTTGGCCTTTTTCTTTCTTGCTCTGCCTGCCGCCGCCTGCTCCTCTGCCATAATTGCACCGCACAGGTCAATGCACTCGTTGCAGATATAAACTCCCGGGCCGGCTATTATTTTTTCAACCTGTCCGTCGGTCTTGCCGCAAAAGGAACAGCGCACACTTTTTTCACGTCTTTCATCATCTCTTGGCATCGTTACACCCCTGAATTATCTTTTGTAAAGAACCTTATCAACAAGGCCGTAATCCATGGCCTCCTGTGCTGTAAGGTAATTGTCACGCTCGGTGTCAATAGCAATCTGCTCAATGGGCTTACCTGTGTTCTCGGCAAGAATCTGATTGAGCTTTTCCCTTGTCTTGAGTATCTGGTCGGCAACAATCTTAATCTCCGTTGCCTGACCCTGTGCACCGCCGAGCGGCTGATGAATCATAATGGTACTGTTCGGGAGAGCAATTCTCTTGCCCTTTGTGCCCGAAGAAAGCAAAAATGCACCCATTGAAGCAGCCATACCCATGCAAATCGTTGAAACGTCGCACTTGATATACTGCATTGTGTCATAAATTGCAAAGCCTGCGGTAACTGATCCGCCGGGGCTGTTGATATAAAGGCTGATATCCTTATCGGGATCCTGTCCCTCAAGGAAAAGCATCTGAGCAACAACAAGACTTGCGGTTGCGTCGTTTACCTCATCTGACAGAACAATGATTCTGTCGCTGAGGAGACGAGAAAAAATATCGTATGAACGCTCGCCTCTGTTTGTCTGCTCAATAACATAAGGTACCAGTGCCATATTTATTCCTCCATTCGAGTTATTTCTGAGTTTTTTTCGGCGTCATAATAATGCAAATGAATGGCAAAGAGCCATCCATCCGCATTAATTATAATCATTTGAAAGCAAAATTATTCAGCGTCTGCCGGCTTTTCTTCCTCTTTCTTTGCAGCAGCCTTCTTTGTTGTCTTCTTCGGCTTCTCTGCTACGATAGCCTTAGCGTTTGCAACAAGGAAATCAACTGTCTTCTTGCCGACAACGTCCTTCTTAACGTCCTCAATATTAACCCACTTCTTGATCTGCTCAACGTCGAGCTGATACATGTCTGCCATTTCCTTGAGCTGAGCCTCGGCCTCCTCATCGGTTGCCTCAATCTTCTCAAGCTCGGCAATCTTCTCAACTGCAAGCTGGAGCTTAACCTGCTTAACAGCGTTGTCCCTCATGCTCTCCTTGAACTTGTCTCTGTCCATACCCATGTACTGGAGATAAGTATCAAGAGGAATACCCTGCTGTGCAAGTCTGTTCTCATAGTCCTTAACGTCGTCCTCAAGCTTATTGTCATACATAACCTCGGGAATCTCGCCCTCAACGAGATCAACGACCTTTTCAAGAACTGCACTCTCGAAGTCCTTCTCGACATCTTCTTTCTTCTTATCGGAAAGCTCTGCCTTGATCTTCTTCTTAAGCTCGGCGAGTGTATCAACCTCATCGTCAACGTCCTTTGCGAAATCGTCGTCGAGAGTCGGAAGCTCCTTCATCTTGATCTCATGAAGAACTACCTTAAATACAGCTTCCTTGCCTGCAAGCTCGGGACTATACTCGGTCGGGAAAGTAACATTTACGTCGAACTCATCGCCGGTCTTGTGGCCGATAATCTGATCCTCAAAGCCCGGGATAAACTGGCCTGAGCCGAGTGTAAGCTCATAGTTCTCGCCCTTGCCGCCGTCGAATGCTACGCCGTCAACGAAGCCCTCAAAATCGATAACTGCGATGTCGTTCTTCTTAGCCTTTCTGTCGTCAACCGTAACAACACGAGCGTTTCTCTCCTGCATGGATGCAAGCTCTTTCTTAACGTCGTCTGCGCAAACGGAAGCGTCACCCTTGTCGGCCTCGATGCCCTTATAGTTTGCAATCGAAATTTCCGGCTTAACGGTAACTTTCATCGTCATTTCAACGCCGTCCTTGCCGATCTTTGTTACATCAAGATCATGGGGAGCCGCAACAGGCTCAATGCCTGCCTCTTTGATAGCGTCGCTGACAACGCCGGGATATACGATATCAAGCGCATCTTCATAGAATACGCCCTCGCCGTAGAACTTTTCAATCATTTTAAGCGGAGCTTTACCCTTACGGAAACCGGGAAGCTGAATCTTGTTCTTCTGCTTGTTATAAGCCTGAAGAATTGCCTTGTTGAAGTCCTCGCCGCTTACGCTGACTTCAAGAGTGTAGATGTTTGTTTCTGTTTTGTTAGCTGATTTTAACATTAAAAACTTCCTCCTGTGTGGTATTTCGGAGCGTACATACTCCCACAAATACCTATTAACTTTTGTATTATAGCAGATGTTTTCACCTTTTTCCATACCTTTTTAAAAAATTTTTATTATTTGGGGAATTATTTTCTGTTTTTTTGCATTACAATTCATTTAAAAGGTCAAAAAAGGTCGATTGTAAAGGCACATAGCTTTACACGCTTTGATTTACTTTTCCTGTCATCAGAAAATTTAAGGGTGAAAATAAAACCGTCGCCAAACGGCAACGGTCAAAATTTTCTGATTAATTTCGGACAAAAATTAAGATAGTCGGCAGAAATGAGGTCAAATTTTACACCGTCACTTTCGCCTCGAAAAGCCCAATTTACCGAATTGCCGTGCAGGTGTCCGTAATAGCAGGTCTTAATCTGCTCATCGACCAGGGTGTCATAAATCTCATGGCACGTCTCGGTCAGGCTGATCGGCGGATAATGAAGAAATGCAATAACCTCGCCGCCAAGCTTTTTTGCTTCGGCGATGCTTGTTTTCAATCTGCCAACCTCACGGGCAAGCACCTTTTGATCCTCATTTTTAGAGCAGTCAAAGAACCAGCCTCTTGTGCCGCAGATTGCAGCGTCACCGACTTTATACGCATTGTTAAAAAGAATTTTTATACTTTCGATTCCGTTTTCTTTGAAAAACTTTTCCGTTTTGCTTTTAGTTGACCACCAATAATCATGATTGCCTTTCATAATTATTTTTGTGCCGTTAAGCTTATCAAGGAAACAAAAATCTTCCAACGTATCCTCCATTTTCACTCCCCATGAAATATCTCCGGCAATAACAACCGTGTCGTTCTCGGCTACAACCGAATTCCAATTTTTTTCAAGCCTTTTTTCATAATCCTGCCAACCGCTGAAAACATCCATAGGTTTGTCGCTGCCGAAAGACAGATGCGTATCTCCGATAGCAAATAATGACATCTCTTCACCTCCTCAAAAAAGAATAATAATCAAAAAGAAACAGATAATATAAACGTGAACCGTTTCACAAATCTAAAAAAGGGGTAATTTACAATGAAGCACGAAATCAAAGATATCAAGTGCCACGCTTGCAACTGCATCTATAATGAAGAAGGCTGCAAGTGCGTTGCAGGCGAAATCGAAGTAGGCCCGTCAAGTGCCTGCACATGTGCAGAAACAATCTGTGCAACCTTTGAGCCGAGCAGCGACGTAAGCAAGTAAAGCTTCTTTAAAAGGGACTGTCACATCAAGGCTGTATATCACAGGCTTAATGTGACAGTTTTCTTTTACTTAATCCGAATCATCAAAAAGCAATCGCAATTACTGAACGTAAATTGAATTAACCTCATCACTGCACGGACCGCCAAGCTTCGGCTTGCCTGCGTTGTTATTGCCAAGCATACCGTACTTTGCGAAGAACTCTGTTTCAACAACGTTCACCTTATTCAAATTCTTGAGCTGAGTTGCTCTTGTTCCGGTAACGTTTCCGATTCCTCTGACATACATAAACGAACAATTGCCGCCATTGGTTACAACAGCATTCTTTGCACCGTATTTCATGAGAAGATCTGCGATTGAATTCAACGGCATAAATTCGGCAACGGCAAGGATATACTTTGTTGCACTGATCTGAGCAAGAATTGTACGGTTATGGTAATAAGACTCGTTATTGGTAATCTTTTTGCCATTCTTAATAAGAACATAATGGAATCTGACCGTATTGTAAACGCCGTCCTTAATGAGCTGATTCTGATTCTGCTTGTTAAGCGGACCGTAATCACATTTTCCGTTCTTATAAAGACGCATAACTTCTCTGCCCTCACCGTTCGGCTGGAAAATTTTACCGTTTCTTATTGCCGTTGCCCCTGCTGCACTTGTTGCCTCACCGTTAACAGCCATCAATGCGCCAACTTTTTTGGAGATATCCTCCTGCTTGCCCCTCGTCGTTCCGAGAACCTGCGAGGTAACGGCATACTTAAGCGTTGTCGGTGCACAGGTTACAATAGCGATATTGCAAATCGGCTGATATGTTACGCTCTTTTGATAATCAATTGCACTATCCTGCTTCTTTACAAATTTCTGTGTAATTTTTGAACCGTAAGCGACCTTGTGAATTTCAACACTGGTCGTTTTGGAAGAGATTTTCCATGCACGCTGTATTGTTCCCGCATACTTTTTCACCGACGACGGAGAAACCTCCTTGACAGCGGCCGGAGTAAACTGAATCGGCTTAGTTGTTGTGGTTGTCGGTTTATTTGTGGTTGTGTAATCCTTGGGATTGGCAAGACCGACGCTTATTCTAAGAATAATAAGGGCATCGTTTGAATTGATTTTGCCGTTATGATCTATGTCGCCGGGCTTCATATCTTTGATTCCCGTCGAAAGTCCGACAGAATATCTGAGGACGGCCAAAGCGTCGCTCGAATTAACCTTGCCGTCGCCGTTAACGTCGCCGACCGGGTTTGAAGCCTGAGTGACAAATACGTTGCAAAAAACAACAGAGAATATCACAACAAACGAAATAATTGCTAATACATGTTTTTTCATAAACACACCCTCTTTTAATGTTCTATTATTATAACATGTTTTGCCTGCTTAATAACCAACGCCGCTTTAACTCATCAAGCAGGTTTTCCATCATCAAAATTTTTCCAACAGATCGTTACGGATTTACCATCAACTGAATATGCTTCATAATTATTATATGAATTAATATTTTCTTCTTTAAATCCTTTTTCTTTAAGCTGATCAACACACAGATTAACCATCTCTTCCGTCGGAAAGTCAATCGTTGCAAGCATTACGAGCGTTGTCTGGTCACGATGCTTTTCGAGCACGCCTGTCTCAAAGTCTGCTGCCCACCAACAGTTTCTCTTGCCGTAATCAATCTTCTGTACCGGAGTTGTATCCGTCGACTTCTCATACTGCCAAAGCTTCATCGAAACGGGCATTGCGTCCTGATCTTCTACACTTTTATAGAGAAGATTGTCCGGTCCCAATGTATCAAGTGCATTCTGATTGTGATCTCTGTAATAGAAGCCTACCTCGCAGCCTACCGCAGCATTGGCGTATTCGCCCTTCCAAAGCTCAACAAGCCAATCCTTGTCATCATAAGTAAAGTAAATTCTGATTGTTGAAAGATAGAAATTAACGAACTTTGAGCCCCAGTGGTAAGCAACATTATAACCAAACTTTCTCTGCGGCACAAGTGCATTGTAAATTGCACTCGGAGTAGCAGTAGTTGATTCTGTAGTTATTCTTGTCGTAGTAGTTATTCTTTTTGTAGTTTTCTCCTGTGTAGTGCTTCTTGAGGGGTAATCTTCAGGATTTATCAAACCAACACTGATTTGCAAAATTATTAATGCATCAATGGAGTTAAGCAACATATCGCTGTTAACATCGCCGGCACGAAAATTTTTAACATCTGTAGATAATCCTACAGAATATTGTAAAACAATCAAGGCATCCAATGAATTCACCTTACCGTCACTGTTTATATCTCCGGTAAGATCGGATGCATGTGTAACAAAAACATTGCAAAATATAACTGAAAAAATTATAACAAACGAGATGGCTGCTAAAACATGTTTTTTCATAAATAAACACTCTTTCCAAAAGTATTATTTCAGCAAATCAAATACAACCTGTTCCATATCCTCTTTCTTGCAGCAGCCGGTAAATCTCGGGGTCTTGCCCTTAAGATTTGCAAGCTGCGGCGGGCACACCTCACCCGTCTCGTCATGGAGAGCATGAACCATTTCAAACTCGTCAAGGTTCTCGGTCATGCCGGGATGAACGGCGTCAAGAACCGCCTTGCTGAACTTGAACGGGTTAGCCGTTGATGCGATAACAGTCGGTGTTGTGTCACCCGTTCTCTCGGCATAATCCTCATAAACGGAAACCGCTACAGCCGTATGAGTATCGCAAAGATATTTATGCTCTTTAAACTCCTTGGCAATGCATGCTTTTGTTCCGTTATCATCGCAGCTGCCTGCGTCAAACAGCTCGGTAAGCTTTGCAAAAACATCATCGCTTACCTTGTATGAGCCCTTTGCCGAAAGCTCACCCATCCATTCTCTTACAACAGCGTCATCCATGCCCGAGAGAAGGAAAAGAAGTCTTTCGAGGTTTGAAGAAATAAGAATATCCATCGACGGCGAAACGGTCGTGTAGAAATCTCTTATACGGTTGTATGTTCCGGTCTTGAGGAAATCCGTCAAAACATTATTTGCGTTTGATGCACAAACAAGCTTCTTAATCGGCACACCCATTTCCTTTGCATAGTAAGCGGCAAGAATATTGCCGAAGTTGCCGGTCGGAACAACAACGTTTATTTCATCGCCGGGCTTAATCTCGCCCTTATTGAGCATCTCACAATAAGCGGATACATAATAAACAATCTGCGGAACAAGACGGCCCCAGTTGATTGAGTTTGCCGACGAGAACATCATGCCCTGCTCGGCAAGCTTTGCGGCAACCGCTTTGTCCGTGAAAATCTTTTTGACTCCCGTCTGTGCGTCATCAAAATTGCCCTCAATAGCACAAACGCCGACATTCGAGCCTTCCTGCGTTGTCATCTGGAGCTTCTGCATCGGAGAAACACCGTCATTAGGATAGAAAACAAGAATCTTCGTGTTGTTAACATCCTTAAAGCCCTCAAGTGCCGCCTTGCCGGTGTCGCCTGAGGTCGCAACAAGAATAACAATCTGCTTGCCCGGTTCGCTCTTTGCCGAGGCAACGGTAAGAAGATGCGGGAGAAGCTGGAGTGCCATATCCTTGAATGCGCAGGTAGGACCTTTCCACAGCTCAAGTATCTCAACACCCTTTGTCAAAGTGTGCAGCGGAGCAATTTTGTCGCTTGAAAATTTTCCCTCGCCGTAAGCGCCCTTAACGCAGGAATCAATCTCCTCTGCCGTGAAATCCGTCAAATAAAGAGAAAGAATCTCCTTTGCTCTTTCTATATAATCGCAGTCCGCAAGACGAACGATATCATCCATTGTTATATGAGGAATCTCCTCGGGAACAAACAATCCTCCCTCAGCGGAAATACCGTGAGAAATTGCCTGTGAGGAAGTAACCTTTATACTTTTATCTCTTGTGCTGGTGTAAAACATATTACCTCTCCTTTTGGTAAGTTCTAATTTTATTGTATCATAATCATAATAACAATTCAATGAAAATCTATAAAAAACAGATTATTTATACGCTTTCCGTGAACGCATTTTCGATATAATTGATTTTCTTCAATTTGAATTTATCATCAAGGAAAACCTCGCAGACATCGAAGCGTGGCTGCTTTCCTCCGGGATATGCTTTCATAAAAAGCTTAGATGTTGCAATCAGCTTTTCCTGCTTTGAAAAATCAACGGCCTCTTTCGGCTCATACCATCTTTCTTCGCCCCTCGTTTTGACCTCGACGAAGCATATGTATTTTCCCTTTTGTGCAATGAGGTCAATTTCGCCCAGGCGAGAACGAAAATTGCCCGTGATTATTTTGTAACCGCTATCCCTGAGATATCTTGCGGCAAAAATTTCTCCCCATGCGCCGGATTTATTTATTTTCATAATATTTCCTCAAAAAAGTCATTCTGTGAATTTCCGATGCCCCGTATTTATCCAACATTTCATAGTGAAGCTTTGTTCCGTAGCCCTTGTGCTTTGCGAACTGATATTGAGGATATTTTTTATCCATTTCAAGCATAAAGCGATCCCTTGTCACCTTGGCGAGAATGGATGCGGCAGCTATAGACATCGAATTTGCATCGCCCTTTACAATCATCCGTGTCGGGATTCCGAGACCCGGGTCACGGTTTCCGTCAACAAGTGCCATATCAGGCTTTAGATTCAATCCTTGAAAGGCACGATTCATCGCAAGGTATGTCGCCTGAAGTATATTTATTTCGTCAATTTCTTTTTCGTCGGCGGTCGCAATCGAATAAGCAACAGCCGTCTCTTTTATAACATCAAAAAGCTGTTCACGCTTTTTTTCGGTAAGCTTTTTTGAATCGTTAACACCCTCTATTATACAGCCGTCGGGGAGAATAACCGCCGCAGCACAAACCGGACCCGCAAGAGGTCCTCTGCCGGCTTCATCAATTCCGCAAACGATATTGTAACCGTCCGCCTTTGCTTCGTTTTCATATTTGAGCCAGTCAATTTTTACTTCCGTTTTCATTGCGGTCATTCCTTTGAAATAGATTTTTGTTTAGAGCCGGTAAAATTTCGTATCACAAAAATATACATCTGTTTCTTGGCGATAGAATTCGTATCTCAGAAAAAGATAACTCTTTTCATTGACGAGAGATTTTTTCGCAAGACAGTTCAAAGATTTCGCAGACTATATTGTTATATGTCAAGAAAGCTTTGAGCTGTATTGCAGCAAAAGATACATCTATTCCTTGACGAAAGATTTTTTCGTTAGACGGATTTTGTTCTTCGTTGGCAATATCCTTATATGCCAAAAATGATAGAATTCGTATCACGGAAAAAGACATCTCTTTTCATTGACGAGAGATTTTTTCGTTAGACGGATTTTATTCTTCGAAGGCTATATTCTTATATGCCGAGAAGGATAAAATTCGTATCACGGAAAAATATCCGTCAAGCCGGAGGGAATTCCATGGAAATTCGTCCTAACTTTCCTCCCCTGTACTCGTCCAAAAGCATAACGGAAGCACGTTCGGTGTTGACCTCGCCGCCGCTTATGAGCATTCCTCTTTTTCTGCCGATTGCTTCAAGGATTTCCCATGACTGCATATCCGTAATATCATCCAACTTATATCTTTCGGCAAGGCGTTCGGGATAGCCCTCACGGAGAACGTCAATCAATCTGACAGCCATTGTTTCAACGTCGAGAACAGCATCCTTAACCGAACCGATAAACGCTAAACGATCACCGACTATTGGGTCATCAAATTTCGGCCAAAGTACACCGGGAGTGTCAAGGAGCTCAATGCCGTTACCTATGAAAAACCACTGATTACTTGTAGTGACACCCGGTCTGTCGGCAACCTTGGCACGTACCCTGCCGGCCATTTTATTAATAAACGAGGATTTACCTGTATTCGGGATTCCAACCACCATAACCCTCAGAGCTTTTCCGACCATGCCACGGTCATTATTCTGCTGAATTTTATCGGCAAGAACCTTGCGAACGAGCTGAGTATAACCGTTGAGGCCTCTGCCCGAGCGGCAGTCAACCGCCATAGCTTCCGCTCCTGTTGAGCGAAAATATTTTATCCACTGTGCGGTCACCTTTTCGTCCGCCATGTCGCATTTGTTGAGAAGAATTATTCTCGGCTTACCTGCCGTTATCTCGCCGATTTCGGGATTTCTGCTTGAAAGAGGGATTCTCGCATCAAGTATTTCGGTTACGCAGTCCACTCTGGAAAGACTTTCTTTGATAAGTCTCCTCGTTTTCGCCATATGTCCGGGGAACCATTGAACCGTTTGCTTCTGAAAATCGCCCATTAAAAACCCTCCTTTGAAAAAAGGCCGAACCATCTGATTCGGCCAAACGTTTTATTTGAAAATTGTAAAATTCGGCATAAGTCTGCACTTTACAACTCCGAGAATGTATCGTTCGTCAACGCAGCCGACCATCGGCGAACGGCTGTCTGTAGAATCGTTTCTGTTGTCGCCCATAAGGAAAAGTTTACCCTCGGGAACAACCATCGGGAAAGTGTTGCCCTCCATCGCATGGGTCGGTGCGGCAATATAAGGCTCATCAAGTTCAACACCGTCAACATAAACCTTGCCGGCAGTGAAGTCTATATCCACCGTCTGTCCGCCTTTGGCAATTACTCTTTTCACGATAGGCTCATCAAAAGCATTCGGCTGAGTGCTTATAACAATGTCGCCCTGTTCAATATCATGGTTTATTGCAGAAACAATAAGCCAGTCGTTATTATCAAGAGTAGGAACCATCGACTCACCGTCAACTCCGACAAAGCGGAAAAGGAAAGTAAACATGACCGCAATTATAACAAGTGCCGTCACGAAAACCGACACGGTTTCATAAAGAAACGAGCCTTTTGATTTATTCTCCGCAACCGCTTCTTCCGTTACGTTTTCGTTTACGTTGTTTTCGTTCATGCTTTATCCCTCACCCTGTTTAAAGTTATCATATATATTCATATCACCGAAAGGAAGAACACGAACAGTCGCTCTTCCTAATATGTATCGAGTGTCGATGAATCCGATATCGGTGCTTCGGCTATCGGTTGAATGCATTCTGTTGTCGCCCATAACAAAAACCTTACCCTTGGGAACAACCAGCGGAAAAGTAACATCGCCCGAACGCCTTGTCAGCTCATTAATATATGGTTCTTTTATTTCCTGATTATCAATAAAGACCTGGCCGGAAACAAAGTTTATGTCAACGGTTTGTCCCTCGGTCGCAATAATTCTTTTAACAATAGGCTCATTAAAAGCATTCGGCTGCGTTATAATAACAATATCTCCGTAGTTATATTCGCTTTTCGGAATTGTCAGCAGCCAGTCTCCGTCCTGAAGCGTCGGAACCATTGAAGATCCAACAACGCTTGTCGGGCGACAAACAAAAGTAAATATGATAAACACCAATACAAGTGCCGTTGTTACAGAGCTCAAAAGATCGTAAATTTTTATCCATCTTGAACGTTCTTTTTTTGCCTGCTCCGGCGTCTTGCCTTTTTCGAGGTATTCGTTCCAGCCTTCCTTAACATTACGTCTGCTTAATAACATTGAAGTACCTCCTTATATGATAAACGGTAAAACCGTAAAAATCTCTCTAAAAAACAAAAGGGCATGGAACCACCGCCATACCCCTCAGCTCGTTTTTGTAATCTAAGATTACATTAGCCGATACTCTGCTTAACCTTAGCAGCCTTACCGACTCTGTCACGCAGATAGTAGAGCTTGCTTCTGCGTACTTTACCTGTTCTGATAAGCTCGATCTTATCAACATTGGGTGAATGAACCGGGAAAACCCTCTCAACACCAACGCCGTAAGAAACTCGACGAACGGTAAATGTCTGGGAAACGCCGCTGCCCTTAATGGCAATTACGGTACCCTCAAAGGCCTGGAGTCTTTCTCTCTCGCCTTCACGGATCTTAACCCAGATTTTGATAGTGTTACCTACCTTGATTGCCTCAGAAACGTCAGCCTTGAGGCTGTCCTGAGCGATTAACTTAAGTGCGTCCATTACAGACACCTCCCATAGATTTTCAGGCGTTCTTAACGGTTAAACCGACAGAGGACCGTCCGCTTTAATGTTGGGCATTAAACCCCGCCAAATCGGCATACTACCGCCTTGGTGGTCACAAATGCTTAAATATATTACCATATTGATTGCTTTATTTCAAGTGTTTTTTGATGATTTATAAGAAAAAATCATTAATTTTTTTCTCGCACGAAATCTATTACAATATATTGTTGTTCGGTTCATCTTCTGCCACTATTTTTGCATATCGGTGTAGACGCAAAGGTTCTCGGACATGCTGTAAAGATACAATCCTTCACCGAATTGAGCCTGCTTTGTCATTTCAACACCGTATTTCTCGGCAAGCTCTCTAACCTTCGGCAATTCCCACTCTCTCAGGAGATAAAGGCTTTTTTCGTTGTCCCACTGCTTATAGCCGTCCTTAACACAGAGATATTCAACCGGCTTCATCGGCTTGGAGCGATCAACACGCTTATACTGAACGAGATGAATTTTGTCCCCGGAAGCAACAATTATGTTCTCTGCTCCGTCCATAATTCCGCTGAGACCAAACACCGAATAAATTGTGTCATACCCGTTATCGAGCATATAGTTTGCAATTTGGTGCGCCGTCGAGTTTTCGTCCTTGCCGTTTTTTATTTCTCCGACTGCTCCGACGGTTCTGAATGCAATCATTCCGGCTGCAAAAACAGCAATGATTGAAAAGAAAGCCTTTCTTTTCCCGGGATATTTCACAATTATATATGACACGCAGACCGCAAGAAGCGGATAAATCATAAAATAATACAATGCACGGTTAACAACATCGGTAAGTACACCTGCAGCGAAGACGCTGACACAACCGAAGGTCAGCAGCATAACCAAGGCAAATCGTCCCTGATCGATACATTTATTTTTGAAGAAATCCTTAACGCAAAGAATAAATCCAATAAGGATAATCAGCAGGAATACCGTTGAAACAACGAGTCTGACCCTTAATTCAAGCGAATCGAGACCGAATGTCAGCACAACATACTCCACATTAAAAAAGCCCTTTTCAAGGAATTCTTTAAGGCTCTTTACAAATGCCGTTGTGCCATAAATCGAATTTTGATTTATCTCAATAAACTTCATTGCTATAAGTCCTGCAATGTTTGAAACAAAAACAATCGCAGAAAAAAGCGTTGAAGAGGATATTGCGAACTTTTTATCCCTTATCGAATAAATTATAATCATTAATATTTCGCAAGCAACAAGAGGCAACGCCATAACCGCCGTCTGTCGAAGACTTTGCATACCCGTGCCGAAGCTGAGTGCAATTCCGATAACCGACATAGCAATATGTTTGCCCGAGAATTCTCCCTTACGAAGTCTTATATAGCAGCCGTAAACAATAAATGCATTTATAAGATAACATGCATAATAGCTTGCCATTGTGAAAAAGGCCTGTATTCCCTGCTGACTTGTTGCCACATGAGCCTTGAGCAGCAAAACGCCGATCAGGAAAAGAAATCCTGCCATACGCTCATTATAAGAGAACAGCGTCCTTGTCATCCAGTCATATGTCAGAACGATCAGCACCGTCATTATGCATGATGCGATTGCCATAGCCGTAAAGCCGTTGCCGATTATTCCGTAGAACAGTGCCGCCAAAACGGGAGTCGCAACAACATAGGTCTGATTGCCGAATATCCAATCCTTCGGAAAAATAGACTTTGCCTTCCACGCTTCCTTAGCATAATTGATATCGTTATATATATCTCCGTCATAGTATTCCGGGTTGCAACTGAGGTTTACATAAAAAACCAATCCGATAAAGGCCAAAAGCAAAACAGTCAGAATGACAGAAAAAATTTTTTCACTCTTATTTTTTTCTTTCATAAAAATTTTTCTTCCTTTCTGTCCGGTTTTGCCAAATCAGCCTTCTGTTTCGGATAAAAGCGTTTCCGACACCTCGCAAATATTCTTCGACGATTTACAAAGATAGCGATCCTCATATTTGCCTATTACATCAATTTTTATCCCGTGGTTATCAAAAAACATCTTTGCCTTTTCATAGTTCTCCGAATTCAAAACATACAGACTTTTTTCATCGTCTCTCAACTTATAATTATCCTTTATATGCAGATAATTCATTGTTACGCCCTTTTCCCAATCGTCGGTCTTTGCAAGCTGAACAGGATAGATTCTGTCTCCGGAAGCTACAACAACATTTTCTCCGGTTACGTCTCCCCAGCTCAGTCCAAAAACGAAATACAGTGTATCATAGCCGTTATCTGTCATATATTTTGCAATTTGATATGTTGAAGTGTTCGGATTCTTATCCGCCTTTATTTCATTCAAGGTTCCAACGCCCTTAATCACAATAAGAGCGGTAAAAAGAAGAGCAACGACGCTTTCGGGAATTAAACAGTATTTGCCGAATTTTTTGATTATCGTTGCAACGGCGTTTGCCAAGAAAGGAAATATCATGAAATAATAAATCGTTTTACAGCCTACAGACGTAAACACGCTTACGCCGAGGACACTTGCACAGCTGAAAAACAGCAAAACGCTCAACGAAAAGATATCCTCTTGACAAGCTTTGCTTTTAATGAAATCAACAATATTTATAATAAATCCAATCAATAATATTGCAAGAACAAATGTCGGGAAAGCAACGTCTATCAATGCATTTGATGAATCCATAAGCTTAAAGCTGCCGACGATACCGTACTCGAACTCGGTAATTATTTTACTGATTATCTGCTTTAGGTCAAATATGAATTTCAATCCGCTGTCGCCGTATATGGTTGTCTGCTGCAACGATAAACTCTTGGCAAATATAATTCCAAATAAGTTGGCAGCCGAAGCAATCAGTGTAAAAATAATCGAAGAAAAAGACAAAATCCTTTTACCTTTTATCAAAACAATAATCGTCATCAAAATTTCGCATACAATCAGCGGCAGGGTCATGATTACGGTTTGCCTGAGACTTTGTATACCTGTCGCAAAACTGAGCAAAGCACCGATAACCGCCATCGGAATTTGTTTTGCATTAAACTTTTTTTGACGAATTCTTATGTAACAGCCGTAAACGATGAACGCCGTAATCATATAGCAGGAATAGTAGCTTGCCATTGTGAAAAGTATTTGTGCTCCCCTTGCATCCGATGCTATGTGTGATTTTATGAGGAGCACTCCGACCATCGCAAGGAAACCCGATGTTCGTTCGTTATAGTTGAAAACGGTTTTCATCATCCAGTCATATGTCAAAACAATCAGCATACTCATCACGCAGGATGCAATACCCATTGCAAGAATACCGTTATGAGTAATTCCGTAAAAAGCCGCTGCCAACACCGGCGTCGCAACGACATAAAGCTGGTTTCCGAACAGCCAATCCTTTGGGAAAAGAGACTTCGCTTTCCATGCCTCTTTTGCATAGCTTATATCGGAATAGATATCTCCGTCATAGTATTCCGGGTTACAGCTGAGATTGACAAAAAAGACAAGTCCGAGAAAAGCCAAAAGCAGAATTGTTAAAACAACGGAAAGCGTGATATCGCTTTTCTTTTTCTCTTTCAATCTAAGCATTCGGCTTCCTCCTTTATTTAAAGGTTTTGTTGTCCTTTGTAATCAGCTTTCTGCGGACAATGTATACCATCTCATGCTCAACGCCGATTTGCTTTTCAAGAGTTTCAATAAGCAACGTCGGATTGAGGTTGTTCGCATTTCCCGCAGCGAGAACACATTGCAAATTCACAATATTATCCGCCGTTGAAAACTTCAGGTCATAAATGAAATCTATCAGATTTATTTGTTTCATTACCTTTCTGTGACCCTTTTTGCCCTTCTTTTCGGCAAGCAATTCTTCGCCCTCGGCAAGCCGCTGGGCTTCTTCGGCAAAAAGCTTTGCAGTCTCGGCGTCCTTAAAAATAAGCTTCACAAAATAAAGTGCCTTTTCAATTTCTTTTGCGTCATAGAGCGGAGCTGAAACCGAAAGGATTTTAACACCCTCCGGAAGAACCGCATTAAGCCTATTCATTATCTCCTCGTCTGTAATATCTCCCTCTATGCGAATATCCATGTATTCGCAGTCACTTGACTGACCGAGGGAAAGCGGCAGTGCAAAGGTCAGATACGGATGCGGATTAAAGCCTTCGGTGTACCACATCGGCAGCTTCGCACGTCTGACCGCACGGGTCATCATTCGGTTTATATCAAGGTGGGAAATATAAATCGCCCTGCCTGTTTTTGAAAAATTAAGCCTCACTGCGTGCATCGCATTTACCTCCGTTAAGTCGGTTCGCTCCGCAGCCTGCACATTTAATTCTGCAATGCGGAGTTGTGACGCTTTCGTGCGCCTTTTTGTTCTCGTTCATCAGGAATTTTTTGCTTATGCCGTAGTCCAAATGATCCCATGGAAGAATCTCATCAAAATCACGGCGGCGATTGGCATAAAAGCTCGGGTCGAGTCCTGCTTCATCAAAAGCCTCCATCCATTTGTCGAAATCAAAATGATCATCCCAGCTGTCAAATTTACAACCCTTTTTCCATGCCAGCTCCAAAACCTTTGAAAGGCGTCGATCGCCTCTTGCAAACACGCCCTCGAGGAAGCTCGTCGGCGTAAGGTGAGTTGAAATTCTGATCTTCTTCGTAGTAACACTTGCATATAAATGCTTTTGCTTTTCTTCAAGCTGCTCCATGGTGTCCTGCGGCTCCCACTGGAACGGAGTGAACGGCTTCGGTACAAAGGAGGACGCACTTATACTTACCTGAACTCCCTTGCCCTTAGGTCTGTCCGGATTGCGGTAGAATTCGTCAACGACCTGCTGTCCGAGCCGGGCAATTCCTGCGACATCTTCAAGCGTTTCTGTCGGCAAACCAATCATAAAATACAGCTTGACGGCAGTCCAGCCGCCCGAGAAAGCCATATTTACGGTTTTCATAACATCATCATAGGTAACGTTTTTATTGATTGCGTCACGCAAACGCTGAGTTCCTGCTTCGGGAGCGAAAGTCAGGCTGCTTCGGCGAACTTCGGTCAGCTTTTCCATAAGCTCATCCGAAAAATTATCAACTCTCAGCGACGGAAGTGCAACATTTATATTTTCCTCCGTTGTCCATTTCAGCATAGATGTGAGCAACGGTTGAAGCCCGGTGTAGTCGCTTGTACTCAATGAGCAAAGAGAGATTTCGTCATAACCCGTGCTTTCGCAAAGAGTACGGCACTGCTCCTCAACAACCTCGGGAGATTTCTCCCTTATCGGCCTGTACAAAAATCCCGCCTGACAAAAGCGGCAGCCTCTTATGCATCCACGGAAAATTTCCGCCGTCACTCTGTCATGAACAACCTCGATTGAGGGAACAACAAAGCTCTCCGGATAATACACCTTGTCCATATCCTCAACTATCGCCTTGACTGCCTTTTCGGGTGCAGTTTCTTTGTTCGTTACGCTCTTGATTGTGCCGTCCTCTTTATATTCAACGTCGTAGAAAGCCGGAACATAAAAGCCCTTGAGCTGTGCAACCTCACGCAGAAGCTCAATCTTCGGCGATCCGAGCTTTTTGTGCTTGCGAATAAGGTCAACGAGCTGAACCGTAGTCTCTTCACCGTCACCGAGCATGAAAATATCAATAAAATCGGCAATCGGTTCGCCGTTGCACGCACACGGACCTCCGGCAACAACAAGCGGAGCAAGCTCGGTTCTGTCCTTGGAATAGAGAGGTATTCCTGCAAGGTCAAGCATATTAAGAATGTTTGAGTAGCTCAATTCATATTGGAGCGTAAAGCCGAGCATATCAAATTCATCAAGCGGGTCTCCGCTCTCAAGTGCCCAAAGCCTGATATCGTTCTCACGCATTTTTTCTTCCATATCAACATCGGGCGCAAACACACGCTCGCACCATGCATAGTCAAGCCTGTTGACAACGGAGTACAAAATCTTCATGCCGAGATGCGACATGCCGATCTCATATGTGTCCGGGAAGCAGAACGCATATCTGACGTCCACCTTATTCTTATCTTTTATTACGCTGTTCAGCTCGCCTCCGACATAGCGTCCCGGCTTCTGAACCTCTTGCAGAATTTTTTCAATCTTTTGCGAAAACATGGAATCACCTTTTTAATATATATATTTCAACCATTTAAAGCCACGCATTTTACTTAATGACACAACCGCCGTTGATAATAGCACCGCAACAAAAACTGTTGTAAAATAAACCAAAAATCTATTTTCCGCAAAGGCGGTTATTCCGGTTTTTTCGGCAATCAATGCAAAGATTTCACTCATCATAAGCAAGTGTGAAAAATAAATAATCGAACTGTAGCTGCGAATCGTTTTGTATTTTGGGGAATCTTTTAATTTAATGTCACGGCACAATAAAAATACTGATGTGGAAAAAATATAAATCAGGAGAAACAAGACTGTCTCAGTCAAAAGAGTTTTTTCTTTATATGTTATCACGGAAAAACCTATCATCATTATAAAAGCAAAAAGAACAAACAAAATTTCATTTCTTGGTCTGTATCCCCTGAAATTTGACAGAAACATTCCTATTGCAACGCAAGGCAGACCCTTTTGACATACATTTAAAACAACCTCCGGAACGGCTTCCCATATCGTTTCAACAAAAGGAAAACAGCTATAAAGCATTGGCAGCATTTTTGAAATAAAAAAAATCATTAATGATATTATCAGAGTTGCATTGGATGACAACTTTTTTCTGATAAAATATACGACCGCTATTGAAATCATCAACGTATTAACATACCAAAGATGAACAAAAGAGGCTGAAAGAAAAAAATTAGTTAATATTTGAATTAGTGCGGAAATAAAGAGCTTGATTGTCATTCCTTCAAAGTAAATTCCATAATACTTAATCAGATTTGACGGAATATACACAACTGTCCAAGCAATATAAAGAATCAAAAGCCTTTTTTCATAGCTGATAAAGCTTTTTCTGCCGTTGTTTTCTTTTTCGATTCTTTTGAAAAAAAGGAAAGATGATGTTATAAAAAAGAACGGAACGGCGGCTGCGCATATTACCTCTTCCAAAATAAATTTAGAAAAAGGATGCGACAAGGAAATAAGAGGCTTATGAATCATCACGACCAAGAAAGACATAATCAGTTTCATAACATCTATCATATTATAACAAACATTTTTTTCTTTAATATTGTCCACAGCAGTTACCCCCTCTCCCGCAAAAATGTATTTGTTTTATTTTACTATGAACCGACGTTTTTTTCAAGTAAAATAATATATAATTAGAGTTAGTTGTATAGCGAACAAATCAATTAAAAATCTATTCACAGGAAATTCACAAAGTTTTGGTAAAATATGTGTATCAAAAATAAGGAGTGGTTTAAATGGCAAAGGCATTGCCGAAGCCGATTGACGGAACATTGAGAAAGTTTTCTTTGCGTGTTCCCGAGGTTATCCGTGAGTGCAGCGGGATTGTTGTTTTTGGAAAGAGGATAAAATCGCTTGTTTTTTCAACCGATGTTGCTATAATCAGAAATGTTAACGCAGATGCGATAATTGCCGTATATCCGTTCACACCACAGCCGATAATAACTCAGGCAATTTTGTCCGCTTCGGACATCCCTGTCTTTGTCGGAGTCGGCGGAGGCTTGACGAGCGGAAAAAGAATTCTCAGCCTTTCCACCTTTGCCGAAATGCAGGGTGCAACGGGCGTTGTTCTCAACGCTCCCGTTTCAAACGAAATTGTTCGTGAAGTCAGTGAGAATGTTGATATTCCGACGGTTATGACCGTTGTTCGTGATGACGACGATATTCAGGCTCGCATTGATGCAGGTGCGGCTATTCTCAATGTCTCCGCAGCTTCACGCACACCCGAAATCGTTGCCAAAATCCGCAAAGATTTTCACGACATTCCGATTATTGCAACGGGCGGCCCAACCGAGGAATCGATCAGGGAAACCATTCGGGCGGGTGCAAATGCAATCACATGGACTCCGCCCTCAAACGGCGAAATTTTCCGTGATGTCATGGATGCATACCGAGCCGGTCAGCCGCACCCATAAAATGATTATAAAGAAGGCGATTATATGACCCTTGTCGAAGCAATTACATCAAGACATTCCGTGCGCAGTTTTACAGAGCAAAAAATCGACGGTTCAACGGCAGCCGAGCTTCAGAAAATGATTGATGACTGCAACCGGCTGAGCGGATTTAATATTCAGCTTGTGCTTGATGAGCCGAACGCTTTTTCAACACGAATGGCTCGTTACGGCCGTTTTCAAAACTGTAGGAACTACATCGCAATGATTGGCCCTAAAGGACACGATGAGGACTGCGGCTATTACGGTGAAAAAATCGTTATCAAAGCACAGCAGCTCGGCCTGAATTCCTGCTGGGTCGCAATGAGCTACGGGAAGTCCAAAGTACCCTGTAAAATTCCGAGCGGTCAAAAGCTATACGTTGTCATCGCTCTCGGCTACGGAACAAATCAGGGCGTTCAGCACAAATCCAAAAGCATGGACGAATTGTGCAAGGTCAACGGAGACATGCCGCAATGGTTTTTTAACGCAATGACGCTTGCAATGCTTGCGCCGACCGCCGTTAACCGGCAAAAATTTTTGTTCACCCTTGATAACGATACGGTGCATGCAAAAGCACTCCAATCTTTCTATTCCAAAATGGATTTGGGAATTGCCAAATATCACTTTGAAATCGGTGCAGGCGATGCGGAATTCAAGTGGGCATAAATTAAATAATATTTTTAACGGAACTGACAATTATTTGGTTCCGTTTTTTATTGAAAAAAATCCCCCGATATGTTATTATCTATGGAAAGAAAGAAAAAGGAGTCTCGGCATGGCAAAAAAATTTATTTCTTTTTTCTTTCACTGGCAATTATTTTTTCGGTGGCAGGCTTTGCCACCTATGCGGAGGATAAAACTATGATTTTTGTTTCACCAAACGGCAACGACAACTCAAGCGGTACGATTGATGCCCCCCTCGCAACACTTTCCGCTGCCAAGGAAAAGGCAAAAGCACTTGACGGTGCGGTTACTGTTTGCTTCCGTGAGGGAACATACACAATCGACGATACCGTTAATTTTGACAAAAACGATAAATCCGGCGTTGTTTATAAAGCTTACAGCAACGAAAAGGTTATGTTCACCTCCGGCAGCCCTTACACAGGATTTGAGGAATGCACGGTAAACGGCGTACGTGCTTTTAAAAAGGATATCGGCAAGGGTGCAGATTTCAATATTCTTTTCAACGAGCAAACCACGCTTTCAAGAACTCGCTATCCCGAAAGCGGATATTTTTATGTTAACGATGTTTCCGATGATGACATTCATCCGGGCGACGATAAAAACGACCAATATCATACGGGATTTTTGGGTATGTACATTGATAATAGCAACTTTTTCGATTTCAAGAATATGGAAGATGTTGAAATAAAGCTTCTTCATTTTTGGAAGGATGAAACACTTTTAATAAAGTCCTACGACAAAAAGACGGGTCATGTCGCTTTTAACAAAACATCTACCATGAGAATAAACAAAAATGACCGCTTCTTCCTTCAAAATGTTTTTGAAACGCTTAACAAACCCGGTCAATGGTATCTCGACAAAACCGAAGGCGTTCTCTACGTCATCCCCAACGAAAGCGATACGCCCGAAAATTATACCGTCTGGGGGTCAACAACAGAGACTATGATCTCCGTCGACGGTGTTGACGGAATTTCCTTTGAAAACATTCTCTTTCGTGCCAACGGATTTTTTTATCTCCCCAAGCGTGAATTCACTCAGGCGGCATACGATGTAAAATCCTGTATCTCTTATAAAAACGCAAAGAACTTCCATATAAAAAATTGTGAGTTCAGAGACATCGCTGCCTGCTCGGTTTTCTTCGGCAGCAATGTTCGGAACGCCTCGGTTGAAAGTTGCCTTTTCAACAATATAGGTGCACAGGCTGTCTATGTCCATGGCGAAAACATTGACGTTAACGACCCGAGCGTTACCAGAAATATAACCATCTCCAACAATCTAATTACCAAATACGGCAGAACATATTTTAATGCCGTTGCAATTCTTGTTATTCATGCAAATTCCGTTAATATCACGCACAACGAAATTCATGACGGTTATTACACGGCTATTTCTGTCGGCTGGGTTTGGGGCTATGCCTACAACGTTTGCTATAACAACAAGGTTTGTGACAACCTGATTTATAACATCGGTCAGGGATGGCTTTCCGACATGGGCGGAATATATATGCTCGGCAATCAGCCGAACACTGTTATTTCGGGCAACGTTATTCACAATGTAAGTGCCGATCCCGAGGAGGGCGGCTACGGTGGCTGGGGAATCTACCTTGACGAAGGCTCGTCATATATGCTTGTTGAAAAAAATCTTGTTTACTCCTGCGGCAGTGACTCTTATCATCTCCATTACGGCTCATACAATACGGTTAGGAATAACATCTTCGCACTCAGCGGAGAATCCCAAATCAGAATCGTTACCGCACCGACTCGTTGCACGCCCGATGACGGCGGACATAAAACCGTTGACCTCTGCAACAATATTATTCTCACGGACCAAAAGGTCCGTGCCTTATCCTATATGCATAACACTTCAACAATGGACGAACGCAACAATACTTATTGGGATCTTTCGTCGGGCGATAAGCTTTATGCAAGCGAAGACTCACGCCCTGATTGTTCATTAAGCATTAAAACCGCGCAGAGAACAGGTTATATTCATTCGCCGATTATTGCCGACCCAATGTTTCGTGACGCCGCAAACTTTGATTTTGAACTCAGTCCCGATTCTCCGTCAATCGCAGCAGGCTTTGAGCCTTGGGATTACTCAAACGCAGGCACACTTCCCGGAACAACTATCGGACTTTCGTCCGAGGGCGGCACGACCGCTTATAACGCAAATTCATCACACGTTCCAATGACACCCGCAAGAGAATAAGACTGTTTCTTTGCCGAAATTATCAACGCAATTTATTTCTTCTTTAAAAATCTTTTCGGATCAATTTGTTAAAACAAAAGCTCGGAGATAACTGATAAACCAGTTCCTCCGAGCTTCAGCTTTTTTATTTACTTGTATTCAAAAAAACCGTACACGATACATTCGTTTGTTTCGCGGTCAGCAGAGTCACATATGAAGCGATCGTGTACGGTTTTATGACTCTATGTTCCCGTTAATGCCGGAAACATAGGAATCATTTCATGTATTGAACAGCAAATTTGCTTGGATGTTTGCAAGCTCATCCGTATTGACAATATCAAAGCATATATTTAAAATTTCCCTTGAGCTTTCTCGCCATGTTTGTTCAAGCAAGCCGCATTATTTCGGGTAAGCATACGATACAACAGTTTCCGAGCCGGCGGTAAAGGTTACCTTCAATCTGTAATCGGCAAGGACATTGATGAGTCTGTCCTCCTCCATGGTCAAATATGTTCCTGTTTTTGAAGAGTTCCATGTTTCTATTGTTTGATATGTACCGCTTTTCTTCTTCTGCAATTCCATCTTTATCTTTAATGACATTGACTTCTTTGCATGCATAAACGCCGAGGACGTTGAATTAACACCTGAAATAACTAATGCACAGCCGTGATTTGATATATTAGTATACCTTGGTTCTACCGGCTCAGGCGAATCCACCTCCAACGCAATCGCTGCCATTGAGCCGCACATAAGCAGACACATGACTACGCAAAAAATTCTTTTTAAAACCTTTCTTACCATAACAATAATAAACCTCCTTAAATTATGAATATGTATATATATGTAGCTTATCGCATTTTGTGACAAAAAAATTTAAAAAATTTTTCGTTTCTCTGTTTTGCACAAAAATATTCAGTATTTTCTATCAATTTTATTCAACAGAGAGTGCAATTTTCAGTAAGTCTTGACTTGAAAGATTGCCGGACACGGTATATTGACACTTGTTCTTTTCCCAAACTATTCCCTGTCCATGCTCTACATCACCATATACAATATAATCAATTCCGGCAATTTGTCTCACTGTTCCATCTTTATATTCAGTGTTTATGTTTATCTCATTATATATTGTCAGCTTTGTAATTATAAAAAATTCATTGTCTTTTGCATATTCTTTTGTATATTCATATTTATTCTTACTTTCGCTATTCAGAACAAACCCATCAGGTATATACCCTGTTTTCAAGTCATTAACTTTATTGTTTTCTGTATGACTAAAGTTTATTATTGAATGATCCGAAAAATTAAATATGTTATACTTATACTGGGCATAGCCGAGCGAACCTACCGCAAGCAAAACAATAATTATCGCCGCAATAAGCAAAATCTTTATCGGCTTCATCATTCTCCTGACGGATTTTGACTTTTTGCTGACAATGGCACTGATTAATTCATTCTTTTTGGCCTCTGTAATCATATATTGATTTACGTCGTCCATTCTCAAAAGAGCGTCGCAGCACTCCATAACCATTCTGTCGTCAATTTGCGAAACATCTTTTTGAAGCTCATCGTCAATTATTTTGTTTAACTTTCTTTCTAAAGATCGAATAGTTTCTTTCATTTATCTTACCTCCCATGTATATATGTCAGTTTTTGCAATTTGTTACATAGATTTACAAAAATTTTTTGAATTAAATTCTTTCTTTCCTGTTTAACCCTCGTCGTCTTACAATATTCTTAATCACCGGTACACTGTACTTTTTCACTGTTTTCGGTAAATAAGAGAAATATGTGTTTTATGATATATTACCATTTTTTGCTATAAAGGACAAGTCATTATAAAAAAATCTTTTAAACAGGCTCAAAAAGAACCGTCGCAAAGCCCAAAGGAACCGTCGATGAAATATTTATTATTTGTAAATTAGAATAAGATATGATATGCTCTACAGATTCCAGATAGAATGAGACAAACAAATAATTTCCATTCCGATGGAAACAGACTAAGCTTTATAGCGTTGCAGCTTATTGGATACGAAATAAACTTTATCGCTGATAAAAGCATTAAAGCAAAAGTAATTGGTGATAAAGAAGTTGAATATAATGGTAAGGTATGGAAGCTTTCTCCTCTCACAAAAGAATTATATGCAAAATCAGGCAAAGCAAATAAATCTGGATCTTATCGTGGCGCTGCACATTGGAATTTGATGGGATGAAACTTGAGGATATAATTTAGAAACATTTTCTACATTTCGCAAGATTGCAAGTATAATATATAAATACAATATAAAACAGAGATTCCCCTGACAGGGGAAATGTCACGAAGTGACAAAAGGGTGACTGCGAGGTATGAGCAGCTCGAACCTGTGACATTGAATTTGTTGTCGGCAACTGCCGTTGCTTCATTGTATCGCTACGCCAAAACAATTCACCGGTTTGTTTTGTCTGCGACAGATAACAGCCGCGTTCCATTGCTGAAATGCGGTGTCGCAGGTGAGAGAACTGTGCAGAGGTGCCGACAGAAACAAAAAGACCGCACATCGTGCGATCTTTTTGCATGGCTCTATGTTACGGAAATCAACCTGCTATTTTGTCCTCAAATTATATCATAAACTCCACTTAATAGTAAATTACAATATTTCCTTATAAATGCACATTTTTAAAAAATTCGAACTTAGATAACAACACGCTTCATGATAATTATCATCTTTTTCAGTATCTGCAAAATCCGAAACAGATTTTTTAGAAATAAAATCTATTGGCTTTGTTCAAGTATATTTCACCGCATAATATACACCAAATGTTTCCATATCAAACCTTTGCATTTCCTATGTTGTGGTTTAATACTTTCTTAAAACAAAGAAGAGTCGCATATAACAGAAGCACCCGATGGCATTGGGCAGAACTTCAAATTAGAGGTTAGATGCTTGTCCCTTTGAACATCATTCCAGCTATTGACAACCGCCTGTAAAATATTTTCGCCAGTATATGTCAGATTTATTATTATCTCCGGCTTTGAATTAATTTGTTTTGGTGATGGTTCAAATTCATAGTACGATTTTTCATCTCTCGCCTTCGGTTTAATTTTTCCTGAACCATAATCCCATGTTTGAGTTGTAACGATCACATCGCATAATTGAACCTCATTTGCTGGACTTTTTCGACAGACTGAGGTGAGCTGAGAATCAACTCACCTTTTTATTTTTATTCAGACACAACAACAACTTCAATATTTTTTTCTTTAAAAGACTCTACATCTTCTTTTGCTACATTCCAATCAGTTATTAAAAAATCTAATTTTTCTGCTGGACATATACTAATAAAAGAACTAAAACCGATTTTTTCTGCCGGGTATAAACCAATTACACACTTTGAATTTTCAATCACAAGTGAAGTCAAGGCAACACTCCTTGTTTTTTGTACTGACATTCCAAAATCAACTGATAAACAGGCAGATGTAACAAAGCACTTATCAAATCTAAACCTTTTAATGTTTTCAATAGTTATCGAATCATAACAAGCACCACTTTTACTCATCTCGCCACCAGTAAGAACAGTCGTTATATTTTCTTTATTTCTCAATTCTTCTGCAATAGAGATAGAGTTTGTAACAATAGTACATTGTTTCTGACTTGGAATATTTTGAGCAATCAACCAACCAACGCTTGCATTCGTTAAATAAATCACATCATTATTTTCTATCATTTCAACAGCTTTTTTAGCAATTACCAAATAATTGGTCTTTGCTTCTTTTATTCTTTCTTTTGAAGACAGATTAAAACAATCAATACAATCTCCTATTTTTTTAACCGGAAGTGCTCCACCATGTGTTCTTTTTAATAAACCTTTTTCTTCAAGTAATCTTAAATCCCTTTTTGCTGAATCGTAGCTAATTCCAAACTTTTCTTGTATTTCTGCAGTTGATATACTCCCATTTTGAGATAATATCTCCAAAATTAATTGATGTCTTTCTTCAATAAACATATTATCACCTCATTTTTAATCAAGACCCCAATATATTAACGTTTATGCCTTGTTGTTCATATTTTATCACTTTTGTTGCCGTTTGTCAACACTTTATTTATATAATATATTATAAATCGAACATATTTCCATTAAAGCACTTTCATTTCATTACACTTATGCATTTATTTTTAACGTTAATAAACTGCAATATTTACTTGCTATGCCTTTTATGTTATAACTAAATTCCAATTAATACAATTTTTAAAAAATTTATTAAATGAAGTGTTTGCTCCGCAAACATAAAGCGACAACTTCGTTGTCATGAAGTGCTCACTAAACAAAAAAGACATCTACAAAAGTGAATGTCTTTCAATGGCGCCTCAAACAGCGATTCCCCTGACAGGGGAAATGTCACGGAGTGACAAAAGGGTGACTGCGAGGTACGAGCAGCTCGAACCTGTGACTTTGAATATGTTGTCGGCAACTGCCGTTGCCTCATTGTATCGCTACGCCAAAACAATTCACCGGATTGTTTTGTCTGCGACAGATAACAGCCGCATGCGGTCGTTGCCATATGGTGTCGCAGGTGAGAGAACTGTGCAGAGGTACCGACAGAAGCAAAAAGACCGCACATTGTGCGATCTTTTTGTTTGGCGCCTCAAACAGGGCTCGAACCTGTGACACCGCGGTTAACAGGCACAGCAAAAAAGTCTCGGAAGCCTTATGTATCAAGGGATTTGCACATTGCACTGACGACATCTGACGACAGCAAACAATAAAAATCCAACTGTTTTCCACTTAAAATGTTGCTTATGTTCACAATATACCACAGTAAAAACAAGCTGTCAACAGTAAATCAGGCAGGAATATCAGGTTGTTCAGTACAATTATTGACGGTATTTTTCAAGAAATCGTTGTATTTATTCATATCGTTTTCCTTAAATTCTTCCGTTATGTGTGTATAAATATCGAGAGTAATTCGTATGCTTGCGTGTCCCATAAGGTCTTTAACCGTCACGGGCGCAACGCCTGCCAATATTAAATTAGTACAGTATGTATGCCTTAACATATGGGGAGTAATTCTGTCTATTGATATCCCCTTGTAACGCTTATCATACTTGGTCTTTCTGTCTTTGTTCTTCCCATATTTTAAGTCTAACGCATACAAATAGCTGTTCCATGCCCTTCTCCATTGCGTAGCTGTATATATCTTACCTTTCGGAGAGGGACAAACAAGGATATTTGTCCGCTTTATCTCTTTGAGATAATCAACAAGTATATCCGGCATAATAACCTCTCGGTTTCCGGCTTTGGTTTTTGTTCCCTTTAATACAGCCTTATCACACGATAAATCAACCGCCTTGTTTACGGTAATAGTCCTTTTCTTAAAGTCAATATCTGTCCATAATAAAGGAAGAAGCTCTCCCCTTCTTAATCCTGCGTAAAGCATTATCATTGCCGCCGTCTGCATTTCGTGAGACATTTCAGTAATCCATCGCTGTTGTTCATTTGTTAATGCCTCTCGTTCTTTTTCTGCCGCTTCTTTCGGTATTTTCACTTTATTGGCAGGGTTGTAATCCAACACCTTGTTATCTATGGCAAACTCAAATATCTGCTTTGCCGTCCCTCTGATTTCTTTCAGTGTTTTCTTGGATGACGGTTTGTTTGTGTTCGGATTCCTTTCATACAGGTCATTTATCACTGTCTGTATGTGCAATAAACGTATATCCTTTAAAGCCATATCGCCGATATATTCCTTTAAATAATTGATATATGTCACATAATGTGTGTACTGTGAATTGCCGATATTTGCCCTCTTAAAACCAATCCAATGGTCTGCCCATACCGAAAAGGTATTCTCTTGTGCCGATACATCTAACCCTTTGCACAAGGATATGCGAAGCTCATTTATCTTCTCATTAACCTCCTTGTTTGTGCGTCCGTATATATGCTTTCTTATCGGCTTTCCTTTTTCATCATAGCCAACCGTAACCGTTTCTTCATATCGTCCGTCTGCTCTTTTTGTTCTTTTTGTTTTAGCCATTCTTTCACCTCAAATAAAAATTTCTTACGAGGAAATTCAATACTTTTACAGTCACTTTTTTCGAGTGGCTGTATTTTTTTGTCCTCTATATGAGAATATGTTTGTTCGATTTTGAAAAAGCTCAAACCATTTTCGAAGGCTGGCTAACATATTGGTATAAAGGGGATATTTTATCCGACGGGCGATATGCACCCCCGTAAATAATAGGGATAGAATAAAACTAAATCTCCGCAGCGTTGCTCTGTTCGAAAGGAGGGTCAAGGGAGGAACGCCCTTGCGACTAAACTTTGCTTGCAAAGTATTAGGAGCAATACTTTACAAAGTGCATAAATAAAACTATAGGAGATAAAGAAATGTCAAGCGTTAATTTTGAAAAGATAAAGCAGAACGGTAAACCTGTTTCGGCATACATAAGGCATAATGACTCAAGCGAAAGATTAAAGCATGAGCATAGCAACAAAGACATAAACAAAGACTTAACCTCGGGTAATGTTGATTGGAAAGGCATTGACTACAATGCTGCTCAGGAGCGATACAAAGCCCGAATAGCCGAATTAGACAAGGTAGAGGGTCAGAATAAGAGAAAGGATAGAGTCATAGCCTTTTCTCTATGTGTTCCGATACCGAAAGATGTTTCGGATAAAAAAGCATTCTTTAATGATGTAATGGAGTTGTTTTCAAAGGACTTCGGAGAACGCAACATAATACAAGGAAATCTTCATGTGGATGAGGTACACGACTACATAGAAAACGGAGAAGTAAAGACATCACTTGAGCATATACATTGTCTGGTCATCCCCGAAATTAACGGTAAGCTATGCGGTAAGAAGTTCAGCAGCAGAGCGGCAATGTCAGGCTTATCAAAGGAAATAGACAATCTGTGTAAAACAAGATATCACTGTAATTTTCTTACAGGAGAAACACCTCAGCACAAAACAGTCGAAGAACTTAAGGCTGAGGGCGAAGTAGAGAAAAAAGCTCTGTTACAATTAGCCGATACCGATATTGTTGAGACTAAAAGAAAAGGATTTACCGATGTCGTCCTATCTAAAAAAGAATATGAAAAGCTGACCGTACAAGCCGAAAAATACAAGCAAATTGAGGAGAAGAATGAGGAAATAAAAGATAATGCCAATAAGGTTAAAGAGGCTCACAAGGCTCTACAAGCCGATTTAAAGGCATCTAAGTCCATCATTGAACAGGCAGATAATGTAAAGAAAATCGCCAAAATGCTACCCTCTATGGAACAAAAGAAAAGATTCCTTGACGATGAAATTGATATAGCAACCAATGAGCTTAATGCACTTAATAAGGCAAAGGAGCAATACGGAGACTCCCTGCGTAATCAAGCAAAATATGCAAAGATAGAGGCTGAGAACAATGCCCTTAAACAAGCGTTAAATTCAATCAGACAAGCCATACAGCGGGAAATACAAGCAATAGAGAGGATAAATCATCCCATAGCAGCAAAGGTAAAAAAGAGCTTAGAACGGCTCATAAGCAAAAATGAATCGCAAAGAGATACAGATATTAACAGAACGGAGAGATAACATATATGAGAAAAACTAAAACCTACTACAATGAAAAAGAACTGCCTTTAATTATGACAACATTTGAAGTGTCAATGCTTTTGAGATGTTCGGAGGAATATGTGCGCAGAATAGCTCACGAGGGTAGAATTTCCTTTCAAAAGAACGGGAAAAACATGGTGTTCAGAAAAAGAGATGTATTGAGCTATTTAGACGAGAATTTCTGACGACTTCTGACGACATTTGACGACGTTTTGACGACGTTTTTTAAAGGAATTTAGATGATTTTAACACGTTTTACAGAACCAAGACAAAAAGAAAAAAGCCCTGAAGCCCTTGTATATCAAGGTTTTCAAGACTTTTTGCATGGCGCCTCAAACAGGGCTCGAACCTGTGACACCGCGGTTAACAGCCGCGTGCTCTGCCAACTGAGCTATTGAGGCATATTTAATTTTGTTACTCTTTAATCAGGTTCTCGAACCTGTGACCGGTCTGAAACATAGTCGTCTTGCTCGCTTGGAGCGCTTCGCAATTCTCCTTGTTTCTTCATACTCGACGGATCAACTTTTCGTCCACCGGACGGTTGATCCCTCTCGTCAGTTAACAGCCGCGTGCTCTGCCAACTGAGCTATTGAGGCAGATTCGGTTTGCCGCTCGGAATTAAAGAAGTTCAAGCCTTTTATGTTTAATCACAATGTATCAAGCATATTCAGACAATAAATATTATCCGGCAGTGCGTTGAATCTTGTCTTTTGTTCTCTTTTTCCTGTGCAATAAATAAAAAATGTCGGCGTCGCCTTATCTTCCCGGGCGGCTGCCCGCCAAGTATTTTCAGCGCTGAAGAGCTTAACTACCGTGTTCGGGATGGGAACGGGTGGACCCTCTTCGCTATCGACACCGACTCTATTTGGAATACGGTGTTTTCCGTATTTCTTCCTTTTTGGTGACCCGTAGCGGATTCGAACCGCTGTTGCCGGCGTGAGAGGCCGGAGTCTTAGGCCACTTGACCAACGGGCCACAATTGGTACACCATCACGGGCTCGAACCGTGGACACCCTGATTAAGAGTCAGGTGCTCTACCAACTGAGCTAATGGTGCTCATCTCTTTTTCACACCCTCAAAACTGAACAAAGAATGAATTAGGTAAAGTATTGGGAATTGCAATAGTCTGAACCAAAGCTATGGTCAAGCCCTCGACCTATTAGTACTGCCCAGCTGAAAGTATCACTACTCTTACACCTGCAGCCTATCAACCTCATAGTCCATGAGGGGTCTTACCAGCTTAAGCTGTGGGATATCTTATCTTGGAGGGGGCTTCACGCTTAGATGCTTTCAGCGTTTATCCCGTCCGCACTTAGCTGCCCAGCCGTGCCATTGGCATGACAACTGGTGCACCAGCGGTGCGTCCATCCCGGTCCTCTCGTACTAAGGACAGCTCTCCTCAAATATCCTGCGCCCACGACAGATAGGGACCGAACTGTCTCACGACGTTCTGAACCCAGC